>Ga0302321_100006156_pt1 | contig 10540 bp, 10 predicted proteins | sample Fen_T0_1_FD_202505 | JGI IMG/M metagenome (GOLD analysis project Ga0302321, IMG submission 202505) | Peat permafrost microbial communities from Stordalen Mire near Abisko, Sweden - Fen_T0_1 | ecosystem: Environmental > Terrestrial > Soil > Wetlands > Permafrost | place: Sweden: Abisko... | reverse complement strand
AATAATAGATCCATATTTTTAAATACCGGTTGGTTTCTTTTTGATACATCTTATCCAGGCTTTGCCTTTTAAATAATTTCCACTTTAAACGGGAGAACCCTTTTTTAGTTTGAAATCTTTTTTCCTCCATTTTGTGTTGCCTTACTATCAATGAATTTACGGTGGCATTAAAACTACGCACCACCAGCACATAAAATGCACCGGGAATCATTTGATTATAGTCATCCAGAAACAAAGTGGTTCTTGGCTCTTTCCATCCCCATTCCCCATGCTTAAGGCTTTTGGTTTCTATTACTCCCTTAAGTTCCATCTTCTCTAATTCAGACAATTGAAACTGCCGGTGGCTTTTATGAATAAAACCAGAATCAGGAAAATTTCTTTTTTTTAAAAACTTACGGTGCAGGCGCAAAAAATCTTCGTCTTCAAAATGTCCCTGCTCATTTCCTATGGCAGGGCCAATAAGGTTATTGCCAATAAAAAGTCCGCAACGGTACAGCCATTGTGTTATCATAGAGGTACCCGAGCGGTGCATACCCACTATTACTAAAACTTTTGCGTTCATAAATTACTATAGTTGTTAAAATGCAGGGCAGTATTATTTAAATATCGATTTGAAAGAACAGGTTTTTTAAATGGTACCCTGCCTGTGATAAATGAAACCAATTTATTCACACAACTAACAATCGTTTCACTGTTTGTGTTAAGGTATATATCCGGGTTTGCCGGCGGGTTAAAAGGATCATTGATGCCAGTAAGGTTATTAATCCTGTCCGGATGATGCAGCGGTAAAAAAGCTTTTTGATAGAGGCCCTTGGTATCACGTATCTTAAGTGTTTCCACAGAGCAATCAATAAATGCAGTTACCACACCAGGATAAGTTTTTGCAATCTCTCTTCTCATTTCTTCATAGGGGTTAATGGCACAAATGATGGCTACAACACCGTGTTTAGAGAGTTGCGCAGCTACAAAGGCCATTCTTCTCATGTTCTCCAAACGGTCATGTTTACAAAATCCTAAACCTTTGCAAAGGGTGGCACGGTATTCATCTCCATCAATCACTTCCACATCAATACCATAGTTTTCTAATGCTGCTGCTGCCGCCCTTGCTAAAGTACTTTTACCCGATCCTGATAATCCACAAAATTGAATGATCATCCTGTTTGTTTTGTAAATAAATGGACTCGCCTTTTGTTAAATAGTTTAAGAACCTCTTTAACAAAAGATGACTAATGTTTTAAAATAGTTGGGTAAATAATGTGTGATAGCAGAACAAAATTAGCGCAGACAATGAAGTGAAGGAATTAAAATTTTTTAATTTTATTTTAATGCATTTTTAATTTTATGCCATGCAATTCACTATTGCTTAACATAAGTGTAGAAAAAAATTCTGTATAATTTTGTAGCGGCTTAAATAGCTTTTACTTCTGCACAAAGATCCTGTAAAACCTTTTTAGCATCGCCAAACAACATACTTGTTTTGGGTTGAAAGAAAAGATCATTTTCAATACCGGCATAGCCTGGTTTCATACTGCGTTTGTTTACAATAACGGCTTTAGATTGCTCCACTTCTAAAATGGGCATGCCGTAAATAGGAGAAGCAGGGTCATTTTTTGCTGCTGGGTTTACCACATCATTAGCACCTAATATCAATACTACATCTGCAGTTTTAAATTCATCATTGGCCTGTTCCATCTCTAATAGTTTATCATAACTCACATCGGCTTCGGCCAGTAACACATTCATGTGGCCGGGCATACGGCCCGCCACCGGGTGAATAGCATAAAATACTTCCACGCCTTTTTCATTCAGTATCTTTTCAAGCTCGTGACAGGTGTGCTGCGCCTGTGCTACCGCCAACCCATACCCTGGAACAATCATTACCTTGTGGGCGTACCCCATCACCATCGCCGCATCTGCAAGGCTGATCTCTTTAAAGTTACCTTGTGCTTTTGCTGCACCGCCTTCCACTTTTTTATTACCGCCGCCAAATGAACCTATCAGCACATTGGTTAAAGAACGGTTCATGGCTTTGCACATCAATATGGTAAGTAATGTACCTGCCGCACCCACGAGAATACCACCGGTGAGCATGGCTTTGTTATCATATAAAAAACCACCGCATGCTGCAGCCACGCCGGTAAATGAATTCAATAAAGAAATTACCACAGGCATATCGGCACCGCCAATAGGCATCACAAATAATATCCCATAAATAAAAGCGAAGAAACCGATCAATAAAAATGGTATATAAATATTTCCAAGGTTAGACTGGTAGGCCCATACTGCAGCCGCAATTACCAATGCCAGCACAATCATATTTACAATATGCTGCCCTTTAAAAGAATAATCTTTTACGCGGCCATTTAATTTGCCCCAGGCAATAATACTACCGGTGTAAGAAATGGTACCAATAATAGCCCCTGCTACAATAGTAATGTAATGGCCCACTGTAGCCAGTTCTGCAAAAGGTGTTTCCGGAGAGCTTTCATGCAATTTATAAATATGGTAAAATTCCGCAGCAGAAATCAACGCCGCACAGGCACCACCCATACCATTGAACAAGCTCACCATTTCGGGCATGGCCGTCATCTTTACCTTTTTCGCAGAGAGTGTACCTGCAATAGTTCCTATCAGTAAGCCTGCAAATATCCAAATGTAGTTGTGCAGTTTTTCGCCATTGTCTTCATACAAAAAGATAGTGCCGATAATGGCAACCGTCATCCCAAATGCCGCTATTAAATTTCCTTTACGTGCGGTTAAAGGATTAGACAGCATTTTTAATCCAAGGATAAAAGTTACAGAAGCAATGAGGTAGCAGAGTGTTAGTAAATTAAATTCCATACTATATATTTTGAACGCAGCGGCGCAGGGCCGCTGAGATTTTTATTTCGTTTTTATTTTTTCTTCTTAAACATTTCAAGCATGCGGTCTGTTACTACAAACCCACCCACAACATTCAGTGTGCCGAGTATCACAGCAAAAAAACCTAAGCCCAATGCTAAGTAATTGTCTGATTCGGCTTTGCCCATTACAATGATGGCGCCGATGATCACCACACCATGTATGGCATTGGCGCCGCTCATTAAAGGCGTGTGCAATACACTTGGCACACGGCCAATCACTTCTATCCCTACAAATATCATCAGTATCACGATGTAGATGATCTGCTGATTTTCAGAAATCCATTGTAAAATATTTTCCATCTTTTATAAGTTATGTAGTTTATTGGTTAACTGGTTTATTGGTTAATCAGGTATTTATTATTCACCATTCACTATTCACGATTCAATTACCGCACTCACTCTTTCATTAGTAATGGCACCATCATGCATCATACAGGTCCCTTTCACTAAATCATCTTCAAAATTTAAATTGATATTGCCTTCTTTATTGATGATGAGTTGCAAAAAGTTCAGTACATTTTTACCATATAATTTACTGGCATCGCTGGGCATGGTAGCTGCTAAATACGAATTGCCCACTATACTCACCCCGTTATGAATTACGGTAACATCTGTCTTTGTCAATTCGGTATTACCACCTGTTGCAGCGGCTAAATCTATTACCACCGAACCATTCTTCATACCCTCTATCATTGCAGTGGTAATTAATACAGGTGCTTTTTTGCCGGGTATTTGTGCTGTGGCAATTACAATATCTGCTTTGGCAACGCTCTCTGCAATTTTTGCTTTCTGGCGTTGTAAAAATTCTTCGGTTTGTTCTACTGCATATCCACCAGCTTTGCTGGCATCGGCAGCACCTTCCACTTCTACAAATTTTGCACCCAGGCTCATCACTTCTTCTTTTACAGCCGGCCTTGTATCAAATACTTCCACTACAGCGCCTAATCTTTTTGCTGTTGCAATAGCTTGCAAGCCTGCAACACCAGCACCCAGTATTAGCATTTTTGCAGGGGGCACACTACCTGCTGCAGTCATAAACATCGGGAAATATTTAGGAAATAAATTAGCCGCTGTCAGCACGGCTTTGTATCCTGCAATATTGGCCTGGCTGCTGAGTATATCCATGCTTTGTGCCCTGGTGGTACGGGGCAACATATCCATACTAAAAACGGTTACACCCTTTGCTGCCCAGTCTTTCATCTGTTGCGCATTGAATAAGGGTTGGTAAACACCTAAAACAATTTTTGATTTCAAATTTTCGATTTCGGATTGGCTGAGCGTATTAATAGATAGAATGATGTCGCTTGTTTGCAAAACTTCTGCTCTTGATTTTACAGTGGCTCCTGCTTCAATATATTTATCATCATTGGCAAAAGCTGTTGCACCCGCATTACTTTCAACGCAAACATTTACATTCCATTTTTTAAGGGTGGCCAAATGTTCAGGAAGTAGGGAGACTCTGGTTTCGGGGGATGGTTCTTTTAAAACGCCTATTGTCATAAGAAAATTAATTGCCGCTAAGGTACTAAAATTGGCTCTATCACATCTAAAATTTGATATGAGTTTAAACAGGTATTTTTAGCTTTACGGGATGGCCATCATCACCTTTCATTAGCAAGGTTGCCAACCTTCTTAAAAAATTATACCATAAAGAAAATTATTTGAAAGGTTGGCAACCTTTGGCGCAAGCGCTAAAACCTTATACTGAAGTGCTGTTTTACTTTAATGTTGTTATTTAAGGTAACGATGCCAATAAAGAACAGGTCGATCGTGAGCGTAACTGCGGGATGTTGTTTGATCTCTTCCCAGGCCGCTTCCATTTCGGCGCTCCAGTGAATATCATCAAAAATTAATATAGTGCTCTGGTTAGAATAATTCAGCAGCTGATTAAAATAATCCAGCGTGGGTAGTTTCCGGTGATTGCCATCTACAAAAGCCAGCTCAATTGTTTTAAGATCGTTTAAAAGCGGTGGCAATGTTTTTGCAAAATCACCTTCAGTTAATGCAATATTTTTTTGGTGCAGGTTGCTGAACGTTTGTTTTGCAATGGCAGCAATATTTCCGGCGCCTTCGCAGGTATACACTTTTGCATGGCTATTGCCTGCGGCTAGATAGGCAGTGGTAATACCGAACGAGGTACCTAATTCAAGCATATTTTTGGGTTGATAATAGTGCACCATCCTGAATAATAATTGCGAAAACTTTTTGGGCTTTAATGATGATCGTGCAATATCCTTTACAATTCTGTTATTGCTTTTGATGACCGATGAGCCGGCGCCAAAATCCTCCACTTCAATCACTGTGGCATCATGCAATAATTCCTGTCTTCTTTTTTCAATCAGTGTATAACAATCATATTCTTTTTTATCGTTCATCACTTTACTTATAAAATCAAATACAAACGGAGAATGAATGCCATGGCCTTTGCCATTACTTGCGGTAAGATAAAAGTGAAGGTATCTTTTTGCTAATTGAATTTTGCTGTACATGTTATTTCAAAAATACGGAAGGGTAAGGTAATTTCTTTCTTTTGTAAGCTATCCAGTAAGTGATTGCAAGAATCAATAAACTGCTTACCCATTTTATTATTTTTTCAGTAATTGATTCGGCATAATAAACTGACCAAGATGAAGGAAGATAATCTCTGTAAAAACTTGTAACTAAGCTAATGATCAATTCAAAATTGATGGCAATTAAAAAAAATACAATGTACAGCCTGTTTATCCTGAGTCTTCTGATAAAAAACAATAGCCCCGCTAAATAAGTGATTGTACTAACCAACAAAAAATATTTCCAGCTATTAAATGTAGCAGGATTTGAAAAAGCATACCACTCATAAGGATTTTGGCCATACCAAGCCATAAATAATTCACCGGTATAAATTAGTAAACTGATACAATAAAGCCAGGCAACCAATGTATTAAAAATGTATATCCAGTTAAAACATTCATTCTTATATTTTGCTCTTAAAAATAAAGAGCACAGCAAAAGAACAACCATAACAAAAGAATACACCGCAAAGAAGAGTTTGTTAAAAGAATAAAAATATGATAACACAGAAAAAATCATTTCTTCTCCCATACTTGAAACGAATACGCATAGGCATGCCTGGCATCAAAATCAAAATCTTCGTTTGATTTCAGTACCCATATATTTTCATCTAATGCAGGAAAAAATGCATCAGCATCTTTAAAGGTATGATGTACCCGGGTTAAATAGATCCTGTCGGTAACAGCCATGCTTTGTTTGTAAATTTCGCCGCCGCCAATAATGAATATTTCTTTGCAGTTGGTTTCGGCAGCTTTTTTCAGGGCATCGTTAATATCTGCGGCAACGATGGCACCATCTATTTCCCAATCGGCTTGTCTTGTCACCACAATATTTATTCTGCCTGCCAATGGCTTGCCCAAACTTTCAAAAGTTTTACGGCCCATAATGGTAGGTAAACCCCAGGTAGTGTTTTTAAAAAATTTCATGTCGTTGGGTAAGGTCCACAGTAATTCTCCTTCCCGGCCAATGGCATTGTTTTCAGATGCTGCTACAATTATTGAGATCATAGAAACAAAAATAAGGATTCTGCAGCGAATCCTTTTTGCCACAGATTGCACAGATTACACAGATAAAATGCAATTTGTGTAATCTGTGCAATCTGTGGCCACCTTTTAGTTCTTCAGAATTTTAAACTCCACACGGCGGTTCAGCTGGCGGCCTTCGTCGGTTTCATTGGTAGCAACAGGCAATGTTTCGCCATAGCCTTTGGAAATGATTCTTGATGCAGCAATACCTTTAGACAAGATATATTCCATTACTGATCTTGCCCTGTTATCACTAAGGGTAAAATTATATTGATCAGAACCTTTGCTATCGGTGTGGGCACTCATTTCAATTTCTATATTGGGATAATCATTTAAGAATTTAACCACACGGTCCAGTTCCACATACGACTCCGGCCTTAAATTAAATTTATCAAAATCAAAGAACACATTATTTAAACGGAATACCTGGCCTATTTCAATTGGCGCCAAATACAGATCCTTATGAATTTCTTTGTAGCCTGCTTTTATCAAAGAATCTAAATTTAAATTTTCAGAAATGGCAAAGAATTTATCAGCCGATGCCCTGATGCTGTAATTCTTATCGTAAGGCAATACAATTTTAAAAGAGCCATCTACGGGGCTGCTTACACCATTGCCTGCGTCGGCACCATCAGGTAAGGTTTGATAGATCAATTGCGCCGTTAATGGTTGTTTGGTTTTGGCATTGTACACATTGCCACTTACCAATACAACAGGGTTGGGCTTTTCTTTCTCCAGTAATTTCACCCGAACTATATCGCTGGCGCCAAAAGCGCCTTCGCTTGAAGTAAGGTAGGCGTATTCTCCACCAGCATCTAAAGTAAAAAAAGCTTCGGAGCCTGAAGTGTTTATAGGTGCACCTAAATTAACAGGGTCGCTCCATTTGGTCCAGCTGTCATCTAATCTTTTGCTCATCCAGATATCATTTTCGCCTAAGCCCCCGGGCCTGTCGCTGCTGAAATATAAGGTAACACCATCCGATGCAATAAACGGGCTCATCTCATTATAATCCGGCAAGTTAATTTTTTTACCTAAACTTTTGGGTGCGGTCCAGATATCATTGCCTTCTAAAAAAGACACATAAATATCATTGTCGGTACTGTTTTTTTTATCCGTCATGTAAAACAACAACGTTTTACCATCATGCCCCATCGAGGCGCCAATTTGCTGGGTAAAGCTGAACTTATTAAAATTCCTGATCTTCAGCATTTCGGCATTCGTCCAGCTGTTATCGGGCCGTTTATGAATCATACTAACGCCCATGCCTAAGTACTGTCCATCAATAAAAGAACCTTTTAATAAAATAGTATTTAGATCGGGAGATATCCAGTATACCGCATTGTATTGCGATGCATTTACTTTAGCACTTAAATGTTTGGCTTTGCTCCATTTGCCAGTAGTATCCCTGGTGGAGTACCAGATATCCTGCGAGTTGGGTACGGTTTGGTATTGCACATTAGCCGGATCATTTTGGCGGATAAAGAACAACAGGTTGCCATCGGCAGAAATGGTAGGGCGCATTTCAGGGCGCTCTGTATTGATCACTTCGCCCAGGTTTTCCACCTTAATGATAGTGGATTCTTTAATTACGTTTTCCTTTTGTTCTTTCAACGTGGTATCAATTGCAGGCTGCGCGGCAGCGGTTGAAAGCAATAAAATAAAGGCACAAATAGTAAAGGTTGACTTCATAAGATAAAATTGGCTTACGTAACAACGAAAAAATGGGGAAAATAATGTGTGGGGAGGCAAATAAAATATTCCACAAAGCCGCTTAGAGCATGAAGAAATATCTTTTAATTAAAATACTTTATCTACAACTAAGGTGGGCTTTGTGTATTCCGTGCCTTTGTGGGATAAATTCCTTTACACCGCCACGGGTGCTTTTATACCAGGATGAGACTGATAATTCAACAATTCAAAATCCTCGAATTTAAAACCAAAAATATCTTTTACCTCAGGGTTTATTTTCATTGTTGGCAATGGAAATGGTGTTCGTGTCAATTGCAAATGGGCCTGTTCAAAATGATTACTGTACAAATGCACATCGCCAAAACTGTGTACAAATTCACCGGGTTCCAAATCGCAAACCTGGGCAATCATCATCGTTAATAAAGCATAAGACGCGATGTTGAAAGGCACGCCTAAAAACACATCTGCAGAACGCTGGTATAATTGACAGGAAAGTCTGCCTTTTGTTTCCCCCTTCAAGGGGTTAGGGGGTGCTACATAGAATTGAAAAAGGCAATGACAAGGCATCAGCTTCATCTTGGGCAGCTCTGCCACATTCCATGCACTAATGATCATGCGCCTGCTATCGGGATTGTTTTTAATCTGTTGAATCAAATCTTTTACCTGGTCTACTTCCACCCCATCGGCACCAGTCCAGCTGCGCCATTGCTTACCATAAACCGGGCCCAGGTCGCCATTGGCATCGGCCCATTCATCCCATATTTTTACATTGTGTTCCTTTAAATATGCAATATTGGTATCGCCCTGCAAAAACCACAACAGCTCGTAAATGATGCTTTTTAAGTGTGTTTTTTTAGTGGTTACCAAAGGAAACCCTTTGCTTAGATCGAAGCGCATCTGGTAGCCAAAAACGCTTCTTGTTCCGGTGCCGGTGCGGTCGCTTTTATCAGTGCCTGTTTCAATAATATGTTTAACCAAATCAAGGTATTGCTGCATGGCTGCAAAATAAGTGAAAAGTTCAAAGCAAGAAGTTCAAAGTTATTCCCACCCAAAAAACTCCCCAAATCGAAAGTGCCAACCATGAACCATCAACTATCAACCATCAACTTCCCCGTATCTTTGCGCCGGAGAAATTATCATGAGTAAAAAAGGAAAAGTTTTAATGGCCATGAGCGGCGGTATTGATAGTACTGTAGCGGCTTTGATGCTTCATAAAGAAGGCTATGAAGTAGTGGGTATTACCATGAAAACATGGGATTATGCCACCAGTGTGGGCACTACCGGAAAAAAAGAAACCGGTTGCTGTAATTTAGATAGTTTTAACGATGCCAGGCAAGCTGCAGTGCAGCATGGCTTCCCGCATTTTATTTTAGACATCCGGGAAGAGTTTGGCGATTTTGTTATTGAGAATTTTGTGGACGAATATATTGCCGGCCGAACACCTAATCCCTGTGTGATGTGCAATACGCATATCAAATGGCGGGCATTAATGAAACGTGCCGATGCACTGGGCTGCGATTTCATCAGTACCGGTCATTATGCACAGGTACATCAGCATACCAATGGCAGGTATTTTTTACGTAAAGGCCTTGATGAAACCAAGGACCAAAGCTACGCCCTGTGGGGATTACAACAAGATCTGCTGAGCCGCACCATTTTGCCATTAGGCACGTATCGTAAAACCCAGATCCGCCAGATGGCGCATGATTTTGGCTATCCCGAACTGGCTAAAAAAAGCGAGAGCTACGAAATTTGTTTTGTGCCCGATAACGATTACCGCGGCTTTTTAAAACGTAAGGTAGAAGGGCTTGAAGAAAGAGTGGATGGCGGATTTTTTGTGGATAAAACCGGCAAGATCTTAGGCAAACACAAAGGCTATCCATTTTATACCGTAGGGCAGCGCAAAGGGCTTGATATTGCATTAGGCAAACCGGCATTTGTTACCGAAATTATTCCCGAAACCAACACCGTAGTGCTGGGCGAAGAAGATGATCTTAACCGCACCGAAATGCAGGTAACCAAACTCAACTGGATCAAATACGAAGGCATTACCGAAGGCATGGAAGCGGTAACCAAAATACGGTATAAAGATAAAGGTGCAATTTCTAACCTGTTTACATACGAAAATGCTATATCTGTACGTTTTGCTGGTAATGTAAAAGGCATTGCCCCCGGGCAAAGTGCCGTTTTTTACGAAGGAGATGATGTTATTGGCGGAGGAATTATTCAGCGTAATATGCAACCTTTTGCCCCGTAATTGCATCTATAATGTATAACTTATGAGAAAATTATTTTCCTTTATTGCCATCGCTTCACTGGTTACGTTTAGTGCCTGTAAAAAAACTACGGAGGAATTTCCTACAGCACCGTTAA
>Ga0302321_100006155_pt1 | contig 10540 bp, 8 predicted proteins | sample Fen_T0_1_FD_202505 | JGI IMG/M metagenome (GOLD analysis project Ga0302321, IMG submission 202505) | Peat permafrost microbial communities from Stordalen Mire near Abisko, Sweden - Fen_T0_1 | ecosystem: Environmental > Terrestrial > Soil > Wetlands > Permafrost | place: Sweden: Abisko... | reverse complement strand
GCCCGCCGCCCCAGCTCGCCCAATCCTTGTAGAACGAGGCCACCGCCAGCAGATCTGGTATATAAACCTCATTCACGAACTCGTCTGCCTTGCTGATCAGTCGCGCAACAAGGTTCAGTCGCTCTGAGTTGATGGCGCCCAGCTCATCCGCGTCGATCGAGCAGGGAACTCCGCCCACCAGGTAGTTCGGATGCGGGTTTTTTCCACCGAATACCGCATGAATCTTGACGACTTCCTTCTGCCATTCCAGTGCGTCAAGGTAGTGAGCCACTCCAATCAGATTCACTTCAGGTGGCAACTTGTAAGCCGGATGTCCCCAGTAGCCGTTGGCAAAGATGCCCAGCCCGCTGGCCGCGAAGGCTTTGATCTTGTCCTGAACTCCAGAGAAGTAGGCCGGGGTGTTCTTGTCCCACTTGGAGAAGGACTGCGCCAACTCCGCGGCCTTCTTGGGATCTGCCTTGAGTGCATTGACGATGTCCACCCAGTCCAGCGCGTGCAGATGATAGAAATGCACCACGTGATCCTGGACATAAAGCGTGGCCATCATGATATTCCGAATCAGTTCGGCGGTCGGCGGCACGGCTATGCCGATGGCGTCTTCCACTGCGCGCACGCTGGCCAACGCATGGACCGTGGTACACACGCCGCAAACGCGCTCGGTAAAGGCCCAGGCATCGCGCGGATCGCGGCCGATGAGAATCTTCTCCAGCCCGCGGATCATCGTGCCCGAGCTGAATGCGTCGGTGATGACGCCGTTTTCCACCACCGCTTCAACGCGCAGGTGGCCCTCAATGCGAGTTACTGGATCGACGACTACTCGTGCCATAGCTCCTCACGACTCCTTGTGGTCTTCAGCGTGTACTTCTGAAATCACGCTCCGTTTGCGAATGTTGGTCACCACCGCGTGCGCCGCTACTCCAGCCAGCGTGGCCACTCCCACCACCGTGCCGATCGTATCTGCCGTGCTCTCAATGCCAAAGCCCGGGAAGGATGCCAGATGCTGGTAGAACGGTCCGTTATCCCAGAACCCTTCCTCGCTGCAACCGATACATCCGTGACCCGACTGGATGGGATAGCTCGTCCCTTCGTTCCATTTGGTTACCGAGCAGGCGTTGTAGGTCACCGGACCGCGGCAGCCCATCTTGTACAGGCAATACCCCTTGCGGGCATTCTCGTCGTCCCACGACTCCACAAAGAGTCCAGCGTCGTAGTTTGGCCGCCGGTAGCATGTATCGTGAACGCGCCGGCCGTAAAACTCCTTCGGCCTTCCCTGACTGTCCAACGCCGGAATCTGTCCCAGCACCAGCAGGTGGGTCACCACACTCATCATCACGTCGGCAATGGGCGGGCAGCCCGGCACGTTGATCACCGGCTTGTCCACCAGCTTGTGAATCGGCGTCGCTCCGGTCGGATTCGGCTTTGCGGCCTGAATGCAGCCGTTCGAGGCGCAACTCCCCCAGGCCACAATCGCGGCCGCATCCTTGGCCACGGTCTGCAGAATCGACTCCGCCGTCCTTCCGCCAATCATGCAGTAGACACCATCATCCTTGGTGGGTACGGCTCCCTCCACCAGCACAATGTACTTGCCCTTATTATTTTGGATGGTGTCGTTCAGGCTCTTCTCCGCCTGGAAGCCACTGGCGGCCATCAGAGTCTCGGTGTAGTTCAAGGACAGAACATCCAGAAGCGCATCGACAACAATGGGGTGGGATGCCCTGATAAACGATTCGCTGCAGCAGGTGCACTCCTGAAAGTGCATCCAAACCACAGCCGGTTTCTCTTTCTTCTCAAAGGCCGAAACGACCTGGGCCACGCCGGTCTGGCCTAGCCCGGCCACCGTTGCGGCCGCAGTGCAGAACTGTAGGAAATCTCTGCGGCTGTAGCCCTTCTGCTGCATCGAATGCCAAATGGATTGACCCATGCCTACCTCGCTTTATGTGCAGGCACCGTTGAACCCAGGACTCCTTGGAGCGACCCAGCTGTTGAAGAATCCGGTCGGGGCTCACCGGTGGATGGATGGAAGGTATCGACCAAAAAGAACGATAGGCTGTGAGCTACATCACACATGTGCAAGAGCCGGATAACCCGCAATCACTGATCACATTGAGGAATTGCGTGACGCGCGATAGATTGCTTGCCCCGTCAATGTGATCTGGCCCGGTCCAGATTCAAAGGTTTGAGAGGTGTCCAACGAGTGTCCTGTCTCAGAAGTTCACAGCAAAAATAACTGCGGTCATCCTGAGCGAACGGGGCCCCAAGCGTTCTTCAGCTTGGGGGTGGTGAGTCGAAGGATCTGCTGTTGTTCTTGGATGAATCTCGGGCGCCCCGTACTAGCGGTCGCCGCCACCCGTCGCGAATCGGGCAAACTCAGGGCGAACTTATCGAAGCCTCAGTTTTGAGGAATCTTGAGCGTCCCGGTCAGGCTAGACACCTTCTCAACCCCATGGCTCTTGCACCAGGATTGAAGGCCGCTGGAGATCCGCTCGACCGCTCGCGGGTCCGCGTAGCTGGCCGTTCCGACCTGGATCGCAGTCGCCCCGGCTATCAGGAACTCGACCGCATCCTCCGCCGTGACGATCCCACCCATCCCGATCACCGGAATGGTCACAGCTTTGGCCGTCTCGTAAACCATGCGCAGCGCTATGGGCTTGATCGCCGGGCCGGAGAGACCTCCGGTGACGTTCGTCAGTCGTGGCTGGCGGGTCTCTGTGTCGATCGACATGGCCAGAAAGGTGTTCACAAGGCTCACCGCATCGGCGCCGGCGGTTGCGGCGATCTTGGCCATCTGTGCGATGGATGTCACGTTCGGCGAGAGCTTCACGATAAGCGGTCGTTTCGCCGCAGCCTTGGCCTTGGTCACCAGGTATTCCAGCGATCCCGGGTCGGAGCCAAAGGCCATGCCCCCCGCGTGAACATTGGGGCAGGAGACGTTCAACTCATAGGCCGCGACCCCCTCAGCTTGGTTTAGCCGTTCGATGACCGAAACGTACTCGCCGACCGTGTAGCCGAAGACGTTGACGATGACCTTTGCCGCCGGGTAGCGGAGAAGCGGCGGCAACTTCTTGGCAATCAACTCCTCGACCCCCACATTCTGGAGGCCGATGGCGTTCAGCATTCCCGCAGAAGTCTGCACAATGCGGGGAGCCGCATGGCCAGTCATCGGAGCCAGTGAGATGCCCTTGGTGACGAAGCCGCCTATCCCCTCGAGAGAGACGATATCCTCGAACTCGATTCCATATCCAAAGGTACCGCTTGCAGCGATGACCGGATTGACCAGTTCAATCCCGGCCAGCGTCACTTTCATCTCGGGTTTCACGCGCGACACTCTTCCTTGACGTGGATTTACTACTCTTCTGCTGGCAAACCGGATGGTCTCTCCGGCTTGAGTGCTTCTTTCAGCACGCGGCCCACCGATGCAGAAGGCTGATTGATCCCCGCAAGCGAGGCAAAAGTAGCTGCCAGATCAACAGGGGCCACTCGTCCATGATACTCGCCCGGCTGAAACGGCGCCCCGTAGAAGGCTAAGGGAACGTGTCGATCATAGGACCATGGGCTGAAGTGCGTCGTGCCCCCCCAGAGGCTCGTTCCTTCCATCTGGTAGGCTCCCAGAACCAGCATCACATACCAGTTGCCGTGATCCGCATAGCTGTGCGCAAGCAGCTTTCCCCACTCCGAAGGGGGCAGCTGGCCATGGGCCAACTCAAGTCGTGTGTAGACTCCGGCGACCTGGGGCGCAGGGGCCAAGCGGTGTTGCAGGGGGAGCGGTCCATCAGGCTGCGGCGCCTGCCCCGTCACAGCCGCTGGCAGAAGGCCTGCCACAGCCTCCTCGGCTGTCCGTTCGTCGATCCCGGCTCTCTCGAATGTTCGGCGGTCAAGGGCGACATAGGGAAGGTCTGGCCCCGGCAGCAGGTATTGAAGCTGTTTTCCCGTTGAATAGCGGGCGTTCAGCTGCGTGTTGAGCGCCGCGTAGACCTTCTGCATGTCGACTGTTGCTGAGTCGATGCCCAATTTGGCTGCATCACCGGGGATTTGGGCAATACCGTGGTCCGCAGTGAGCGCAAGCCAGACGTTATCCAGCCCCACGGCGCCATCCAGCCACGTGAAGAAGTTGCCTAGGTCGCGATCAATGCTCAAGATCATCTGCTCCTGAACTGCCGAGTCGGGACCAAGCTGGTGGCCTTGGATGTCGTTCGCCGAAAGCGAAACGACAACTAGGTCTGTAACCCCATTCTGGCCTAACTTCTCGCCGGTGATCAGCGCTTTGGCAAAGTCGAGTTCATAACTGTTTGCGGCTGGCATTCTCCCCACAAGGTCAAAAAACATCGTGGTGCCTTCCACCATTGCTTCGCGCGCGGCCTGGGCTGGCCGGTCGCTTGAATTGAAGGCGCGCGCCCATTCGGGCAGATGCTCCATGTAATAGGTGGAAGTGGTGAAGTGTCCACTTGCGTTATCGATCCAGAAGGCGCCGTTTGCGGATTGTCCCGCAGGCAGAATTGCCGCACGATCTTTCAGGGAGATGCCATAAACCCGAGACCGGCCCTGTGTGGCAAGCCTCAGCTCGTCGCCCAGCGTCGTGGCCCGCAGATTCCGGGGCGATGAGCCAATCACAAACTTGGCTGCCGTTTCAGGAGCGCCAGAAATGTTGGCAGGAATGGAACTTGGCGGCAGATCGACGAGCTGATATCGCTCATCCTCCACCGAACTCACTTTCCTATCAAAAGAGCGGGAGGCATCCCAAAACTCGTTGGATTCGATGCCGTGTCCATCGCTGTAGGCGCCTGTTCCGATCGTTGCATGCCCCGGAGCGGTCTTGGTGTTCGCGTAATCGTAATAGCAGTCAGTGAACCAGGCGCCTTCCTTCATAAAGAGATTGAAGCCGCGGCCCTTGAACTCGTTGCGGTCGCGGTTGAGGTAGTCGCCGCGGAACTGATCGATTACAACGATGACGATCAGCTTGGGTCTTCCAACGTAGGCTTGCGCACGTACCAAACCGGGCGCAAACGCAGTCAGTGCGAAGGCGACGAGGAAAACGACTAGGAACAAAAGGGAATGACCGCGCGGTCTCATGAGTCCGATCATAAACCGCGGATTGTTACAGTTTCGCCGAAAAGGCGCAGACGACGAACTGATGAACTTGGGAATTGAACAGAGAAGCTTGGCTGCCCCAGGTCCCGCTTTTGGGACCTGGGAGACCACAAATTCACTCGCTCGCTCTGCTATGCGATGACCGGCTCCGTAGCGTTGACCTTTACCGGAGTGAGCCAGCCAAATCGGTCGGGTTTGAGGCCGTTGGCGATGCCGAAGAACTCATCCGCGATCTTCTTGGTGATCTCGCCTGTCTTTCCGTCGGCGATGACGATGCGGTCGATGGAACGAATAGGCGAAACCTCAGCAGCCGTTCCTGTGAAGAAGACCTCGTCGGCAATGTAGAGCATCTCCCGTGGAATTGGCTGCTCGGTAACTGCCAGCCCCAGGTGGCGCGCGATCGTCAGCACGCTGTCGCGCGTGATGCCGGAAAGGGCGGAGTTGGCCAGAGGCGGAGTGTAAAGCACGCCATTTCGAACCAGGAAGATATTCTCGCCAGAGCCTTCGCTGACCAGGCCATTCACGTCGAGCCCGATGCCCTCCTGGTATCCATTGATTTCGGCTTCCATGTGAATAAGCTGCGAGTTCATGTAGTTGGCGCCGGCCTTGGCAAGTGCGGGCATCGTATTGGGCGCCAGGCGGTTCCAACTGGAGATGCAGACATCCGCACCGCCGTGGCCAGCGATGTACTTCCCCCATGGGAAATTTGCAATATAGACCTCAATGGGAGAGCCCTTTGGGCTGACGCCGATCTCCCCATAGCCCCGCAGGGCAATCGGACGGATGTAACAAGGCGAGACGCCATTGGCCTCAATCAAATCCACAACGCCAGCGCAAAGTTCCTCGAGCGTGAATGGGAGATCCATGCGGTAGATCTTGGCCGAGTCAAGCATTCGCTGCATGTGTTCGGGCAGGCGAAAAACGGCTGAGCCCTGCGGCTGCTTGTAGCATCGAATCCCTTCAAAGACGCTGGAGCCGTAATGAACCACATGGCTCATTACGTGAATGGTGGCCTGCTCCCAGGGAATCATGTTGCCGTTGTGCCAGATCTTCGAGGTCGCTTGGATAGGCATGGAAGAGAATTGCTCCTTCGCCGCGTGGGTTGCGGTTACTCAACAGGGTACCGCGATTGTGGTGGCTCTGTCACGGATCGGCGCGAAGACTGTGCGCAGGGCTCCCGCAGGACACCTCGCTCTTAAGCATCGGCGCTGGCGGCTCAATGTCAACGTTCGGCCAGAATAGGCTCGGCAAGAGCGAGCGTGACCATCTCCCGGATCGCATCGATCACCAGTTCGGGTTCGTCAAGGTGAATCCAATGCGCGCTCGCAGGCGCAATCACCTGTCGCGCACAATCACCGATGCGCCGAAGGTCCGTCTCGGAGAGCGGTGTAGATTTGCCCGGTGTCAAAACCACGACAGGAGTCTCCCGAATGGGGTCCGCATTGTGCATCTCCCGTACGGTGTCGGGTATCGCCTCGACATGGCTTCGCATGCCAACGTAATAGCCGGGACGAGACCAGTGTGAGGCAACAATCGGCCAGACCTCGCGGGGCATCTTACCCACCTCGTCCTTGACCCGTTTGAACACATGCCGGCTGCCGTTTCCTGCGGCCCCGGCGATTCCATTTGCGACGTTGCCTGCACGAAGAAACAGGGTTGTCACAGCGAGGCGAGCAAGGCCGAGGCGAGCAACCGGAATCGCGAAATTGGAGAGCTTCCTGCCGCGATCAATCTCAGACTGTTTGTCCGGATCGAGGGGTGGCCATTCCTCACAGCGCATCGGGTCCACGAGGACTAAACTAGCCACCTCCCGTGGATGCTCAAGTGCAAAACGGCGCATCACCAATCCGCCAAATGAGTGCCCGACAAGAATGTACGGCGGCTCAATCCCCGCTCCCCGCAGCAAGGCATGCAACTCGCTGACAATGTTCCCCGGGGTTCGCGCGCAGCGGCTTGGACTGCTCCAGCCGAGGCCGCAACGGTCATAGGAGGCTGTGTGAGCAAATTGCGACACTTTCTCCTGAATGTGGGCCCAATTGAGATGTGTTGCGGCAATCCCAGCCTCAAAGAGAACGGTAGGCCTGGCAGACCCTTTCTCTTTTACGTAGAGTTTTCGTCTGCCGCCGATATCGATCCATCGGCCCCCTCCGGCAAATCGCTTCCGGTCACGCCGTGCGCCGAACCACTGATAAACGGTTCCAATGATGGCCAAGGCAGCGACCAGCCCGACGATGGAGAAGACGAGGATCATTTGCTGTCCTGGAAATGTGTGAGCTCCGCAGGGCTAAAGTCCTTCGCGCTAAGATTAGCCTTGGCTGTTCCTCGGTCGAGAATGAGAAGCGACGAGCCGGCATGGCCCCGCGTCTTGGTCTCAATCTGGCTCGCCGACCAGACTCCGCCCGTATGCCGCAGCCCGAAATACGTAACTTCCTTCACCGTCCCGCCCAGAAGTGTCTTTTCCACATATACCGGAAAACCAATGCTCTGGTCGAACCAGGTTTTCACCTCGCTGTAGTGAGTCTTGTCGCCCGCGCCCGGTATGCTGCTGAGAACATTGCAATCGCGTGCGCCAAACTTCTTCTTTTCCAGAACAGTTTGCCGCGACCAGTAATACTGCGTTTCTAGAAAATCCTCATAGCTGAAGCCGGTGCCGAGAGGCCCTTCTTTCCACTTTTCAAATGGGAGGGCAACAGGCAACGCATCTCCGGGACGTGCGATTTGAATTGTACTCTTGCCATTCGGTCGCATTTCAAGAAGGATGTGCATTCTCGCTTGAACGGGCGACGTAACCTCAACCAGCGCACGCAGAACGCCAGGAAACCAATGTGCCTTGATGTTGATCGAATAGCTGGTTCGAACCTTGTTCTCATCGATCCGCACGAGGTGCCCGCTCGCACGATAATCGGCCGTTTCGATTCGTTCCCGCGACGGCGCCAGAACGGCATTCGCATCGCGGACCTGGGCCGGAGCAGAAAGAACAGCCAAAGGCATCAGCATGGCTACAGTCAAAAACGGCGCCACACCTGTCATGCTTAAATCCTTCCGTCGCGAAGACGAATCTGACGAGCCGCAGAGTGTGCTACGTCATTCTCGTGCGTTACAACAATCAAAGTCATTCCCCGCTGTTTCTGGATCCCTTTGAGGATTTCCATGGTCTTCGCCGAATTCACGCTGTCCAGATTCCCGGTCGGTTCATCCGCCAGAAGTATCTCCGGATTGTTGGCGAGTGCTCGCCCAATCGCAACCCGCTGACGCTCCCCGGCCGATAGTTCATTGGGATACTGGCGCAACCGGTGCTCCAAACCGAGTTCCACGAGCAGTTTCTCAGCGCGGTCTCTTCGGTTGCGAGGGCATGGGCTCAGTGCCAGCATTGGCACTTGTACGTTCTCGAGAACGCTAAGCGTGGGGATCAAATGAAATGCCTGAAAAATGAAGCCGAGCTTCTGTGAGCGATAGTCATCAAGATCAATCGTGGTCCCGAGCTTCGCCCCTCGAAAGAGAACCTCTCCGCTGGTTGGGAAGTCAAGCCCGCCCAGCAGGTGCAGCAGGGTGGATTTGCCGCTTCCGCTGGGTCCGCTAATGGCCAGAAATTCCCCGGCGCAAATGGAAAGATCAACCCCCCGCAAAGCCTCGATGCGCCCCTCATCGTAGCTCTTGCACAGCCCGCGCACCTCCAGCAATGGCTCAGTCATGGCGCAGCGCCTCCACAGGCGAAAGGTGCGCACCGCGCCAAGCCGGAATCAATCCGGCAACCAGACCGGCAAGCAGTGCAATCCCAATAGTCTCCAAAAGCATCAGAGGCGAAATACCCGCCGAGACAATGCTGGCCGTCTGAGGTAGCGCAGCCAGTAGATGAAGCGCCCCTGTTCCCGCTAGTATTCCTAACACCCCACCCGCCAGCCCCAGAGCAACCGCCTCCAACTCAATGAGTACCAACACCTTCCAACGCTTCCATCCGAGCGCGCGGAGTATACCGATCTCGCGCGTACGTTCAAAAACTGACATTGCCATGGTGTTGGCGATGCCCAGAATGCCGATCAATAACGCAATCCCCGAGGTACCCCAAGCGGAAGCATGGGCCAACTGCACCACCTGATTATTATGGGCCTGTTCGGATGCAGGGACCGCGCGCAGACCGGGCAATGCGGCTTCTATCGCTGAAACCGCCCGTTTCATATAGTGATCGGGATCTTCGCCGGCGGGCAGCGGTTTCAGTCGCACATGAAAGGCCGTCACCTTCCCATCCATCGCGCCCAACACCTGCATCTGATCCAACGGCATGACCACTGCGGCCGCCTCAAGAGCCGATCCGCCATGGTAGATCCCAGTCACCGTGAAAGCCGATCCCTGGATCTCTATCGTGTCTCCGGCCTTCTTGTTGAGGGTTTCGGCTAGCATCTCGCCCAGCATGACCTCGGGTGCGCCATCGCGAAAACGCCGCCCTGAGACCATTTTCAGGGAGTCGAGCTCGTAAGAATCGGCCTTCCAGCCAAAGGTCAGAGCATTCACTTCAGGAGTGAGGTCCGCCATGTTCAGGATCATCGGCATCGCCTGGGCTACCATGGGCAGCTTTCGCAGTGCTTCTCCGGATGACTCGCTCACCGAAGTATTCAAAAATGTTCGCTGAATCACTGAAATATCGGTGCCCGTGCTTTCATACATGCGAAGCCACTCGTGCTCAAATGAGCGGGAGAAACCCACCAGCCCCACAAAGGCGCCAATTGCCATTCCAATTCCGCAGAGAGTCAGTATGGTCCGCAGACGTCTCCGTCCAAGGTTCTTCCAGGCAAACCGCACAAATGAAAGTTGGGAAGGCATAGCTTGGCGAGTATCCTCAGCTGCTCGGAGAGATCAAGGTACTTATGTTGCCATTCTATCGAAGATTCGCAATGGCGCGTAAGTACTTCCGGAGTATTGACCGTCGGTGAGACGTCGCCGTCGAATCAAAGTCCGACCGAGAACCATCGGTTAAGCGATAATCGGGAATCAGAGCATAAGTTATTTTGGACAGCAAGATGAGGCTCCCCGCTTGCTCGAGCGCTACAAGCAACGCGCACTCGGAATTTGGCGCAGAACCACTGTCCAAAACTTGCCATCAGGATGCGTGGCCGAATCGGCTGTCACCGTGGAGTTTTGTTGGAGCTTGCCTGAAACAGCTCCGAAGCGCTATTCCGCATCGGAGCTGATCGAGGGGTTTACCGGCCGCGTCCGCGAGAACTGCCGCCGCCACCGCCGCTGCCCTTGCGCGCCTGGTAGCAGTCCCGGCAAAATACCGGGCGATCGCCCCTGGGTTCAAACGGAACTGTTGTGGGCTGGCCGCAACCGGAACAAATCACAGGTGTACCCTGTGCCGGAGCCGAACGGTAGCCGGAGCCTCCCTGATCGTTTTTCTTTGCCTGACGGCAATTCTTACAACGCTTCGGGGTCGAGTAACCGCGTTCCTGAAAGAACGCCT
>Ga0302321_100006152_pt1 | contig 10542 bp, 10 predicted proteins | sample Fen_T0_1_FD_202505 | JGI IMG/M metagenome (GOLD analysis project Ga0302321, IMG submission 202505) | Peat permafrost microbial communities from Stordalen Mire near Abisko, Sweden - Fen_T0_1 | ecosystem: Environmental > Terrestrial > Soil > Wetlands > Permafrost | place: Sweden: Abisko... | reverse complement strand
TGCGGGGCGCTTCTCGCGCTCATCGCCTCGGCAGCGGCAGCCGAATTCCACACATTCCAGATCGAGGAGCTCTTTTCGAACGCCGACGGGACGGTGCAGTACGTCGTGCTGCACGAATCGGCCGGGATGGACGGCGAGAACCTCTGGCAGGGGCAGCGGCTGGTCAGCACGTCGGCTGCCGGCAGCACCACCTTTGCGTTCAAGGCGAATCTCCCCGGCGGTACATGCGGCTACTATGGCTGCGCGTCCAGCCCAACCGCCAATCGGCGCGTGCTGGTCGCGACCGTCGGATTCTCGGCGCTGGGCCTCGTTGCGCCTGACTTCGTCGTTCCCAACGGATTTCTGGCCACCGGCGGCGGGACGCTCAATTACGCGTCTGTCGACCAGGTGACCTACCCGGCACTCCCCAGCGACGGCGTCACGGCGCTGGCCCGGGACGGGACCACGCGGCAGAACGTCGCGACGAATTTCAACGGCATGACAGCGTCCGTCGTGGCGGGTCCGCCAACCGTCCGGGTCGTCGAGTATCACAACGACGTCTTCGATCACTATTTCATCACGCCGGTTCAGGACGAAATCGACTTGCTGGACGCCCATGCGCCCCCGTTCCAGGCATGGTCGCGCACCGGGTTCTCGTTCAACGCTTACGCCAAGGCGGGCGCGCCGGCGGGCGCGAATGCCATCTGCCGTTTCTTCAACGACCACTATGCGCCGAAGAGTTCGCACTTCTACGCGCCGCATGGCTTGGGATGCGAAGCGACGCTCGCCACGTTCCCGGATTGGCGGCTGGAGGACGACAACCTCTTCGAAGCCATGCTTCCCGATGGGACCACCGGCGCCTGCCCGGCGGGCACCGGTCCCGTTTATCGCATGTACAACAACGGAATGGGCGGCGCGCCCAACCATCGCTTCGTCACCAGCCTCGCCGAGCGCCAGAAGATGATCGACCAGGGCTTCGTCGCCGAAGGCGCCGGCATCGGCGTCGGGATGTGCGTGCCGGGTTAGCCGGCCCGGGCTGCGTAATCGCACTGCGGCGGAATGGAAGTGCGGCGAGGACTGTTGTCCTGACCAAGGGGTCCTCAGGAGGCATAATGCGATTTGCAATTGTCCGAGCGGTGTTGTGCGCGCTGGCCGCGGCGCTGGCCTTTCCGGCCGCTGCGTCGTTCCATACGTTTGCGCTCAAGGAGTTCTATTCGAACGCGGACGGGTCGATCCAGTTCATCGTCCTGACCGAAGTGTCGATGTTAGATGGCCAGGAGTTCCTGAAGAATCGCTCGATCACGGATACGCAGGGTGCAACCCAGCATGTGGTCACGTTTCCCAGCAATCTTCCTGGCAACAGCACCGCCAACCGCTCGTTCCTCATCGCCACGCCGGGTTTTGCCGCGCTGGGTCTCGTGACGCCGGACTACGTGATGCCGGCGGGATTCCTGTTCACCGACGGCGGGACGATCAATTACGCCGGTGCCGACCAGGCCACCTACGCCGCGCTGCCCACCGACGGCGTCAACGCGCTGTACACCGACGGGACCACACGGCCCAACGTCGCGACCAATTTCGCGGGCGCAACGGCGACGGTGGCGGCCGGGCCGCCGACGGTCACCGTCGTCGAATATCACCACGCCGTGTTCGACCACTACTTCATCACGCCGGTGACGGATGAGATTTCGCTGCTCGACGCGCATGCGCCGCCGTTCCAGGACTGGTCGCGCACCGGGTTCTCGTTCAACGCCTATGCCAAGACGGGCGCACCCGCGGGCGCGAACGCCATCTGCCGTTTCTTCAACGACCACTTCGCGCCGAAGAGCTCGCACTTCTACGCGCCGCACGGGTTGGGATGCGAGGCGACGCTCTCGCAGTTCCCCGATTGGCGGCTGGAGGATGACAACCTCTTCGATGCGATGCTTCCCGATGGGACCACCGGTGCATGCCCCGCCGGCACCATTCCCGTCTATCGGATGTACAACAACGGGATGGGCGCGGCGCCCAATCACCGCTTCGTCACCAGCCTCACCGAACGGCAGAAGATGATCGACCAGGGCTTCGTGGCCGAAGGTGCAGGCATCGGCGTCGGCATGTGCGTGCCTGGTTAGCGGCTGCGCGTTAGCGGAACAGCGCCTGCGATTCCGGGGTGTTCGCCCGCTGCAGCGCGTGCACCCACTTGACGAACGGCAGGTCGTAGCGGTCCTTCAATTCGGCGGCGCGGTTCCGCAGCTGCGCCGCGTTCGTGGCCGCCGGCGGATCCGCAAACGCGCTCACCAGCACGTTCTTCGAGTCCGGCGACGGCAGCAGCACGACGCCTTCGCCGAACACGTCGCGGAAGTGCTTCTTGGTCCGGCCATGGCCGTGCACGCGTCCGAAGACGTTCGCCACCAGCACGCCCTGAGGCGCGAGCCGGGCGCGGCAGGCCTGGTAGAACTCGAGCGACTCGAGCTTGCCGGCGCGCGCGCGGTGGTCGTAGCCGTCGACGAGGATCGCATCGAATTGCAATGATGTCTGCTGCACGAAGTGGACGCCGTCGCCGACCTGAACGTCGAGCCGGTCGTCGTCCTGCGGGAGCCTGAAGAACTGGTGCGCGGCGGCGATCACGTGGCGGTTGATCTCGATGACCGTGAGGTGCGTGTCAGGCAGCGCGTGCCGGAACCAGCGCACCAGCGATGCGGCGCCGAGGCCGATGATCAGGACGTTGCGTGGCGCCGGGCGGAACAGCAGGAACGCCAGCATCGCCTGCGTGTAGGCCAGTTCCAGGCGGTGGGGTTTCGACAGGCGCATCGCACCCTGCACCCAATCCGTGCCGAAATGCAGGTACCGTATCCCGGCTTCCTCCCGGATGTCGATGCTGTGGCCCATCGGCAATCGGTACGGCTTCAGGCTCCCGTGCTCTTGATGATCAGGCGAACCAGCATGAGCAGCGAAAAGATCACGAACGCCGCGCCGATGAGGCCGGCGACGATGAAATGCTGCGGCTTGATGCTCGACGCGTCGGCGAGGAGGTCGCGGCCCTTGCGGACGCCGAAGAAGCTCCAGAACACGGCCAGGACGACGCGCAGGAAACTCGGCGCCGGGCGTGGCTCGCCGGGCTTCGGCGTGAAATGGGGGTCGGAGGGGGGCATGGCGCGTGGTCGGATTCCGGTTCGTTGCAAGTTTGCCTTTCCCCGAGCTTAACAGCAGACAATCAGGGGCCTTCATACCCGTTGAAAGCGAAGGGTTATCGCCCCATATATCGGATAATTCCGAATTGAAGGGGTTTTCCATGCGCTTCGACAAACTGACGACCAAGTTCCAGCAGGCATTCGCCGACGCCCAGAGCCTGGCCCTGGGTCACGACAACGGCTTCATCGAGCCGCAGCATATGCTCGCGGCGCTGCTCGCGCAGGAGGATGGCGGCACCACGTCGCTGCTGGCGCGCGCGGGCGTCCAGGTGCCCAAGCTGCAGGCGGCACTCAAGGCCTCGATCGACCGGCTGCCTAAGGTCGAGGGCCAGGGCGGCGAGATCACCGTATCGCGCGACCTCAACAACCTCCTCAACCTGACCGACAAGGAAGCGACCAAGCGCGGCGACCAATTCATCGCCAGCGAACTTTTCCTGCTCGCACTCACGGGCGACAAGGACGACACCGGCCGCATCGCGAAGGAAGCCGGCCTCAACCGCAAAGCGCTCGAAGCCGCCATCGAGGCCGTGCGCGGCGGCGCCGGCGTGAATTCGCAGGAGGCCGAAGGCCAGCGCGAGGCGCTGACCAAGTACACGATAGACCTCACCGCTCGGGCGCGCGAAGGCAAGCTCGACCCGGTGATCGGCCGTGACGACGAAATCCGCCGCACCATCCAGATCCTGCAGCGCCGCACCAAGAACAATCCGGTGCTGATCGGCGAGCCGGGTGTGGGCAAGACGGCGATCGTCGAAGGCCTGGCGCAGCGCATCGTCAACGGCGAAGTACCTGAAACGCTGAAGAGCAAGCGGGTGCTGTCGCTCGACATGGCGGCGCTGCTGGCAGGTACGAAATATCGCGGCGAATTCGAGGAGCGACTCAAGGCCGTGCTGAAGGACATCGCGGCCGACGAGGGACAGACGATCGTCTTCATCGACGAGTTGCACACGATGGTTGGCGCCGGCAAGGCGGAAGGCGCGATGGACGCGGGCAACATGCTGAAGCCCGCGCTAGCCCGCGGCGAGTTGCATTGCGTCGGCGCCACCACGCTCGACGAATACCGCAAGTACGTCGAGAAGGACGCCGCGCTGGAACGCCGCTTCCAGAAGGTGATGGTCGACGAGCCTTCGGTGGAGTCCACCATCGCCATCCTGCGCGGTTTGCAGGAGCGCTACGAGATCCATCACGGCGTCGACATCACCGACCCGGCCATCGTCGCCGCTGCGGAACTCTCGCACCGCTACATCACCGACCGCTTCCTGCCGGACAAGGCCATCGACCTGATCGACGAGGCCGCCTCGCGCATCCGCATGGAGATCGACTCCAAGCCGGAGGCGATGGACAAGCTCGACCGCCGGTTGATCCAGCTGAAGATCGAGCGCGAAGCCGTCAAGAAGGAAAAGGACGAGGCGTCGAAGAAGCGCCTCGCGCACATCGACGAGGAAATCGAGAAGCTTTCGCGGGAGTACGCCGACTTCGACGAGGTGTGGCAGGCCGAGAAGGCGCAGGTCGCCGGCTCGCAGCACATCAAGGAGGAGATCGACAAGATCAAGCTCGCGATGGACGACGCCAAGCGCAAGGGTGACTGGCAGAAGATGTCCGAATTGCAGTATGGCAAGCTGCCGCAGCTCGAGGCGCAGTTGAAGAAGGCCGACAAGGCTCTCGCCAATGACGAGGCGAAGGCACCCAAGCTGCTGCGCACCCAGGTCGGCGCCGAGGAGATCGCCGAGGTCGTCTCGCGCGCCACCGGCATCCCGGTGTCGAAGATGATGTCCGGCGAGCGCGACAAGCTGCTCGCGATGGAGGACAAGATCCACACGCGCGTCGTCGGGCAGGACGAAGCGGTGCGTCTCGTGTCCGATGCCATCCGGCGTTCGCGTTCCGGACTGTCCGATCCCAACCGTCCGTACGGATCGTTCCTGTTCCTGGGGCCGACGGGTGTGGGCAAGACCGAATTGACGAAGGCGCTGGCGGAGTTCCTGTTCGACTCGGACCACGCGCTGATCCGCATCGACATGTCCGAGTTCATGGAAAAGCATTCGGTCGCGCGGATGATCGGCGCGCCGCCCGGCTACGTTGGCTACGAGGAAGGCGGCTACCTGACCGAGGCCGTGCGCCGCAAGCCGTATTCGGTGATCCTGCTGGACGAGATCGAGAAGGCGCATCCGGACGTGTTCAACGTGCTGCTGCAGGTGCTCGACGATGGTCGCCTGACCGACGGCCAGGGACGTACCGTCGACTTCAAGAACACGGTGATCGTGATGACGTCCAACCTGGGCTCGCAGCGCATCCAGCAGATGACCGACGCGGGCGACGACCCGGCCATGATCAAGATGGCCGTGCTGGCCGAGGTCAAGACGGGCTTCCGACCGGAGTTCGTCAACCGCATCGACGAGATCGTCGTGTTCGCGCCGCTCGACGAGTCACAGATCGCGAGCATCGCGAAGATCCAGCTGAAGGCGCTCGAAGGGCGGCTGGCGAAGATGGATATCAGGATGGTGGCCACCGACGCCGCGCTAAAGGTGGTGGCGCAGGCCGGCTTCGATCCGGTCTACGGCGCGCGGCCGCTGAAGCGCGCCATCCAGCAGCAGATCGAGAATCCGCTGGCGAAGGAGATCCTGTCCGGCGTCTACGGGCCGGGCGACACCGTCCACGTCAGGGAAAAGGGCGGGCAGATCACTTTCGCCAGGGCCTGAACGCGGTCGCTGCAAAAGCAAAGGCGCGCCCGCGGGCGCGCCTTTGCGTGAGAGTTGCTTCTACCGCTGGATCAGCCTACCGAGCCGAAGATCGTCACGACGCAATACGCTGACGGGTCGACCGGGAGGCCGACCGTGCACTCGGGCGCGACGAATTGCTGGACGCTGCTCGGCACAGCCTCCGGCGGAAGCCCAACGCTGCATGGCCCAACGCCGGTCACGGTGACGCCGCGAATGACCGTCGCGTGGCCGGTGGCGTTTTGAAACATGATGCTATTCGTGGCGCTTGGACAGGAGAGCGGCGAAACGGTGGTCGGGCTCCTCACGAGCGGGATCGACGCTGGCCCGGCGTCAGCGGCCGGCACCGGCGGAATCACGGCGAGCACGCCGCCGGTCGCAATCAGCAGGCACCACTGGGCGAATCCTGATGCGCCCTTGCGGCGGAGGAATGCCAGCGCGCAGGCAGCGATGATCAACGCGATCGCGACGCTGGTCCACGGGCTCAAGGGCACCGCGAAATTGTCGTCGAAGGAAAGGATCAGCGCCTGGGTGGATTGCGCGAGGGCGGCCGGGCTCAATCCCGACAGGGCAACGATGCCGACGCACCAGCGAAGTGAAAACACACGATGCAGATGAGACATGGCGCAGTTCTCCGGTTGGTCAAACCGTTCGATAGTGCGATAAGTATTCCGGCGTTGCAAGTGTCTCGACGCGCCGACAAGCCGTGCGATGACGTTGTCATGGCGGTCGGATCGCGCCGTGACAATTCGACGCAGGCGAGATGACCAACGTGTAACTGCGATGTCATGCAATCGCTATAGGATCCGTGCTTCCGGTGCGCGATGCGTCGCCGGAACTGAGCGCGGCGCGACATTCCACCATGGGGATGCGCGCCGCGCGGGCGGCAGGTGGACCGATTACAATGCGGGCTTCGCACTGTTTGCTTCGAAAGCCGCCGCATGATCGCACGCAATTCCCCCACGACCTACGGCAGCGTTGCCCGCGCGTTCCACTGGGGCATGGCGCTCTTGATCCTCGCCTCGCTGGCGATGATCGAGTTGCGCGGCTGGGCACCCCGAGGCAGCGCGCTTCGGGGGTCGTTGCGCGACTGGCACAGCCAGGCGGGCCTCGTCGTGTTCGCGCTGGTCTGGTTCCGGCTGGCCTGGCGGCTCGCAAATGTCGAGCCCGAAATCGTTCCGCCGCCGGTGGCGTGGCAGCGCCGCGTGGCGCACGCCGTCGAGTGGACGTTCTACGCGCTTATGGTGGTGCTGCCGGTGCTCGGCATCATCATGATGCAGGCCGACGGCAAGACGGTCTCGCTGTTCGGCGCCTCGCTGCCGCCGATGGTGGAGGTCGACAAGGTGCGGGCGCATCGCCTGGAGGACATCCACGAGTGGTTCGGCAACGCGATGATGTTCCTCATCGCCGCGCACGTCGGCGCCTCACTCTGGCATCGTTTCTTCCACCGCGACAACACGCTCGCGCGGATGTGGGGTCGCATCTCGTAATTGGGGTGCGCGGCCCCGGATCGCAATTGCCGGGCCGGTCCTAGGCGTGCGGCAACCGTCCTCCGCCGAACGCCCAGTTTTCCCACTGCGTTTCCTTGAACACCAGCATGACATGCTCCGGATCGAGCCCCGGCTCGCGCGCCAGTTCTGCGAGGATGTCCGCGATCACCTTGCGACGGACCTTCACGCTGCGCCCTACCGACCAGAGAATCTCGATCAACACGAACCCGGTATCCCGGTCCGACGCCAGGTCGGGATAGCGCGGGTCGAAGCGGAAGTCGTCGGGAGTCAACTCCAGCACGCGCTGGAACCGGTCCGTATCGGGAACGCCGGATGCGACGAGCGCGCGATGCACGCCCGCCAGAACCGCCGATTTGAAGGTCGTGCTCTTGGGTGCGGTAACGGTCAGCGTCACGAGGGGCATGGCGGCGGACTCCTTTTCAGAAGTAGGGTACTGCGCCCCGCAACGGCGTCGCAAGAAACGCGGCGGCTGCGTCGCGCATTCGCGTCCAGGTCGACCGCACGCCGACGCTGCGCGTAGCGACCAGCGCTTCGAGTCGCCGGCCCATGACACAGAAGATCGCGTCGTCCTGCGCCTGGACGACGGTCAGCCCGTTGCGTTCGACCGTCCAGTTGTCGCCGGCGCGCAGCACGACGTCCTGCGGGTCGCCCTCCTGGGTGATCCAGAGCGTGCCACGCGTCACCCGCAGCGTGGCGCTGCGCAGGTCCGGCAACGTGACGACGTCCTGCGCCGTGAGTTCGACAATGGTGCCGTGCTGGAAGCAGGCCATGGCGGTTCTCCTTTCACATGCGTAAGATGCATCCGTAGCGGCCTTGAGGCGGTATGCCCTGCCGGCCCGCCGGCGCGTTAATCCGGCACTGGCTGGAACGAATTCTGCAATTGGCCCGCCAAGTCTACAAACGCCGAATGGGAATGTTTCGCATGAATTGCAGGAATGCATAGGACGCTGCGCCGGCTGCCGTCGCTCGATTTCCTCCGCGGTTTCGAGGCCGCAGGACGCAGGCTCTCGTTCACGCTGGCCGCCGAGGAGTTGTTCCTGACGCAGTCGGCGCTGTCGCGGCAGGTGAAGGCGCTGGAGGATGCGCTGGGCGTTGCGCTGTTCGAGCGCCGCCATCGCGCGCTGGCGCTCACGGCGGCCGGCGCGGCGTTCCATCGCAGCGTGTCGCTGCAATTGCGCGAAATCGCTCAGGCGGCCGAAGCGGTGCGTGACGTGACGCGCGATCCGGGCCTCACGGTGTCGACGACGGTATCGTTTGCCGCGCTGTGGCTGATACCGCGCCTGGCGTCGTTCCGCGCCGCGCAGCCGGACGTCGAAGTGTACGTTTCCGCGGATGACCGGATGGTCGACCTTGCCCGCGGCGACGTCGACGTGGCCGTGCGTTATCTTGCGGACGACGGCGCGCCGCCAGGCGCCGTGCGACTTTTCGGCGAGCGGCTGCTGCCGGTGGCCAGCCCGGCGTTGCACAAGCGCGGCGGCATGCCGCTCAAGGCGCCCGCCGACCTTGCGCGGCACGTGCTCATCCATCTCGACGACCCGTCCGGCGTCATGCCCTGGCTCAATTGGCCGGCGTGGCTCGCGTCGAACGGGCAGCCGAACCTCAAACCCGCCGGTTCGTTGCGGTTCTCCCTCTACGACCAGGTGATCCAGGCCACACTCGGCGGGCAGGGCGTGGCGCTGGGCCGCATTCCGCTGATCTCCGAGTTGTTGCGCGAAGGCAAGCTGATCGCGCCGTTTCCGAAGCGCTACGATTCGCCGCGCGGCTATTTCGTCGTCCAGGCGCCGCATGCGGCGGACCGGCCGGACGTCGGCGCGTTCGCGGCCTGGCTGCAGCGTGAAGCCGCCGCACAATCGCACGCCGACGCTTCGCCGCGTTCGCCGCTGCGGCCGTCCGTGTCGCAGGCGCGCAAGCCGCGCCGGAAAGGAAACTGATGAGCATGCCAGCGAATCCACACTCCGGAATGGCGCCGTCGCCGTGGATCGAGCGCTTCGCGCACTTGGTCCCCGCCGGCGCGCGCGTCCTCGATCTCGCCTGCGGGTACGGCCGGCATGCGCGCTACTTCGCCGCGCGAGGCACGCAGGTTCTCGCCGTCGACCGCGACGCGGCGGCGCTCGCGACGTTGGCGGAAATGCCCGGCATCGAGATCCTGCAAGCCGACCTCGAGGGCGAACCGTGGCCTTTGGGCGGCCGGCGCTTCGACGCCATCGTGGTAAGTCACTACCTGCACCGTCCGTTGTTCCCCGACCTGCGCGCGGCGCTGGGCCCGGACGGGACGCTCCTTTACGAAACCTTCGCGCGGGGCAACGAGGCGCACGGACGACCGTCGAATCCGGATTTTCTGCTCCGTCCCGGCGAGCTCCTTGCGTTGGCGACGGCCGCACCTCCCGCGCTGACCGTGGTGGCCTTCGAACAGGGCCTGGTCGAACTGCGCGGGCGCCCGGCGGTCATGCAACGGCTTGCTGCGGTCGGCGCCGCGCACGCCTGGCCACCGGTCCTTGACGCGATACCCGCCGCGTAGGGAACGCGGAAGCGCTCTCGCGGTCGAAGCCCGCAACGGCGTGCACCGCGCCATTGGGGTAAAATGCGCAATTTCGCTGGCGTAAAACAATGCTGACCGGAAGCCTCGTCGCGATCGCGACGCCAATGGAAGAGGGCGGTGCCCTCGACCTGCCGGCGCTGCGCAAGCTCATCGATTTTCACATCGCGAACGGCACGGCCGGCATCGTGGTGGTTGGCACGACCGGCGAGTCCCCGACGGTCGACGTCGAAGAACATTGCCTTCTGATCAAGACCGCCGTCGACCATGCTGCCGGGCGCATACCCGTGATGGCCGGGACCGGCGCCAACTCGACGGCGGAGGCCATTTTCTTCGCCGAATACGCGGCGGACGTCGGCGCCAACTATCACCTGTCGGTCGTCCCGTACTACAACAAGCCGACGCAGGAAGGGATGTACCGGCACTTTCGCGCGGTGGCCGAACGCACACAGCTGCCGATGGTGCTGTACAACGTACCCGGCCGCACGGTCGCGGACCTCTCGACCGAGACGACGCTGCGCCTGGCCGACGTGCCTGGCATCGTCGGCATCAAGGACGCCACCGCCGACGTCGGGCGGGGCAGCGAGCTCATCAAGGCGCTGGCGCTGGCGGGCCATCGCGACTTCGCGGTC
>Ga0302321_100006151_pt1 | contig 10543 bp, 9 predicted proteins | sample Fen_T0_1_FD_202505 | JGI IMG/M metagenome (GOLD analysis project Ga0302321, IMG submission 202505) | Peat permafrost microbial communities from Stordalen Mire near Abisko, Sweden - Fen_T0_1 | ecosystem: Environmental > Terrestrial > Soil > Wetlands > Permafrost | place: Sweden: Abisko... | reverse complement strand
AGTCCAAAATCTGCACGACATAGGTGCTACGTATCGCCGCAGCTGCCCGCGCTTCTCGCCGAAAACGCTCCAGGGCATCGGGGGAATTTGCCAGCGAGCTGTCAATCAACTTAATTGCAACGTCCGCACCCAAATTCTGGTCATACGCCGTCCACACGGAGCCCATGCCGCCAACACCCAGTTGTTCTTTGAGTTGATAGCGCCCCGCTAGGATGAGTCCCGAAGCCATTTGCTCAGCAAGAGTATCAGCTAGAACAGTTGTTTGCCAGGATGTTATAGTGCTCTTGCGGCAACGCGCCCCACCCTTGCAGTCGCAGGTGCGATTGATTTCGGGTGGCACGCGATCCGCACTGCTCGAAGTGCATGCAATACCGCTCTGCCCCTAGGCCTGCGCGGCTAAGAACTTTCAGGGCGTTCTGTTTGCTGTTGTTGTTTGGCTACGGATTACGTGCACATCGAATTCCAGATCCTTTCGTGCCGGGACTTGGTGGACGGAATCCTCGGTACGCCACCCGAAGTGTGTACCCGTTGCTAGAGAATTCGCCGCCACGGAAGACTCTATCGGATGCAGTTGTCGTATTGGCGCAATCGCCACATGGCACGGGCGCAGCCGTCGGGCCGTAGTAATCCGGCGCATACCAATCCAACACCCATTCCGAAACCGACCCAGCCAAGTCGGCATGCCCAAAGAAGCCTGCACCGTTGGCGATTGTGCTACCAACGGCAATCTTGGACGACGCGGCCGAACTCAAAAAGTTCGCGCGTGTTGCATCCGGTGCCCCGCTTCCCCAGGGATAGAGACGATTCTGCGTGGCACCAGCTGCAACGAATTCCCATTCCGCCTCAGTAGGCAATCTGCCACCGTCCCAGACACAGAATGCAAACGCGACGAACCAGCTTATACAGTTGATCGGATACGAATCGCTCGTCGATGGGGTCGCATTCCAGGTCGAACTTGCATCACATTGAATTGCGGTCTTCAGTGCATTTGAATCTGCGGGCAGGTCGGTCGGACTTGTCGTCCAACTCTGTCCCCAGCCAGAGTTCGCAGTTTTGGAATTGGCGCCGTCACCAACCTGAGGGTTCGCTCCAACGCCATGCCAGTTGTCGTAGGCGTCAACGAACGCGCGAAACCGCCCTACCGTTACCTCATATTTGTCCATCGCGAAGAGCGAAAGAGTTGTCGTGTGCTCCGGCAATTCCGCGGACGCTCCGCTCGCAAAATTGTCGGTTCCCGAATTTACGGTACTCCGTCCCATGGGAAAACTGCCACTAGACAACTGGATCGCGGTACAACAACTCTCCGATTGGCATTTCGCTACAAGGGTTTGGCAGCTGAGCTGTCCAATTGTCGAGCTGCCGGCGCCACTGCCTGTGCCACCGAGCGACGACCCGCCACCCTGCGATACGGAGCCGCCACCTTGCGATGATGCATTGCCGCCGTTGGTGTTGCCGCCGTTGGCGCTCCCGCCTTGCGACCCTACGCTACCACCGCGGGCCGAGCTTCCGCCACCGTTGGAATCAGTACCGCCCTTACCTGCCGCCCCGCCTTGCTCTGCGCCGGCGGTTGCCGTCCCGGACTCGTTCCCGGCGGCCCCACCGCTTTCCTGGGAACCGGTCTTTTCGAATTTTGGGTAGGCACATCCGAATGTCGCCGCGACGGCTATTACCAAACTTGTGAGTGTCGAGTGTTGCACGGCTAAAAACTCCCGCTGAGTGCTGCTGCCGTGGGCGAAATGACGAGACCCACGGATGGCGACGATGCCCCTTTCGGGCTCGTGACCAGTAGCGTGGCGCCAGCAGTTGCCCCGACCGCTGCAACGATGAAGCCTACAGTCGAGAGGGTTTGCATCGTTGAGTAGCTGTCGACAGACGACCAGTGGTCAGGTGCACACTTCTTGTCCGGACATTGGTCTTTGAGCGTTGCATACCTTAGAGCAACGACGGTACCGGTGACGGTTCCAAGGACGAGCCCCGCGGCTCCAACACCGAGCCCAGTCCAACCCCAGGTACGCTGAGCCGCGCCATTCTCAGCCGCTTTAATCGCAGCCGGATGACTCGTCGGACCTTTGGTCACGGTCGAGTTCTCAGCGGCCGATTTGCCGGTGTTTGCAAAGGCGATCATAAGTTCTTTGTGTTCGCCTTCAAGCATCGTTGCTTCCTGTCGAATCGTGGCGCCAGAGAGTCTTCCCTCCACGAGCCGGATCCCTGGATCGACCGGGCGTTCCGAGCCAACGAGCGGCTTTGGTACGAGCACGCCGTCCACGTAGATATCAACTCCGCCGACGTCGACGCCGACCACCCTAATTCGCAGCGTAGGAACTCGCAATTGAAGCGCCGCAAGCTCCTGCTGCGCTTGATCTTGCGCTTGCTGTTGAACAGTTCCCACCCAAAGTTCGTTCTTTTCAAGATTGAGTACCTGTCGATAGCTCTCCAGGGCAGAAACTAGTTGGCCCAACTTGACTTGCGTCTGTGCAACCCAAAGTGCAAGAGTAGGAACCTTGGCCGTGTCTAGCGCCCGTTGGAATTTCTCCAAGGCTTGGTCGTAGCGTTGCGCTTCAAAGGCAACTGCACCTTCGTTCGCCAGTAGGCGCACCGCTTCTTTGCTACTTGTGTCCATGGCCATTGCCGGCGCCGCACAAGACGAAAGCGCCAGCACGAGGGCCATTCTGAATTGGGTTGCTTTTCGCATTACCGTTCGATTCCTCAATGGCAATACGCTGCACCTTCGCCAAAACGTTAGCAACTTCGTCGTTGGCGGCGTCGTTCGTGTCCATCAGATGGGCGCAACCCAGCGGGCGAAACCGGCACGGTCGCGTGGCGGGACGCGTAACTAGCCGAAAATGCATGACGCGAGGCGTCACACCCCACGCCTTGTCGAAAAGTGATTCAGGATCGTAAATAGTCCTTAAGATTTCAGCAGAAGTCCCCAACTTGACGGAATCTCTTGTGTTGGCAGCTGGCAGGCGAAAGCGTTTTCTTCATCGTCCACCTTCTGCAGCAAGCCCCGCAGAAGGCCCCGAATGTTGCGTGCGGCGCTCGCTGTTTTTCGCATGTTACATCTAGGGGTGAAATAGAACGGTTGAACGATCGCCGTTTCGAAAGTCAGCGCTCATTCCCCGTGCTAACAACTTGCAAGTAGCCGTCGCCATGCCTAAGCCGTCAGACCCACCTCCACCACAAGGACGATTCACCGTTGAACCTATCGGGTGGGTGCGTTCTCCGTACGCAAGGCGGTTTGGCACTCCGCAACAAGCATCTGCGGTTGGGTCGAACGCCGAAGCCATTCTAGAATTTGACGAACGTCGAATCGTCAAGGAGTCGTTCCTTGATTTGGATGGGATGGATCGAATCTGGGTGATTAGCTATCTCGATCGCGGAGGACTTTGGTCAAGTTCCGTCTATCCGCCTCGAGGCCCCAGAAAACGGCGCGGATTGTTCTCCACTCGTTCACCCGATCGCCCTAATCCGATCGGGCTCTCCGCCGTTCAATTGGTCCGAGTTGACGGCTGCAGGCTGCATGTCGTCGGAATCGATCTTCTCGATGGAACGCCAATTTTGGACGTAAAACCCTACGTTCCGTACGCTGACGCATTTCCTGACGCCCGAGCAGGGTGGATCGACGACATACCTCGGGACGCCCCACAAATCCCGCGGTACCCCCCGTTGGCGGACGAAGGCGGCTAGCCACGCAAATTCGAGTTCAACGCCCCCCATGAACGTGACCGGCCGCACCGTTCGGTTCGCCGACGGGCGCACCCCGCCGGCGTCAGCGACCCCTCGCGTAAGCCTAGGCAGCGAACGTCTGTTCAGGTCGTGGGCTTAGATGCGGTTTTGCCAGGTAAAATGCCAACAAATACGGGCCGCCGAAGTCAAAGTGAACTTATTTCGCAGCTCGATGTATGCTGGACCAAATTCCATGTCCGCGTCGAAGTCACGCCTCCATCCCAATGCTACCGACGCCAGCATGACGGTGCAGATTGACAGGAGCGATTTGGGACATGGTTCCTCTGCGGCAACAAAGAAGCACTTCATTCTAGTGTGCATACACGGACTCGAAGTGGGAAAGCCAACCGAGCTTGTTCTGGCAGAAACGGTCGTGGGGCGCACGCCGAACGCTGGTTTGGTGCTCGCCAATTCCCAAATCAGCCGCCAGCACGCTCGTCTTCTGTGGATGAACGGTCACCACGTCCTAGAAGACATGAACTCAGCGAACGGTACCTTTGTCGGGGGCGTCAGGATTAGTCGCCAGCAGCTCTATCCGGGAGATATCGTTCAATTCGGCACCACATTTGCCTTTCGATACTCCGTGATGGACGGCACCGAGAAGGCCCTGATGGAGCAGCTCTATCAAACCAGCGTCCTCGATGCGCTGACTGGGGCATACAACCGCGAGTACTTCAATACGGCACTGGCGACAGAACTCAAACAGGCGAACGCAACGGGGGCGAGTCTTTCATTGCTTCTGCTCGATATCGATCACTTCAAGAAGATCAACGACACCTACGGGCATCCCGCCGGAGATGCCGTATTGATCGAATTGGTGAGCCGAATTCACAAACGACTCGAGCCATCTGCATTGCTGTGTCGTTACGGTGGTGAGGAATTCGCTGTCGTGCTGCGGGCAGCTACAGTCGACACTGCAGCATGCATCGCCGAGCGACTGCGCCAGGCCATGCGCAAACAGCACTTTCAATATGCTCAGAGTAGTATCCGCGTCACGATCAGTATCGGCTGCGCATCACTTTGCTGCTGCGGTGAGGAGACGACGGCGGCAGCGCTAGCAGCCGTCGCCGATCGCCGGCTCTATGCTGCGAAAGCCGCCGGACGCGACCGCGTGGTTCATTCGGACTGAGCGCTCACGCCGACCAACTAGCCCTAGTCCTGCTTGACACGGACCACTTGCATTTCACGCGGCTTGCCCCAACCGATCCCGAGTGAAAGCGTAGCCTGTGGCGCGTAGATGTGACTTTGAGTGCTCCCCGTCGTAGGCGAATAGTCGTACCCAGATAGCTGATAGGTTGGGAGGCTCACGTTCGCTTCAGTAAAGAGGCGAATGGTACTTGCTCGAAAGAACTCGTATCCCGCTGTCAGGTCGATATTGAGTCCCGTGCCGCTATAGTGATTGACGGAACCGCTGCCATTTGGAACGCTCTGTGTACCGAGCCCCAGTCCCCCACCAAAGTAGGCTGAACTGTTTGCGTTAGCGTCCAAGAAGTAGTAGCCGCCAATTCGGCCCCAGGTCATCCCAACTCCGCTGATACCGCTTTCACTCTGATATAGCGTTGTGTTCAGAAATGAGAAATCGATGGCGACATGATCAAGTTCCCACCGCCGACCAAACCCGAAGGCTGGCCCTACGTGACCTCCCCCACCGCTAGTCGCACCAAACCCAGCTCGCACATACCAGATCGCGTCAGCAGGCAGTCGATTGACTGTGGTCTGGGATTCAGCAACGTTGTCGCGAGTGACTGCGGAGCCCTCGGCGGTGTTGGCTATTCCCATCTGAATTGATCGTACCATTTGACTGTAGATGCCACCTAGTTCTGAAAGTCCAGACACCTTCTCCTTTCGCTCTCCCGCGTCACTGCGCACAATGACCGTCAGGCTTGACCCAAGACGAATATGGTAAACAGTCCAGCGATCCGTACAATCATTGACGCCTAGGGCCAGCTTGTTGTCTCGCAGCGCCTCTTCGAACAGCGTCTGAGCCGCCTTGCGGTCTTCGACGGTTAGATTGTCACGCGCCTCATCGATTGCCACACAGCTCTTAGCGTTTGCGCTGCTTGCCTGGAGTCCCAGACCGAGCACCGTGGATACCGCCAAAAACGTCGACAAATGGCTGAGCGTAGTTCGATTTAAGCGTTGCGTCTTCATGCTTGATCTCTCCCCAATTTCGTGCGGCACGATCGCCCGACGGCGCGCGCCGAAAGTAAGTGCGCAGCGTCGAGCTCACATGCTCCAACCGCGATCGGACATTGCGACCCGTGTCGTCGCGCCTACCTCGTCTCTGCGAATGCCGTGCCAACTTCACTTGGAGCGGTATTCCGTGAGATTTCCCGTTGTTGTGGGCCCGCGCGAAGACGACACTGTGACCTTGCAGCCACGGTCGACACCCTACCGTGACTCCGGGGCCACAGTGAAGCCACAGCTAAGTCGGTAAACTGGAGGACGTCGCGGTCTGCTCAGAACCGCGACACACCGTGAGTTATCGCGCCTGCCCCGCTTTCCCTGCGACCCGCTCGGACGCGAGTCCGAATATTGGGTTCGTTTGTCCGCTCACCTCAGTTGCTTGCACAGTTCGGTCAAATTGGCGCCCGGGCGCGGGATAGCCACCACTAGTTGACGGCAAAGGTGACGTTGAATGCCGGGTATTTGTCGATTTTTCGCCCTAGGTTGACTTCGCGCTTGGCGGCATGAACCGCGTCGATTACCGCAATGACGTCCGCAAACGGCAACGTATTGTCCGTGTGCAGAACTGCACGATCAAACTTCTCATCGCTCGCTGACCGGTGACTGCCCTGAGATTTCCATTCCTGTTCGACCTTCTCAGCAAGGGCCGGGTACTGATAGTCTCCTTCAGCGCCGGAATTGACTCGCTTGCGGTCAACCTCAACGGTGCTGACAACCGTAGCGCCTTCCTTCCAAACGAGCTGAAACCGGCTTTCCCCTCGCATTTCGATGTGAAGTTCCTTTTCAGGCTTGTGCTCAACGGGCTCATTGTCCTTTTGCCCAGGGACCCTTGCGTCAGCGTTCAACCGCGCCATCTGGGACCAAACTGCGGTCACAAGAAGAAATGCGACCAGACATAGGAGAAAGTCTATAAACGGAATTAACGGGATCTCCATGTTCAATGCCCGTTTCGATCCATGCCTGCCACCTACATCGATGCCTGCCATAATTTCACTCGTCCTTCCCCGAAGTAACCCAATGTGGCTTTTGCCTTCTCGGAGAGAGCGAGCGCATCGAACGCAATTGAACGATAACGGCCGACTCTGCGAGAGCTACAGGGTTCGACCTCGCTCAACGGAAGTCCTTGGGCGCCTCGACTGGTTACCGTCGCCGTCAAAGTTTTCTAGCAAAGGTCCGGACGCACCGAGGTCCCACAAAGCCCCACTTTGGCGTCCCTCCGCGGCTCGCGAGACGGCCCGGAAACGGGACCCAATTGCCTCTGGGGCCCCACGTTATCACGCGACAAGGCGCAGTACTGTCCACCGGTTCCCCCAGCGCCATCACTGCCAATTTGGCCTCCACTTATCGCCCTTGCGCCTGCTACCTTCGGACCGTGAAACTCGTTTCTTGGAACGTCAACGGCCTACGCTCGGTACTGCGAACGAACTTTCTTTCGTACCTGCGAACGGAAAAACCGGACATCTTCTGTCTTCAAGAAACGCGGTGTCACGCCGAAGACATCACCGAGCCGTGGCCCAAAGGCTATCGCGTCTTCTTCAATCCCGCCGAGAAACGAGGCTACTCGGGCACTGCCATCTTCTCTCGCACCAAGCCGATCGAAGTTACCTCAGGGATCGGCGTTGCGCTGCACGACAACGAAGGCAGAGTACTAACGGCCGAGTATGCCGACTTCTTTCTCGTCAACGTCTACGTTCCCAATTCGAAGCGCGATCTGAGTCGCCTGCCCTACAGGCAGATTTGGGATCGCGATTTTCTCAAGTTTCTGACGCGACTTGAACGGCGCAAACCCGTCATTTTCTGTGGTGATCTAAATGTCGCACATCAGGAACGCGATTTGACTCATCCCAAAGCCAACGTACGGAACCATGGTTTCACCAAGGAGGAGCGCAGCGGATTCGATGCCTTTGTCAGGAAGGGATACCTCGACAGCTTTCGTGAGTTTCATGCCGAAGGTGGTCACTATTCCTGGTGGAGCGTGATAAGCAATGCACGCGAACGAAACGTGGGCTGGCGTATCGACTACTTCCTATTGAGTTCGAAACTACGTCCACGCCTGACAAGCGCCTTTATTCGCAGCGACACCTTCGGGTCTGATCATTGCCCCGTCGGAATAGTACTCAAGTAGCGAAGTTCGCGCGTTAGACCGCAGGCAAACTGCATCCCCGAGCTTGCTCGCCCACTCCCGCAATTGACTTAGGTCCTTGTCGCACCCCCCCCGGACGTCACATTTGCGCGCCGCCACAAACAAGCACCTCTCTGGTCTGGTATGGCGATTGCAAAAGCATGCCGCACATGTCGAACTGCACTCAATCTTGTGAAGGTGATTCCCGCGCCGCAGTGCTGGGACTTTGCTTGGTTTTGCTCGTATCGGTAACGAATTGTGGTGGCAGCGTCACAGGAGACTCAGTGACCCGTGATCCGTCAGCGGGCGGCACCTCTGCGCCAACTGGCACAGGTGGCACAGCATCGGGCGGCACGGCCAAGGGAACCGTTGCGGCTACCGGTGGCGGAATTACCGGTGGTCTGGCCGTCGGCGGCCAAACCGCGTCCGGAACCAACCCTTGCACTTCCCCGACCGCAACACCAATTTCAATAGGCAGTGGATGCTATTCAGATCAATCCTGCGGATCAGGGCAATTCTGTGATCTGCAAAACTGCACATCACCGTGCGGGTGCCAGAACGGCGCCTGGACTTGCATCAATTCCTGCGTGGCCCAATGCAAACCGGCAACCTGCACGCAAGCAAGTCAGGAAGTCGCATCGCTTGTCGGAGGAAAGCGATGTGAACTCATCGTTCGCGTGAACGCTGAGGCAACGACATTGCTATCAATGCGCGCGGTCTGCGGCTCGGGTCAGCCCATCACGCTTGAACAAGCAGAAGCTCAGCTTTTGGCCATATCACGGATCAATTGGTCAACCGCCACCACCTACGGAACTGCTACGAGCGGTTACCTGTTCGTCCACGAGTCGAACCCGTACGACGTAATGGCGTTTGGACCCCTCACAGGACAATCACTCTTCGAGTTCACCACAAGCGGACAAACGGACACGGTCTTCGGCGACTGGTCGTCTGCCCCTGCGCTTGACGGCGATTGCAAGGGACAAGCACCACCTTACCAAACCCTCGGGCCTTGGAGCGCCCAAGATCCAGGCGATGCTATCTCCAAGTTGCTCTACCAAAAGGGAGTGCTCAACGAGATAACCCGCGCGAACGCCGGCTACGATGGCATTATCCTGGTTCGCGCGCAGCTATCAAAAGTGGAGTACTTTGCGATCATACCGACTTGGCCGCGAATCCAGTAGAAGACTCTACATGGGCGTATTGGCCGCGACAACGGTTTGCATTCGCTTTGCATGAGCTCGAAGAACCTGTGTCTTATTGCATACGGCCCCGTCCACGAAAGCCTCAGCGGCCGCCGCCGTCAATATTGTGACGCTTTGGGTCCGTATGGATGCGCAAGCAGATGGCTTCACGCAAGGCCACTCTGTCACGCAACGTCGCGGTCGAGGAAGCGTGCAACTCTCCGTATTTTGACCCATTTGGCGTACTGCCGGCACGCGCCGTCACCCCTTCGGGACGACGGGTGGTGGGGCCTTTTTCGACAATCGCAAAGGACTAGTTTTGAAACGTTGCGACGCGCCGTAGTTGGCAAGAGCCATGTCCCAAGAGAATCAGAAGCGCTACGACGAGGTTCCTTACGAAAGCAAACCCTATCAACTCAGCCATCCAATCTGGCTTGCGAGCGTCGCGGCCGTGTTCGGATTGGACGCCCCCAAGCCAGACGGAGCGAGAATTCTCGAACTGGGTTGTGCTAGCGGGGGCAATCTTATTCCGATGGCAGAATCTTTGCCCCGTAGCAGCTGCATTGGCATCGATCTCTCAGAACGCCAAATTGCCGATGGTCGAAGCTTTCTTGCGACAACCGGGCTAACGAATGTCGAGCTTAAGCAGGCCTCAATTCTGGATGTCAACGACAGCTACGGCGAGTTTGACTACGTTATTTGCCACGGTGTATTCTCTTGGGTCGATCGCAATCTTCAGCAGAAGATTCTAGAGCTTTGTAGCAAACGACTTTCCGCAAGGGGAATCGCATACGTTAGCTACAATACCTACCCCGGCTGGCACATGAAGGAAATGTTGCGTGACATGATGCGGTTTCACGCCAGCCGCTTCAAGACGCCAAAAGCGCAAATTGCCCAATCACGTGCACTCCTCAACGTTCTCGCAAGAACGATTCCGAGTGAAGACAATCCGTTCGGAATGCTACTGAAGCAAGAGAGTGAGGTGTTGCAGCGCCGCTCCGATTCCTACATCTATCACGAGCACTTGGAGCTAGAAAATGATCCGGTCTACTTTCACGAGTTTGCGCAACGCGCCAACGACGTGGGTTTGCAGTTTCTTGGCGAATCAGAACTACGCGCGATGCTAACAAGCCAGCTATCGCCCGAGATCCAAGCGGCTTTGCGTGAGGTCGCAACAAGTCTTGTGTTTGCCGAGCAATACATGGATTTCTTCCGAAATCGTACGTTTCGACAAACACTCCTATGCCGCAGCAGCGTGGGGCTCAATCGAAAGCTGAACGCCGAAACCTTCAAGTCGTTCAGCTTCGCGTCCGCCCTCAAACCGCAA
>Ga0302321_100006150_pt1 | contig 10543 bp, 8 predicted proteins | sample Fen_T0_1_FD_202505 | JGI IMG/M metagenome (GOLD analysis project Ga0302321, IMG submission 202505) | Peat permafrost microbial communities from Stordalen Mire near Abisko, Sweden - Fen_T0_1 | ecosystem: Environmental > Terrestrial > Soil > Wetlands > Permafrost | place: Sweden: Abisko... | reverse complement strand
TGGCGGCGCACACGGACGCGCCATAGGTAGAAAGAGTCACTACTTGTCCGCCATCCGCGGCAGTAGCGAGCGTAAATTGCTCAGTGGTGTTCAGTTCCCCCATCTCTTGAGCAGTGGCGATCGCAAAGTTCGCCATGTGCTTCCACTTCTGAGCGGTATTACCATTGCATGCGTCGAGCCCTTGCTCTGCAACCGCGACTCCGGCTTCTGTGCCAACGTCAGCCGCGCATCCCGACAGCATCAGAACGCCTGCACTAAGCGCGAACAGACTATGGATTGCCTTCAACATGGTTGCCTCTCTCTCGGTTGGTTCAGCAACTCCTATTGCAGTGGCCGTGCCAGGTACGCCGTCAGACCCTTACGAATAGGCAACTCGGCGATATCGCGCCCAATGACGAATCGCGGAAACCCAATAGAGCAATACCCACATTCGTACTCAGAGCAGATGCACGTTCTTGGGTACACAAGTTGTGCACCTGCTTGCACAACTTGCTTTCCCGAATGTGCAACCCAGCGTTCGATCCGTTGCGATGCACAACTTCGCAACCGGCAACAACTGGTGTAGGTTGTTCTGCGACCGCGCGCGCAGGAGGTAGTTCGCGGTGCATCAGACACCTTCGTTTGAGCGCTCGAATTGGTAATCGTATCCGGCAACACAAGGGCAGACCTATCGCGCCACGGTTGTGTGCAAACACCCGCTAGCGCGACGATACAGCGCCAATTCGGCCAACGGTTCGCCAGCATCTGAAGCTTGGTCGGCAGCTATGTACAGGTCGCACCTCCATGAACGGAAGTAATTCCGAGGAAATGACGAACTGCTGTTCGACTAATGCACCCTCTTCGGAGCGCTGCAGTACTCGGTGCCAGACCCGAAATGCTGGCTCTAGAGGCTTGCTAAACCGCTTTAGTCAAGATAGGCTTCTCGCCGATTTGATTGCCCGTGGTTCCTCGGAGCAGGGCCGTCGCTTCAACGCTTGGACGCGTAGAGGAAGAACCATGAAACTATCTATTCAACTCTTGGCGCTCCCGCTCGTCGCGGGGCTTGCATTGGGTTCAATTGCAGCTTGTGGCAGCGGGAGTGGCAACGCTGACGCCACTGGCGGCTCCGGCAATGAAGGCGGTAGCACGAGCGCCGCCGGAGGAAGTACCGCCAGCTCTTCCACGGGTGGCATCGGTGGCGCAAGCACCTCCAATAGCGGGACTACGGCAGCAGGCGGAACAGCTGCGACAACAAGCACCAAGACCACCCTCCACAGCTGGGACTTCTCCGACGGCGCTCAGAAGTGGACGAAGCTGTATGCCAAGCAGTACGACATGACGGCTATCACGGACGAAGATAAAGCCACGGCCCTCGGCGTCACGCTGCTTGCCGACACCACTGCTGACTACAACGCCGGCCCTGGATATGGTCTGATCAATGGATTTTTCAGCCTAAGTTGCCCGCTTTCGGCCACGCAAATGCGATTCCAAGAAATTGATGTGGGCCTTAACATGACCGTGCCAGAAGATTGGACCGGCGCCACTGTTTCATGCCAGCTCCGCTTGGTGGGTGGTTTTCAGATGGCCGGCGCCAATGGCAACTATGGTGGTGCCAAGCTTTACATCAAGACAGGCCCTGACGCCTGGGTCTACGCATCTGGCCCCTATGCCGCGTTTTCCACCACCGGAAGTTGGCAGCAGTTCGACTTCGAGATTGACAACCCCTACTTCACGGACGTGTCAAACCCGAAAGGCACCTTCGATGCAACGAAGGTCATTCAATTCGGCATTGGCATGAGCACGCCTGACGAGCCGGGACCCGGGAGCGCCTCAGCGCCGGCCGGCGCCGTGTTGACGCCAGGCAAGATCGACATTGACAGCTGTGTCGTGACGCGCTGAGTTTGTGCTGCTTAGCGACGAACTCTCGGCGAAAGAAGCCCCGTTGCCACAAGCGACGGGGTTTCGCGATTTTTGCGCCGCAAGTTTCGCGTAATTAGCTACGCTTGCGGGGTTGCCCGTGAAAAAGCGACCCACTATCAAGGATGTAGCCCTCAAGGCCGGCGTCAGCACGGCTACGGTCTCCTTCGTTCTCAATAACCGCCCCGGGCAGATTATTAGCGAACGCGTCAAGGAACGTGTGTGGCGCTCCGCGGAACAGTTGGAATACCACCCCTCTGCCAGTGCCGCGGGACTTGCGCGCCAACGCACCAACAACGTTGCGATTCTCTTTTATCAGAGCGCGCACCTGATATCGAACCTGTTTTACTCCTTCGTGATCCAAGGCGCGATTCGTGAAGCGACGCAACGCGAATACAATTTGATGTTTTCCTACGTGGATCGCGACTACAAAGGCCCCGCTGATTTGCCGAAGGTGATTCGCGAGCGCAATACAGAGGGCGTGCTCTCGGTGCAGCGCATTTCAAAAGAGATGGTTTCGGATATTCAGTCCCGAGGCGTGCCCATTGTTGCCGTGGATTGCCACCCAATCCCCGCCGGAGTCGGTTTGTTGCAGATGGACAACCACCGTGGCGGCGGGCTTGCAGCTGAGCATTTACTCGAGCTTGGTCACCGACGGATTTCCATCATTATCGGACACGACGTACGGCCCAGTATCGATCACCGTGTGGACGGCTTTCTTGCTGCCGCCGCAGCGCGTGGAGTGCCGATTTCGCGGGAAAAGAACGTGGTGCGCGCAGCGAATTTGTCGTTCATTGATGGATACACCGCGGCTAAGGCACTATTGGGTCAGAAGCGGCGCCCAACTGCCCTCTTCTGCGCTAACGATGAAATGGCTGCGGGCGCGTTGCGAGCCGCAAGCGAACTTGGGATCTTGGTTCCTTCAGAACTAAGCGTAGTTGGCTTCGATGACATTACCTTAAGTGCCTACACTAATCCGCCCCTAACAACGGTGGGCGGCGACAAAGACCGTTTGGGCAGCCGCGCGATGGCACGCCTCATCGACATGATTGAGTCGGGTGAGCAGAAGCAATTCCGCGAAGATGTTACGGTGGATTTGGTACCGCGTGACTCGACGGGTCCGGCGCAGAAATAGTCGAGTCGAGCGGCGCACAGTCAGGCTGCCGTCGACTCAGCTACATGAAGTCCCGGCGTGCTAACGGTTCTTGCAGGCCCAGAGCAGCTTCTGTACGCTGGTGTGGGCCACGCACTGAACCGTGTCAGCCCCGCCATAGTAGAGTTTGATGTCGCCGTTATCCTCAACCACAGCACCGCCAGTAAACACCACGCTGGGCGTCTGCCCCACTAGTTCATACAGCTCTTCAGGCTCCAAAATGGCTTCCTTTGCCTGTGCGATGACCTTGGATGGGTCCTCGAGATCAAGCAAACAGACGCCCAGTTGATAGACGTAGTGCGCTTTACACTGCGTTCGAACGCCATGAAAGATGCAAAGCCACCCCTCTGGGGTCTCGATGGGAACCGCACCGGGGCCAATTTTCGACCAGGCCCAGCGCACGTTGCAATTGCGTAGAACGCAGCGCGATTTTCCCCAAAAGACAAGATCCGGCGAATAGGATACCCAGATATCGCCAAAATCTGCACCGGGGTTGGGACGATCCAAACGCGCGTAGAGCCCGTTAATCTTGCGAGGAAACAGGGCACCGTTGCGGTTGTCCGTGGCTGAGATGAACCCCTTCCACGTAAATTTCTGAAAGTCGGAGGTCTCAACGAGACTAAGCCTGCAGGTGTGTGCGCTGTGTGCCGCGTGCACCAGGTAGCACTTGCCATCAATTTCCGTGATGCGCGGATCGTAGTACATGCCCGCCGTATACTCGGCAAACTCCGGATCTTCCTGCGGCAGAACAACGGGACCGGGATGCGGGGTGAAATGGTAGCCGTCCAAACTTTCGGCAATCCAAATTCGATTGACGAGCGCGCGGTCTTCCACGCGGCAAGCCATGAAGTACGTGCCCTTGAATTTCACGATCCCCGAATTAAAGACTCGGACAATCCCTGATTCTTTCGGGAAATCCGCACCGCGCAGGATCGGGTTCTTGCTGTACCGCTCAACAACAGGAGCCCCTGGGGCAACGATTACCTGAGACATTGGCTAACTAAGGCCCTTCCTTATAGAACGCGATCTGATCGACCCAGAAATCCCAATCACCCACGTCAATGTAGAAACTGAATCCGAGAATCTCTTCAGTATGAAGTCTGTCTGAGGAAACCCCGAACCCACGCTGTCGAACCGCGGAAAACGGAATCTTGTAGAATCGCCACGCGGTATCAAGCCCAATACCGACGCCGAACCGGTCGCACTTCTCGGCATCTACGGAGGAATCAATGCAGTAGTATTTCTGCACTCCTGATGCGTCGAGGATGGGTTTACCCGCGTCATCGACGATAGCGTAGGCCTTCTCTTTGGTGTACTTGTCGTCGAATGCGACAAATATGGATCGACCTGCGCTGGTATTCGCCGATCTGGCCCAAAACGAGACGCCATCGTACATGGAAGCGTCTACGTGGTGTAGTGGCTGATCGTTACTGAAATCATGCGTGAGCTGGCAGCCCCAAACGTAAAGTCCTTCGGCGCGAAAATGCCAACCGCGCTTTCCGGTATCGCAGGGTGCTGGCGGAGCCGGGGCCTTGTCATTGTAGGTGTAGTTACTTGGAGTCGAGCCAATCGCAGCCGTCAGATCCATCGTCCCGGGCACCCCTGCAGTGCATGGCAGACTGCTGTCCTCGGGGCAGGCACTGATCGCCCCGCCGGCCACGGTGCTCCCGTCTGCATTCGTTTGCCATTTGCTAGCAAGCTGACTCTCAAAATCGCCACCCGGCATCAGCGTGGTAGTCACCGACTGAGCGAGAGGACAACCCGTAAGCTGGCCTGGAACGGTCTTGTAGGAATCCGCTTCTGCGCGCCCATTGTCTTCACCGCCACATCCGACAAGCCCCACAACGACGAGACCCACCGCGCTGAGGTGGTGCGCGAAAAGCCCGCAGGACGGCAGCACACCGGAAGAAACGTCTGCGGCGCCAACTGCTGCACGGGACGATAAATACAGCTTCTGAGCGTTCATGGCCTACCACCACATCGTTGCGATGAGAGATACGACGTCTGCGTCAGGCACAATAGTTGGGCTGTAGACCGGCGGATTGCCTTCCTTGACCCAAACGCTTGAGCCGTTGAATAGCCGTGAGTAACTGAGCATCACCTGATCGTTTGACTGCCAGTCGCTACGGAAGATAAGGCGTGCGGTTGCGATTGAATGCGTTCGCGTCATGTCGTCCATATCGGCGAGCACGCGATCGTAGCGACCTCCCACGGCAAACCAGCTTGCCATGGAGTAGGCGCCTTCGAGACCGTACTTGAACTTCTTCTTACTGTCGTAGGCTTTGTCGTTGCTCGAAATCGCCGTGAATATCCCGAATGCGCCGAGGCTTACGTCTGGAGCTCGCCCATTGAAGTGACCCGGGGAGCGCAAGAGGTTGCCCAAGCTGATGTCATACTCGAAGCCAAGGGTATTGAGCGATCCGGTGCCGCCGCTATTCGGCCCAAGGTACTCGGACATGAGCCCGGGACCACCCTTTGTATTGAGCACGCGAATGACCGACGAGACGCCGCGAGCGTCGATCGCCGAGGTGTTGGCGTACCCCAGGTACAAGTGCCCAAACCTTCCGACAGAGAAACGCGTCTCCGCGCCAAGAATCGAGATGTGGCCGTCTTTTTGCGAGGGAGCGACGCGATCGTCCTGCACAAACGTGTAAATGCCATGAAGTGCGAGACTTGCGCGACGTTTATAGTCCACGCTGCCGTGACCGTGCAAAATGAAGCTAGTGCCCGTGTTGGGATCCGAATAGCCATTCCAGCTGCCGGGTTCTTCTCCGACGGGGGCCTTGTTGAGCTGCCCCATGATACCCGCCTCACCCATGAACCGCAGGTCACCACGAGTGAACCGCCCAGTGGCGGTAGTACCCATGCCACCCATCTTGGCAATGAGCGGAGTGCCGTAGCGACCGAGATCATACTCGCCCATTATGCCGTAACGGTTCGCAAAAGCGCCCACATCAAGGTAAATCTTGTCGTTCGACTTGTTGAGCAGCTTAAAGGTCAAATAGGCGTTGTTGATGCCCATCTGATCCGGCGGATTGAAATACGCGGTTGCATCGGTCACTGAACGGGCCGCAATGATCACAGTTGCCGCGACGAAGGAATTCCCGTAAGAGAAGTTCAACTGCGCATAGGGCGTGGGCATCAACCCGGTGTAATCGAAGCTCTCCAGATCACCGGGAATGCGCGGCGGGGTGTGGAGTGACAGCTTCTGCTGACCTTCATAGGCGTTCTTGCGATTGTGCAAGCCGACGACCAAGGGCAAATTCAGGTAGCCGTGGAAGTCGAAGTGCCAATCATCAATCCGCTTGGAGTGTTCATAGTTGGGCGTTGCCCCTGAAGGAAGCTTCGACGCCGGCGGGATGAAAGGCGCAAGGCCCATCGCTAAGGGACCCTCATCACCAGACTCCGACGGTGCTGCCGTTGCTCCGGGAGCATTGGTTGTTTGTGCCGTCGTAGTCGACGCCGCAACCGAGCCCTGTGCCGGCGCGCCTCCCGCAGACTTCTTTTCGTCAACGGTCACGGTGTTGTCGTTCGCCGTCGCGGGACCGGTAGCCGAGGTTGCCGCATCCGGTGGCGGCGCACGAAGCGGATCGGTGGCATTTGCGGGCGCCAGATTGACCCCTTGCGCGTCAGCGAGACGGGCTACGGTACCCACAAAGAAAAGGGCAGACAGATTGATGAGCCTAGAGTTCATCGGAGCCTTCCGTCGAAAAACCAAAAGAGTTGTTACCACCAGAGTGTTCCGTAGACCGTGAGGAAGTGCTTGTCAGGCGGTGCGTCCTTGATCATCAAACGACCATCACCCTGTGCCGTGACATGTTTCCCAGTTACGTAACCCGAGTACTGAAGCGTGAGTGATTCTCGGCTGGTCCAGTCGGAGCGAAAGACGAGCCGCGGAGAGGCAACGAAGAAGGACTTCGAACTGTCTCCCATTTCCTGCATCACGTGGTCGAGACGCAGTGAAGGCGCAAACCAAGACAGGCAGCTATAGATGCCTTCAGCGCCGTATTTGAGCCCAGCCTTGAACTTCTGCGTGATTGAATCAGCGCTCGAATTCTTGGCGTAGAGCCCAAAGAGGCTGATGGTCAAATCAGGCCCCTCACCGGTGAAGTCGGAAGGGTAGCGGAGCCACGTGCCCAAGCTAACGGAGTACTGTCCGCCCACGAGAGTCAGTTTGCCCGTACCCCCGCTACCAAAACCCCAAAAGCGCTCCATGAGGACCGCGCCGCCACCAGAATTGATAACCGTCAGGGTATCCGATAGGCGATTGGTGTTCTGCCCGTCCACGTGGGACGCGCCGAAGTAGGCGTATCCGAAGCGTTTGCCATCCCACCGGACGTCGGCGCCGAGGATTGCCATGTGGCCATCACGCGGAGCCGACGCTTCATTGGCAACCGTCTCACCGTCGTTGTACGGGTCGCTGCGATCGTCCTGCGAAAAACCGTAGATGTAGTGACCCGTAACGTCGAAGCCCTTGTAGTTGACCCCAATGTGTCCATGCGGCACATAGGTTGAGCCGTACCAAGGCCGCGCCCACTCGTTGGACCCGTTGGGGTACATTGCCGTTGGACCGCAAGAACCACTGGTGTTGGCGCAGGAGCTGGAAGACACCTTTCCCCAAGGGACACGATTGTAGTCACCCTTGAAGCCACCCTCGAACTTCATGGTCCAGTCCCCTTCGAAGGGGAGCTCCACCGTGACCGTGGAACCACCACCAAACACGGTTCCGATGACGGAGGTTGCGTAAGCACCTTGGGTGTAGCGACTCATGGCGCCGTAGCGCTCGGGATACGCCCCCGCAACGATGCGCAGGATGACCGGAGAGACGTTTGGCGTATACGTAAGAAAAGCGCTGTTGAACCAAACCTTCGACGGCGTGCGGAAGTAGCCGGCGGCTTCATCCGATTCCGTGGGACTCCAGGAGCCCACCTGCATGGTGGCCTTGACGGTCCGGTTGCCCACAGTAAAACCAAGATGCGCCCAAGGCGTGGGCACCGTCATGGTGTGGGAAAACCAGCCATAGTTTGCCCCCGGCAACACGGGGTCACCATGGATAACGGTATTATGCTGCCCTTCATAAGCGTGGGCGCGAGTACCAAAGCTGGCACGCAGTGGTTGCTGCATGTAGCCGTGGAACTCATAGCCTATGTTCGACCCGAAGTTGGGCGAACCAAAGGCAGGCTGCAACGTGCCCGGTAGTGACGCGGGCGCACCGGGTACAAAGGGTGAAAGCCCAAGACCGATTTGGCGCCGGTAGCCAGGCACATACCCGGGCACATCGCGTTCGTCAGCGGGTTCAGCGGATTCTGTAGCTGGGGCTTTGCCTGAAGCGGTGGACGCGCTCACAGACGCGGGCGTGTCCTTGAACTCCCAACCCGCCGTGTCAGGCTTTTTGCTCTGCGCATGGGCCGTCTGCGCAGAGAAGATCGATCCGTAGAGAAGCGTCGAAAGACAGCCGCTCAGCGCTATGCATCTCATCCTCACGGCTTCTTCCTCCGATAGAGCGCAATGTCATCGATCCACACGTCCCACTCTCCCGTCGTCCACAGGAAATTGATCGAACGGATGTCACCGCTGTCGAGCCCCGCCAAAGCGCCGTTCTCGTCGATGGATTTTTGCCCCCACCCTGATTGTCGGAGCAAGGCAAAATCAACAGCGAAGAACTGCCAGTCCGTCGTCATTGAGCGGTTGGCGCCAAACTTGTCACAGCCGTTCGTATCGTCCCGAACCGAATCCCCATTGCAGACGAACTGCGGAGTCTTGCACCATTCGGCAAGCTGGTCCGCGGTCGGATTGTCGAGCAGCTGCCCTTGATAGACTTTCTGCTTGTCATCCGTTCGCGGATCCGACAGCTCAATTCGCAGGGGATGCCGACTTTGCGGGCCCACGCGAGCCCAGAAAGAGATCCCTTCCCAATTCGCGGCATCTAGGCCCGGATTGCCGAGCTGCACCGCGAAAACTCCGCCCCAGGTTTGGAACGGACCGCCCTTCACGTGCATGGCGTATTTGCTGCCACAGCGCGGCTGATCCTTGCCGTTGAAGTTCAGGCGATCAGCAGGCAGCGGTTTGATGAACGCGCTAGGTGTCTGCGAAGCTTCGCAAACGTCGCGGCAGCGCGGCGGAATGTTCTTCGCCGCATTGCCCTTTTCGATATCGACGTTGAGCTGCGGCAGTTCCTTGTCGTGCCACTCGTTCTGCACCACATCATCAGCCACAACGCAGCCATTTTTGTCCACGGGATCCACCGTGAGGCTACCCACTCGCGCGAAGGCGTTGTTGATCTCCTTGATGCGGTCGAGTGCCTTCTGGCACTTGTCGCATTGGTCGTTATTGAAGTACCAACCACCCGTGACGCTACCGAGTTCGAAATCTGCAAGCGTGGCGAATTCGAACTGATCGGTAACCTCGCAAACCACTTGCTGGCTGCCCAGGTCCAAAATCACGGGTGCAGGCGTGCCCTGCGTGGGCCGTCCGTCGTCAGTGCCGCCACATGAGGCAAGCGTCACCGCGCCGAACAGACCAAGGCAAGGCCAAAAATACTTGCCTAGTTCGACTCTCACGGCGACCCCTGCGGGATATCGCACCCAACCAGCTCGATGTTGTCGAACCAGATGTCATAGGGTTGACCGTAGCTGCCAAACTTCCACTGAACCCCAATCAGTTCCTTCTCGTCAACGGCGGGAGCGCGATCGCCCCAACCCGGATCTTGCGCGAATTTGTCGAAAGGAATTGTGTAGCGATTCCATTCTGGCTCGAGCGCAAGGTACACGCCGAAGTGATTGTAGCAATCCTTACAGCGATCACCCGACGGATCCGTATTGATATCGGGCAACTCCATGTGGACGCGTCCGGGGCCCTTCGCCCAGAAACGAATGCCTGCGGCCTTCGAAACATCGTAGCCACCCTTTGGATTGGCAACAGAAAGACCAAGTCCCGCGTAGGGGTAGTCGCCGTTGGAGGCAATCTGCCCCTTCATGTGAGCCGCAAGCTTGCTGCCGGGCGGTCCACCTGGTTCTGGTTTGAACTTCTTGGGATCGATCGTGGAACCGAACTTGTCAACGTACGTAAACCAGTAACCGCCGCGGTTGTCGGTCTTCAAGGTTTGCTCGTCGCCATCCTCGAGATCGTCGAGCATTCCGCTGGGACAGGCGTTCATCTCCGTCTTCTTCGCGACTGGAGTCATGCCGGTTTCCCATGCGGGACTCGTGATGCAGCCGCTCGCTGCAAGTGCCACGAGCAATAGCAAGGTAGATTGCCCCAATTTGCATTCGATGTTCGGTGACATGTTGGGTCTCAAGATCTGAGTTGAGCGTGCCGTGGCACCCTGCGTGGTCGTTGGAAAAAGGGTCAAAGTCTGAAGAGAGACTAGATGCTGCCCGGAATTGCTCCGACGGCGGCAAGCATCGTGCCCGCATCGAGGACGGCAACCGTGCGCATGCGCGTCGCCTTCACGAAGGGTGATGGCGAACCAAGATTTGTGTCAGCCAGCTTGCA
>Ga0302321_100006149_pt1 | contig 10545 bp, 6 predicted proteins | sample Fen_T0_1_FD_202505 | JGI IMG/M metagenome (GOLD analysis project Ga0302321, IMG submission 202505) | Peat permafrost microbial communities from Stordalen Mire near Abisko, Sweden - Fen_T0_1 | ecosystem: Environmental > Terrestrial > Soil > Wetlands > Permafrost | place: Sweden: Abisko... | reverse complement strand
CCCGTTCCACGGCGTTCTCCAGCTCACGCACATTGCCTGGCCACCCGTAGGCCTCCAGGGCCTGCAGGGCCGCCGGTTCCACCTGCTTCAAGGGCAGGCCCAGTTCCCGGGAGAACTTCCGAGCAAAGTGCGCCACCAGCACGGGGATGTCCTCGGGGTGCGCCCGCAGGGGATGCAGCTGGATGGGGATCACATTCAGGCGATAGAACAGATCCTCACGAAACCGCTTCTGCTCAACGAGGCCCCCGAGATCCTCGTTGGTGGCGGCCAGCAGCCGGAAATCGGACTTCTGGGTGCGGGTCGATCCCAGGGGCGTGAACTCCCGCTCCTGAATGACGCGCAGCAGCTTCACCTGAAGGTTCATCGGCATGGTGCCGATCTCATCGAGGAACAAGGTGCCGCCTTCGGCCTGCTGGAACCGGCCCGGGCGATCTGTGCGGGCGTCCGTGTAGGCCCCGCGCACGTGACCGAAGAGCTCATCCTCCAGCAGATTCTCCGGGATGGCGCCGCAGTGGATGGGCACGAAGGGTCCCTGCGCTCGTGTGCTCCACTGATGAATGGCCTTGGCCGCCAGTTCCTTGCCGGTGCCGGAGGGTCCCGTGATGAGCACCGTCGATGGGGAGGGCGCCACCCGGCGGAGCAAGGTCTGGAGGTTCTGCCAGGTCTCCGAGCGGCCCACCATATGGGGCCCGGGCGTCTGTCCCTGGATCTGCTCGCGCAGGCGCTTGTTCTCCTGGTTCAGCTGAGATTTCTCGATGGCGCGCAACAGCGTGTGTTCCAGTTCCTCAGAGCGAAAGGGTTTGGGGACGTAATCGTAGATGCCCATCTTCATGGCCTGGAGGGCGGTCTCAACGGAAGTGGACCCGGATAGCACCACCACCACCGTGTCGGGCTTGGCCACGGCCTGGCGGGCCAGCTCAAGACCGCTCAAATCCGGCAGCATGAGGTCCACCACGGCCAGGTCGAAATGCTCGCCCCGCAGGAGCTGGGCCCCGCGCAGGCCGGATCCCGTCCCCACCACTTCATGACCATGCCGGGACAGCAGCGTGCCCACCACCTCGAGGATCGTGGGATCGTCGTCCACCAGGAGGGCCCGGGCTGGGTTCATACCCCCAGGGTCCCCAGGCCGAAGACACCTGTCAAGGTTTGGACAGGCTCGGCAGGGTCTGTCTTCAAATTCCACGGCACCGCGACGAAGGCCATCCGGATGCACCGTAAGGAAGGGCCCGCAGGGCGATGCGGTGGCATCGTTCAAGGGCCCTGACGCCGCGGGGCGTCCGGATGGCCCCGTCCCGAAGGGCTGGGTGGGCAGCTTTCGCGATGCTGCGTCAGGCTCCTCGACCTTGGAACCACCAAGGCCTTCCTCGCCTTCCTTACCTCACTCGGCTGCCCGCCCAGCGCGGCGTCGCGGAATTTGAAGACAGACCCTAGACTCTTCGGATGCTTTCCAGATCCAGCCTGTGGCAACGCCTCTCTGGAGCCTCGCTCTGGCCGCTGGCCTGGGCCATGGCCGCTGCCTGTGCCGTGCCCTGGCTGGTGCCAGAGCGCTGGGACGGTCAGGTGGCCACCCGCTGGCTGCTGCTGGGCAGCCTGATCTGGCTCTGCTCCCTGCCCCTGCTTCGAACCCGCCGCTGGGTGGTGGTGCCCCTCGCCTTGGGCCTCGCGGGCTTCACAGGCCTTGGTCTGGCCCGGAAGGCCCGCTGGGAAGGGGCGCTTCCGCTGGGCTTCCAGGCCGTAGAGGGACGCATCACAGCCCCTTGGACCCTCCAGGGCGAACGGCTGCGCAGCCAGATTGAGTTGTCTGCCCCTGCTTCCATGAAGGGCCTCACCCTGCCCCTCACGGTACCCGCGGAGGGTGAACAGGCACCTCCCGAACCCGGCTCGCCCGTGCGACTCAGAGCCGAGCTGCGGCCCATCCAGCCCGCGCCGACCTTCCTGGCGGAACGCCCCCTGTGGCGCGCCCGCAGCGACGAGTCGCCCCGCCGCATTCACTTGGCCTCGACGCAATTGATGGAAGTCACCGGCCCCACTCAGCCCGGTCTGCTTTTGCGGCTTCAGACCTTTGCCCGGCGGCGCTTCGAGGCCCTGCCCCTGGGACCGACCGCCAAGGATCTCTGGGGAGCCCTCGCCTTGGGCATCCCACCCGTCGACGAGGCCCACTTCAGTGTCTTCGCCGAGAGCGGCACCATTCACATCCTGGTGGTCTCGGGCCTGCAAGTGACCCTGGTCATGGCCGCCATCGAAGCCCTGCTGCGCCGGCTGCGCCTGCGGGGGGTCGCCACCGGATCCATCGTCGCCGGGCTGCTCTATTCGGCCCTGGTGGGTTTCTCTGCACCTGTCTGGCGCGGCCTCTTCATGGGCGTGGCTTGGGCGCTGGGAAGGTCCACCGGGTGGAAACTTCCCCCCGTGGCGGGCCTCCATGTGGCCCTCGTTCTGTGGTTGCTGGGTCACCCGGCGGCAGGCGTGGAGCCGGGCTTCCTCCTGGCCTGGTGGGCCCTGCTGGGATTGCTTTGGGGCGCAGAGCCCCTGGCGGGTCTGCTGTCCCCCCTGCTGGGCCGCCTCGCCCTGCCTTTGGCTCGACTGGCCGCACCCTGGCTCTCCACAATGCCCCTGCTGGCCCTCCTGCATGGCGGCGCGCCCTGGTGGGGCATCCTCGCGAACCTGCTGGTGCTGCCCCTCGTGGCCTTTCTCACCCCCATCTGCCTCGCGTTGATCCTGGTCCCCCTGCCGGGCCTCACGCAGGGCGCTGGCGCCGTTCTGACCTGGATGGGCGACCGCCTGGTCCCGGCTTTGACGGGCATTGCGCCTCTGGGCACAGGCATCCTCTGGCCCTGGCTGCTGCTGGCCCTGGGCTGGCTGGCGCTGGCCCACCTCCAGGGACGATTCAAACGAACCCGCGCCCTCACGCTGGGGCTGGTGGGTCTGTCCTTGGGTCTCCTCGCCAGCCGCGGCACGGGCCGGGCCACTGCGACGCTTTCCCTGGAATCCGTAGACATCGGCCAAGGTGATGCCCTGCTGCTGCGGGTTCCCGGTGGTGACGCCACCCTGATCGACACGGGGCCAGGCCCCTGGACGGGTCGACGCCTGGCGCGGGTACTCAGCCGACGCGGAGTGCGGGAGCCCGTGCATCTGGTGCTCACCCACGCCCATGGGGATCACGCCGGCGGTTGGGCCACGCTGGCCCGGCTGTGGCCCCTGGTGAGCACAGCTGTGCCGGTCACGGCCGCGGACGAGGATCCCTGGATCCCCTTCCGTCCTTCAGCAGCGGCGGACCCGCTTGGCCTGCTGCGGGGGGATGCCTGGACCCGGGGCGAAGCAGCATTCAGCGTGCGCTGGCCACCCCAGGCCTTCTTCCTCTCGGACGCCAACATGGTGTCGGCGGTGCTGCGGGTCACCTGGCGCGATCGGGAGTTGTGGCTCATGGGCGATGCTCTGGCCATCCAGGAACGGGACCTGCTGGACCTGGGCGACCCCGCCCCCTTCCCCCATCGCCTGCTGAAGGCCGGACACCATGGCAGCCGCAATGCCTCGGACCCGACCTGGGTGGCAGCGCTCAAACCTGAAGTGGTCATCATCCCGGCAGGCTTCCACAACCACTTTGAGCATCCCCACCCAGAAACGCTGGAGACCTTTCACCGAGAAGCTCTCACGCCCTGGATCACCGGACCTTCCTGCGGCGTCCGCGTGTCCGCGGTGGAGGCTGGCTGGCTGGTTGATACCGGCAACGGTTCCTCAGTCTTTACGCCCCTTCGAATAAGCCCGAAGCCCTGAGCTTCTCCACCAGCCGCCGACTGCCTTCCGTGTGGTTGGCCGTCCATTGGGCCTGGGCGTCAGGGCCCACATCGTTCACCACCACGAGCGCCGCGCCGCAGGGCACTCCGGCCAACCGGCAGGCCTCGAAGACGCCCGTGAGTTCCAGGTGTTCGACCGGCGCCAACGCTGCAAGCTGGGCCGCGCCTTCTGTTGTGCAGGTGATGGCGGGCGGAACCACGACCGCATGCCCGGGAAGGGCACCCGGAAGAGATGACGGCCAGCGGCGGCGTTCGATGGTGGGACGGTAGGCTCCCCCTCGAATTTCCTCCAGGGAGGTGGCAATGGCCTCCGTGGCCCACAGGCACTCGAACATCGGAAGGCGTTGATCGTAGCGCCCGCAAGTGCCAAGAAACACGACTGCCTCGGGCCAGCGGTCCATCACGAGAGCAGCTGTCGCCGCAGCGGCGCTGACGGCACCCACACCCACCGTGGCGATCTCCCAGCCGGGCGGCGTGGCGTCCACGAGGGGGCCCAGTTCGGGAGCGAAGGCAGAGAGCAGCAGGCGCATGGCGTGATTCTACCGGGCCGTGAGGTGATCCAGCGCCCAGGCCGCCACCGGAATGGAGAGGCCATTGCCCAGCAGCCGGTAGCGCACTTCGAGAGACAGGGGTTCCGGGAACCGGAATCCTTCGGGCAATCCGTGGAGCCTCGCCACTTCCGAGGGCGAGAAGCGCCGGACACCGCGATCCGTCTTCAGAAAGGAGCCACTGCCCACAAGGCGTCGACCATACCCACCGATAAAGCAGGTGCTGCGGCGGTCGCTGGCTTCCACCAGGTCGAGTCCGTAGTGATACCGGGCCAGGACTTCGGGCCGCAGATACAGGCTCTCGTCTTCCTGCCCATCCAGGAAATCCGTCAGGGAACGGGGTGGAAGATCTGGCAGTGGACGCACCTTCAATGGGCGACGGGAGGCGACGATGAACGCCCGGGGCCGCTGGTTGGGCAGGCCGAAGCGACTCGGGCAGGCCTGAAGATCCAACTGGTGCATGCCTTGAACTCGGACGCATTCGGACAGGAGAGCGTGGGCATCCGAGCCAAGGAAACCGCCAACGTTTTCCAGCACCAGATGGTCCGGTGGCGCCTGGCTGAAGAGCTCCATCAGGTGGCGGAAGGCTCGAGAACGCCGATCCTCCAGGCCTTGATGATTCCCCATGCGACAGAAAGGCTGGCAGGGCGGGCTCATCAGCCAGGTGTCGGCCCGATGTGCGGCCAGGTCCTCCAGCGACACCGCAGCCAGTTCGCGAGCCTTGGGGACATCACCATGATTCAGCGCATAGGTGGCATTGGCGACTTCGCTCACATCGTAGGCGGCCACGACCAGGCCCTGATCCTGGAGGGCGCAACGCCAGCCTCCCAGTCCTGAAAACAGCTCGAGGACGCGCATCAGCCGCAGCCACTCCCACAGCCGCCGCAGGCGACGGGAAGCGTGGTCGCCTTGGCCAGGGTGCGCCCCTCGAAAAACAGGCGCAGGGCCAGGGCCAGTGCGAAAACAGCATCGGCCCAGGGAAACCAGCGGCCCAGAAGGGTACCGAGCAACAACAGGACCGAAAGGTCCAGCAGAGACCGGGTCCGAGCCGCGTCGAGATCCAGGGTGGGGTGGATTCCTTTGAGGCCCTGCTTGACGTACCAGATGAGTCCAATACATCCGACGGCCAGGCATGCCACGCCGAGAGCGCTGAGACCTCCCTGGGGCATGCGTTCACCCAGCAGCGCCGAGATCGCGGCCATGGCCAGGCCGAGGGCCAGGAATCGTTGCAGGAATCCGACCGTTCGGAGGGTCCGTCGTTCGCGTTCCAGACCACTGTTTCCCAGGCCGTCCTGGATGCGCCCGCGCAGGCTCAAAGCCGGAGGCACCTGCAGGAGGCTGGCGACTCCAAAGCCCCAAAGCGCAATGGCGCCTTCGGTCACGCCCAGCCAAAGCCCAGCGATTCCCAGGCTCAGCCCAGCCATGGCGGTCAGGAGGGGCAGCAGGGCGGCCCTGGGTGGCGTTGTCATCGCGTCAGCTTGCGGTACTTGATGCGGTGGGGATCGAAGGGCTTCAGACCCAGCACGTCCTTGCGGTATTCCTCGTACTGGCTGTAGTTCCCATCGAAGAACTGCACCTGGGAATCACCCTCGAAGGCCAGGATGTGGGTGGCGAGGCGATCCAGGAACCAGCGGTCATGGCTCACCAGAACGGCGCTGCCCGCGAAGGATTCGATGGCCTCTTCCAGAGCTCGCATGGTGTTCACATCCAAATCGTTGGTGGGTTCATCGAAGAACAGCAGGTTCGACTCGCTCTTCAGTGTGAGAGCCAGGTTCAGACGATTCTGCTGGCCACCGCTGAGTTCGGAGATCTTCTTTTGCTGGGACTCGCCAGAGAATCCAAAGCGGCTCAACCAGGCGCGGGCATTGATGAGCTTGCCACCCAGCTCGATCTGCTCGTAGCCGCCCGATATGGCCTCGAAAACATTTTTATCGGGGTTCAGGTTGGCGCGGAGCTGATCCACGTAGGCCATGCGGACCGTCTCACCAATCCGGATGGTACCCGCATCTGGGGTCTCCTGGCCTGTGAGCAGACGCAGCAGCGTGGACTTGCCGGCGCCGTTGGGGCCAATGACGCCCAGGATGCCCGCCCGGGGAATGGCAAAGCTCAGGTTCTCAAAGAGCACCCGGTCGCCGTAGGCCTTGGAGACGCCATCCAGCTCTGCCACGAGATCTCCCAGTCGCGGACCGCTGGGGATGTAGATTTCGAGTTCCTGCTCCTTCTGGCGCCCTTCCTCGCCGGCCAACCGCTCGTAGTTGGCGATGCGGTCCTTGCTCTTGGCATGCTGGCCCTTGGGCGACATGCGGATCCACTCCAACTCCCGCTCCAGGGTCTTCTGCCGCTTCTGGTCGGACTTCTCCTCCCGGGCCAGGCGGCCATGCTTCTGCTCCAGCCAGCTGGAGTAGTTGCCCTTCCAGGGTATGCCCTCACCGCGGTCCAATTCGAGGATCCAGCCCGCCACGTGATCCAGGAAATAGCGGTCGTGAGTGACGGCGATGACCGTGCCCTTGTAGTCCTGTAGATGCTTCTCCAGCCAGGCCACGGACTCGGCGTCCAGGTGATTGGTCGGCTCGTCCAGCAACAGGATGTCGGGCTGCTGCAAGAGCAGGCGGCACAGGGCCACGCGGCGGCGCTCGCCACCGGACAGCACGCCGATCTTCGTGTCGGGATCGGGGCAGCGGAGGGCATCCATGGCCTGCTCGAGCCGCGAATCGAGATCCCAGCAGTCGTGGGCGTCAATCTTCTCCTGGAGCTCGCCCTGCTTGGCCAGCAACACATCCATGTCGGCGTCGGGATCGGCGAACTGATCGCTGATGGCGTTGTAGTCCCTGAGCCAGGCCACCTGCTCGGCGGCACCCTCCTCGACGATTTCCCGAACAGTCTTGTCGGGATCCAGCTGGGGTTCCTGGTCCAGGATGCCGGTGGTGTAGCCCTTGCTGAGCACGGCCTCACCATTGAAATCCTGATCCACCCCCGCCATGATGCGCAGCACGGTGCTCTTGCCCGAGCCGTTGAGTCCCAGCACACCAATCTTCGCGCCGTAGAAGTAGCTCAGCGAGATGTCCTTGATGACAGGCTTGCTGTTGTAGATCTTGCTCACCCGCATCATCGAATAGATGATCTCGGGCTGCGCTGATGCCGAACTGGGGACGGTCTTGGCCATGGCTGCATCCGACAAAAAGGCCGCGCGGTGCGCGGCCTTTCCAGAATAGCGGATTCAGGCGTTGTGAGCGGGCTTTGCCCCATCACAACGTGGGGAGTAAGAGGGGCACACAGAGCTAGCGAAAGCGGGCGGGCGGTCCCTTCTCCTTCATACCGGGGTCTATTGCTCCAACGCAGCCTGGGCTGCTGCCAGGGTGGCGATGGGTACGCGGTAGGGGCTGCAGCTCACGTAATCCAGACCCACCTTGTGGAAGAAGACCACGCTGCGGGGGTCTCCGCCATGCTCACCACAAACGCCGAGCTTGATCCCGGGACGGGACGCACGCCCCTTTTCGCAGGAAATGCGCACCAGCTCGCCAATGCCCTCCTGGTCGAGGCTCTGGAAGGGGTCGTCCTCCAGGATCTTCTTCCCGACGTACTCAGGCAGGAAGGTGCCAGCATCGTCACGGCTGAAACCGAAACCCATCTGCGTGAGGTCGTTGGTGCCGAAGCTGAAGAACTCGGCTTCCTGGGCGATCTTGTCGGAGGTAATGGCCGCCCTGGGAATCTCGATCATCGTGCCGATGGGGCAGACGAACTGAGTGCTGCGTTCCTTGTTCACCTGGGCGATCTCATCCAGCATTTCAGTCTTGGTATAGGCCAGCTCACGCACAGTGCCGATCAGGGGCACCATGATCTCCGGAACGGCCTTGATGCCCTTGGCCGACACATTCAACGCGGCTTCCGCGATGGCGCGGACCTGCATCCGGATGATTTCGGGGAAGGTGATGCCAAGGCGGCAGCCCCGATGGCCCATCATGGGGTTGAACTCGTGCAGCTGCGTGACCCGGCGTTGGACGGTGCCCAGATCCACACCCAGCACCTCGGCCATCTCTCTCTGCCCGGCTTCATCCTGAGGCAGGAATTCGTGGAGGGGTGGATCCAGCAGTCGGATGTTGACGGGTAGCCCGTTCATGGCCGTGAAAATGCCCTCGAAATCCTCACGCTGCATGGGCAGCAGCTTGGCCAGCGCCTTCTTACGGCCATCGATGTCGGTCGAGAGAATCATCTCTCGCACGGCGATGATCCGGTCCCCCTCGAAGAACATGTGCTCGGTGCGGCAGAGGCCTATGCCTTCGGCCCCAAAGGCGCGCGCCACCGCCGCGTCGTGAGGCGTGTCTGCGTTGGTGCGGACCTTCAAGCGTTTGGCTTCGTGGCTCCAGGCCATGATCTTGGCAAAGCGTTGGTAGAGCTCGCTATCCTCAGCCTTCAGGCGGTTGTCCACGAGCACCTGGTTGACCTCGGATGGGTGAGCACTGAGCTTGCCGATGAACACTTCACCAGTGGATCCATCCATGGAAATCCAGTCCTCACCGGCCTTCAGCTCCCGTTCACCCACTTTCACAATGCCGCGGGCCATGTCGATCTGCACGGCGGACGCACCACATACGCAGGGCTTGCCCATGCCGCGGGCCACCACGGCCGCGTGGCTGGTCATGCCCCCACGGGCTGTGAGGATGCCCTGGGCGGCGATCATGCCAGAGATATCCTCGGGGCTGGTCTCCACCCGCACCAGCACCACGGGACCTTCCTGTGCCATCCGTTCGGCCTGGTCGGCGGTCAGGGCAATCCGACCGGTGGCCGCGCCAGGGCCCGCATTCAGGCCCTTCGTCAGCAGGTGGCCTTCTTTGCGCAGACGATCCTTTTCCTTGGGGTCGAAGACCGGTGCGAGCAGCTGAGAAAGGCTGTCCGCATCGATGCGCTTGAGGGCCGTCCGGCTATCGATCAGGCCTTCATCCACCAGATCGATGGCAATGCGGATACCCGCCATGGCCGTGCGCTTGCCGTTGCGGGTTTGGAGCAGATAGAGCTTGCCGCGCTCAATGGTGAATTCAATGTCCTGCATGTCCTTGAAGTGCTGTTCCAGCCGCTGGCAGGTGGCGTCCAGTTCGGTGAAGGAGGCGGGCATCGCATCCTCAAGACTCTTCAAACCGGTGCCTTCAGCCTGTGCGCGCGTGATGGGTTGGGGCGTGCGGATGCCGGCCACCACATCCTCTCCCTGCGCATTGATGAGGTACTCACCATAGAAGAGCCTCTCACCTGTCGCCGGATCACGGGTGAAGGCCACGCCGGTGCCGCAGTCATCACCCATGTTTCCGAACACCATGCTCTGGACGTTGACGCCGGTGCCCCAATCGTCCGGGATGCGATTCAGGCGCCGATAGGTGATCGCGCGACCCGTGTTCCAGCTCTCAAAGACAGCGCGGATGGCGCCCCAGAGCTGGTCCATGGGGTCCTGGGGGAAGGCATGGCCAGTCTCTTCGTGCACGATCTCCTTGTAGGCGGAGACGAGGCCCTTCCAATCTTCAGCACTGAGATCCGTGTCCAGATGCTTTCCGAGTCGCTCCTTGCCGCGCTCCAGTTCAGCCTCGAAAAGGGCGTGTTCGACATTGAGCACCACGTTGCTGTACATCGTGATGAACCGACGGTAGGAATCCCAGGCAAAACGAGGGTTGCCGCTGGCGCGTTCGAGGGCGATAACGGTCTGGTCATTCAGGCCCAGGTTGAGAACCGTATCCATCATGCCGGGCATGGAGACTCGGGCCCCCGATCGCACGGAGAGCAACAACGGATTCTCGGTGGAACCGAAGCCGCAACCACGGACACCCTCAAGCCATTTCAGCGCGTCCAACACCTCAGTCTTAAGGCCGTCGGCAAGTTGTCGCCCATTCGTGTAGTAGGCTCCGCACTGCTCAGTTGTGAGCGTAAACCCCGGAGGCACAGGGATGCCAAGTCCGGCCATTTCAGCCAGATTACAGCCCTTTCCACCGAGCAGGTTGCGCATCGAAGCGCTTCCTTCATTGCGGTTGCCACCAAAGGTGTAAACACCTTTCCCCATTCGATCCTCCACGCGGAACACTTAGTGTAGCCGGCGTGGAACGCAAAAACCCCCGCGGATGCGGGGGTTGGGTACACGAAAAACGGGTCACCTGTTGGGGTGACCCGTTTAATTTAACGTCGCAGCGACCTACTTTTCCACTCCTGTGCAGAGCAGTATCATCGGC
>Ga0302321_100006145_pt1 | contig 10547 bp, 6 predicted proteins | sample Fen_T0_1_FD_202505 | JGI IMG/M metagenome (GOLD analysis project Ga0302321, IMG submission 202505) | Peat permafrost microbial communities from Stordalen Mire near Abisko, Sweden - Fen_T0_1 | ecosystem: Environmental > Terrestrial > Soil > Wetlands > Permafrost | place: Sweden: Abisko... | reverse complement strand
ATCGATGGTGGTCTTGTAGTTGATGGGCGTGGTGTTAGTTTTGTTGTCGTTTGCCTGGGTACACCCCACCAGCAAGGCGATCAGCGCCGCCGTAACCCCGAATCCTAGAATCTTCTTCATAGCACTCTCCTTGATCCCGGGCTCGACGCGCCGCCGCTGGGGCGGGGGAAGTGTCTTTACTCCTGTTGTCACCCAACAGTATGGAGGGCTTTGGGAAATCTTCCAGCATGGAATCGAAAAAAATAGGGCGCCCCCCCAGGACGACCTCTTGGGGGATAGCAGGCCCTACCCCCGGTGGTGGACCGAGGCTCCGCCCGAGGTGTTCTGCCGCAGTTGGGGGTCGCCCGAGTACTCGAGGCGTGCGCCGCCCGAGGCGTCCACCCGGGCCCGCCCAACGAGTTCGAGGACGGCTCCGCCTCCGCCCGTAAGGTCGAGCTCGGTGTCGGTGGCGGTGAACGAAGGCGATCGGAACCAGGCTCCACCCGAAGCCTCGATCCTCACCGGGGAGGCGCTGCCGGACACGGTGGCGTGGGCCCCTCCGCTGAGCCGGGCGTCGAGCCGGCCCACCTTCAGGACCCCGTCGATCCCCGCCCCGCCCTCGACCTCGAGGTCGAGATCCTGGTCCGGTCCGGGCTGCCAGTCGACCTTGGCCTGGGCCCCGCCGCTGAGCCGGAGGGACCGGAGTTCCGGCAGGGTGATGACGAACCGTTCGGTTCGGTGGCCCCAGAGGCTCCAGAACGAGAACTGGAAGCCCAGTTCCAGGGTCGAGCCCCTCTGTTCCACCCGCAGCCGGGAGTTGGTGCCGGTGGTTAATCTCTGCACGGTCAGGGGCCCCCGGCGGACCTCGACCTGGATTCCCGACTCGACCTGCAGCCGGTCTATGCCTTCAAAGTGATAGGTGGTCTCGGAGGCCCCTTCGGCGAAGGCGGGTCCGGCGCTGCCCAAGGCGAGGGCTAGAACGAGGAGCATGGGTTTCGGAAAACGGTTCATCGTTTCTCCCTTGGTTCCTGGAACACCGCGCGAAGGGGAATCTGTCCCCGGAGCCTTCGGACATCTTCCCGGAGCCTGCGGGCAGATGCCTTCGCATTGCGCTTCCCGGCGGTGCTCGGAATCCTCATGTACCACCCAGTACACTCCGGTTCCTGCGCTCCGGCGGGACGCACACTGCTTCGTGCTCGCCGCCTACTGAAATAGGCTCTAGGCCGCGCGGTCGGCTTCCGCTCCCCCGAGAGACCGGGTTGGGGCCCCGTCCGGCCGAGAGTTAAGCCGCCCAGTTGGCTTCAACTCGAGTCTGAAATCGGGCCCCGGTCCCGATTTCAATAGTTGAGGGGGCCATTCCGGTTGGGCATGGGTCTGACTACGTATTCCTTCTTTGCCAGGTACTTGATCCCTTCCACGGTGGCCCGGGCGGCCGAGACGGTGGTGGTGTAGGGAACTTTCTTGCGCACGGCCTCGACCCGGATGGTGGCGTCGTCGGAGTGGCTGTACCGGCCCTTGGGGGTGTTGATCAGTAGGTTCACCTGGCCCGAGCGCATGTGGTCGAGGATGTTGGGGTGCCCGGTCTGGATCTTCTGGATGGTCTGGGCCGGCACCCCCTTGCCTTTCAGGAACTCCGCGGTGCCGGGGGTGGCGGTGACCTGGAACCCCAGGCCCACCAGGTCTTTGACGATGGGCAGGATGGAGTCCTTGTCCAGGTCGTGGACCGAGACGAACACCGTGCCCTTGATGGGGAGCTGGGTGCCCACCCCGGCCTGGGCCTTGGCGTAGGCCTCGCCGAAGCTGGCCCCGGTGCCCATGCACTCGCCGGTGGACTTCATCTCGGGTCCCAGCACGGGGTCGAGGTCCTGGAACCGGTCGAAACTGAACACCGCTTCCTTCACGGCCCAACCGGTTAGGCATTGCCCCACCCCGACGCCCGTGGAGGCATCGACCAGACCCTGCTTCTTCAGGTCTTCTCCCAGCCAAACCCTCACCCCGGTCTCGATGAGGCTCACCCCCGAGGCCTTGGATAGGAACGGTACCGTGCGGCTGGCCCGGGGGTTGACCTCGAGGATGTAGAGAAGGCCGTTCTGTTCGGCAAATTGAATGTTCAGGAACCCCACCACGGGGAGGGCCCGGGCGATCTTGGCGGTGGCGTCGATCATCTCCTGCAGAATGTGGGGCTTGGTCATGAACGCGGGGAACACGCAGGCAGAGTCTCCCGAGTGGATGCCCGCGGCCTCGATGTGCTCCATGATGCCACCGATGTACACGTTCTGGCCGTCGCTGACCGCATCGAGGTCGTACTCGAACGCGTCCTCCAAGAACTGGTCGACGAGGACGGGGCGCTTCTCGCTCATCTCGACACCCTTGCTTACGAAGATCTCTAAATCCTCCGGGGTGCTGGCGATGAACATGGACCGCCCGCCCAACACAAAGCTGGGCCGTAGGAGCACGGGGAAGCCGATCTCCTTGGCGAGCTTTCTCACTTCGGCGGCGTTGGCGGCCTTGCGGTTCGACGGTTGGCGAAGGCCGAGTTTGGTGACCAGGGCGCTGAACAGGCCCCGGTCTTCGGCGGCATCGATGCCGGCCAGGCTGGTACCGACGATCTTGGCCCCCCAGTCCTGCAGCTCCTCGGCCATGTTCAACGGGGTTTGGCCACCCAACTGGACGACGACTTCCTTGACGTTTTCCTTGCGAAGAATCTCCTTGACGTGTTCGGCGGTCAAAGGCTCGATGTAGAGCCGGTCGGAAACGTTGTAGTCGGTGGACACCGTCTCGGGGTTGGAGTTGATGATGATGGTCTTGCGGCCGTGCTTCCGGTACGCCAGGGAAGCCAGGGTGCACCCGGTGTCGAACTCCAGCCCTTGGCCAATGCGGTTGGGCCCCGAACCCAGGATGGCCACGGTGCCCGGGCCCGAAGCGCCGCCCTCGTCCACCTCGCCGTAGGTGGAGTAGAAGAACGGGGTGGCGGCCTCGAACTCGCCGGCGCAGGTGTCGACGAAGTGAAAGGACTGGTGCAGGTCGAATTTCTCCCGGAGGGCCTCGATGTCGGCCCGGTCGAACCCGCCCACATAGGCGATGTGCTGGTCCGACAGCCCGGCCTGCTTGGCCTCCAAGAGCAGATCCTTGTCCAAGGGACCGACGGCTATCCTCTCTTCCAGCCTCACCTGCTGGATGAGCAGGTCGAGGAACCACGGGTCGAATCCCGTCACGGGCTGGAGCTCCGCGGCCCGGGCCACAGCGCCCTGGGAACCGGCCTGCTTGAGGGCCGTGAACGTGGCCATGAGCCGCTTGGGGTGGAGGGTGGTGAGCATGATCTCCAGCTCCCCGGGACCGAGGTTCTTGAGCACCTGAAGGCCTTGCACTCCGGCTTCGGCGGCCCTGAGGGCCTTGTTCAGGGCCTCCAGGGCGGTGCGGCCCATGGCCAGGCTCTCGCCCACCGACTTCATCTGGGTGCCCAGGGTGCGGTAGCCGTTGGGGAACTTTTCCAACTCGAACCGGGGCACCTTCACGGCGCAGTAGTCCAGGGCCGGCTCGAAGCAGCTCACCGTCTTGCCGGTGATCTCGTTGACCACCTCGTCGAGGGTGTAGCCCACGGCCAACCGGGCCGAGCACTTGGCGATGGGGAACCCCGTGGCCTTGGACGCCAGGGCCGACGACCGGCTGACCCGGGGGTTCATCTCGATGACCACCATGCGTCCGGTGGTGGGGTGGACGGCGAACTGCACGTTCGACCCGCCGCAGTCCAGGCCCACTGCACGCATGACCAGGATGGAGGCGTCTCGCATCTTCTGGTACTCCCGGTCACTGAGGGTTTGGATGGGCGCGATGGTGATCGAGTCGCCTGTGTGCACGCCCATGGGGTCGATGTTCTCGATGGAGCACACGACGATGGCGTTGTCGGCCTTGTCCCGCATCACCTCCATTTCGAATTCTTTCCAGCCCAACAGGCTTTCTTCGACGAGGCAGCTATGCACCGGGCTTTCGGCCAGGGCGCGCTCGAGCAGCTGCTTGAAATCCTCGGAGGTTCGGGCGATGGCCCCGCCCATGCCCCCCAGGGTGAAGCTGGGCCGTAGGATGAGGGGGAAGCCGGGGTCGAGCTCGAGGCTCTTAGCTTCTTCGTAGCTCGAGACCAGCTTCGACCGGGGACTTTCCAGGCCGATCTCGTTCATCTTGGCCTTGAACAGGCCCCGGTCCTCGGCCAGGCGGATGGCGTCGATGTTGGCCCCGATGACCTCCACGCCGTACTTCTGCCAGATGCCTTTTTCGTGGAGGTTGAGCGCCAGGTTCAGCGCCGTCTGCCCTCCCATGGTGGAGATGACCGCGTCGGGCTTCTCTTTTTTGAGGATCTCTTCCATGTACTCGGCGGTCAGGGGTTCCATGTATACGGTGTCGGCCAGCCCGGGGGTGGTCATCATGGTGGCCGGGTTGGGGTTGATGAGCACTACGGTGTACCCTTCTTCCTTGAGAGCCTTCACGGCCTGGCTGCCCGAGTAGTCGAACTCGCAGGCCTGGCCGATGACGATGGGTCCGGAACCGATCAGCAGGATTTTTTTCAGGTCTTTTCTAGCGGGCATGTTGTCTCCTTGGTGTGCTGAGCCCCACCGGGGCCCCGGTTCGTGGCAACGCCGACTGCGTCGGCTTATGCCCGGAGTTTTGCTACGCAAAACTCCAAGGCGATATGGGCGCAGCCCATTCGCCGGGATCGTTCGCCCCTTCCCTCGTCGGCGCCCCTGTGGGGCTCACCACCTCATTTTCGCGGGCGGTGAGGACTTTCTGGAATGTCGTCAAGAAACGATTGGAAGATCCAGGTGGAATCGTGGGTGCCGGGGGCGGCCTCGGGGTGGAACTGGGCGCATTTGGCGTTCAGAGTCTTGGAGTACACCCCCTCAACCGTGCCATCGTTCGCGTTCCGGAACCAAACCCCGAGGTCAGAGGGGAGGCTCTCCTCGTCCACGGCGAAACCGTGGTTCTGGGTGGTGACGAAAACCTTGCCCGTGAGTTCGTCGCGCACCGGGTGGTTGAGGCCGTGATGGCCGAACTTCATCTTGTAGGTCTTGGCCCCCAGGGCCAGGCTGATGAGCTGGTGCCCCAGGCAGATGCCGAACACCGGCAGGGTGCCCAGCAGGCTGCGGATCAGGGCGATCTGTTCGTCGAGGACGGCAGGGTCCCCGGGGCCCGACGAGTACAGCACCGCGTCGGGGCTCTGGGCTAGGATCTGCTCCCGGGTCGTGTGGTCGGGGACCACGGTGACCTTGGCCCCCCGGCCGGTGATCTCCCTCACGATGTTCATCTTGATTCCCGAGTCGACCAAGACGAGGTGGGGCGACCCGGCGGGGTTGAACACGGCGGGCCCTTCGGTGCCGACTTCCTCCACCAGGTTGCACCCCTCCATGGGGGGGAAGGCGTTCAGGTAGACCCGGGCCAAGGCGATTTCGTCGTTTGTGGGAACCGCCCCCTCGGTGCGGATCATGACGCCGGCCTGGGCGCCCTTTTCCCTGAGGTGGAGGGTGAGCCGCCTCGTATCAACGCCCACCAAAAGCGGGGTTCCGTGTTTTTCCAAAAAGGCGTCCAGCGCTACGCGCCCGGCAGGGACGGGACCCTCGTACAGCGACCGGGCGACCATGCCCGCACATTTGACCTTCATCCGGACCACGGCTTCCTCGGGACCGATCTCCGACCATCCGTCATCACAGCCGTAGTTTCCGACATGGGGGTAGGTCATCACAACGATCTGGGCTGTGTACGACGGGTCGGTAAGCACCTCGTGGTACCCGGTCATGCCCGTGTTGAAGACCACCTCCCCGGCCGCCTTTCGGTCGGCTTGGCCCGGCCGAAGGTCAACGGCCCGGGGGGCCGGGGCTCCGTGGCCCAGGCCGGAAAACACGGTGCCGTCGTGAAGGATCAGGCTGCAGGGGGATTTCATAGGGCCTCCAGGTCAAATCGCCAGGTTAAAAAAAAACCGGCCAAAAGCCGGTTTTGAAAAAGAACAGGAAAAGAATGACTTCCGGGGAAGGATTTGAACCCTCACAAACAGAATCAGAATCTGTGGTGCTACCATTACACTACCCGGAATCGAACTCACGCCCAGCACGGTACCCGGATCGGCGAACCATGTCAAGCCTTCCGAGACCGTAGGAACAGCAGGACCGAAACTACCGGATCCGCTTCTTGTGCCGATTCTTTCTCAGCTTTTTCTTGCGTTTGTGGGTGGCGATTTTTTTCTTTTTTCGTTTACGACCGCAGGGCACCTTGGGACTCCTTCGAAGGATGGTTAAGCACTCTACCACCAGTGGGGAGCGTTGGTCAATGACCACACCTTCAAGTCGGTCACCAGTTCTTCGGGACGATCCGGATCATACCACTTCACCCCGGGGAGAGAGCGGAAAAACGTCAACTGTCGTTTGGCGTACCGCCGGGAATGGAGGACGATGGCGTCCCTCACGGCAGTCCGCTCCCCTTCGCCGGTGAGGATCCATGGAAACCATTCGGCGTACCCAATACCCTTCATCGCCGGGGTGTCAGGCCCCCAGCCGGTACCCATCAAGGCGCGCACCTCATCCTCGAGGCCGGCGTCGAGCATGGCGTCAACCCGGGCCTCGATCCGGGCGTAAAGCTGATCCCGGGAACGGTCCAAGCCGGCGATGAACACGGGGCCCTGGGAGGGAGTCGAACGGCCGAACGACGACAGGGGTCGACCCGTGTGGAGCCAAACCTCCCAGGCCCTCTGCAGCCGGTACCCGTCGTGGGGCTGGATCCGCCCTTCGGAGACGGGATCCACGGCCGCCAAGGACCTTCTGAAAGCTTCCTCCCCTTCTTGGTCCCATTTCATCCGGGCAAGCTCCCGGAAAGCAGGGTCAGAAGGAGGGGTTTGCGGAAGACCCAGAAGGTAGCCTTGAAAATAGTAGGCGGTCCCACCGGACAGAACGGGCACCCTGCCCCTGCCGGCTATGGAGGCCACGGCGCAGCCGGCTTCGGCAACGAAGTCTCCCAGGTCGAAGGCCTGGTCAGGGTTGCGGATGTCGATCAGGTGGTGGGGAACCCGGGACCGTTCCTGGGCGTCGGGTTTGGCCGACCCGATGTCCAGGCCCCGGTACACCTGGATGGAATCGACGGCGACAACCTCGAAGCCGGAGGGAAGGACCTCCGACAGGAGCCGGGTCTTCCCTACTCCCGTAGGGCCGAAAATACAAACAACGGGCGTCATCTCAAGAAAGCGCCCCCGGAACTACTCTTCGAGCTGGTACTCAATTTTCTTGGAGAAAATCTGATGGAGAGAGGTCGATACGACCTTGCCGTGGTGGAGGGCCAGATCGTCGTCGCCGATTTCGGTGATCTGCTTGGCGCGGCGGATGACGGCGTTTGTCACTTCGTAAATGTTGCCTTCGAAATTGACGATCTTGTCGAGGTTGATGGCCATGGGTGCCTCCGGAGGATAGAAACTAACGCAAAAGGACAATCTTGTAAAGGGCGGGGCGGCTCGGCTACTGGGCCGAGGGGATACTCACCTCGACCTCGTATTCGCTTCCAGGCACAATATCCCGGATGATGCCGTCGGCCAGCAGGCGTCCATCGACCCTCACCTCGGTGGTCGCCACCCCAGGCTGCCGCTGGATCCTCACCGTGAACCGGGCGCCCCGGAAACTCCGGACCAGGCTGGCCTGGGGCCAGTGGTCGGGGAGCTGGGGCGCCACCAGCAGACCTTCCCGGCAGCCCCTAACCCCGAACAGACCGTCGATCAACGACCGATACACCCAGGGAACGGTGCCGGTATTGAACAGGTGGCTGGAACGGCCGGCGGTCCGGGAAAACTGCCGGTAGGCTCCCCGGTAGTAGTTGGGGAGGAACACGGGCAGCTGCCCCCGTTGGATGATGTCGTCAAGGTCGGGGCCCGGCAGCATCTTCCTCAGCAGCCGGTACGCGTCTTGGCGTTCTCCCACCGAATAGAGGGCGTAAATATAGAATGCACCAGCGTGGTTGTACACCGCGCCGTTTTCGGCCGATCCGGGGTGCTTCTGGGTTACCCGGCCCACGTCTTCGCGCATCTTGGTGTAGGCGGGAGCAAGTTTTTCCACGCCGTAGGGCGACTCCAGCTGGTCGGTGACGGCTTGGATGAGCCTTCGACGTTGATCGTCGTTGGCCGTTCCCCCGAGCAGGGCCCACCCCTGGGGATTCAGGAAGATCCGGCCTTCAGAATCGGTGCTGACCCCGAAGACGACGTTGTCGTCGGTGATGCCCCGGGCGTACCAGTTCCCGTCCCAAAGGTACCGGTTCGCGGTGTCGTTGGTCTTCTGGGCTTCGAGGCGGTGTTGTTCGGCCCGGTCCGACCTCCCGGTTTTTTCGCAGATGTCGGCCCAGACCCGGAAGACGTAAGCGGTGGCGATGGTCAGCCAGCCTGAAACGCCCTTACCCTTGTAACCGACCATGTTCATGGGGTCGCACCAGTCGCCCTGGTGGATGAAGTTCAAGCCGCGATGATCCCGGCTCTGGCGAAGCCATCCCAGACCACGCTCGACGTGTTCAAAAAGGGTCGCCGAAGCCTTGCCCCCGGCGAATGGGACCACGGCGTCCAGGATGCCGTAGTCGTCGGTTTCGTCCAGGTAGGGGGCCAAACAAAGGGGAAGCCAGACGCAGTGGTCGGCGTGGGGCACCTGGTTGATGTACTTCAGTTCGGCGCCTTCGAAGAGCAAGATGCCGTCGGGCATTTCCCCGGACTCGTGCTGCTGGCCGACGGCGTGCAGGAAAGCCGCCCGGGCGATGGAAGGGCGAATGTAGCTCATCCCCATGTTGTCCTGCAGGTAATTCCTGGTCTGGGGGTCGGTGGAAAGCCTGTTGGTCTTGCCGTGGTAGTCCATCTGCCGGGGCATCCAATGGTTCACAAAATTGTCCAGAGCCGGATCGGGGGTCTGGATGGTGAGACACCCCTTTCCTTGGGCGATGACTTCCCGGTATTCGGCCTCGGCCCGGGCAAACCCGTCCAGGCCGCCTTCCTTGGTCAGAAAGTAGCGCCGGCGGACGTCGGCGATTTCGGCCTCGTCCTTGGCGGCGCCAAACAGGAACCGGTATTCCCGCTCTTCCCCCGGTTCGAGGGCAACTTGGTATTGGAATATGCAGACCGGAGTTTCGTACCGGGCGTCGCCTTTGGCCAAGAATGGTTGCTGGACGGCCGAGGGAAAGGCCAACCCACCCTCCCCTTCGAAGGCTTCCTGGTTGACCTCCCACGCCGCGGGCTCGTGGTCGGCCAGCAGAAACGTCTTGTCTTTGAATTCAAGGTTTTTGAAGTAGTCGGGGTACTTCTGGTAGGGTGTGACCGACGAACAGACGATGGATTGAAGCTCGGGACGGTACTCTCCCGACTGGTTCATCCACGACATGTAACCTACGGTGAAATAGGGGTAGACGCTGAGGTTTTTCCTCTGGGGCGTTTTGTTGGTGATTTTCACCCGCCACAGTTCCACCACGTCGCTTGGGGACAGAGTCAGGGTCATCTGCACCCGGATGCCGGAACTCTCGGTCATCCACCGGAGGGAACTCTTGCCCACGGAAAAAAGGAACTGATCGGGCCGGGCCCTGACCGGCTCGTAAGGGGCGGAGAAAAGCCGGCCAGCTTCGTCCTTCACGTAGACAAAACGGCCCGGATGGTGGGCGTAGTACCCCTGTTCGGGCTGCATGAAGGACTTCGCCTCTAGATTCGGGCCATGGGAATATTTCGCCGGCTCGGGTTGCATGAACTGGGCGACCATGTACCCTCGGCAGGTGGCCTGGACCATCATCCTCTCGTTCCAAAGAAAACCCGATGCCTTGGGAAGGACGGTGGGGTCGTCCAGTTCATAGAATTCGTTGTCGTTGCTCGGTTGTATCACAGTCGTTTTCCCCTTGTTCCCATGGCGGTCGGTTTTTGTGGTGGTCAGCTCAGCGAGTCTATCCGATTTTGCACCCGTTTGGCCTCGTCGGGTCTGCCGGCCTGGTTCCAAGTTTCGACGGCTTCCCGAAGGACCTGAATCCGGAACTCCATCGGAACCCCCGGGCCGGCGGCCTTTTCGGCGGACTCCCTCTGCCGGGCTGCCGCCGCCAGGTCACCTTCTTTCTGGGTCACCTGGGCCAGAGCCCACCGAGCCCGGAACACCGACAAATCGTCACCCAGGCCGGCAGCGGCCTCCAGAGTGTTCCGGGCGGCTTCCAGGTTTCCCCGCCCCAGGTTCCACCGCCCCAGGATGGCCAAAGCCTCGGACCGCTGGCTGGTCCAAGGGGCGGTGCGGCTCAGCTCCTGAAGCTCCGCCTGGGCCTTTTCGGTGTCCGCGTCCAGCCTTGACTGGGCCCAGGCCATGGCGAACTCTACCGCCACCTCCGGGGCTAACGACCATGAGGCCGAAGCCTTGACCAGGGCCTCCAGGGTGGAGGGAAACGGCTGGGCAGCGGCAGCGGCGGCCCTGGCCACAGGAGCCGATGACGCCTGCCGCCCGAACTTCTTGAAATAGTCGGCGTACCGCATCAGCGCCTCGTCGGGTTTGCCGCTCCCCAGCAAGGCCCCTGCCGCCCGGGGGAGCGCCGCTTCGGCTACGGGG
>Ga0302321_100006143_pt1 | contig 10547 bp, 10 predicted proteins | sample Fen_T0_1_FD_202505 | JGI IMG/M metagenome (GOLD analysis project Ga0302321, IMG submission 202505) | Peat permafrost microbial communities from Stordalen Mire near Abisko, Sweden - Fen_T0_1 | ecosystem: Environmental > Terrestrial > Soil > Wetlands > Permafrost | place: Sweden: Abisko... | reverse complement strand
GCACGTTCCCCCGGTGGTGGTGTTGTTGCAGTAGGTGCCCGCCGCGCAGAAACCACTTCCTCCAGGCGGGTAGCAACTGCCACCCGCCGGAATCGTCGCGACCCGCGTTTCGGCGGCACAGGTGCCGGCGCAGCAGTCCACCGGCAGCGAACAGGCCTTGCCCGCGCAATTCCTAGATGCGCAGTCATCGTCCAAAAGGCAGGTGCCGCCGACCGCGACGTTGGCCGTAAAGGCGCTCTCGCACGCGGGCGGCGCCGTGTCCTCGGACTGATCTGTCAGATTGCACCCCAGGGCGGTCAGCGCCTCCATGCAGGCAGTCGCGGCCTTGCCGTCGTATTGGATTCGGCCGGCGTGGATGCTGGCCACCAGGGGTTCCATCTTCCACACGCTGGCAGCTTGGCAGTTGGCAACATCTGGGAACCAACCACAGCGAACCTCCTGGCTGCACACCGCCTGCTCGGCCTTCCCGGCCAAGTCCGCCAGGGGCAGGACAGCAGGGCCAGAAGATCCACCGCCGCAGCCGGCGGACAGAAGACATACAAGCGCGAGTGGCCACAGTGGGCGGCGAGGCATGCCTGACCGTAGCATCGCGGATACAGGGTCGCAATCGACGCGCAAGGGACACCGCGCGCCGCCTGCCTATCCATTTTGCCGAGGGCCGATCTCAGAAAATTATTCGCATTGCGCCCGACGCGATCGGCGTCGCCTTCGCCCTGCTGTTGCTTGCCACCTTTGGCCTCCAATCAAGCGAGTCGGGAGCTGCCACGAATCCTGGCGCCACCACGACATGGGTCTTGAAACGCGACACCTCGATGGTTGCCAAATCAGAATCGGGCTCGCCGCCTTCGTTGCAAAAGCCGGCATCCAAACTGCCGCTGCGCAGGTTCCTCGGCCCAATGGCTATTGTCGTCCAGGGCCATTCATTTCGAACCCTTTGGTGAACCGCGGAATCAGAGTGTGGGGTGATTGCTGACAGCGTGTCACGGTTGACCTCGAATTTGAGAATGCCCACCGCGCCCATAAGCGCAGAGGAGACCGACGATGCGTTGTTCAGGCCCGATGACTCTTGCCCTTGTTCCGCTCTTGCTGGCTGGCTGCCTTGGCTCTGGCTATCCAGTTGGCGTGATTTACAACAGCACCACCATGCCCCACCAAATGACACGCATGGAGGCAACCGGGCCCTTGCGCAGTGGGGATAGGGCCGGCGCCGCATGCGCCACAGGAATCATGGGCGCGGTCGCCTGGGGCGATGCAAGCCTGGACGCCGCGAAGAAGGCTGGTTCGATCACGGAAGTCCACACCGTCGAGTTCAAACCAACCGTGGTGGCGTTCGGGATCTACTACCAAGCGTGCACCGTCGTGCACGGCAAGTAGGGCCCGCGCGGCGCTCCGCTCACCGGAACGTATCCACGATTCACGCAGTTCGTCCGTGCTTCGCGCCGGCCGTGATCCCGCTTGGTGTGCCTTCGATCGGCCCTTCCCGCGTCCTCAAGGCGCGCGAGAAACCTGACGATTCTCAGGCCTGTCACCACCTATGACCACGACCGGACACCCCACCCCCTGTACCCCATGGCGCCTGCCGCTTTCCTTGCTGTTCGTGTTCACGCTGGTCGGTTGCACCTTCGATTTGAGCAAGTTGCGTGGTGAGACGACGAAGGATGCCGCACAGACCAACAACCTTGCGGACGCACCCCTTGCACTGGCCGATGTGCTCCGGGAGACCAGCGTCCCAGATGAAGACGCGGCACTCGACGGATCCGGCGTTTCTTCGGCTGACGCGCCAGCCGACGCCCAGACAGGACATCCCGAAACGACGGCTCTGGTTCCAGAGGTGGCACGGGCGGCGGACTCGCCAGGACCTGATGCTATTCAACCCGATGCCGCGATGGACGGGACGACGACAAGCGACGACACCACCCCAGGCGACGATGGGCCGTCCGACACCGCGAGCGGAGTCGGCGACACTGTGGACGTCCCGGCCGGAAGCGGAGGTATGGGCACGGGTGGCGACGTAGCAGGCACCGGTGGCACAGGGGGCTCGACCGACGATGGCGGCTTGGATGTGGTTGCAACAGGTGGTATCGGCGGCGCCGGTGGCGCCTCAGGGACGGGCGGAAGTGGGTCCGGAGGTTCCAGCAAAGCCGATGCGCGACCGGACAGTGGGCCAGCCAACACCATCACCGAGCATGCGCTCCCGCCAGGAAACAGCCTGCCCTGGTTCTTGACGGTTGGTCCGGACAAAAATCTTTGGATCGCCGAACACACCTCGGGAAAGATCCTCAAGTACACGATTGCGGACGGGAAGTTCAAAGATTTTCAGCCGGTTCCTTCGGGCACCACCATCGAAGGCATCACCCTTGGTCCTGACAACAACCTGTGGTTCACCGAATACAACAACGACAAAGTTGCCCGCATGACAACCTCGGGCAGCGTGGTCGAGTTTAACGTCACACCGAACAGTGGCCCTGATTCCATCGTGGGCGGACTTGAGAACAGCGTTTGGTTCGCCGAGATGGGCAGCAACCGAATCGGGTCGCTGACCACCAACGGAGTCCTATCCGAATACACCATCAACACCACCAACAGCCAACCCGCTCGCCTTGCAGTCAGCCCCGATGGCAACGTGTGGTTCACGGAATGGGGAGTAAGCCGCATCGGCCTCCTTGTCCCCGCATCGCCAACGCCCACCGTGTCTTGGGCGACAAAGACAGGCTCCGCGCAGCCATCCGGGATCACCTTCGGTCCCGACGGTTGTTTATGGTTCTACGAAGCCAGCGCCAGCCAGATCGGCCGCATGACCACCGCGGGCGTCGTGGACGAGTTTACGATTCCCACCGCCAACAGCGCGGGCTCGCGGGGCTCGATTGCCGTCGGATCGGACAACAACCTCTGGTTCACCGAGTACTTGGGCAACAAGATCGGGCGGATTACGCCAGCTGGCGTGATTACCGAATTCCCCATTCCCACCAAGAACAGCAGCCCCATGGGCATCGTGGCCGGCCCTGACGGCAACCTGTGGTTCGTCGAAGCGGACGGCAACAAGCTCGCGAGCATCGCGCCTTAGCGCAATTCATGGCCCAGTTTTTGGGCGCGCTGCAACTGCTCTGTCATACGTCTGTCTACCTGGAGGAACCATGGTGTCTCAACAAGGTCGTCTGTCTACTGGTCTGTTCGTACTTGGGCTTTTGAGCTGCGGCGTTTGGGGGTGTTCATCGTCGCCATCGTCCAATGGTGGCGCGCACACGGGTGGGACGACCAGCTCGGGTGGAACAACGGCGAGTGGCGGCAGCGGAGGTAGCTCGGGCGGCACCACGGGCACCGGTGGAAGTAGCAGCACCGGGGGAAGCGTAGCCAGCGGTGGAACTGTGACCTCGGGCGGGACGAAGGGCTCGGGCGGCGTTCAAGAGACCGGCGGCACGGTCGCCACAGGCGGGAGCAACTCTGGCGGAACCAAGGCGACTGGGGGCGCCGCATCGGGCGGCTCGGTGACCGGCGGTTCCGCGACGGGGGGCTCGGCTACCGGTGGCTCGGCTACCGGCGGTTCCGCGACGGGGGGCTCGGCCACTGGCGGCTCGGCTACCGGCGGCTCGGCCGGATCAATTCCCGATGGCTCGGCCGCCGATGGCCCAGCCAAGGACACCGCTGGCACCGGTGGCTCGGCCGCCGACGGGCCAGCCACCGATGGCTCCGGCGGCTCGCAAGGCAAGACCAGCCCTGGTTGCGGCTCGGCCAGCCCCCTCAAGACCGGAAACTTCACCGAGTCCATCGGCGGCACCTCGCGCAAGTGGATGCTCGACGTTCCCACCAACTACGACGCCACCAAGCCGTATCGCTTGATTTTCGTGTGGCATCCCTTGGGAGGCTCGGGCAGCCAGATCGTCAGCGGCGGGTACAATGGGCTCAAGTCCCTGGCGAACAATACCGCCGTCTTCGCCACCGCCGACGGGCTGAACGGCAGCAACTCGGAAGCCAGTGGGACTGGCTGGTGGAACGCCAATGGCGGGGACATGAAACTTGTCCAGGCCATGCTCGACAAGATCAACGCTGGCCTGTGCATCGACCAAGAGAGGATCTTCACCACGGGATTCAGCTTCGGCGGCATGATGTCCTACGAGCTTCCCTTCGAATTCAACGTCTTTCGAGCCACCGCCCCCTGTTCTGGCAAGACGGGCGTCATCCCCTTTGTCGAGACGTACACCAACCCGGTCGCCATCATGGCTTTCCACGGCGATTCCGACACCTTCGTTGCCACGGCTCTGGGGAAGGCCTTCTTTGACAAGTACGCCGCCCGGAACAAGTGCGGCACCCAGACCCAGGCAGTGTCTCCCACTGGTTGCGTGCAGTACCAGGGATGCACCGTGCCCAGCACTTGGTGCCTATTCCCCGGCGCGCACACGACGTGGTCGGAAGAGCCGGCGGCGATCTGGAAGTTCTTCTCGCAGTTCTAAGAGCTACACAAGAAGCGCAACTGGGGCGGCATGTTGGGGCCGCAGTTGCGCAGTCAATTGGATGAAGCACTTACCAGGCCCCACCGACGGTGCTTAAAGCTACCATGGGGGTGAGGACCGGAACTTCCGGAATTATCGTCGTCTCGACTCCAGGGCTGGTGGACACCTATGACCTTGCTCCAGGCCAAGGCCAGACTTCGACGGCGAAAAGGTGCCATACGGAAATAGACGGGACGTTGGAGCGATCGGGTATTCTCCTTGGTGAAGTACATCCAACGAGCGCGAAGGAGATGCCATGACTCGAACATTCAAGCTATTGACATGCGGAGTTCTCGGCGCCTGGTTGTTGGCGACCACGAGCTGTGAAGACAAGGTCTGCAACGACGCTTTGCAGACCTGCAAGAAAGAAGCGACCGAGCAGCGGAAAGAGTGCGCGGCCAACTTGGCCAAGCTCGCAGAGGTCAAGACGGAGCTGGCCGCCACCCAAGCAAAGATTGACAACCTGACCAAGGAAAACGACGAACTCAAGGCGAAGAACGAAGCGGGGGAAGGCAAGGCCAAGAGCAAGGGCAAGGGCAAGGCTGGAAAGGCCAAGCACAAGAAGAAGGGCAAGAAGTAGCGAGAGCACGGGCGGCGCGCGATTCGCGTAGATGCCGGGGCGCGTGTCCTTGTGGCCCAAAGCACAGGTGTGTGCGCTCATGCGACGATGAATTTGCACTGACACCCACACCCAACACGGCTGCGTTCACCGCCCAGGTCTACGGTAAGAAGGTCACATGCACCTGGCCTGGGTCTGTTGGCGGGTAGCTAGTACGCAGGCGCGGCCGCTTCGTCGGTGCGGATAGCCGCATCCATGAGAAGCAGCGCCGTGGGTTCGCCGATTTCGTCGACGGCAGACGGAGGCTCGCCCTGCGAGAAGGCGAAGTCTCCGCAGTCCCACGACAAGAACTCGTAGATGGCCTCGCGGTTCATCCGGCGAGATCCTTCGATGCGCGCTGAGATGGCCTGACCACCGCGCAACCAGACCCGGCCCATCTTCTCGCCAGCGACAATGAGGAGCTGGCCAGAGCGCCGTTCGAGATCCAAGAAGCTCAAGACCGTCGCAAGACCGAACTGCTCGAGCCGGCCGCGCAACCCAGCGTCCTGTCCGGAAGTGGTGGAGATTCGCCGAAGCCTTGCCCGTGACATGCAGAGAGTTGACCCCACCCATGCGTCCACCGCAAATTATCGTTGCCGCGACGCTCACTCAGCAGACCGGCCGGTAGCGCATGGTACTGGGCGTGGTGCCTGCGTCGTACACAGGGCCAGGGCGCCACCTGGACACGGAATGGGTGGTTCAAGAAGAGTCCATCGAAAAGACATGGGGCCCAGGTTCAGCTAGACCGTCGACGCGAGAAACGACTCAACCAGGGCCGTCACGCGTTGGGGCTGTTCGAGACTGCTGATGTGTCCCGCCCCTTCGATGATCTCGAAGCGCGCGCCCGGGATGGCATCGGCCATGGCTTGCGCTTCAGGCACGGGACGCGGTCTATCGTGCCGTCCGACCGCGACCAAGGTCGGGCAACGGATCCCGCCCAGGCGGTCAACCAGCGACAGTCGCGAGAAGATGGCCCTGCCAAGGGCCACGATGGTCGCCACGCGATCCTGACCCATCCCCAGCAGCGAGCGGCGGAAGCCATCGACGAGCGCCGGGTTGCTGGTCAGCGTTCCGGGCGCGAAGTAGATGGGGACCACTTGCTCTGCCAGCGGCGGCGGGATCGCGCCCACGCGCTCCATGAGATCCAGCATGCCGAAGTACAGCGCCTTGGTCGGCGCGGGCTCGTCGCCAGCGGCCGTGTCCATCAGCACCAACGCTTTCACCCGCTCCGGGCAATCGAGCGCAAGTTCCATCCCCCACATCCCGCCCACGGAAAGCCCGACGATGGCGAACTCGGCGAGGCCAAGCGCATCGACCAAGCCTCGCATGTCCCCCGCGAGTTTGGAGATGGTGTAGGGCAGCTCCGGAATGGCGCCGGACTTCCCGTGCCCCCACAAGTCGGGGACGATGCAACGGTAGCGCGTCGAGAGCGCCTCGACCTGCGGCGCCCACATGGCCGTGTCCCACAGATAACTTGCGCCGAAGAGAACTGGAAAACCCGCACCGCGGTCGAGGTAGTGGAGGTCCTGTCCGTGGATGGTGATGTGTGGCATGGCAACCTCGCGTGGAGAGATGGCAAGGCTAGCCCTGGTTTGGCGAGGCTGCCAGGGAGTGATTCTCGGCATCCTGGTCGAACTTGGACTTGTGGGACTTCAGAGCGGAATCAAGAACCGCGCTGCGATGCCGGCGGAGAAGGCGGCCCTGCCGGCGGGATCGAGCACCACGCCGATGGGCAGCACGAACTCGATGTTCTCGGCTCGTTCCAAGTGCCGAAAGTTCCCCTTGAGGACTTCGGCAAGGCCAAGTCCGACCTCGGCGTGTAGACCGTGCACGGCGAACCGGCTGTCGCCGGCCAGCATGGGCAGGCCTAAGGGAACGTAGCTGTAGCGGAGGCCCACCAGGCCAATGCCGGTTCCATTGGGCCATCCCCACTGGGCCGCCAGATAGGAAGCCTGCAGGGTGAAGGGAATGGCCCAACCAGTCTTGTTCTGACCCTGACTATCCTTTCCACATGTCTGCTCGTCGCAAAACGCGAACCCAACGCCAAGCTCGCCCGACAGGCGCAGGAGGCCGAACCATTTCCCGATGCCAACTTGCGGGGCCATGAATCCTCGCAGGCCGCGCAGGCTGGCATTGCCAATCACTGGGAACGACACCGAAACCACAGGCCGTGACCTTGCTTCGAAAGGAAGTGATGTGCTGTGCACCGCGGCTCGCACGCAGCGGCCTTCGTCCAAATCCAGATCTAGCACCAGGTCCATCGAGAAGTCGTCCCGGGAAAAGGTGGCGCGCACCGTGTGCTCCCCCGCGGCCACGACGACGCTCTCGATTCCGTCCACGGCAATAGCCAGGGGCTCGAGGCCACCACCGCAGGGCAGCCGGGTGGGCACGGTAAGAAATGCGCGGCGGATTCGGTGGGAGGCGCCGGACGTCATGCGCAGTACGAATTCGCGCTCGCGACCAACATCCAGGGCCATGAGCTGTGTGTCGACGCCTTCGCTGTGGGACACCATGGGCACGGTCGGGCGCAATTCGGCCCTCAAGCACCCGGTGGCGCACGCGAGCGCGAGCAAAGGCAGGGCGCTCTTCGCCAGCATGGCGCGGGACACGGGTGTTTTAGAGATCACGTCGGACTCCCAGGCTTTGTTACTATCGGACCTTCCCGATGCTATCCCAAGGACGCGCGTTCGCGCACGTGGTCTTTCCTGCAGTTCTGGCCTGTACCGCGCTGGTCGCCTGCCGGCACGCTCACCCTGACGGCCGAATAGGTTGGAGCGACGAGGAACGGTCCCTGGAATCCACCTGTCAGAAGGGGGATACCACGGCCTGCCGAACCTTGGGCGATCTCCTGGTGCATGACAAGCGGCCGGACAAGGATCTGCAGCGTGGTCTCGTCCTGCTTGAAATCGCCTGTGGCGGCGACGATTGGAAGGCCTGTGCGATTCTCGGCGAGCGCTACACCGACTTCGGCGGACCGGACGGTCAAGAGGGGAAGCTTGGGCGCGCGGTCGAATTGCTCGGGCGGGCGTGTGCGCACGGCATCGCGGCAGCCTGTACGAAGCAGGGCCATGCGATTGCGCACAATACGCCGACGGATCAGGTGGCAGAGAAGGCAGCCTTTCTTGCCGGATGCCAGTTGGGGGACGCCCTCGGCTGCGAGGCGTTCGCCGGAGCTCAAATGCGCTCAACCCACGGGGAGACCAGAGAAGCTGAGGACGCCCTTGCGCTGGCCTGCCGGCTTTCACGCCTCGAGTCCTGCCACGCGCTTGGCACCTGGCTGTGGAGAACGCCCAAACGCCAGGCCGAGGCGATGCAGCTGTGGCGGGAAGCCTGCGGCAAGGGGCTGGCCCGAAGCTGCGATCAATTGTTGGCCTCGAGCGCCCCATTGCTTTCTCCCAGCCCTGACTGCGACCTTCTTCGCGACCTGGCCCAGAAACTGTGTCTGGCTGGAGATCGGAATGGCTGCGCAGTCCGCTCAGCCTGCCGACTGCGCGACAGCGGTAACGACGTCGCAACCATCGTCGAAGAGCTTTCCGCAGGGTGCGCCGCCAAGCACCCCCTGAGCTGCCTCTACTGGGCCGACGCCCGCGAACAGTCGACAGAACAGTCCAAGACCGCGGACACTACGCGCATCCAAGAGGCCTATCGCCTCGCGTGCCAGGCGTACGATCTCGGCAAGCAGAAGGCCTGCGTGCGCCTCCTCGTCTACGACCTGAGCGTTTCCGAATCGTCGGAAAAGACGGACGAAATGGCCTACGCTCTTTTTCGTTATTGCTTGGGCGGTGACGCCGAGGCGTGCTGTGAGCTCGGCCAAGCACACGAAGCCGGCAAGAAGGTTTCGAAGGATCTCGAGAAATCCGAGCGTCTGCGCCGCAAAGCCTGCGACCTCGGCCTCACCTCCTGCTGCCCAGTTGCCCCATAGGTGGCTGGGCCTATTCGCCAATCGATGGACTGGCTCCCCCGTGGCGGACACGAAGATGTCGCCTTGTGGGGAGGACATCCTGGCGCCAAGCAACGAACCTCCGCCGGTCTGGCCATCCCGGGATGGGGAAGTCCGAGGCTATGGGCTTCTCCCGCTCTTTCCAAGTGTCCCAGCAGCGTGTGCACGGGACGGCAGGCTGTACGAATTCCTCAGCCTCGTCGATGCCTTGCGCATCGGCAGTGCGCGGATACGAGCGCTCGCAACGGAGCACATCTCGCGGATATTGCCGTGAACCCGAATGATCCAAACGTTCCAATGCTTGAAGCGGTGGCCAAGGCCCTCGGGCCCCTCGGAACACAGGCTGTCTTCCTCGGAGGATGCGCGGTGGGGCTGCTCATCGTAGACAAGGGACGCCCGCCCGTACGTGTGACCGAAGATGTCGATCTGGCGATCGACACATAGACACACGTCGAATACGACGGCCTCACCTCCCCGACGAGGTCACCAGCACGGACCCTATTCTCAGAGACTATCTTCGGGATGAAGTCGAGGCACTGCTATCGGACCGCAGCTTTCTCGATACGTTGCCGGGACAGCTACAAGGTGACGTGGCAAACCAGGCGAGGCTGCCTCTGATCATCGAGCGGCTTCGCAAGATCGCCGGTTTGTAGTCGCCAAGAGCGGACGAGCACCTCTCGCCCGCTCCCCACGATCACTTCTAGTACCGGTAGTGATCCGGCTTGTACGGGCCTTGGACGGGCACGCCAAGGTAATCCGCCTGCGCCTTGCTCAGCGTGCTGAGCTTCACGCCGACCTTCTTGAGGTGCAGGCGCGCGACCTTCTCGTCGAGGATCTTGGGCAATACGTAGACTTGGCCGTTGGCGAAGGTCATGCCGGTGGTGGAGTCCTTGCCCTTGGTGGCGTTCTCCCACAGGGCCATCTGGGCGATGGTCTGGTTGGTGAACGAGTTGGACATGACGAAGCTGGGGTGGCCGGTGGCGCAGCCCAGGTTCACCAGGCGTCCGCGGGCCAGCAGGGTCAGGCGCTTGCCACCGGGGAGGATGAACTGATCCACCTGGGGCTTGATGTTCTCTTCGCGAATTTCTGGATTCGATTCCAGCCAGCTGACCATGATCTCGCTGTCGAAGTGGCCGATGTTGCACAGGATGGCCTCGTCCTTCATCACGGCCATGTGCTCGCCGCGGATGACGTCCATGCAGCCGGTGGCGGTCACGAAGATGTCGCCTTGCGGGGCGGCCTCTTCCATGGTGACGACTTCGTAGCCTTCCATCGCCGCCTGCAGGGCACAGATGGGATCGACCTCGGTGATAAGCACGCGCGCGCCCAGACCGCGGCCCGCGTGCGCGCAGCCCTTGCCCACGTCGCCGTATCCAGCGACGACGACGACCTTGCCCGCCACCATCACGTCGGTGGCGCGCTTGATGCCGTCGAACAGCGATTCGCGGCAGCCGTACAGGTTGTCGAACTTGGACTTGGTCACCGAGTCGTTGACGTTGATGGCGGGGATGAGGAGCTGGTT
>Ga0302321_100006141_pt1 | contig 10549 bp, 8 predicted proteins | sample Fen_T0_1_FD_202505 | JGI IMG/M metagenome (GOLD analysis project Ga0302321, IMG submission 202505) | Peat permafrost microbial communities from Stordalen Mire near Abisko, Sweden - Fen_T0_1 | ecosystem: Environmental > Terrestrial > Soil > Wetlands > Permafrost | place: Sweden: Abisko... | reverse complement strand
GCGTTCGACAGGTAAGCACCAAGATTGGCCGCCCCATACTGCGACAGCAGGATCGCATTGAGGGCTTGCAGCGCGTAGCGCCCGAAGGGCAGCCCCAGGGTGTGGTCCGAGATGGTCACGACCGCAGCGCCGTTCGGTCCACCCGGCCAGGATAGCGTTGCCGTGACACCCGTCGCCGAGATCACCGAGGCGGTGGCATCGAGCGGTATCACCACGGGATTCGAAGCGGACGCGAACGAGAGCGAAACCGGCGCGTGCGTTCCCGTCGCGCCAAGCGGGAGCACGAGCCTGGACTGCAACCCCCAGTTGAGCAGGAACGCTTGGATGAGCTGGTCCATGGTCGCGATCTGATCGTAGGGCGAGACCCCGCCCACGGACGCGGTCTTGATGTACGCATTCATCCAGCCCGTCAGCTTGGATTCGAGCACGTCGGGCAGTGCCGAGCGCAAGGTGGAGAGTCCTGGGACACCGGCATCATCGGCGAAGGCGAGGATCGCGCCAGCAGGGTCGTCCACAAGCCTGTGCACCAGGCGGAGCGTGTCGCCGACCGGTCCGGGCGCCGCCGCGGTGGCGGGAATCTGGAACTGCGAGGAAACGGAGAAGGCGCCATGAAGCAGCGCCGTGATCTCCGACGCTCCATCGCTGGATCCATCGATTGCTCCATCGATCGCGCCGTCGCCGGCAGCCCGTGCGTCCCTCGCTGCGGACACGTCCCCCACGGCAGGCACGTCGCTGGCGTCGCTGGCGGCATCCCGGCTGGTATTTCCGCCGCTGCCACCCGCCATTCCACCCGTGCCGGTGATTCCCCCGACGCCTGCGTCCAGCCGGCCACTGTCCAACGAACCTGGGCTGCTATCCGGGCCTGGACCGGCATCAGCGCGAGCACAGCCGACGCAGGCCAGATGAACATCCTGGACCGCAACAGATCCCTTGCTCGCCAGGATGGTGCTGGACCACGTGCCGAGCAGACTGGTGTTCCGAAAACCCTCGACCGTGACCGACTTCATCCCGGGACTGGTCTTTAAGCCCAGGCTGCCGGGAAGCGGACGGGTCAGGATCCATTCCTGGCGTTTCCCGTCCACCATCACGGCCAGGTGATCCATCATGGTTCTGTCAGATGTGACGTCCGTGTCGACGTTCAGCACGATGCCCGCGTCTTGCGGCGAGCGCGAACATGCAAGCAGCACCAGCGAACCAAGAACCCATCTTCGAGCGTTCATGGTCGTGCTCCTAGTATCGCTTGGTCCCGAAGGTGGTGGTAGGCATGGCCAGGTCCGTGGTCTGGCGCGCCCAGAGAACGCCAGCAACCACGCCCCCGGCCACCGCGGCAGTGAACACCACCCAGAAGGGCCAGTGATCGTAGAACGGGCTGGGGTCGGCTGCGGCCGTCGCGCCGTTTGGGTTGGGCGCGAAGGTCGTCGCGGGCGGCGGATACGCGGCATAGGGCATGGGCTGCGCCATCGGGCTTGGGAAAGGCGCGGCCCAGGGCTGGGACTGTTCCCGTTCGTCGCCAGCCAGCGCGGAACTTGCCGGCCCAAGCAAGAGCACGAAGGTCAACAGCCCGGCCATGCAGCGAGTACCACCGCCGTGGCAAGCTCTGCAACGACTCGAACTGCCGAGGGACTTGAGAAACCTAGACCACGATTTCATGGGCCCCATTATGGGCGGCCCCAGAGATTGTCAAGCCCACCTCAGAAGAAGGTCTGATGGTGCAATTCTGCAGGCACGACCACGCGATGGTTGCTGGTTCGTCTCAGGGCGCGGTATGGACAGCCCCCAGCAGTGGGCTACTCGTCGCACCCTTCTGATCGTTCACCGAGTAGGCGCCAGCGATCCTCGTGGAGACGGACCCTGCCTTCAACCTCCGGGCCGCAACCGTCACTGCCTGTGCCTCCAACCTTGCCGTTTGGCAGCAACTCGTGATTGATTAGCTCGCCTTCGAAAGCGAGCGTCTGGTCGTCCACGTAGCTAAAGGCGATTTCGAGGTAGGTGACCCATCGTGCCTTGTTTCGAGAACGCAGGTCGGGAGCGAAGAAGCCGCCCGGACAACGCTGGCCCGGCTTGAGCAAGGGAATGGTTCTGTCGCCGTCCCTAAATACGAGCGAGACGATTAGGTCTCCATTCTTCTCGCGCAGCTTTGAGCAGCTTTTTGAGCCATCCTTGCTCTCCCCCAGGACGGCACCAACAATCTCACACGGATGGAGGCGAGCCCGAGCCATCAACTGCTTTCGCCCAACGCTTCCGCTCTCGGCCCTGCATGCGTTCGTCAACTGCACTACCATGCCGAACATCAGCACAGCCAACGACGCGACGGTCAGTTTGATACGCAACATGGTCTGTCCAGTCAGAATGGAACGACCGATTCACACCGGGATCGTGGGTTACGCGTGATCCTGGTAAGAGAAACGGAACGTAGAGCCACAAGGGAGGAATCGATCATGAGCAATTGTACTCGATATCTGGGCCTCGATGTTCACGCTGAAACCATCACTGCGGCCATCGCCGAAGGGCGTGGGAAGATCCGGAGCCTTGGGAAACTGCTCAACCGCCCCGAGGCCGTGCGCAAGCTCATCGAGAAGCTTGGCGGCGGCAAGAATCTCAAGGTTTGCTACGAAGCTGGGCCCACGGGCTACGCCTTGTACTGGCAGCTTACCAAGCTGGGCATTGACTGTGAAGTGATCGCACCGTCGCTGATCCCGAAGAAAGCCGGCGACGAAGTGAAGACCGATCGTCGCGACACTGAGAAGCTGGCCCAAAGCTACCAGGCCGGCGACCTTACGCCGGTCTGGGTGCCCACGCCCGAGCACGAGGCATTGCGAGATCTGGTTCGTCAGCGTGGCGCCGCGAAAACGGATGAGAGTCGCGCCAAACATCGACTGGTCAAGCACCTACTACGTCGTGGTCTGCGTGAGCCCGAGGAAAGTAGAGCCTGGACGCATCCGTGGTGGAGCTGGGTCCAATCGCTGAAGTTCGAGCAGGAGGCCCAATAGGTCGCGTTTGCCGATTGCATCGCCGAGGTGTTGCACATGGGCGAGAGACTGGCCCGACTGGACAAGGCGATTGACCGCTTGGTGGAGTCAGCGCCCACGCACATGCGCGCGGTGATCGAGGCGCTGCAGGCGTTACGAGGCGTGGCCAAGCTGACAGCGGTAACCATTGTCACCGAGGTCGGGACCTTCAAGCGATTCCGACGGTCGACTGAGATGATGGGATACACGGGCCTCGTGCCGTCGGAGTACTCGAGTGGAGGGCGCGAATCGAAGGGGCGGCTCACCCGCACCGGCAATGCACACCTGCGACACGTGCTTGGGGAAGCTGCTTGGCACGCTCGCCATCGGCCGTGGCTGAATCTTCGGATGAAGAAGGTGTTACCGACGCTACCTGCTGGTGTAGCCGAGATCTCCTGGAAGGCACAGGAGCGGCTGCACCGAAAATTCAGCAAGATGACCTGCTGTCGTAAGCCGGCCGGCAAGGTGGCCTCCGCGGTGGCGCGCGAGTTGGTGGGTTTCATCTGGGCGATCGGGACGCTGGTGGAGTCAGGTCAGGACAGCAAGAGTAAAGCTCGAACAGCGTAGTGAATTGGATTGAACAGCAATGAAGCGAAGACTGAGCGGCCGAGGAAGCACGGAAAGGAGAATCCTCGAAAAAAGCGTTATGCGGTTTCAACCCGCGGTGCCTAGTCCGAGGCAGCTCCCGACGAATGAAGACTGTGAGGTAAGGCCAGACCGGCGAAACCCTCGAATATCAGCTTGATCACCGTCGATAAAGCTTGCTTCGACTGCTCACTCTTCGCTTCATCCCAACCAATACGGAGGCAACAACAAGAAAGAAGGCACCGGAGAGCTAATAATAGGGGTTGCAGAGTCGTTCCATATCAACGCCTTGCCATTAAGCTGCGGTCGGGCGCCGGAGGCGACCGACCGTCAGCTTCAATGGCATTATGCGGGCTCGTCGCGCAAGTCATCCAACACAGCGTCCTCAGCGCCAGACCACGATAGCAATTTCATGTACCTGGAAACAAGTGGGGATGTCAGCTCATCGAGAAGCTCTTCTCGGTCGCTGCGGTCGATCACCCGGAAGGGCATCCCGTCGCCGACCGTGGGCGACTCGGCGAGTACGATTTCGCCCCTGGCGATCCTCTCCAGATAGTCGAACATTCGTCGCAGGCTGAGTTCTGGGTTGGAATCCCAGAGATCTGCATGGGTATGCCAGGCACCGAACTCAAGCGACGGAACGCGCTTCTCGTCCAGCCAGATAGAGATGGCACGCCGTCGATCATTTGTTGGAGAGGGAATTTCGCAGACCAGGCTCCATGTGCCGTCCGGGAGATGCTCCATCAATATCTTCGCCGAATGCCGACGCGGATGATTTGCGAAGGCAGCCAGAACCCGTCTCGACGATTCGTCGAGCTTGGTAACATCCACTTCAGCAGTTTCGCGTTTCACTCCAGCTCCACATAACGGCCTGCCGTTCAGCTGCAAGCCCGCCGCCGACTCGGTTCCTCGATTCTACACTGATGTCCCTGCGGCGGGATTGCCTGCTGCAACGGCATTAGACCGCCCTAGAACAGCGTTTTGATGATCTTCCCCACGCCTTTGACAAGGTCGTCCACTTGCTCTGCAGTCGGCTCGTCGGCTTTGCTGTGATCGCATAGATTTCGAATGTCCGCCAAGTGCTGGATGAACCGCCATTGCAGCATGTCAACAACCTCCGCCGCTTTAAGCAGGTCATTTAGATCGCTGATCCCGGGATTTTTCTTGGCAATTTTGGTCGAGTGGTTGCTACAGACTTGGACAAGATGCTTTTCAAGAACTACCCCGGCCACCGCACCGGCGGCCCGTAGGAACTTGTGTTTCGCAAGTTCCATCGCGGCATCCAACTCCGAATCGAACAGGTCCGCCATGACCAACTGGCGAATGTCAAACAGGGAGCTCTCAAAGCGAGCCCGGACCGCTTTCAAAATCGCCAATTGCTGGCGCAGGTGAGGGAGGCCGGCGTCCGTTCCCACGACGAACTCCTTCTCCCATCCGCGTGTGACTTGGAGGCCCTGCAGGCAGTCTTCAATCCGATAGCTTTCGTACGAGATGGACTTGCGCGACTTCGGCTTCTCGTAGTGCCGAACAAAGTCTTCCAGCCGATCCGGCAGCAATTGTTTGATCAGGACCTTGGCCTGGGAATACCAGGTCTGGTATGCCGACTCAAATGGCGGGAGATCCGCAAGAAAGGCGTCAGCCTTCTCCCCGAGCTGCTTCCTGACAACTGGTTGAAAATCCTTGGGGTGACACTGGTTCTGAAGAGACATGTCGAGCTTGTCGCCAAGAGAGATGAGTTTCTCAAGATCGCCCTTGTATCGATCAAGATTTGTCGCCATCGGTCCCTTTCGTGGGGCTTGGGGGTCAGTCTAACTAGTCTCTTAGCCCTCGAGGGATAAGTATATCCCAGCTACGGCAGGCGTGGTTTTCGGGTGGGTCGGGGCTTCGAGTCCTCGCGATTTCACTCAGTTGGCGGTTGCGGGATGGTCGTTGGGCTTCCGTGTCCGCTTCGTAAGCAGGATTCCGTCCGCGTGTGGGCGCTTGATGACTGACTCTGGACACACCACGCGTAGGCTCCTCGGGTCCGCGCCCTTGGCACTCGCTTGCAGAACCTAGGGTTCACAACCCGACACCACCTGGCCCAACGCCTTCTGCAGGCACCCGAAGGCGATGCGCTCTTGTTCCAGCCGCACGTGGGGGCCTAGTCTGTTGGCTCGAAGGTCTTCGAACAGTGCGGCCTCGGCGGCGGTCAGCCGAGCGAGATCCTTGTCGCAGGGGTCGGGTTCGTCGCCCCACAGCGGCTGATGGGCGAGCAGGGTTTCGCGATCCATAAGAAAGGATTGGGCAGCGGGCAGGAAGCCACGCAGGCTGTCCAAGATGGCGAAGCCGTGGGTGTCGATGTCGCCCCAGTAGAACACCGCCCGGTCCTGCAACCAGGGAACTTGCGCCAGTCTCTCCAGTCCGTAACCCAAGCCGAACACGATGAGGCTGTCGGGCATTGCGGGAAAGGCGAGCCCGTTGATTTCGTTCTCGGTGATGAACACGCGGCGAACGGGCGGATCGAGCTTCGCAAACTGGGCCGCGGGCGTAGCCAGGTCGTCGAGCCCGTGAATGCGCAGGCGTTCGTCGAGAATGCGAAAACGGACCATGGCGGGTTTGGACAGAAGGCCGTAGCGCTGTTCAAACGCCGGCGCGCCGATGGCGTGCGGGTCGATGGCCGCTTCGGGTAGGGCCAGGTCAAGCAGCTCGGCCAACAAGCGCCGGCGATTTTCGATGAATTTGCTGTGCACGCCTGGAACGTCGATTTGCCGGGCATAGAGTCCCGGGCGGGGATGGGCGCGGAACCACGCCACCACGGCCAGGATGCGCTCCCAGTCGCTGGCGTGTTCAAGTAGCACCATGGGGTGGCTGGCGATCCAGGGCACCAGCGCTGGCATTGATTCGCGCGTGACCTGCACCAGCCGGTCGAAGGCCTCGGACTGGCGCCGTTTGCCAATCAGCGCCAGCGCATCGGCCTCGCTGGGCACCACGAAGGCCTGTGGCACGCGGTTGACGCCAAGCTGGCGATGGTTGGTTTCGGCCCACACGATGTCGTACCCGGCCCCCAGCCGCTCCTTGCTGCCGGCTTCCAGCGCGCGGATCCAGTCTCGCGCTTCGGCGAAGCGGTCGGACAGCTCGCGCGCGCCCGGCCTGGTCGAGCGCACCGTCAATGGAAACAAGGCCTCGCCCGCGCGCCGCGCGGCCAGGATGCGCCCACGCTCCCACAGTCGCAGGACTTGGTCGCGAATGTCATCGGGCGTGGTCCAATCCATGCGTAGGCCTACGCGCCGTGGGCCGCGCGCTCTTGGCGGTATTCCTCAATGGTCAGGTTGCGCAGCATGGAGATGCGGCCGTCGTCCGTGTGCACGAATCCAACGCCAGCGACATGGGGTTCGATGATGTGGATCTTTTGCAGGGGCGTGACGATGAGCAATTGCAGATTCATGCTGCCGAAGAGCTCAAGGGCGTAGCGGGCCGATTCGTCCGAACCACGGCCAAAGGCTTCATCAATGGCCACGAAGCGGAAAGAGCGCGAGCGCTTCACGCCGCGTTCAAGCCCGAACTGGTAGGCCAGGCTGGCGGCCAGGACGGTGTAGGCCAGCTTTTCCTTCTGCCCACCCGACTTGCCGCCAGAATCGGTGTAGTGCTCGTGCTCGCGCTCGTCCTCGCGCCAGCGCTCGGAGGCCGAGAAGGTGAACCAGTTGCGCACGTCGGTGACCCTGCGGGTCCAGCGCCGGTCGGTGTCACTCGAACCCTCGCGCCCGCGAAAGCGCTCGATCAGCGCCCGGACCTGCAGAAACTTGGCCTCTGAATACGCGGCGTCTTCCGAGCCGGTCAGCGCGCCTTCGGTGCACGCGCGCAAGTCCTGCTGGAAGTCGCGGATGTCCGCGTCGGTGGTGGCCACGGTTTCGAGGCTGATGTAGCGGCCCGGGTTGTAGTCGATGTCGCGCAGCGAGCGATTGATGGCCTCGATGCGTTCGCGGATGGTCTGGCGCTCGCGGTGAAGCTGGGACTGGAAATTGGCCACCTCGCGGATGGCGTTCTCGTTGAGCAAGTCCTTGAATCGCGTCTCGAAGCGCGGCAGGTCGTCCTCGACAAGCCGGCGCAGCATCTCGCCAAACTCGCCCGCGGCGTCGATGCGCGCGTCCAGCTCTTGGGTCTCGACGGGGTAGTCCTTGCGATAGGCCTCCATGGCCTTGAGGATCTTTTCTTCCAGGCGGCGCAGGCGCAGGTCCTGGGAATCGATCTCCTTTTGCAGCCAATCGCGCAGGTCCTTCTCGCGCGTGTCGCACGACTCGACGGTCAGCACGTGGTGGCCCAGCGCTTCGTCGCGCATCTCTTCTAGCCGCGGAAAGTCGCGCGCCTTCACCTCGGCGGGCGCGGCGTCGAGCAGCTCCAGACACGTTCGGCGTTGCTCGGTGGCCTGCTCGTGCTTGAAGCGGGTGGTGGCCAGTTCGCGGTTGTCGCCATCAAGCGCGTTTTCGGTCGCTGCCATGCGGGTTTCGAGCTCCGCCAGTTGCGCTTCCAGGGCGCGCAGCACATCGGAGGCCTCCTCCAGCTGGCGGCGCTCGCTGTCCAGACGTTCGATTTCGCCCAGCAAGGGTCGCCAGTCGAGTTCCCGGAAGTCCTGGAAGGCCGAGAGTTGGTTCAGGTGGGCCGAGCGCTCTTGCAGGGACTGTAGCTCTGCCTGCAAGCCAGCCAGGCGCAAGGCGATGTCCTGCATGCGTGCTTCCAGCACCTCGCGCTTGGCATCCAAGGCGGCTAGCTTGGCTTCGTTGGACCAGCCCAGCACGTAGCGCGAGCGATCGTCGAGACGATGGCGGTCGTCCTTTTCGTGGCGCCCACCACTGGTCTTGAGCTGGCCGGCGCGGGTGATGGCCTGCTTCTCGTGGCGGAACTGTTCCAGGGTATCGCAACAAACGTGGTCGAAGCGGCGGGCGATCTCGGCTTCCAGCCATGGGTAGAATCCCGAATCGGGTTTGATCGCCAGCTTGTGCAAGACCGCCGCAGGCGAACTGGAGATATCGGCCGCGCGTTTGGCCAGCACGCGGTAGTAGACCAGCCGCTCGCCCAGTTGGGTGCGATCCACCCAATGCGACACGCGGGCATAATCCGCATCCGGCACCAGCAACGACAGGCCGAAGTTGTGCATGAGTCGCTCGATGGCGCCTTCCCAGGCGTGCTCTTCGGGCCTCACCTGGATAAGTTCGCCAACAAACGGCAGGCTTTCGTCGTCCAGCTCCAGCGCGCGGCACAGGCTGGTGCGAATGGCCAGGATGCGCGACGGGATGTTCGAGCGGCGGGCGCGCAGCGAGGCCAGCTCGCGCTCGGTTTCGCCGTGCTCTTCCTTGAGTTCGCGCAGATCGACCGAAACCTCGGTCAGGTCATTTTGCACGCGCGCCTGCCGGGTGGCGATGGCTTGCAGCCCATCGGCCACCGCGCGACGGTTGGACTGAAATGCGTCCTGATTGGCGGGCGCCTGCATGCCCACGGCGGCGGCCAAGCGCGCGTACTGCTCGCCCCGCCGCGAGCGCGCCTCTTTCTCTGATTGCTTTTGGGCGATTTCGGCCTTGATGCGTTCGATGCGGTCGCCACCGTGCTCGGCAATGGCACGTTTCAGTTCGTCGCGGGAGGCGTGCTGCGCGCGCCGCTCTTCCATCCCGGTCGCGATGCGCGCCTCCAGCTTGGCCAGCTCGCCGTGCAGGTTGGCCAGCCGCTTGTCGAGCAAGGCGGTCTTGTGTTGCGCGAACCACGTGTGCAAGGCATTGCGGCAGTTGCGCAGGGATTGCACCGCGGCCGACACGGTTTCGTGTTGCTGGCAGTCGTCGCTGATGGGGGCCAGGCGCGCGATCTGGGACTTGGCCTTCAGAACGGCCTCGTGGGCGCGGTTCAGATCATCGAAATGGCGGACCAGGGCGTCGATGCGATCCTCGACCGGGAACGCCTCCAGCATGTGCTGGCGGACGAAGTCGGTCAGGTTGCCAACGGACTTCATGGACACCGTCTGGTGAAACAGGTCCAAGGCCTGGTCGTTCTCGATACCGAAGCGGCGGCGGAAGGACGCGGCGTAGGGTGGAAAGCTGTCGTGCAGTTCGGTCTTGGGCAGGCGGCGCAGGCGCTTGCGCAGATCGCCCATGTCGCTGCCGAAATTGGCGAAGTGCTCGGTGATGGAAAGCGGCTCGTCGGACAGGACGAAAAGGCGTGTGGGCTGGCCCTCGGCATCCTTGAGCCAGAACACTTGCGCCAGCGTTACCGTCTGGCCGTAGCCTTCGTTGAAGAAGCGGGCCAGCAACACCGAATAGCTGTTGCCGTCGCGCAGGGAAACCGCGCGAGCGGAAAGCCCCGGATCGCCGCGCTCGGTCTTGTAGTGTCCAAGCACGTACGAACGCAGGGTGCGCTCGCGCAGTTCGGCGCCCGCGGCCTTGTTGTAGGCAATCTTTTGCGGTGGAACCAGCAGCGTGGTGATGGCGTCGATCAGGGTCGATTTGCCCGAACCAATGTCTCCCGTCAGCAGGGCATTGTCGCCGCCGGGCAACAGCGACCACACGCGGCCATGAAAGGTGCCCCAGTTGTAAAGCTCCAGCCGGTGCAGGCGAAAGCCCGCGCGCTCGTCTGATGCGGCGAAATCCAGCGCGGACTGCGTAGAATTATCGGCGCTCACGGCTAGGTGTCCTGCTTGCCAGTGTCGGCGGCGGCGTGCGTGGCGTAGTCGGCCAGGCGGCGCTCGAACTCACCCAGCCACTGCGCATCGACGAAGGCCTTGAGGATGCGGCGAACCTCGAACTGGTCGTCCTTGCCGCGCAACCGGCGCAGAAAGCCCATGTCCACGATCTTGTTCACATGGGCGTCCAGCCGATCCATCAGCTTTGCCTCGTTGGCGGCTTCGGGCAGAAAGACCCGCACCATGTCGGCGATCTGGGCGCGGTCGAGAATCAACCGCGTGGCATCCCCCTGCGCGTCCAGTTCGGCCAGTTTCT
>Ga0302321_100006138_pt1 | contig 10552 bp, 6 predicted proteins | sample Fen_T0_1_FD_202505 | JGI IMG/M metagenome (GOLD analysis project Ga0302321, IMG submission 202505) | Peat permafrost microbial communities from Stordalen Mire near Abisko, Sweden - Fen_T0_1 | ecosystem: Environmental > Terrestrial > Soil > Wetlands > Permafrost | place: Sweden: Abisko... | reverse complement strand
AGCACAAGTCACGCTGCAGTCCTGCCAGGAGAAGGCGAAGACCAATTATCCGATGATCAAACAATATGATTTGATCTCAAAGTCGGTAGAGTACAATATCTCAAACGCTAGCAAAGCATACCTTCCTCAAATTAGCGTCACAGGAATCGGAGCTTATATTTTTAAAGGGTTACCCTCCTTAGCACCGCCTGGAGTCACTCCAAAAAATGATAAGGCTCAGTTTATTGGTATCGGGCAAATCAATCAAACACTTTGGGATGCAGGTGCTACACGCACTCAAAAAGAAATTATCAAGGCGGGTGCTGAAGTTGAGAAGTCATCCATTGATGTGGCATTTCATTCTATTCGTGAGCGCGTCAATCAACTTTACTTCGGCATTTTAGTGATTGATGCACAACTCGATCAATTGACTGTTTTTCGCGGGAACATTGATCGCAACCTAAAAGCCATTTCGCTTTCTAAAAACAATGGTCTCGCATATCAGACCGATATTGATGAGTTGAAAGCTGAGTTGATGAATCTCGATCAACGAACTATTGAATTCAAATATACCCGAAAAGGATACGTGGAGATGTTGGCGTACTTAATCGGGCAACCACTTTCCGATACAACGCATCTTAATAAACCAATTGTTTTAGATTCAATCGTATCACCCTCTATTAACAGACCCGAGTTGATGTTCTACGCCAATCAGCGGAAGCTGGTTACGGCACAATCGTCAATGAACCGAGTTTACAATATGCCTAAGGTCGGATTGCTCGGTGCCGCAGTATTGATTGAGCCGGGCGTTAGTTTTGGTACCTCTAGTCTTTCTTCACTCGCTCTTGGCGGTGTGAGTTTATCATGGAATACATCAGGACTTTATAAAACTTCGAATAACAAACAGTTAGATAAAATCAGCCTGGATAAAATATCAAGTCAGGAAGAAACTTTTTTATTCAACACAAACCTCCAACTTAAACAAGCATCCACCGATATCGAAAAACAGCGAGCTATTCTTGCCAAAGACCAGGAGATCGCACAACTGAAATCAAAAATCAGAACGGGTTATCAACTCAAGTATGAAAATGGAGTTAGTTCTATGAATGAATTAATTCAGGCAATGAATAAAGAGAGCGAAGCCAGAAGCCAGGAGGCTTTACATCATGTTCAACTACTAATGACTTTGTATAACTACCAGACCTTATCCGGTAACTAAACACCTTTTGCCATGAAGCAACTTATTCAACTCACTACCCTTGGATTCCTTCTTTTCTCATGTACGAAAAAAAATGAAATGGCCGATGCTACGGGTTCATTCGAAGCAATCGAAACCATCATCTCTGCGGAAGCAAACGGAAAACTTTTGCTATTCGGTATCAACGAAGGTGACCAAGTAAAAGCAGGGCAATTAATTGGTTACATCGACAGCACCCAATTGTATCTGACAAGATTACAACTTCTGCAAAGTCAAAAGGCTGTGCTTTCCGGTAGACCGGATATCAACACCCAATTAGAGGCCTTGCAGCGCGAACTCGACAACGCTAACGCGGATAAACAACGAATTGAAAATCTGGTGAAAGGGGAAGTGGCTTCTCAAAAGCAACTCGATGATGCCAATACTCGGATTGCGGTTCTTCAATCGAAGATAGCAGCGCAGAAAAGTCAGCTCGGTACCAGCACCTCTACGTTGAATGAACAAGCACGTACAATCAATTTGCAACTCGCACAAATAGAAGATCAACTTCGGAAGTGTAAAATTTTGAATCCAATATCAGGCACAATCCTCTCCACGTATGTTAATCCTTTTGAGATGACTACCGCCGGGAAACCACTATATAAAGTTGCTGATCTCTCCACCATCGAGCTAAAAGCATATATCACACAAGACCAGTTTTCAAAAATTAGAGTGGGCCAGCGTGTAAAAGTTTTGGTTGATGCAGAAGTTGGCAGCATGAAAACGTATGAGGGCACTATCTCTTGGATCAACGACAAAGCGGAGTTCACACCCAAAACCATTCAGACAAAGGATGAGCGTGCCAACCTGGTGTACGCTATTAAGGCACAGGTGAAGAATGATGGGTTGTTGAAAATCGGAATGTATGGTGAGGTGAAGTTCAATTGAGAATTGAAAATACGGAAAGCCAAGATAGTAGTAACCACTAAAAAATCCTTGGGACGGATCAGCTAAAATGAACTCCTCATTCTCCATTCTTAATTCTCCACTCTCAATTCCAAATTCTCCATTCTCCATTCAGGCCAACGGCTTGACAAAATGGTATGGCAAAGAAAAGACGGTGGCTGTTGATGATGTTTCCTTTACGGTGGAGCCAGGAGAAATTTTCGGTCTTATCGGTCCTGATGGCGCCGGGAAGACGAGCATCTTCCGTATGCTTACCACTTTATTATTGCCCGATGGTGGCAACGCCTCGGTAAGTGGGTTTGATATTGTCAAAGATTATAAACGGATAAGGAATACAGTGGGCTACATGCCTGGAAAATTTTCGTTGTATCAAGATTTAAGTGTAGAGGAAAATCTCAATTTTTTTGCAACTGTATTCAATACAACCATCGAGGAGAATTACCACTTGATAGAAGACATCTACATACAGATTGAACCTTTCAAAACAAGACGCGCCGGAAAACTTTCTGGTGGTATGAAACAGAAGTTGGCGCTCTGTTGTGCGCTCATTCACAAGCCGGCCGTGTTATTTTTGGATGAACCCACCACCGGAGTAGATCCGGTTTCGCGAAAGGAATTTTGGGAAATGCTCAAGCGATTGAAGAAGGAAGGCATCACCATTCTCGTAGCGACACCGTACATGGACGAAGCCAATCTTTGCGATCGCATCGCCTTGTTGCAATCCGGAAAAATTTTAACAATTAATTCCCCGGCAACTATTTCAGCTTCCTTTCCTCACCCCATCCTGAAAGTGAAAGCCAGCAAAATGTCTATGGTCATTAAGTCGCTGGCATCGCTTCGCGGTGTTATCAGTTGTTATGGCTTTGGTGAATATGCTCACGTAGTTGTAGAAAAAGAAAACGATAAAATTATTGACAACATTAAAGAGCATCTGATTGCACTGAACTTACAGGAAATCGAAGTAAGGAAATCGGAACCTACTATTGAAGATGTGTTTATTTCATTTTCGCGAAATGGAGTCAACTAACAATAATCTTTCCATTCAAACAGAAAAGCTTACCAAACGTTTTGGTGATTTCACTGCAGTGAACGAGATCACGCTGGAAGTAAGGAAAGGTGAGATATTCGGATTTCTTGGAGCGAACGGTGCAGGCAAGACCACTGCGATGCGCATGTTGTGTGGTTTATCAAAACCTACAGCTGGTAAAGCAGTGATAGCAGGTTACGATGTTTACAAAGGGACTGAGCAAATCAAAAAAAGGATCGGCTACATGAGTCAGAAGTTTTCACTTTATGAAGATCTTACCATTATTGAAAACGTTTCTTTTTTTGGAGGCATTTATGGAATAACTTCTTCACAATTAAAAATTAATAGCGAAGCCTTGATTAATCGGTTGGGTTTGGAAAATGAAACCAAAAAACTAGTAGGCAGTTTACCGTTGGGATGGAAGCAGAAGTTAGCTTTTTCGGTAGCCATTCTTCATCAACCGGAAATAGTTTTTCTCGATGAACCAACTGGTGGAGTCGATCCCGTTACGCGAAGACAGTTTTGGGATTTGATATACGATGCGTCCGATGCAGGCATAACCGTTTTTGTCACCACGCATTATTTGGATGAAGCCGAGTATTGCAACCGCATCTCCATTATGGTGGATGGAAGTATTGCCGCGCTGGATACTCCTTCGAACTTGAAAAAGAAATTTGCGACTGAGTCCATGGACGATGTTTTCTATGAACTCGCGCGCGGAGCTAAACGAACCGGAGATTAGATATGGATAACACTTCAGGTTTTTCAGTTGTAAGGAATCAACTCTTCAGCTTCGTGCGAAAAGAATTTTATCATGTACTCCGCGATAAAAAAGTATTACTGATTTTGTTTGGGATGCCGATTGTTCAGGTGTTGCTGTTTGGTTTTGTATTGTCCAACGAGGTGAAGGACACAAGAATTATTGTGATTGATGGTGCCCATGATGAAGCATCACGTCAATTGATCAGCAAGCTTGAGGCGAGCCGTTATTTTCAGGTGGACAATATTAGTTCCAATGAAAGTGAAATTGAACCTACTTTTAGACAAGGAAAAATTAAGGCGGCAATCGTATTTCCCCTGAATTTTCAGCACGACTTACAACATGGCAATTCGGCCCAGGTGCAAATCATAACCGATGGCACTGATGTAAACGCTGCAAACACGATTAATAGCTACATCATCTCAATTATTCATGACTTTTCTTCACAAGAAAAAATCCCTTATCGGATTATACCGGAAGTACGAATGTTATACAATCCTCAATTATTGGGAGCACCCAATTTTGTACCGGGTGTAATGGCGATGGTTTTGATGTTGGTTTGTGTCATGATGACGGCAGTTGCTATTGTTAAAGAAAAGGAGATGGGCACAATGGAGGTATTATTGGTATCGCCGATGCGGCCGCTGTTAGTTATTATTTCCAAAGCGGTTCCGTACCTGCTGCTTTCCCTGGTGAACCTGAGCATCATTATTTTGCTCAGTGTTTATGTTCTTGATGTTCCGGTAAAAGGAAGTGTTGTACTCCTTCTATCACTCAGCACACTTTTTATTATCACCTGCCTGGCGCTTGGCATTCTCATCTCCATTCAAACTGATTCTCAGCAGGCTGCTATGTTTGCTTCGTTGATTGGCATGTTGTTGCCTACCATTATGCTTAGTGGCTTTATGTTTCCGATTGAGAATATGCCTTGGCCTTTACAACTTATTTCAAACATTGCTCCATCGCGATGGTATTATATCATCGTCAAAGATGTGATGATAAAAGGCGCAGGCTTTTCATCGGTGTGGAAAGAAACGCTTATTCTGGTTACGATGACGATCGTCCTGTTGGCGATTAGTATGAAGAAGTTTAAAATTCGGTTGGCGTGAAATAAACTATAAATGAAATGAGTACGCTCACCGTTTTATTACGAAAAGAATTTAGGCAGATATTCAGGAACAAAACGATTTTGGCGATCTCGTTCGTTGCCCCGGTTATGCAATTTCTCATTCTGCCTCTGGCCGCGAACTTTGAAATAAAAAATATTAACCTGGCTATTGTCGACCATGATCGTAGTAGCACTTCACAAAAATTAGTGTCACAAATCACGGGGTCAGGATTTTTTAAATTGGTGGATTATAGTTCATCCTTCAAGCAGGCTTATCATCTTATTGAAACCGACAAAGCAGATCTGATTCTCGAAGTTCCTTCTGACTTGGAGCGAAATCTCATCCGTGAGAATTCAGGAAAAGTTTTCATTGCCATGAATGCGATCAATGGAACCAAAGCGGTCATTGGAGGAAACTACCTCAACGCAATTATTGCCGAGACCAATAAAAATATTCTGACAGAACTTATTCCAGACGTTAATCTTAATCAGGGAATTGATTTGGCCACTACCTATTGGTTCAATCCAAAACTTAATTACAAGATTGCGCTTATCCCCGGCATCCTTGCCATTCTTGTTACGATGATTGGTGGATTCCTTTCTGCTTTAAATATCGTGAAGGAGAAAGAATCAGGAACGATTGAGCAAATCAATGTAACTCCAATTCGAAAAATAGATTTTATACTAGGTAAGTTGATTCCCTTTTGGATACTGGCGATGATCGTATTTACTATTGGTCTTACACTGGCTTACCTGATTTACGATATTGTGCCGCAGGGGAGTTTGCTCGTGTTGTACAGTTTCATTTCAGTTTATCTTCTCGCAGTGCTTGGTTTTGGTTTGTTGATTTCTACTTTTTGCAACACGCAGCAAGAGGCCATGTTTTTGGCATTCTTTTTTGTGATGATCTTTATTTTGATGGGTGGGCTTTTTACTTCCATCGACAGCATGCCGGAGTGGGCGAAGATGATCACGAAAATTAATCCGGTAAACTACATGATCAATGTCATGCGACTAGTGGTTTTGAAAGGAAGCGGTTTTCGCGATATCCTGCTTGACTTCATTGTTGTTTTGATAATGGCTGTGTTCCTGAACGGCTGGGCGGTTTTGAATTATAGAAAGACTAATTAGCTATTGATGTTTGTAAATTATCAACAGTAATTTATTCCCAACCCCCGCCCAGCGCTTTATACAAATCGATGGTAGCATCAAAAAATCCTTTGCGCACTTCTGTGAGTTGAATTTCTGATTCAAGAACATTTCTTCGCACAGTCACTACTTCAAGATAGCTTGCAAATCCTGTTAAGAATAAATCGTTGGCAATTCCGATAGCGAGTTTCAACTCACTTACTTCCTGTTGTTTAAAATCGCTCATCCGTTGAAAAGCTAGTGTACGATTGTAGTAGGTACTCACTTCGCCTACGCCTATGAAAACAATTTTCTGATATTGAAGAAACGCCTCTTTTTTTCTCGATGCCTGTAGCCAATATTCTCTTGTAATTTCTTTTCGGTTCAATAGAGGTGCGGTAAGTGCACCGGTTATGTGATAGGCAGCCGAAGCTGAGTTGAAAAAATAACTAGCATTAAAACCATTGAGCGCCATATAGGCGGAAAGATTCAAGCTGGGAAAGAACGCAGCGCGCACGGATTTCAATTGTGCCTCATTCGCATTTAATAATAATTCAGCTTCTCTGATGTCTGGCCGGTTAAGAATAAGCTGCGCTGGCAAACTTGTTTTTAGCAACGCAACTTGTTTGTTGGTCAGAAGCGTGTCAGTACGATTGATCGGTTGAGGATAGCGACCAAGCAACGCGTTAAGACTATTCTCAATGGAAATTATTTGCTGGATTTTATCGGCCTCCAGTGATTTACTTTGTAACAACTGAACATGAAATTGTTTTACGGCAAGTTCGTTGATCTGACCGCTGTTCTTTTGTATGTCCACAATCTCCATGGCTCGCTCCTGGAGATTTAAGTTCTTGCGAATAATTTTCAATTCATTGTCGGCTGCCAACAATTCGTAATAAAGTCGTGCTACATTGGAGACCAATTGCGTTTGAACAAATCGTTTGCCTTGAGCAGAAGATAAATAATTATAGTACGCCCCTTTTTTTCGGTTGCGCAGCTTACCAGCAAATCCTGTCTCCCAGTTAGTTTGAAGACCAACAAATCCATCAGGCACGGGTGTTGGGATGATCTGATCTTGCGTAATGTTGGATGATTTATTTGTGTCGAAGTTGCCAACTCCGTTTTCTGTGTATTTGCCATACTGTGTTGTGCCGATCGAACCTCTTGCGCTCAAATCAGGATAAAAAGCTTTGCGGCTGTAATTCAAATGTGCCTCTGCTTGATAAATCCGTTGTATTGCAATTTTCAGATCAATATTATTTTTTATGGCCGTGTCGATAAGCGTCACCAGCATAGAGTCTTGAAAGAAATTTTGCCACTTGGGCACTTGTGTAATTGTCTGGCTACTATCCGGTATTGTTTCAAATTTTGAGGGTGCATTAATTTTATCGGTTCCGCTGAGATCTTTTGGCAACGTACAAGATGAAAAAACAATGCCCGTCAGGAGCAGAGCGGTCAAGCATTTCATGTTTGATAAATGGCTCCAGTTCACAGTATCTTTTTTGGCTAAAATTTATTTCGACTTTTCATTGAGTGTACCAAATACAAAATACAATCCGGGTATAACAATAAGTCCGAAGACTGTTCCTACCAACATCCCACCTGCAGCCGTTGTGCCTATCGTTCGATTGCCCAACTCTCCTGGGCCTGATGCAATCACTAGCGGAATTAATCCAGCAATAAAAGCAAACGAAGTCATTAAGATTGGCCTGAAGCGTGCTCTTGCACCTTCAATTGCTGCATCCAGTAGAGAAGCTCCTTCTTTAAATTTTAACGAAGCAAACTCTACAATAAGAATCGCATTCTTTCCGAGCAAGCCCACCAACATCACCAAAGCGACCTGGGCGTAAATATTATTTTCAAGTCCTAATACTTCCAGGAAAAAGAATGCACCAAACATTCCTGTTGGTAAAGAGATGATCACCACCAAGGGTAAAATAAAACTTTCATATTGAGCTGAAAGCAGAAGATAAACGAACACAAGACAAAGCGCAAAAATGAAAGCGGCCTGGTTGCCGGAAAGGATTTCTTCCCGAGTAATCCCTGACCATTCGTACGCGAAACCACGTGGTAAATGTTTTGCAACCTCTTGTACCGCTTTGATAGCTTCACCGCTGCTATATCCTTTTGCGGCATCGCCATTGATCATGATGGCATTGAACATGTTGTAGCGTGTAATCTGTTCAGCACCGAATATCCGTTCCAGCCGGATGAACGTTCCAAACTGCACCATTTCTCCGCGATTGTTTTTTAAATAGAGTTTTAAAATGTCTTCTGGTTTGGTGCGATATTCCGGTCCGGCCTGAAGCATCACTTTGTACATCAAACCGAAGCGCACAAAGTTGCTGGCATAGTAACTTCCGATCAGCGTTTGCAATGCATCCATGGCGACAACCACACTGATGTCTTTTTTCGCAGCCATTTCATAATCCACATGAATCATGTATTGTGGATAGTTGGGATCGAAGCTGGTGAAGGCATCACCCACTTCATCGCGGGCTTTAATTTTCTTTATGAAATCAGTGGCTACTTCATTCAGACGATTAAGATTTCCACTTCCTGTTTTATCGATTAATCGGAATTCAAATCCACTGGCATTACCAAATCCGGGAACAGTTGGTGGAGGGAAAAATTCAATCACTGCATCCTGCATGTTATCGGTTTTTTCCTTGAGCACTTCAATCAGTTCGTCCACGGATTCTTTCCGTTTGTCCCAGGGCTTTAGGTTTACCATTCCCATTCCGAAAGAGGAACCGGCTGATTCGGTGATAAGGCTGTATCCGGCCAGCGTTGAAATGTTTTCTACGGCATCCAGTTTTTTGCTAATGGCGCTGATCTCATCCAATACTTTTCCTGTCCGCTCTACTGTAGAACCGGCCGGTGTCGTAACATTTACATAAATGACACCTTGGTCTTCGGTAGGAATGAACCCGGTTGGAAGATATATATTAACCACCCCGATTCCCGCGACAAATACCACAAGAAATCCAAGTATGACTAATCTTTTTGGAACCAATATCTTTAGGTGCCTATCAAATATTTTTTCGAGCTTGCCGTAGAAATTATTGAAACCTCGAAAGAAACCTTTTAACAATCCTTGCGGCTCACTGTGAACCGGCCGCAAGAGTATTGCACACAATGCCGGAGTAAGCGTAAGGGCGTTCAAACCTGAAATAAGAATAGCGATGGCGAGTGTTAAAGAAAACTGACGATAAAAAATTCCTACTGGCCCAGATAGAAATGATACGGGAATAAATACAGCCGACATTACCAATGTAATAGCTATGATGGCTCCACTGATTTCCTTCATCGATGCAATAGTTGCTTCCTTAGGATTCAATTTTTCCTGCTCCATCTTGGCGTGAACAGCTTCGACAACGACAATGGCATCATCAACGACAATGCCAATGGCAAGCACCATGGCAAACAGCGTGAGCAAGTTGATGGAGAAACCGAGCAACTGCATGAAAGCAAACGCACCAACAAGAGCAACAGGAACTGCCAATGCCGGGATGAGTGTAGAACGAAAATCCTGAAGAAAAATGAATACCACAATGAACACAAGAATGAATGCTTCGATAAGTGTCTTTACCACTTCGTGAATGGATGCATCCAGAAAGCGTGACACATCGTACGCATAGTTGTATTTCATTTTTGGAGGGAAAGCAGTTAGCTTCAGCTCCTCCATTCGAGCCTTTACATTTTGAATTACCAGCCGCGCATTCGAGCCTGGGCGTTGTTTGATCATGATGGATGCGGAAGGTTTTCCATCTGTTTTAGAATCCATCGCGTAACTGAATGAGCCAAATTCTACATCAGCGAGATCTTTTAATTTTAGAAAGGAACCATCGCTGTTGGCCTTGATGATAATATTTTCATACTGCTCTGGGTCAATAAATTTCCCTGTGTACTTCAACACGTATTGCAGCGACTGCTCGCGTTTGTTGGAACCTTCTCCCGTTTTTCCAGGAGCCGCTTCTACATTTTGCCCTCGAATGGCTTTAATAATTTCATCTGTTGAAACACGGTAAGCAGCGAGGCGCTCTGGTTTCAGCCACACACGCATAGAGTAATCGCGTGAACCCATGATCTCTGAAAAGCCAACACCTTCAATCCGTTTTAGTTCAGGCAGGATATTGATGTCAGTGAAGTTGTAAACGAATTTTTCGTCAACTGTTTCATCATCGCTGAACAAGTTCAGGTAAAGCAACATGCTGTTTACTTCTTTCTCGGTTTGCACTCCCGCTTTTATTACTTCTTCAGGCAATTCATCGAGTACAGTTGATACACGGTTCTGTACATTGACAGCAGCAAAGTCAGGATCGGTGCCTACTTTAAAGAATACCGTGATGATCGTTGTTCCATTATTACTTGACACCGATGACATGTACGTCATGCCGGGCACTC
>Ga0302321_100006137_pt1 | contig 10555 bp, 6 predicted proteins | sample Fen_T0_1_FD_202505 | JGI IMG/M metagenome (GOLD analysis project Ga0302321, IMG submission 202505) | Peat permafrost microbial communities from Stordalen Mire near Abisko, Sweden - Fen_T0_1 | ecosystem: Environmental > Terrestrial > Soil > Wetlands > Permafrost | place: Sweden: Abisko... | reverse complement strand
AATGATGTTTTTCTTGATTTTGAGCGTGACGCCTGTAACCAGCGCGTTATCCGGCAAGCCTGCGCCGGTGGCAAAGGACAGGATGGCGCGATACTGCTTTTTCGACGCGTCGTCACCCAGGTTGAAAGTCTTGGCCAACCTATTGATCGAGCCACCTTTGCTGCTTTTTTCGGACGTCTCCAAGATCCAGCCGTCCTGCGCACCACTGGAGTTGAACGTCAGGGTAAAGGTAGGCAGGACGTAGGCCGCCAGCGCATCTGCGGCCGTCAGGGGCGTGCCATTGTTGTTCACGTTGCTGAACATGCCGCCCACGTACAGCTCGGAGCCGCCCAGGGCCAAAGCTTCCACAGCGCGGTTGAGCGAACCGTTGCCGGCACCGTCGCTCCCCAGCGCGGACCAGCCGTTTCCGTCCCACCGCGCAACATAATCTGCCGCGGATTGGACCACGCCGTTGTTGTTGGCGTCATCAAAATACCCGCCTGCGTAAACACTTGAACCGCTGACAGCAATCGATTCTACCGAGTTGTTGAGCGCGCCATTGCCCGCGCCGTTGCTGCCCAGCGCCGACCAATTGTTTCCATCCCATTTAGCAATATAATCTGCCGCGCTCAATGCAATTCCGTTATTGTTGACGTCGGTAAAATCGCCGCCTGCGTAGACACTCGAACCGCTGGCTGCAATAGCAGCCACCGGGCGGTTGAGCGCGCCATTACCCGCGCCGCTTTGACCCAGAGCGGACCAGTTGTTCCCATCCCATTTTGCGATGTAATCTGCTGCGGCCAACACATTGCCGCTGTTATTCACGTCTGTAAAGTTGCCGCCTACATATAAATCCGATCCACTGGTCGCAATCGCCAGCACGTTGCCATTCAGTGAGCCGTCTGAGACGCCGTTGCCGAGCAGCGGCAGCCAGTTGGTCCCATCCCACCGGGCGATGTAATCTGCTGAAGGTTGAACCGTTCCATTATTATTCGCGTCGATAAAACATCCGCCCACATACAGGTTCGAACCGCTCACGGCCAGGGCATTCACCACGTTATTGAGTGAGCCGTTACCGGCGCCGTCACTTCCCAGCGCGCTCCAGTTGCCAGTAAGGGTATCCCATTTTGCGACATAGTCCGCCGCCGTCAGCGTGACACCCTGGTTGATGATATTGGTAAAGAAACCGCCCACGTATACGTTCGAGCCGCTCACGGCAATCGCATTTACAGAACCATTAAGTGCACCGCCGCCCGTGCCATTACTCCCCAGCGCCGACCAACTGCCTGTAGTGCTATCCCATTTGGCAATGTAATTCGCAGTCTCCAGCACCACGCTGCTGTTGGTGACCCCGCGAAACCCGCCGCCCACGTAGACCGTGGTTCCGCTCACAGCCACCGCCCTGACATCCGCGCCTGAACCGGCGAAAGTCCCGCTAGGGTTTGTCGCTGCCGGGGCCGACCAGTTTGCCCCATCCCAACTGGCAATAAAATGCGCTGCGCTCAACGCGGTACCATTGTTGTTGGCATTTTCAAACGGGCCCCCAACGTACAGGCCCGGGCCGCCCACGACAATCACGGCAACCGTGCCATTAAGAGACCCAGTGCCCGCGCCGTTGCTGCCCAGGGCTGTCCAGTTCGAACCGTCGAACCGGGCAATGTAGTCTGCCGCTGTCAAAACCGCGCCTTTGTTATTGACATCGTAAAATTTCCCCCCCGCGTATACGTCCGTGCCGCTCACCGCAATCGCAAACACTGGAAGATTGAGCGAACCGTTGCCCGCGCCGGTGCCTAACGCGGACCACAACGAGCCATCCCAGCGCGCGATGTAATCAGCTGAGGGCAGCGCCAGCACGCCGTTATGCGCATCGGTAAAATCGCCGCCAACATACAAATAAGAGCCGCTGACTGCCAGCGCCCTCACTCCGCCGTTAAGTGAACCATCTCCCGCACCGTTGCTGTTCAGCGCCGACCAGCTCCCGCCGCTCCATTTTGCAATATAATCCGCTGCCGGCAGCGGCGTGCCATTGTTGTTGACGTTGGTAAAAATGCCGCCCACGTACAGGTCCGTCCCCAGCACCGCGAGCGCACTAACGGGATAATTGATCGAACCATCGCCTGCTCCGTTGCTGCCCAGCGCGTTCCAACTTGCGCCATTCCATCTCGCCACGTAATCTGCGGTATTCAACACGGTTCCATTGTTATTGACATTGGTAAAAATGCCGCCCACGTAGAGGTTCGAACCGCTCACGGCTAATGCATCCACCGTGGAGTTGAGCGCGCCGTCTCCGGCGCCGTTGCTCCCCAGCGCCGACCAGTTGCCCGTCAGCGTATCCCATTTGGCCACGTGATCTGCTGCGCTCAAAATCACCCCGTTGTTGTTGATGTCACCAAATGCGCCGCCCACATATACGTCCGGGCCGCTCACAGCGATGGCGTACACCGCGGAGTCGAGCGCGCCGTTTCCTGCGCCGTTGCTGCCTAGCGCACTCCAGTGCGCTCCATCCCACTTGACGATAAAATCCGCCGCAGGCAAAGCATTGGCGTCATCAAACCCACCGCCCATGTAAACATCCGTCCCGCTGACCGCGATCGCCACGACCGAGCCGTCGACGAAGGTCTGAAGACCGCCCCCCATGCTGCTCCACTGACCTGTCGCCGCTGCCGGCTTGGCGCCCGCCCCGCTGCCTGCCACCCCGAAAACCGGCCCGCGCTGCGGATCGATTTGCACGTCATAGCCGCTCAGGTCGAGCGCGCCACTGAACGTGCCGTCCAGTCTCAGCGTGCCGTCGGGGTTTAAGATACCCGCCGGTGAGAGACCTGCTGCGCTGACTTTCGGAGACAGCGTGAGTACAGCCGCCTGGGCCGCGCTAGCCGGGGCCAGCGCGCTGCCGGCCAGCACCAGTAATAATAAAACGTGCAATATTCGGGTTCTCATGGAATATCTCTCCTTTGGCAATCGCTTTGATCCTGGCTGCCTGCGCTCCGGCCTGGACTTCGATAATCTGAAACATCTGCGATGAAACGACCCGGAAAGGCGACCGCGTCGGGTCGACATACCCGCACTCGTCGCAAGGCAGTTCTCTTTATGCAGTTTAGTCCGGGCCGCGGCAAAAGTCAGTGACACTAAGTGACACCAAAGTGACACCAAACGCCGCCAGGTCCGCTGGAAAACAAGGCTATAATTCCAAAAGAAGATGGAAGAAAACTCGATTTCTTTCGGAGAATGGCTGACCCGGCGGCGTAAATCGCTTAATCTGACGCGCGCTGCCCTGGCGCGGCGCGTACCGTGTTCTGTCAGCACCCTGCGGCGTCTCGAAGCCGACGATTTGCGCGCCTCAACCGCGCTGGCCGAACTACTGGCTCAGGTTCTCAATATCCCCGCAGAGCAACACGCCGCTTTTGTCGCATTTGTGCGCGGCGAAAGCGGCGAGCTAGCCGTCGAACAAACGCTGCCGGCCAGCCGCCAACGGTCCAGTCACCTGCCCGCGCCGATGACACGCCTGATTGGCCGCCAGCGCGAGGTCGCCGCGATTGCCGAAACTCTGCGGAAACCGGGCGTGCGCCTGCTCACGTTAACCGGTCCGCCCGGCACGGGCAAGACGCGTTTGAGCCTGGCAGTGGCCGAAAAGCTGGCGCGCTCCTTTCGCGACGGCGTGCACTTCGTCGCGCTGGCGCCGATTGGCAATGCGGGCGATGTCTTGATCGCCATCGCGCAGACGCTAGGGGTGAAGGAAACCCGGGCCGGCCTGCTGCCGATGCTGTGCGACTTTTTGTTCGACAAGCGCCTGCTGCTTGTGCTCGATAATTTTGAGCATCTCCTGCCTGCCGGGCCGCTGATCGCCGAACTGCTGGGCGCCGCGCCGCAAGTCAAGGCGCTGGTGACCAGCCGCGAAACCCTGCATCTATACGGCGAACACGAATTCCCGGTGCCTGCACTTGAATTTCTGGATGTGCAGCGCCTGCCAACGACGCAATCGCTGGCGCTATACTCACGATACTCGTCCATTCAACTTTTCAAGGAGCGCGCCCGCGCGGCAAAACCCGACTTCGCTTTGACCAGCGAGAACGCCGCGGATGTGGCGCGCATTTGCGCCTGGCTGGACGGCCTGCCGCTGGCAATCGAGATCGCCGCGGCACAGGCCAGATGGCATGCACCAGGCCCGTTGTACGCACAACTGCGCGATCGGCTGGGCACGCTGACCGGCGGTCCGCACAACCGCAGCCCACGGCAGCAATCTCTACGCGGTGCCATGGATTGGAGCTACGATTTACTGGACGAGACCGAAAAGCGCTTATTTTGCTTGCTGGAGGCCTTTTCTGATGGCTGCACAGAAGAAGCGATTTGTGATGTAGGTGGTTTGATTTTTGACCCTCCGACAATGCCAGAAACAAATCAAATCGATAATCTCAAAACGAAGATCCGTAGCCTGGTGGAGAAGAGCCTGGTGCGACATGAACTCATGCAGGAAGGTCAGGCGCGTTATACGCTGCTCGAGACGATGCGCGACTATGCGCGCGATAAGCTGGCGGCCAACGGCAGGCTGGAGCACGCGCAAGAATGGCATTGTGAATATTATTTGAGTTTCGCGAAAACCGCGCGCCCCAATTTGTTGCAAGGCGGCAACCAGGCACACTGGCTGGAGCAACTGGAGCGCGAACACAACAACCTGCGCGCAGCCCTGGCATGGGCCATCGCCAACCCCAACCGCGCCACCACAGCCATGGAACTCGGCTGGGCTATCCACCCATTTTGGTATGCACGCAGCTACCTGACCGAGGAACGCCACTGGTTTGAACAGATCCTAGCCCTCGATCTCACGCCCGTACCCCTGCGCGCCGATCTTTTACGCTATGCCAGCGACAACGCCAGCGCACAAGGTGATTTCGAGCGCGCCCGCGCCTTTGAAGAAGAGGGCCTGGCGATCTCCAAGGCACTGGGAGATCAAACCGGGGTCTTTTATTCGATGGACGGATTAGCGATGCTGGCAGGCATGCAAGGTGATTATGCGCATGCAGCCGTGTTATTGGAGCAGGTTCTCCAGCACTGGCGCGAGGCTCACGACATCGCGCGCCTGACACCCACCTTGAACAATCTGGCCATCGCGACACGCCACCTCGGGGACCTCGAGCGCGCCAAAGAACTCTACACAGAAGCCATCGCGGTAGCCAGACGGGTCGGCAACCTCCGGTCGCTGGCGCACGCTCTGATCGGCCTGGGAGAGGTCCACGTGGACCTGAAGGAGTATGCCACGGCGGTACGTTTGCTGCGCGAGAGTATTTCCATCCGCCATCAACTCGGCGAGAAGCGCGGCCTATCGTATTCGCTTAACGCGCTGGCTATGGCGCTGCACACGCTTGGGAAAAATGTCCTGGCGGCCCAATTGGAAAGCGCCAGCGAGAAACTCCGTCAGGAACTCGGACTGGTGCTTGACCCCGCCGCGCGTGTGGAAAACGAGAGCTTCATCGCCCAGCTGCACATCGAATTAGGCGAGAGCGCCTTCGCGAAGGCCTGGTCGAGCGGGCAAAGCATGTCGCTGGAGCAAGCCGTGGCGTTGGCAATGGAAGAGACAGATCTCGCTCAGCTTGCCTGAACGACCCCAATCGTCATCCAGGCAAGCTGAGCTTAGAGACCCGTCAGCCAACTTCTCCGATGTGGCGATTATGAAAGACTTGATAAAACAGGGGCTGATCGAACTCTTCAACGAACGCAGCGGTCTGTTTTCGGAGCTGTTTGCAGAATTGATCAAAGACACAGGGTTGAATAATGCCACCCACAAAGAAGATGCCATCAGGGCGTTGGGGGGATAAATATATCCTTTGTTTCATGACCTTCATCACGCTATCCCAATACAGCCTGCTTTGACTCCCGCAAAATCCCAAGCTATACTAGTGATATCAACCCATTGGTCGAGTAGCGTTTATGGGCGCGTATCAAGACCCATCCATACGACAGACCCGGTTTCGATACGGCAAAGATCGCCTACTCAACCTCCGTACTAAATTCAGGAGGCTTTGGAATGGCAGGTTTCAAACTCACGTACGCAACAATGTTCAATCCACCCGAGGAGCTGCATAGCCAATTCGATGCATCTCTTGCAAAATTAAGAAAGAACCTGGGGCAGGAACAAACCATGCTGATCGGGGGCAAGGAGGTCAAGGCCGACGAGAAGTTCGAAGACCGCACCCCCATTGACACCGACGTCGTGCTGGCCGTGATGCAGAAAGGCAGCGAGAAGCACGCCAGCATGGCGCTGGAAGCGGCGCGCAAGGCCTTCCCCGGCTGGAGCCACACCCCCTGGCAGGAGCGCGTCAAACTGCTGCGCAAGGCCGCCGACCTGATCGACGAGCGCCTCACAGACCTCGGTGCCGTCATGTCCATGGAAGTCGGCAAGAACCGCATGGAGGCGCTGGGTGACATCGCCGAGACCTCCGACCTGGTCCGTTACTCTTGTTCCCAGCTCGAAGCCAACGATGGTTACATCAAGGAAATGGGTCGCGATCCTCTGATCGGTTACGAATCGCGCAACTTCTCTGTGCTGCGCCCTTACGGCGTCTGGCTGGTCATTAGCCCCTTCAACTTCCCCACCGCCCTGACCGGCGGTCCTGTAGGGGCGGCGCTGACCGCCGGCAACACGGTCGTCGTCAAGCCCGCCACCGATACGCCCTTTATCGTGCGCCTGCTGGTCGACTGCTTCCGCGATGCCGGCCTGCCGGACGGCGTCATCAACTTCGTCACCGGCCCCGGGCGCACGCTCGGACAGGCCCTTGTCGAGAGCCCCGAGGTCGACGGCGTCACCTTCACCGGCTCCTTCGACGTCGGCATGAAGATGTACCGCGACTTTGCCAACGGCAAGTACGTGCGCCCCATTATTCTGGAGCTGGGCGGCAAGAACCCGGCCATCGTCTCACGCCACGCCGACCTGGAACGCGCTGCCACCGGCATCCTGCGCTCGGCCTTCGGCTTGCAGGGACAGAAATGCTCCGCTGATTCGCGCGTCTTCATCGAGGAACCGGTCTACGACGAGCTGATCGGGCGCCTCAAGGAGATGGCCGAGAAACTGGTCATCGGTGACCCCACCGAACGCCCGGTCTTCCTCGGCCCGGTCATCAACCAGGCCTCGTACAAAGACTTCAAGACCTTCACCGAGGAACTCTCCCAGGCCGGCAAGTTCCTGACCGGCGGCCATGTACGCACGGATGGCGCACTCGCCAAGGGCTACTTCTGTGAGCCGACCTTCGTCGTCGACCTGCCGCTCAACCACCGCCTGTGGCAGTACGAGATGTTCCTGCCGATCACCACCATCGCCAAAGTCAAAAACCTGGACGAGGCTATGGTCCATGCCAATGAAGTCAACTATGGCCTGACCGCCGGCTTCTACGGCAGCGAAGACGAGACGCAGTGGTTCTTCGACAAGATCCAGGCCGGAACCACCTACGCCAACCGCCCGCAAGGCGCCACAACCGGCGCCTGGCCAGGTTACCAGCCCTTCGGCGGCTGGAAAGGCTCCGGTTCTTCGGGTAAGAACTCTGGCGGTCTCTACTACCTGCCGCTCTATATGCACGAACAGATCCGCACTACCGTCAAATAACGCACTCTCAATCACGACGGGTCGGGGACGGCCAAACACCGTTCTCGATCCGTCGTCCACGGTCAAAATCATGTCCTGGAACCCCGACCAATACCATAAATTCCAATCCGAACGCTCCGCCCCCTTCGACGACTTGCTGGCGCTGGTCGATGCTCGTCCGCATATCAAAGCCGTCGACCTGGGCTGCGGCACGGGTGAACTGACCCACCGCCTGGCGGATGTCCTTCCCGAAAGCAGCGTGGTGGGTATCGACAACTCGCCCCAGATGCTGGAACGCGCCCAGGGCGTTACCTGCTCCGGCCTGACCTTCGAACTGGCCGACCAGGCCGGCCTGACGGGCACCTGGGATCTGATCTTCAGCAACGCCGCCCTGCAGTGGACCGAAGACCACCCGGCCCTGATCCCGCGCCTGTACGCCTGCCTGGCGCCCGGCGGGCAGATTGCAGTGCAGGTGCCTTCCAATCACACCCACATCTCACACCAGCTCATCATCCAGACCGCCCAGGAAGAGCCCTTCCGCAGCACGTTGATGGGTTTCGTGCGCTACGCGCCGGTCCTGCCCATCGATCGCTACGCGCAAATCCTGTTCGACGCGGGCGCCGAAGAGATCGTGGTCTTCGAGAAAGTCTATACGCACGTGCTGGCTGACGCGGACGCTGTGGTGGAGTGGGTCTCGGGTACGGCACTGGTCCCCTACTTCGAGCGCCTCGGCGCGGAGAAGGAAGCCTTCCTGAAGGTTCTGCGCGGGAAGATGCGCGCCGCACTGCCAGCAAGCCCGCTGCTCTACCCCTTCAGGCGCATCCTATTTTCGGCGCGTAAACCGGGCGAAGCGCATGGCTGAAGAGGTCGTCGACCGTAAGGTGCTGCTCTCAAAGATCGGCACCTTCTTTATCGTCATCAGCCTGTTTGCCGTCATTGTTTTTATCGCCTCCGACGTCTCGCGCAACGACACGGGCCGCAAGGCCGGGGCCACCCAGACGTACATCGTCGCCGCGGTGCAGGCACTGCAAACACGCGACACAGGCGCCGCACTGGCAGCCTCGCAAAACCTGCCCACACCCACGCTGGCCCCGGTAAGCACCACCGCTGTCACGGATGATACCCTGCTGTATTTCCCGGCTTTCTGCCTGGGATCCGTTGGCCTGCTGGCAGGATGGTTCTTCAAGCGCATCAGCGCCCCGCCCCACGTGCCCAGCAACCGTTTCGAAGGCCTGCGCAAGATGCAACAGAAACAGCGCGAGGCCAAGGCCAAGAAAGAAGCCGCCAAGAAGGAAAAAGAAAAGAAGAAATAGGTTGGGGGTCGGTTCCCACGACGAGCCGCCGCTAACGGAGTTTGATGGACCGCATTTGGAGAACACAGAATGTCGAAGCTGATCGCGCTCAAGGAAGCCATTGCAGCCTACGTGAAGGACGGCGACAGCCTGTACGCCGCCGGTTTCACCCATCTCATCCCCTTTGCCGCAGGCCACGAGATCATCCGCCAGGGGCGTAAGGACCTGACCCTGGCGCGCGCCACGCCCGACCTGATCTACGACCAGATGGTCGCAGCCGGCTGCGCCAAAAAGGTGATCTTCTCCTACATGGGTAACCCCGGCGTGGGCAGCCTGCGCATCGTACGCACCGCCATCGAAAAGGGCCAGCTCGAATGGGAGGAATACTCCCACTTCGGCATGATCACACGCCTGCAGGCTGGTGCCGCCGGCCTGCCTTTCCTGCCCATGAACCAGACCGGCGCCACCGACCTCGAGCAGGCCAACCCGTCGATCAGGCGCGTCACCGATCCCTACTCCGGCCGCGAGGTGATCGTCGTCCCGGCCCTCAACCCGGATGTGGCCATCGTCCACGTGCAGCGCGCCGACAGCAACGGCAACGCCCACCTGTGGGGCATCATCGGCGAGCAAAAGGAAGTGGCCTTCGCCGCCAAACACGTCATCCTGACCGCCGAGGAGATCGTCGACGAAGCATTGATCCGCTCAGACCCCAACCGCACCCTCATCCCCGGCCTCGTCGTCGACGCGGTCTGTCACGTGCCCTTCGCCTCGCACCCCTCTTACGCCCAGGGCTATTACGACCGCGACAACGAGTTCTACCTGAGCTGGGACAAGATCAGCGAGTCTCCAGATGCAACCCGGCAGTACCTCGACGAATGGGTCTACGGCGTGCAGAACCGCGAGGAATACTGGCGCAAGCTCGGGGCCGAAAAACACGCCCAGCTCAAGATCCAGCCGCGCCCCAGCGCCACCGTGGATTATGGTGCCTATTGAGACTCGAAGGACGGAAAGATGAAACCTGACCTACGGATTTATCTAATAACACTCGCCGCCCTGGCGCTTGCCGTGCTGCTAGCCGCGAATGTCCCCCCGCGCCAGGCCGCCTCCGCAGCCACGGTGACCCACCAGAAACTGGCCATCCCGGCCTACTTCTACCCCGGCCCCATCTGGACGAAAGCTGAGAAAGCCGCATCCGTCGTCGGCATCATGATCATGAACCCCGCCAGCGGACCCGGCACCAGCCGCGACACGACCTACGTCGCCGAAGTCAAGCGCGCCCAGAACAAGGGCATCCTGGTGCTGGGCTACGTCGACACCGCCAATGGGACGCGCTCCGAAGCCATCATCAAGAGCGAAGTCGACAAATATTACAACTGGTACGCGCCGAACGGCATCTTCTTTGACGAGGCCGACCCCAGCGGCTGCGGCAAACAGGCTTATTACGGGCGCCTGTACAGATACGTCAAGCTCAAGAGCCCGCTCTCCACGGTGGTGATCAACCCCGGCACCAGCCTGCCCGAATGTTACATGGAGACAACGGACATCATGCTCAACTTTGAAGGCAGCTACAGCAGCTACCTGAACTGGGCGCCAGGCAGCTGGGTATACAAATATCCATCCGGCCGGTTCTGGCAACTGGTGTATGACACGCGCGCCACAAAACTGGCGAACGCCATCACACTCTCCAAGAAGCGCAACGCCGGCTGGGTGTACA
>Ga0302321_100006135_pt1 | contig 10555 bp, 12 predicted proteins | sample Fen_T0_1_FD_202505 | JGI IMG/M metagenome (GOLD analysis project Ga0302321, IMG submission 202505) | Peat permafrost microbial communities from Stordalen Mire near Abisko, Sweden - Fen_T0_1 | ecosystem: Environmental > Terrestrial > Soil > Wetlands > Permafrost | place: Sweden: Abisko... | reverse complement strand
CATTTTCATCGTAACATTCAACCTTCATTTCTTGACTCCTAAACCAGATACTAAAAGTGCTGAGCCTACAGCTCCAATGTATTGAGAATACTCTGGAACTATAACTTCGATTCCACCTAATACAGTGCTTACAGCTTCAACAAGTCCACCTATAAGGGATGTTCCTCCAACTTGTATGAGTGGTTCTCTTAGATCTATCTCCTGAAGTTGCTGTTCGTAAACCTGCTCTGCAACCGAATAACATGCAGCTGCAGCTACGTCTTCTTTGGATCCCCCAGCAGCTAATGAGGTGACCAGATCCTGTATACCAAATACTATACAGTAACTGTTTAAAGCCGCGTTTTTGTAGTTTCCCTTAAGTGCTAGAGGTCCCAGTTCACTTATATCAACACCTAGCCTTCTAGATGTCATTTCCAGGAATCTTCCTGATGCACCGGCACAGATTCCACCCATGGTGAAGTTGTCGGGTATACCATCGTTAACAGTTATGACCTTGTTGTCCATTCCTCCAATATCCAGCACTGTTGCTTCACCCTTCTGCCTGCCAGCAAGATAGACCGCTCCCTTAGAATTGACACTCAACTCTTCTTGTATAAGGCCTGCATTTAAGTGATGTCCAATTCTCAACCTACCATAACCCGTTACACCAACACCATCAACATCTTCGAGTTTGTAACCAGTGCCTTTGAAAGCTTCTTCCATTCCAATATTAGCTGTTTCAATTACATCTGCTGTTGGAAGCCAACCTGTACCTATTACCTTGTTGTTTTCCATTAAAACTGCTTTAGTTGTTGAGGAACCTGAATCTATACCCATTGTTAAGCCTTCCTGTTTTTCACGTGCAAGGAGACTTTTCCTGGCAACTATGGTTGAAAGGGCCTCCATTCTTATGAATAGCTCATCTGCCTTGGTTCTCTCGGTGAATGAGTATGTAACTACAGGAAGGTTAGTGTTCTGTTGTATGAATCTTCTGATTTCGTTTCTTACAAGTGCACCTTCTGCACATCTGAAGCATGTTGCAATGAAAACCGCATCTGCATCTGTTTTTCCTTCTACTATAGATGTGGCCCTGGCTATCATCAGTCTTATTCCAGTACTTTGAGCATTGAATCCAAACTTTGTATAAGCTTCATCTATGTAGTCAAGATCTGCTTCTGGTATGATGATCTGGGCTCCAAATGTTTCTGCGGCCTTTTCAATCTCCTTTTGAACACCACTGTAATCTGTTCCGCATGATATTTGAGCAATTTTAACCATTTTATTCCCCTTCCTCTTCTAACCCGTCTAAGAATGTGTTGATCTTATTAACAACTTCCATTGTTTCTTCCCGTGTAGTTGGATAGTGTAACTCCAGTAGGGGTATGCCACGTTTTCTAAGGCAAAACATTGAAAGTTCATTGGTTCTTGCACATCCAATACATCCAAATCCAAATGGAGCATCTTCCATTATTATAGCTGCCTCTGCAGCGTCTATAAGAGGACCAAATATTGCCATTCTTCCCCTTACACCAGAAGGTACTTCTATCGCTGCGTATTTAAGACCCTTAATGGGCTCTTCTTCTGTTATGTTTAATGGTGGTGAGTCTATCTCCACATCTGTAACTCTTTTTCTTATCTCTTTCTGCAAAACAAGTGCTTCATGGCCCCTTCTTTCAACTAGGTCAGCCAGTATAAGAGAATTAGGAGGAAAAATTGCTATTTTCAATAGAATTCCCCCCTGGAATTATTATGTCTGATCTGTTCTGGTCTTTTAGTCATCTGCATTATATCACTGTATATTCCTTGTGTTGTATCTATAACACCTATTGCTGCTGTTATTCCATTATATTCTATTAAAGGAACTACTATAACTGGTATTCCTTTGTAAGGGCCCATAGTAGGAGTTTCATTGTATATTTTTCCATCTTTCAGTACCTTTTCAAGAATTGGGCCGGTGTAATTGTTATCTACTACTTTGCCTTCCTCTATTCTAACTCCTTTAGAGTTTTTAGTTCTCATTGTTATTGGAAGTCTGTTCACGAGTTCGTGTATTGCCAGTGCTAAGGGGGTTATCTCTTCCCCAGTTGATGATTCAGTAAGATTCATTTTTCACACTCCTTTGCAATTTCTTTAAATGTATCAACTGATACCTTGGTAGGTTTTTTTAGACTGACCTTTCTGGGATTCTCAAGAGCCTCGCTAACAAATCCTAACAGTTCAAACTCCTTTTCAAGTTGGTGGAATCCTTCCCTTGCACCGCCCCTCTTTGCTCTACACCTTCTTGGATCTCCCGGTGGAAATCCTCTGTCTTTAGTGAATATGTTACAGTAGTCGAGCTTTCTAACTTCTTCAACTGCCTTATCTACAACAGATTCTTCTCCGTTAATAACAGCTCCATAGCATGTTGATTTTATTGTGAGAGGTAATTCCATCATATGAAGTTTTCTAACCAGTTCTGTTTGACTTATATTTGCAGCTGGACCTAAAATTATCATTCGAGTAACTTTAGAACTTTCTTCTTGCAACATAAACTATGTCTCCTTCCTTGAATTTTTCAAGATTCTCAATTCCCTTAACTATGTTACCTACTATATTGGTACCTTGGAATGGTTCACCGGTGGGTCCAAATTCATCATTATTCTCAAATCTTACACCAATAACACCTATCTGTCTTCTGGACATGTTGGTTACTCCGATTTCACCTGCTTTTACACAGCCCTTTGGAGTGTTCTCAGGAACCAGGGTCTTGGATTCTAACGGATTTCCCTTGAACATCATTACCTTCATCCCAGGGAATGCAAACATTACATTTAAAGAACCAACAGGTGAATCAAGAAGTCCCGTAATCTTCTGGAAGTACCATGTTGAATGGGGGGCTTTATCAGTTATATCTACGTAAACGATCTTATCATCTGGAACTCCAAGTGTTTTAACCTGTTTTTGGTCGATTATTCCCATGGTATATTGGGGTTCCTGTGTAACAACTACTGCTTCATCGTCTTTGGATCCTTCCCTGATCTGTTCAATTCCAAGAGATTTTAAAAGTTCTCCGGCTTCTTTTTGTGTCATTGAAAGCGTCATTATTCTCTCTGGAACAGTTTTAACAGTTATTTTATCGTCCTTACCAGCAATGTCCATCAGCTGTATTCCCTTGGTTATGTGGCCGATAACACTGTGGGACGGTGTAGAAACCCTGTCCTCCCTGTAAACATAAACACGACCCATACCCCTTCCCTTACTCCTTAAAGTTACAGTTCCTCTTCTTCTTTGATCTACGTACTCTGGTTCTTTTTCAAGTCCCTGTAATCCGTAAAACCCTACAAACGAATCAGATTCATAGTCTACATGGAGTTCACCAGTTTCTGAGAGTGCATAAAAATGTTCCACCGAACTGGGGGATTTGTTAGAGGGTTCAACAAGTACGTAGGTGAAAATTTCATTTCCATCTGAGATTACAGTATCGAGTTTGGTTATTGCCGCACTCTTTATTATGCTCTTTCTCTCAACAACGGGTTTAACACTCTTTACAACATCTTCATCTGTAAGTTCCATTATGGTCTTTTTTCCACCAACAACCCGTGCAAATAGACCATTATTTCCTTCCGGTACACCATAAACTGCTTTGTGTTTTTCTTTGCTGAATATTATATGGGTTGCTTCGGCTGTGAATCCTGAAAGGCTCAAAATTACGTCCCAAGTCCGATATTCGTGTTCTTCTCTAGTTGGTGTGAGATTGGTTTTTATTGGTCCGAGGGCAACTTCGTTCGATGTTGTCCACCTTATTCTGAGATTTTCAAATTCCCTGAACTGTTTTTTCCATGTTTTAAGTAGTACAGGGGGACAGTCTTGTAAAAGTTCTATAATAATGCTTCCTCTGGTTGTTTTAAAGCTGTATTTGTTGACATGTCTTTCAATTTCTTCCTTTCCCTTGATAACTCCCAATACACAACCCTCATGGTAGGGTGCATTTGTAGCTGTAATTGCATCTTTTATAGTAGAACCATCTGGGATTTTAATTTCGTCCCCATTTACTGTTACAAGCATAAATCTCCTTCCTTTTTTATAAAATTTTAATAAATTATGATATATCTTCTTTAATGCCCATGATTATATCATGGTTAAAATCGAAAACTATTTTTTCTTGATTACCATGTGTTAAATACAGTTTTTTATCTTCAATTATTCTGCCTGCTACATTTGATGTTATATTAACATTTTCAAGCATTTCAATTGCTTCTTCAACATTTTTTTCTTCTGCTGTTAATACAAATCCAGATCCAGGGTAGACTTTTAACCAGTCCTCCCAGTTTACATTGGAGTTTCTAGGGATCCTTTCCAGTTCTACTGTAGCACCCACTTCAGAAGCTTCTAACAGCATTCCGAGGGTTCCTAATATTCCCGGATTGCTTATATCCTTTCCTGCGGTTAAAAGGTGCCTTCTTGCTATGCTGTTCATTACCAAAATTTGTGACTGAACCATTTCTGGTGTTTTATGTGTTGTTGTGTCCCAGTTTAGTGGGAAATTAGGATGCTGTTGACCATCAAGATCAATTCCAATTATGATGCTGTCTCCAACATTTGCTCCGCCACTTGTAATCAAATCATCCTTACGAACTATTCCCGTTATTGAAACATCGAGAGCTGTGTATGGTGTGTCTGGGTGGATGTGACCTCCCACCATTGGTACTCCAAATTTTTCTACTCCCTCTTTAATTCCCATCATTATCTCATTACATATTTCTATATTATTTACTGAAATCACATTAGTCATTCCCATTGGAACACCACCCATTGCAGCGATGTCGTTAACATTTACCAGTACAGAACAGTACCCTGCCCAACGGGGGTCTCCTTCCATTAGTCTGCCCCACATTCCGTCTGCAGCCATAAGTAAAAGATTGTTATTTCCAATATTTATTGCAGATGCATCGTCTCCAAACCCTATAGCAGTTCTTCCGGAAATATTGTATGTATCATCCAGTATCTGAGTTGCTCTCTTAATAAAATTTTTACGGGTAATCCCATCATAACTTCTTATAGAATCAACAAGAGTATCTAAATTCAATTCTCCACCCCTCTGAAGTTAATTAATCCTAGTTGTGTTTTAGATTATATCTGCTGGTGGTACTGCTTATAATTTGTATTATTTTACTTTTAAAATTTTCTATATTCTCTATTTCCATGGTTTGACATCCATTAAATAGTTCTAAAAATATTTTTTTGCCTATAATGTCATCATAACCACTTTCAAGTTCCACAATCATGGACCCAACAGTTCTGAATCCTTCTTCAACAACACGATCTAGATCACCATCAGTAATTCCTATTATTGGAACCTTGAATCTGTAGAGTATGTCTGCTGCAACCAGTGTTGTATCATCTCCAACAGTAACAACAAGATCGGAATCTTTTAATTTATATATATCCTCTGCTGCATGACTCAAATAAGATATGTTAAGTTTAGAATTGTCTTTATTATACATTTGGTCAATGTTTCTTTCAATTATCCTTGGTTTGATCTTTGACCTTCTTAACAGTCCTGTTTTAACAACTGCACTATCTAATTCTATCCTTCCAAGCTTTTCAACACCGTGTTCCTTAATCTTCCCACCCAAGATATGTGTCAATATTCCATTTTTAGCTACCAAAGTAACATCAGAAGAGGTTGATCTTCCAACAACAATACCATTTAGGAATATATTCTCATCAGTAGATACACCTGCTATTTTTCTATAAACAATGTTTTCATCTTCTGTTGAATTGTATAGACCATTAGGTTCCATCGAATCAACTACATCGGAAGGAGTTATAACCTTCAAGTCCAAATCACTGGCCATATTTTCAGCAATATCAGTTAGATGAGGTTTCCATGGTATGACAGTTCCATCAGGTTCTCCTGGCCTTTCAATCTGTATTAAATCAGGATCACTATGGCATCTGCTAAAAACTTTGTATCCAAAAGCATGTCCTGTGACAATGGACTTTCCATAGTTAATTAAAAAAACCACATCAGAATCTTGGGAAATTTTGTCAATTGATTGGCTGGGAAGTAGTTTCATGTTAATGTCAATTATTTTTTCTAGTTTAGCGTCAATAACAGCGGTTCTGCCCATTGTACCGCCTAGTCTAGCCTTTACTATACCATAATTTTCAAGAAGACGTAATATCTTCTCTGCAAAACCAGTATCAACGATTTGGGGCCCATGAACAACTACACCTATTTTCATCATCAGATCAGTTTAGAGTTGCAGTGTTTTTATAATTATCTATAAAAAAAATCTGCATTATAAAAAAAAATTAATAATACATTCGAAAAGGAAAAATTATAAAAACAGTAATTAACACTTCTCCTAGATTATAGGCCTTTTTTTATCCTTTTCTTTATAATACGCGTACCGCATATTTCACATTCATCAAAAACATATTCAGGAGGGTATTTTCTTTTACACCCCTTACAGATCTTGACCCATCCATATATCTCATTAATACCCTCCGTAAGAACACTTCGATAGGGCATACCAACAATCTTTAGTACGTTTTGCATTGAATAATCATCAGTAACTACCAAAGGATTCTTATGCTCTCTTTTAAGTTTAAATGCAAGTGCAACAAGGTTTTTATCCACATCTGATAACCTTAACACATCCCCAGATTTAATAATGATATCAGAAACATTTTTAATATCAACAGATTCGGGTTCTATGATAGTGATAGAACCGTCCTCAATTGCGGATTCAAGGTATAGTTTAGATTTAAAATCTTTAATTTCTGAAATTACTGATGCAGTAATAAAATTCTGTGATTCTTTCGAGGAGAATCCTCCTATAATTGCAGATGCATCGAGAACATAAACATTATCACTCATACAATTATTAATCTAATTTATGTATATAAATTGATTTGTTGAAGATAAAAAAATGTAAAAATTTAACATGAATTATTAGATCAAAAAACCACTCTATTTAATCCTTATTTAAAATATCCGAGCGTAAATATCGCTTTTAATAATTTTTAGGGCCAATGTGAAAAAGTTTTTATGTAATAAAAAACATAAACTACCGATGAGGGAGGGTATAATTAGACTCCTCTTAATTTTTTTCGCAAAAAATTAACCGCCTCCGATTTGGACCTAATGCTCTCCCTCATCTCATAAGGATTAAAAATTTATTTATTACTGGTTTTTTCAATAATTAAAGTTGTAATAATTTATTTAATCTATAAATATCTGCATATACACATTTAAATTTACAAACAATTTTCATCCAAGATTAATTAGATAAATAAAGATATAATTTATAAACCCCTCATTGTGATAATAAAAAGTATGATAAAATTTAATTAATTGAAAAAACCAGGTTTGATCCTATGAAAAGTGAGAGTATGGAAGAACACAAACAAAGTTCGCCCAAATCGATAAGATTTGGTGTTATCACATTAAGCGATAGCAAATATAGGGATTTTTTAGAATCTAAAACCACTGACCTGTCAGGTAACATCATAGTAGATTCTTTGAAGAAAGAAAATGAACTAATATTTTATACTGTGATTCCTGATAGCTCGGAGCTTCTGTTATCTACTATCGAAGATATTAAAGAACGTGACGTAGATGTAATAGTCACCACCGGAGGTACTGGAATTGGAATTAGAGATGTTACTATTGAAACTTTAAAGCCCCTATTCGAAAAGGAACTGAATGGATTCGGGGAATTATTCAGATACGAATCATATAAAGAAATTGGAACTGGAGCAATATTGAGCAGAGCAACTGCAGGACTTTACAAAGGTACTTTAATTATTTCAATGCCGGGTTCTCCAAATGCAGTAAAAACGGGTTTAAAAATCATATCTCCAGAATTGGGTCACCTAGTAAAACATATGCACGAATGAGAATAAAATACCTGATATGAACATTTGTTTTTTTAAAATAAAGAAGAGACAAAAATTTTTAATATTTACAAGAAATCTCTTACTGAAACTATAGGCTCCAGAACGACTCCTTCTATTTTAAGATTGTCTATGGCACCTTCATTCCTATCAACAACAACATATGCTTTCTCAACTATTCCTCCGTTGGATATAACAGCCTTAACTGCTTTTATAAGTGAATTGCCTGTTGTTGTAACGTCTTCAAGAACAATAACCCTGTCACCCTTTTGAAGGTTACCTTCGATTAACTCTGAAGTTCCATAACCTTTTTTTGACTTTCTAATCATCAGCATTGGAATAGTAGATACAACAGAAACTGCTGTAACTATGGGTATAGCACCAAGGGCAGGGCCAGCAACTCTATCTATTTTAAGTATATCAATCTTTTTTGATATAATTTCTGCAACTTTAGAGAGGATCTCAGGGTCCGTGATCGCTCTTTTCATATCAATGTAGTAATCACTTTCTTTACCTGAAGATAGGGTGAATTTACCGTATTTGACGACTTGGTTATCTTTCAATAGTTTGATGAGTTCTTTCTTATTATTTTCCATTTGATCACTTAAATTTGTTAAAATTATATTATCTCGACTGTTGGATACTTATTTGAGTGGTTTAATGATATCTCCAGTTTTATATCTTTCACATGATTTACAAACACTTTTTTGAATATTATAACAATTTCGGCAAACAATGCTCCCACATAGAGAACATGTATACATCTTGCCGGGTCTGCCACAGATACTACAGATACCTCTAATTTCCAAATTATTCACCCTCTAAAAAAAAAATTAATTTCTAATGTTATCACCCTTAAATGATATCGTGCATAACAATAATTTATATTGTAAAATAAAATTTATTTAAATTTATTCTTCCTCTTCTACTGTATTTTCTTTGATGACATTTTTAAGAAGTATTTTATCTCCAATCTTCTTAACCATATCATAAGGAACAATTGTTTCTCCCTTAGAAATTCCGAGACCCTCTGAAATCCCACCTTTTCCAAGAATGAAAGATTCTAATGATTGTGTTTCAAAATTCACTTCCACATCCTTAACTTTACCAATTACTACTGCAGAACTATCAAGAACTTCCTTTCCAATAATTTCTTCTATTATCCTCATGGTTTCACCTATACATATCAGATTTATCTTACAAAATGGGTAATGTTATTTAAGTTTAATATCATACTTAAAGTTTTAATTTCTAAAAAAGAAGGGAATCTGCACGTTTACAATTACAAATAATATAGTATTTTCCCAAGAAAATTTAGAACACACCTTAACATTTATTTAGCATAGCTAGCTAGGAAATATATTGCTGTTTCTAAAATTATATTTAATCTTCATGAAGGAATTTTGGGAAACTTAATATTAATCATAACTAGTTAAATTTTTTTTGCTCAATTTTTTATAATATCTATCAACATTGGACGTCGAATTAGTTTTATCGAGGTTTAACTCACCTGCATTGTAGAGTTTTTGTAGTTCTACATAGTTCGATAATTCATAGTGCGAATAAGGATCGTTTAAATAAGGGAAAATCAATCCATATAACGTGTAAGTATATGCAGGAATTATTCCATAGGTATTTGTTAGTATTTGGAAGAATAATGGGAATCCACAGCCCGGATCAATAAATGGGCTATCGGTTCTAACAGTACCATGCCACACTATTGGAATAGGCCCTTTTTGTCCATGTTCCTTGGCAAGAGCGTACACATGTGCCATCATTTCACTGTAAGTGTTGTAAACTTTTCCATCAGACATGTACTTGTATCTTTTGTCGGGCACACCAAATAAAGCCACTTTAAGAGAGTCCAAATAGTTGACCTGACCCATGCTTGCAGAACCAGATCCCTGGGTGTCTAAAAATGCTACTTCTATAATGTAAACACTTTGATTTGTACCATTTGAATTGTTGACCTCTGTTGGGAAACTACGATAGTTCGAACTTCCAGCAAAATGCAGTACTATAGCACATTGTGATCCTCTTTCAGCAGCATACTTTGCCAAAAGGTTAGCATGAGTATGTCCGGGGTACATATCCGGGTTTTCTATTTTAACAAATGAAAGTCTGCCTAATGGGTTTATAGGGCCATTTGAAACAATACTATAGGAATAACCTATTATGACAGCAGAAAAACTTATCAAAATTATTAGAACAATAAATATCTTTTTTATCAATCTTATCCACCGGAAATTTGTAAACAATTATTATGATATCATTTATTGAGTTAATATGAATTAACCAATATTATAATTATGTTTAGATTATAATAATTACTTATTTATTAAATTAACTTTCTGTTCTATGTTTCCTAAAAAAAAATGAGTTAAGAATTCTATTACAATATAAATTCAAATTAAAAAACAAGAATAACATAAATTTGTTTATGATTTTTTTACGATTTATTAGGTAACCCTAACATTTATATATCGTGAAAATAATTAATTTCTATAGAATCTTTAGGTGAACCTAAATGTCAAATAATGAAAAACTTAGCGCAAACATCGAAGAGTACTTAGAAACTATATATAAAATCAGCCAAAACGAGAAAATTGTTAAAACCTCAAGGATATCAAAAGATTTGAGTATAACATCAGCAAGCGTATCAGAAATGCTCAAAAAGCTTGATAAAATGGAT
>Ga0302321_100006133_pt1 | contig 10557 bp, 5 predicted proteins | sample Fen_T0_1_FD_202505 | JGI IMG/M metagenome (GOLD analysis project Ga0302321, IMG submission 202505) | Peat permafrost microbial communities from Stordalen Mire near Abisko, Sweden - Fen_T0_1 | ecosystem: Environmental > Terrestrial > Soil > Wetlands > Permafrost | place: Sweden: Abisko... | reverse complement strand
GCCTTCCATGCCCGTCTCATGCTGCAAGTTAATACGGGCGAGACCCCAATCGAGTACGAATGTCTCACCGTACTCACCTATCATAATGTTCTCGGGCTTGATGTCCCGATGCAAGACGCCCCTGCTGTGAGCATAACCAATCGCCTGGCAGACGTCCGCGAAGTGGTGCAGAAGGGCAATCCGTTCCCGGAAAGACGTGGCCTTTCTAATCGCCTCTCCGAGCGTTCGCCCTCGCACGGCGCGCATCGTATAGTAAAGAGAATCGTCCGCACGCCGGCCGAGTTCGTACAGCGGCACGATGCTCGGGTGCTCAAGTTGCCCGGTCACGCGTGCTTCTCGCAGGAAGCGCCAACTGGCCTCGTGTTCGCCAGTTGACGAACCGTCTTCTCGATTGCCTCTCAGCTCTTCCCGAAGCACCTTCATCGCGACTTCGCGCCCGAGCACGTTGTCGAAGACTAAGTGCACTTCACCAATTCCGCCTTTTCCCAGCTCCGCGTTGCCGGAACGCGGGAGCTGGTAGCGTTGCTCGGGAGACAGATTCGCATGCGGGTCAACGACCTTAACCGTTTGCCCGTCGCGAATGCGCACCAACGTCGAATCAGCAACCGCGAACGCACCAGCTCGAATATTCGAAGCGAGGGTCTGCGGATTGTCGGGTTGTACCTTGGCGTCCTGAGGTTCGATTATCTCCAACGTCGCATCATTGCCGCTGCCGGCTATCGCCCCTGGCTCCAAACTTCTTGCGCTCACAATGGCGTTAAACGGTCCCTCACAATCATTGTTGAGCACGCGCCACCGCGTGCCCTGATTGAGCAGCAAAATACCGAGATTTGCGCGAGGCCAGCAGGCCTAGTTTCCGTGGTCCGTTCAGGGGCTCGCGGTATCTACGACAGCCTGACGCGCTGGGCTCGGCGTATAGCCCAAATTGGGCGCCAGCCAGCGCTCCGCTTCGCTCATCGACCAGCCCTTTCGCTTGGCATAGTCTTCAACTTGATCTCGCGCGATCTTTCCTACGTTGAAGTAGCGCGCCATGGGGTGTGCAAAGTACAAGCCGCTGACACTCGCCGCGGGCGTCATTGCGAAGTGCTCGGTCAGCTCAATGCCGAGCGAACGGGCGCCCAGAAGCTCGAACAGCCTTGCCTTTTCCGAGTGGTCAGGGCACGCGGGGTAGCCGTACGCCGGTCGAATGCCGCGGTAATCCTCGGCAATGAGGGCGTCATGCGATAAACGACCCACTTGGTCGTAACCCCAGTCTTCTCTCGCCCGCTCGTGCACCATCTCGGCCAACGCCTCTGCGAGACGGTCCGCCAGGGACTTGACGAGAATCGCAGAATAGTCATCTAGCTTCTGCTCGAAATGATGGGCTAGCTCTTCACAACCAATGCCTGCCGTAACGGCAAAACCGCCCATATAGTCGCCGTGCTCCGAGCCCGCAGGTGCGATGAAATCCGCAAGCGACCGACAAGGGTCCGATGGATTGTTGGTTTTTTGTTGTCGCAGCATGGGAAAAACGATTGAACCCGAACCGCCTCTGGTTTCACCGCTGAGCTCGATGCTCTCGCCTAGGGATTGCGCTTTCCAGAACCCATACACGGCTCGGGCTTCCAGTAGCTCTTCGGAAATAATCCGATCGAGCAGGCGACGACCGTTGTCGTACAAATCTCGAGCGGCCGCGCCGCGCTCCGGATGCTGCAGAATTCCAGGGAACTTTCCGACGAGCTCCCACGCGGTAAAAAAGAACGTCCAATCGATGTACTCGGCAACCTTTGCCAGTGAAACTCGCTCAAGCACGCGTGTTCCGAGGAAACTCGGCTCCGCGCAATCACTCGGTCCAAACGGAAGCCGCGCCGCATTGCCGCGCGCCGCTTCGAAGCTCAAGAGATTCTCCTGCTTAATGCTTCTCAAGCTGCGGAGCTCTTCCTGGTCGGCACGATTTTTCTTGGTAAATTCCGCACGTTTCTTTTCGTCAAGCAACCCCGACACCACCGACACAGCCCGTGAGGCATCGAGCACATGAACGACGTCCCCACTGTATTCGGGGGCAATCTTGATCGCGGTGTGTTTGCGGCTCGTCGTGGCGCCGCCAATGAGCAGCGGCAAGGAGAACTTGCGACGCTCCATTTCCCGAGCCACCTTCGCCATCTCCTCGAGGCTAGGCGTGATAAGACCACTTAGGCCAATGATGTCAGCCTCCACTTCGATCGCTCGGTCCAATATCTGCTCGGTTGGAACCATCACACCGAGATCGATGATCTCGAAATTATTGCACCCGAGCACCACACCAACGATGTTCTTACCAATATCGTGAACATCACCTTTCACCGTTGCCAAGAGCACTTTGCCGTTGCCACGCCCGTTAGCTTTTTCGGCAAGAATGTAGGGCTCGAGGGTCGCCACGCCGCGCTTCATCACGCGGGCACTCTTGACAACTTGGGGCAGGAACATCTTGCCCGCGCCGAACAGATCACCCACTTCACGCATACCGTCCATCATTGGCCCTTCGATGACGAGCAGTGGGCTCTTGAGTTCAACCCGTGCTTCCTCTACATCGACATCGACGAAGTCAACGATACCGTGGACGAGTGCGTAGCGAATTCTCCCTGATACGGGCTGGTCCCGCCAGGAGAGGTCGATGACCTTTCGTGTGGCGTCCCCCTTGAAAGCTTCGGCAATCTCGACCATTCGCTCGGTGGCGTCCGGGCGGCGATCGAATAGGACGTCTTCCACCGCCTGCAGCAGATCCTTCGGGAGATCTTCGTAAACTGCCAATTGTCCGGCGTTCACGATGCCCATATCTAGGCCGGCCTTGATGCCATGAAAGAGAAATGCCGAATGAAACGCTTCGCGTATTCGATCATTGCCTCGGAAACTGAAGCTGAGATTGCTGATGCCACCGCTGACCAAGGCACCGGGAAGGTTCTGCTTGATTTGGCGAGCCGCATCCATGAAGGCCATACCGTACTGGTTGTGACCTTCGATGCCGGTGGCAACCGCAAATACATTAGGGTCGAAAATGATATCTGTCGGATCGAACCCCACCTCTTCCGTCAGTAGCTTGTATGCGCGCGAACAGATCTGGAATTTACGCTCCGTAGTATCGGCCTGGCCCCGTTCATCGAACGCCATGACAACAACGGCCGCTCCGAAATCACGGACGGTGCGTGCGCGCGCCAAAAATTCCTCTTCGCCCTCCTTCAAACTTATGGAATTGACGATGGATTTGCCCTGTGTGTTCCTTAGCCCAATTTCAAGTACTGACCACTTCGAGCTATCGATCATGAGGGGGACCCGCGCGATGTCGGGTTCGGTCGCCAGCATGCGCAGGAATCGCTCCATGGCTGCTTCCGAATCCAACATGGCTTCGTCCATGTTCACGTCGATGATGTTGGCTCCATTTACCACCTGCTCGTTGGCGACCTGAAGTGCCGTGTTGTAATCGCCACCCAGGATAAGCTTGGCGAATCGCTTGCTCCCCGTCACGTTGGTGCGCTCGCCAATCATGATGAAATTCGAGTCGGGGCGTATCGTGAGTGCTTCGAGGCCACTCAGACGCGTAAACGCATCAACGCTGGGCAGCTTGCGCGGTTGCATGCCGCTCATACTTTCGGCAATGGCCTTGATGTGGCGATCTGTCGTTCCGCAACAGCCGCCGACGATATTCACCAGCCCCTCTTCGGCAAAGCCCTTGAGAACAGCCGCCATCGATTCGGGCGTTTCGTCAAATCCGCCAAACTCGTTCGGTAAACCCGCGTTCGGGTAGCAGCTCGTCCAAACGGGCGCTAACTGTGACAGGGCCGCAATGTGAGGCCGAATATCGGCCGCTCCAAGCGAGCAATTCAAACCCACGCTGAATGGCCTGGCGTGCGCCACGCTCGTCCAAAATGCGTCAATGGTTTGGCCAGAAAGTGTGCGACCGCTTTTATCGATGATGGTAACGCTAAGCATCACCGGCAGCTCGACGCCGCGCTCTTGAAACACACGACGCATCGCGACGATCGCCGCCTTCGCGTTGAGCGTATCGAAGATCGTTTCAAGCAGGAGCACGTCGACGCCGCCGTCTATGAGCGCACGCGTCTGTTCGGCGTACGCGTTGCAAATGAAGTCGAAGTCCTTTTCGCGGTGCCCCGGGTCGTCCACTTTGTGGGACATACTCAAGGTCTTGTTCATCGGGCCAAGCGCACCTGCGACGAACCGGCGCTTATCTGGCGTTCGATTGCTCCACTCATCCGCCGCGGTGCGAGCCAAACGCGCCGCTTCGACATTAAGATCGTAAACAGACGATTCTAGCCCATAATCGGCCTGCGACACCGCTTGTGAGCTGAACGTATTCGTTTCTAAGATATCGGCGCCAGCGGCTAAGTAGGCATTGTGCACTTCGGACACGAACTTAGGCCGAGTGAGCACGAGAATATCGTTGTTGCCCTTGAGCGGACGGTCATAATTGGCGAACCGCTCAGCTCGAAAATCGGCCTCACTCAGATTGCGCTGCTGCAACATGGTGCCCATGGCACCGTCGATGATCAGAATACGCTGACGAACGAGTGATTCTAGAATCTTGAAAGTGTCGGTTCGACTCATAGTAGTAGTCCAGGACGCGCCCCGCGGGGCGCCAACAGTCTTCCAGTCTAGTACGGCATCGCAGAGCGGCTCGTGGTAAGTGTCGGTAGATGGCCGAATTGGTCCTTGGAACGCCCAAACCTCCCGAGTTTAACGCGGATATTGCCGTCTTTTTTGCGGGCGCGAACCCTCTTTACGCCGAGTTTAGCGAGATTCGGAATTGGCTTACAGCGCGCGGTATTGCGTTCAAAGCTATTGATGCACTCGCGGACCCGGTGCTTTCTCCCTTGCTGGAAAGTGAATCCGCGAGGAGCCTACTTCCCGTTCTGTACGCCAATGGTCGCATGCTTGGGCGCAACTCACTCGAGCCCATGCTTCGGAATCCCGAGCAGCTCGAAATCTGGCTGCACGCGCCGCCGTGCCGGAAAATCCCCAAATTTTGGGCCACCAGTCGGTCCGTCGAAGCACTGCGGCAGACCCAAGTGGGCGCGGATCACCGCTTGAGGCTCTCAATTTCTGCTGAATTCGAACATGGGCTTTCTGTCGAAGAGTCTCGCGAGTATGACTGGGTGGTTGATTTTGACGGCGTCGGGCTGGCCGTCGACCCGTTGAGCATGGCGCGCGCCGATGGGTTAACGCTCGATTGGCTGTCCAGTGGCGAGGCTCACGGTTTTCTCTTCGAGAACCCCAATATCGCGTCCGGGCTTCATCGGCTCGGCTGCAAAGCACTCGAGCAATGGTTGGAAAGCCCAGATCCACCGCTCGTAATCGACGTTCGAACCGAAGCCGAGTTCCTCGACGGGCGGTTGCCTGACGCCCGGTTGCTCGATCCAACTTTGGTTGAAGCATTGTCAGCCCTCGATCGCAACACCGCTCTCGTGTTTTACTGCAACAATGGCGTCCGAAGCCTGTCCACAGCTCGCCGTTACGGCGAGCTTGGGTTCGTTCGAGTCGCTGCACTCGAGGGCGGCGTGGAAGCGTGGAAGCGACATTTTGAGCTGCAGAGTCCCTGAAAACTCCGCCAAAGGCGCAATCGAAACGTAATTGGTGTTTGATCGGGTTCGCAATTCGGAGTTTTTCAGCTAAGAATGCTCTTGTTTCGAGCTAGCCCGTAGGAATACCGAGATGACTCTGCACCCCCTTGCTGGAAAGCCAGCCCCTCAATCCCTGCTCATCAACATTCAGAAGTTGGTGACGGACTATTTTTGCACCGTGCCCGACGTTTCGAGCGCCGAACAGAAGGTCGCGTTTGGCACGTCGGGGCATCGCGGCAGCTCGACGTCGGGCAGCTTCAACGAGAATCATATTCTCGCCATCGCTCAGGCCATCTGCGAGGTGCGGAAGAAGCACGGCGTCACCGGGCCGCTGTTCGTAGGTATCGATACCCACGCCCTCTCGGAACCTGCGCTCGCAACCACGTTGGAAGTCATGGCAGCCAACGAAGTAACGATCTGCATTGATGCCGCAGGCGGCTACACGCCAACCCCAGTTATCTCTCACGCCATACTAAAGTTTAACGAGGGTCGATCGAGCGGGCTCGCCGATGGGATCGTCGTTACTCCGTCACACAACCCGCCTGCCGATGGCGGTTACAAGTACAACCCGCCGCACGGTGGCCCGGCAGATTCCGAGCTAACCACGGAAATCGAGCAAATTGCGAATCGTCATTTGGCGAACAACTGCAAAGACGTAAAACGGGTTTCGTATGCCAAGGCGATCGCCGCCGCGACCACTCGGAGGTTCGATTTCGTGACGCCGTACGTGGCAGATCTCGAGAACATTATCGATTTCGAGCCGCTCCGAAACTCGAAGATTAAGATTGGCGCCGACCCAATGGGCGGCTCGAGTGTCGACTATTTCGCTCCCATTGCAGAACGCTATGGTCTCGATCTGCAAGTCGTGAATCAAGCCGTAGACGCGACATTTCGATTCATGACGGTGGACCACGACGGCAAGATTCGGATGGACTGTTCGTCCCCCTATGCAATGGGAACGCTGCTCGGTTATCAAAATCGATTCGATATCGCATTCGGCAATGACGCCGATTCGGACCGCCACGGTATCGTGACGCGTTCAAGCGGGCTCATGAACCCGAACCATTACTTGGCAGTGGCCATCAATTATTTGTTCCGCACCCGCAAGAACTGGAAGAACGACGTCGCCGTCGGAAAAACCGTCGTGAGCAGTTCTCTCATCGACCGAGTCGTCGCCAGCTTGGGTCGACCGCTGGTCGAGGTGCCTGTCGGCTTCAAGTGGTTCGTGGAGGGTTTGTCCGGCGGCCGATTTGGTTTCGCGGGCGAAGAAAGCGCAGGGGCCTCGTTTCTGCGCAGAAACGGCCAAGTTTGGACTACAGACAAGGACGGTCTGCTCTTGGATCTGCTGGCTGCGGAAATTACTGCTGCCACTGGGAAAGACCCAGGCGAGCACTATCGAGACCTAGTCAGCGTGCACGGTGAGCCCATTTATGCGCGAATCGACGAGCCGGCGAGCCCTGCCCAGAAACGTGTGCTCAAAGACCTAACCGTCCAAAACATTACGGCCCGCCAACTTGCGGGTGATGATATAACGGCCGTGTTGAATCGGGCACCCGGCAATAACGCAGCCATTGGTGGCATTAAAGTGACTACCGCTCAGGGTTGGTTTGCCGCTCGCCCATCAGGTACCGAAAACTCGTATAAGATTTATGCGGAAAGTTTTCGGGGGGCCGAGCACTTGGCCAAGCTCCAAGAGGAAGCCCGAGCAGTAGTCAGTTCTGCATTGAGCGCAGCTGGCGTCTAGGTCTGTTGGTTCAAAGCACGAAGCCGCAATAGCGGAGGGCAGCATGAAGGTTATGAAGAACAAGTGGTGTTGGATCGGTCTAGTGCTCTGCACGAGCAGTTTGGCGTGGGGAGCCAAAGATAAGAAATCAGAGAAATCTGACGCCGATGCCAAAGAGACAACGTCCGAGAAATCCGAAAAAGCGGATAAGGCGGATGCTGACTCGGGAGACGAAACAAGTAAAGACGAGACCGCCGATGACGAGGAGGTTACTCCCAAGGCTACGCCCAAGAAAGAGGCCGCTTCGGAGAAGGTCGGGGCTGCTTCGTCGAAGCACTCGACCGTGCTCAACATGGGTCTGCTCGGGAGTCTGGGCGCGTCCACGTATACCCGGTTCGGCTTTGGTCTGCGCGGCGGCCTGACCTTGGGCCCCAAAGAAGGGCTGTATATTGGCGGCACCGCCACCTATTTCGCGGGTACATCCGTTACGCAACGTCGATTGAGCTCCCCTCCGGACGCGGAGAAAACTCGAAGCACATTCGTGTTCGGCGTCGACGTCGGGTATGACGCGGAGGCATCAACGGATTTTATCGTCCGCCCCTATTTGTCCCCTGGCGTAGCCTACATATCGGACAAGACCTGCGCTACGGGCGATTGTACCAATGACAATGGCCTGAAGGTCACCCTGGCACCCGGGCTTCAGGGCATCTACTCACTGGCACCTCTCTATTTTGGAGCTGATCTCCGCTACCAAATCATCATGAACACTTCGGATGCCAGTGCCGCCATTCTCTCCATCACGGTAGGCCTGCGCATCTAAACCGGGAATTCCCCCAAGCACTAGCGGCAACTCGAGCCCCAATGGGCGCTTGCTCTCGAGTCTAGCGCCGGCTGAGTTGGTACCTCCGTTGCCACCTGCCCCATCAAACGGCTTGGGTTGTTGGTGCATCGGGTGGGCATACCCGGCACCTGAACTTCGATCCCTAGAAGTACCCCTTGTAGACTGAGCACCCAATGACGACAGAACCACAGGCCAAATCAACGGATCTCGCAGCCGCAGCCGCAGCCGCAGCCGCAGCCGCAGCCCCTGTATCCTTCAAGAACCCGTTTTTGTGGGTGCCCACCAGCTACTTCGCCATGGGCACGGTCTACATTACGGTGTCCACGGCTTCGAACATCATGTTCTCGAACCTGGGTCTGCCCAACGACAAGGCGGCGGCTTATTCCAGCCTTACGGGCTTGGCCTTCACATTCAAACCCTTCTGGGCACCACTGCTCGAACTCTACAAGACGAAGAAATTCTTCGTGATCATCATGCAGATCACGTTGGCTGCCCTGTTTGCGGGGCTCGCCTTTCTGCTGCCATTCTCCGGTGCTTCTTCGAGCCCCATCCCGGCAGGCCTCAGCGCCAGCCTGCCTCTGGTTGCGCCCATTTTTCTTCTGCTCATGCTGACCGCAATTAGCGGCGCTACGCAGGACATCGTGAGCGACGGCGTTTACGTCACGACGCTGGATTCGAAGAACCAAGCCAAGTACACGGGCATCCAAAGCATGTGCTGGAACATCGGCTTCGTTGTCGCCGGTGGGCTCCTGGTCTTGCTCGTGGGTCGCATCGCCGGTGAAACGCAAAACGGACCCAAACCCGTTCCCGCAGCATACAGCACCGCATGGGCCTACGTGTTCGGCTCGAGCAGCGTTCTGATGCTGATTCTGGCAGCATGGCACGTCAAGATGCTGCCCGAAGGTTCGCGGGCGCAAAACGCGCCCAAGTCATTCGGTGAAGGTATCGGCACCGTTGGCAAGGCTTTCGTCACATTCTTTCAAAAGAAGGACATATTCCTGCTCCTCGGTTTCGCTCTTTTCTACCGCTTCGGTCTCGGTCTACTCGACAAGATTGCACCGTTGTTCCTGATCGGAAGCCGGTCGAGCGGAGGCTTGGGTCTCAACAACACCACGCTCGGTTGGATGAATGGCCTTATTGGAACAGGGGCGCTCATCGTGGGGTCTATCCTCGGCGGGTGGTTCGTGTCCGGGCGTGGCCTCAAAAAGTCGTTGCTCTTCTTGTGCCTAGCGCTGAACGTGCCGAACGTGACGTTTCTCTACTTGGGTTGGACCCAACCGACGTCATTGTGGCTCATCGGCGTCATCTTCTTCATCGAGAAGCTGGGTTGGGGCTTCGGCGCCGTCGGTCACATGATTTACATGATGCAACAGATTGCGCCGGGCCCCTATAAGACGGCTCATTATGCATTCGCAACCGGGCTGGGCCTCAGCCTTTGCATGACACTCACCGGCTGGGTCAGTGGCTATCTTCAGGTTGCAGTGGGTTACCAGACCTACTTCGTCATCGCCTTGTTCGCAGCGCTCCCCTCTATTCTCTTCACGGTCTTGGCGCCATTCCATCACGCAGATGATGCGGCGAGTGCCAAGGTTCGCGCTGGCAAGTAGTAGACTCAAGCAACCCTGGCTGCAGGCAAGCTTTCATCGTCGCTGAGAGCACCCGTCGCCATGAAAAGGCTTTTCTGAAGCTGTGCACGAATCGATCGCGCAAGCCGCTCTGCGAGCTGTGCATCGTTCGATAGCGCCTCGCGGGCGCGTTCTTTGCCCTGCGCCAGTGTTTTGCCTTCGAATTGCAGGTAACTGCCACTCTTTTCCAGGATGCCGAGTTCCAGTGCCGTTTCGAGGATATCACTAGCGCCGTCGATGCCCGTACCCCAACGAATGTCGAACTCGGCTTCTGTAAATGGCGGCGCGCACTTGTTCTTCACCACCTTCACCCGTGTTCGGTTGCCAACGACAACGTCACCCTGAGTCACTTTGCCGGTGCGGCGTACATCCAGCCGCACGCTTGAGTAGAATTTAAGTGCCATGCCGCCGGTGGTAGTTTCCGGGCTCCCGAACATGACTCCTATCTTCTGCCGCAGCTGGTTGATGAAGATTATCGTCGTTTGAGTGCGGTTAGCAATACCCGTAAGCTTTCTCAACGCCTGGCTCATCAAGCGCGCGTGCAAGCCGACGTGCGAATCACCCATGTCCCCTTCAATCTCTGCCTTGGGCACGAGCGCCGCCACGGAGTCCACCACGATTACGCCCAATTCGCCGGATTTTGCGAGCATTTCGACGATATCGAGAGCTTGCTCGCCGTTGTCGGGTTGAGAAACGAGCAGCGAGTCCATCTTCACACCTATGGCCTGCGCATATCGCAAATCGAATGCATGTTCCGCATCGATCAGTGCCGCAATG
>Ga0302321_100006132_pt1 | contig 10557 bp, 9 predicted proteins | sample Fen_T0_1_FD_202505 | JGI IMG/M metagenome (GOLD analysis project Ga0302321, IMG submission 202505) | Peat permafrost microbial communities from Stordalen Mire near Abisko, Sweden - Fen_T0_1 | ecosystem: Environmental > Terrestrial > Soil > Wetlands > Permafrost | place: Sweden: Abisko... | reverse complement strand
GTCTTTTGACGCAGGATGCCCTGGTCTTCGACGAATTCGCGCAGGATTTCGTGGCAGCGTTCTGCGGTGAACACGTGTTCGGCGATATGGCTCACGATCGCGCTGTCGAGCGTTTCGACCGCAATTCGGTAGCCGGCGCAGGCTTCCTTGCCGGTCCGACAGAATTTCCGGCAGTTGTAGTAGCGATAGGGTTCGCCGTTCGGGTCGAGCTTGCCGGAGCTTTCGAGCTGACAGGTATCGCCGCAAAGCGAGCAGCGGAGCAACCCCGCCAGGAATAGCGGGCTGGAGGGCAAGCGGCCCGAGTTCCGCCCAGGGTCCCGGCGCAGCCGCAGGTCTTGAACCATTTGAAAAATCTCGTCGTCGACGATGCGCTCGACCGCCATCGGGATCCATTCGCTCTCGGGTCGGATGCAGTTGCCGCGCGAATCAAGCCGGCCCCAGATGTACTTCCCAACAACCCCGGTGTCGCTGACCAGCCTCAGCACCAGATCGCGAGTCCAGAGGCGCTTACGATAGAGCAGCCCGCGTTGGTTCATGTGGCGAGCGGTCGACTTCGCACCGTTCCCAGCTAGGTATTGACGAAAGACCTCGCGCACAAGCTCGGCTTCAGTCGGTTCGATAGCGAGCTTGTTCTTTGGCCCGGCGGATGTAGCAATCTTCTCGACGCGAAAGCCATAAGGTGGCTTGGAGCCGTTGAAGTAGCCTTGGCGCGCGTTTTCGGCCATGCCGGCGCGTGTGCGCACGCCATTGGTTTCGCTTTCGAGTTGATCGATCAACTCGAACACGCCTTCGGCAAAATGCCCGTTCGGGTCGTCGCTCACCGCTTGCTGGATTGCCACGACCCGAATGCCGCGCTTGCGCAGTGTCTCCTTGTTCAGGCGGGCCATCGTCGCGTTGCGCATGAAGCGCGACCCGTGCGTAACGATGATCGTTCCGACCTCGGAGCTGGGCCGATAAATCTCCTCGAGCATGCGGCGAAATTCCGGACGGTTGTCGTCGGTTCCGCTGATGCCACGCTCCACAAACTCGCCCACGAGTTCGAGGTCACGGTCCCGGGCGTAACGACGAATGCTCGTCATTTGCGCGGGGAGTGAGAGATCCTTTTCGGCCTGCTCCGGCGTACTGACGCGCGCGTACCCGACCGCCTTGGTCCTGCCCGCGACCGCCTGATTACTCGTCTTCATTGATACTTCCCGTCAAATGCTTCATCAGTTCGGCCGGGAGCGCCAGCAAGAAGTCGCGCGCCCAAGAAACCGCGCCTTGCGGACAGGCCACGATAGCCTGCCACCGAATCACGCGCTCCGGCGTCGCTCACTGCCTGTTGAATCACGACCAATCGGATACAGCGTTCGCGCAGCGCGTCCTCGTGCACGCGAGCCTTCGTCGCGTCGCGCGCGAAGCGCGAGCGATCCGTGACGATGCTGAACGACGGATGCCCGCGATCCGTACTGACAGAGCGGTACATCCTTGAGCTGCGTGGCCGAGCTGACGCGTGCGTATGCGACCGCTTTTCCCCGACTAACCACGGTGTGACTATTGGTGTTCTTCAACGGATTCACCATTATGTTCTCCGCCTTCCTCATTGGTATTGCCCACGAAATCTTTCAATACGTTGACAGCCAGCCCCAGAAGAAAGTCCCGCTCCCAGGATAGCACGCCCGCTGGCTGCGCCAGATTGCTCGTCACTCGTGGGGATAAGCCGCGCTGACGCGCTGCGCCGACGCAGCTCCTCGTACGCGTGAGCGGCGTTGGATGTTCCTCGAGTGTTAGTGTCTCGCCCAGATCTCCGGGCACACCGCTACCACACGGCGTCGCTGGCGCACGCGTAGGCGTGGCCGAAACCGTCTTCGACATGGAGCCTGCTTTCTTGGCTCACACCATGAACTTGTCCGCCAGAAATCGACAACAATCTCTGAGGCGATTGATTTGTCATTACCAGCGAGCAAGGCGAATCTGGCTGTAAAAAATCTTACCAATTGCACGCGTAATTAGTCCGTCATTGGCCGCGTGACAGCCAATACCGCGTCCGCAGGTCGATGCCCGTCGCAGTCAGGCAAGTGGGATCTGCGACGCTTCGGCAGCTCACGCGCTCGCGCGTGACCGCTGTTCGTCAAAGCTTGTCACCAGTCGTCTGCACACGCGGGGCGCTGGTGGAGTTGGTCAGAGCCGAGCGGAGTTGGTGATTCCAATCGGCGACTCGGCGGAGCCATCGTCGTCGCTACGAACACAACGTGACAGACAATGTCTCGCGGGTTGCACGGTGTGCGGCCCGAGCCCACCCTCAAACGTGTCGCGGCGAGTGCTATTCGCGACAAAGAGCGAGGAAAGGCGTCGAAAATGGCCCCAAATGACCACGGAAATGCAGTTTGCGACACTGAAGTCGTCGACCCTGCCAAGCGCGGCCCCGTCTCTGGCAGGCTCTTGACACGCGGACAGGTGGCCAGGCGACTCGGGATGAGCCTGAGCAGCGTGCGTCGCATGGAGGGCGAGCAGCTCAAACCGATCGTCGACGCGCGTGGCGTCCATCATTTCGAGGAAACAGAAATCCAGGCGGTGTTCGTGCGCGTGCGCCGAGCGCGTGCACCGCACGACGAACGCGCCGACGGAGCCCTTGCAGCCGCGGCCTTCGCCCTCTTCCGGAGTGGTGCCGATGTTATCAGGGTAGTCAGAGAACTCCGCGAAGCGCCCGAAAAGATTGAAGCCTTGTTCGGGCAGTGGAATCGGTTTCGCGGGGCGGTGTTGCTCGATGCCAAGAGCCTCGCCGCCATCGCGAACGCCCTGAACGCCGACGCGCTTGGCGACGAGCACGCCCTCCTTGCAGCAGTCGCCGAGTTCAAGAAGGACTCGGAGCCGCAGTGCATTCTCTGCGGGCACGAGCGTGCTTTTTGGTGCCGCGCCTGCGCTCAGGACGCCGGACGCGCTGAGGCAGCCGAGCGCGAATCACGAAAGCTTTTCTGATGTCGAAGAAAGTCATGACCGGAATCACTCCCGCCCAGTCTCGTAGCATCACCACCCCGAGCGACGTAACCACCGAGGGCGACACTGCCGCCAATGTCTTCGAGCGATTCGACCGAGGCGCCTCGCCCGACGAAGTGGTCACCGAGCTGGTGCTTCCCGTCGAAACCGTCGAATGCCTTTGGCGAACCTGGGCGCGGCTCCGCGGCGTCGCGCCGATGTCGCCAAAGGCGTTGCGCGCGTTGCGCGAGGCGTTGTCGAGCAATCTACCGCTCACCGTCGCGGCCGAAGTGGTCGAAGCCGTGCGGCGGTTCGTCGAGCGCCCGCCAAAACACTGCACCCGATGCAAAGCTGGGTGCCCTGAATACTGCACGTCGTGCCCAGGGCGGGAGGCGGGCAAGGCGCGGAGGCGAACACGGCCGGCCCGCGGAAACCGAAACGGGCCCGAGTCTCGCGCGTTCTCGGAGATTGAATTGCTGGCAGCTCAAATAGCCCAGGCATTCCAACGCCAAAGAGCCGGTAACGAGCATCGTCGAGCGAAAGCGCCGCGCGTGCCGAACAACGCAGCGGGTCAACAATGACCCGCCCGTCGCATTCCAGGTCGCGACTACGAGCCACCGGCCCAAGAGTGCTTATCTGCATGAGACGCAATCAGACACGAGGTCTCCCTACTCGTTAACGGCTGGGGCGATCTCGAGCCGCTCGCGGCTCTGCGCGAGTGTCAGATACTATTCGACAATCCGGTGGTCATCCTCTTGGGTCAGCGGCGTGCCGCACTTGTCCCAGAGTTGCTCCGTGCGGACGCGACGGACTGCGTGCGCTTGCCCGTGCCTGACGCAGAGCTCCTGGCACGAGTCGAGGCGCGGCTCAGTCCTGTACCTCGCGACATCCGGCTCGACCGAACATCACTCATGTTCTTCTGCGGGACGGTGAACGCAGAAACTAACTCCGGCAGAATTTCGCATCGTTTGCCGCCTGCTCAAAACCACTTGGCGCTGGTGGACGAGTGAAGAAATGACTACGTGGCTGCTCCCCTCCGCAAGCTCGAGCGGAAGTGTGCTTCGCGTCCAGACCTACTCCATTTGCCGCAAACTCATGCATGAGGGTTGGCGGTTGCTGGGCAACCGGAGCCCTGGGTACTGGGCAGGTCGCGAAGGTTTTCGCCAGCCGTCGAGATTCGTCGCCCAGCGCTGCGTCAATAGATCGCTAGTGTCTCGACGCCTATCGTGGTCTCCGGCAGACGCTCTGCAGTCGTCTGCCGACGCACGCACAGCCGAGGCGAGCCGGAGCGTAGGATTTGCTGATCGCGGTGGACCTGAAAGGTGCCAGGGGCACACCTGCTCGTCGCGGAGCAAGAAACAATGGTCAGCGCTGGTCGATCTGTGAGAGAAGGTCGCGCTACTTGCGGTGGCAGTTGGGTTGGCGAGAGCACCATGCACGAGTGGATTGGGCCTGGGATGCGGACACCGTGCGCGGTAGTGGCGCTCGCGCTTGCGCTATTGGGCACGCGGAGCGCGCAAGCTGAGAATTCGGCGAGCGCGTTTCGTGCGGAATCCGTTGGCGATTCGATTTGCCCGGAGACAATGGACTTTTCCAAACAGTTGCTACGTCGAACCAAGGGGCTACGCCAAGCCCTTCCGCAAGAGGCCGCCGTAACTTTTCGGATAGGCGTGAACAGCGAGAGTGGCGCTGTTGTCGGCAGGTTGATGGTGGTTGAAAGCGACGGCAACGAAACCGAGCGAGTGGTTTCCGGCGTGGGGTGCGACGAAGTCGTCTCAGCATTGGCGTTGATTGCTGCCGTGTTGGTTGCACCGAGCGGATCGGGCACCCGGTTGCCCGTTCGGCCAGCGGCCGCGCCTGCGGTGGCATCCGAACCCGTGAAGCGGGACGCAAAGGCAAGGTGGCGGTTTGCGGGAGGCGTCGCGCAAACGCTCGATGGCGGCGTCGCACCTCAGGTTTCCCCCGGCGTGGCCCTCGAGCTTGCGGCCGAGCTCAACCGCTCGTCCACGTTGAGCCCGCTGTTCGCCGTGTCCGTGACACGGAGCCTTCCGATTCGTGCAACCACCGCAGCCGGCGTTGGTCGGTTTGAATGGCAGGCCATCCGCTTTTCAAGTTGCGCGTTCCGTTGGCAAACAGCTGCCCCGATCGTGACGCGGCTGTGCGCGTTCTTCGACGTTGGTGAGATTCGAGCTGCGGGCGAAAACACAGAGCGTTCAGACTCCGTGACCGCTCCTTGGCTCGCAGCTGGCGGCACGTTGCGGGTTGAACTGCACCCCCTTCCATCGCTCGGCGTGACCTTGGAGCCAGGAGTGCTGATGCCCATTCGGCGTGGGCGCTTCTATTTTGAGCCGCAGACTCCAGAAAACGTCGCCTTCGATGTGCCGGCGGTGGCCCTGAGCGCGCGGCTGGGGATCGTCATCTGGCTGCCGTGATCGTTCGGGATGAACCTCGACAATACTCTCTGTGAACCTCCGGCACGAAGATGGCAGCGAGCACTCCGTATTCCGCCCCGCTTCAGCTGGAAAAGCTCGAAGACGTGGACTCACTGGCCCCAGTGCGCGCAACCCCACTTGCCAAGCAGGCGGAGGCGAACGCGGCCCGTTTGACCCGCATGCTGCAACTGCACTTCCAGCCTATTTGGCGTGCCCTGCGTCGTCTCGGCGTTGGGGTCGACCTTGCAGACGATGCCGCGCAGGAAGTCTTCATGGTCGCAGCTCGCAAGCTTCAAAGCATTGAACCAAGCGGCGAACGCCGCTTCCTTTACGGCGTCGCTCTGCGAGTGGCAGCCAATCATCGGCGCGCCCGCGCGGCAAATCGGGGCGAGCACGATGATCTAGCGTTGCTCGAGGCGCCTTCCCTCGCGCCGCTGGCCGACGAGATCCTCGAAGAAAAGCGCCTGCGTGCAGTACTAGACCAAATCCTGGAAAGCTTGCCCTTGAAGCTTCGCACGGTGCTCGTCCTGGTCGAGCTGGATGCGCTTACTGCACCAGAGGTCGCGCAGGTTCTTGGAATTCCAGTCGGAACCGTCGCGTCGCGTTTGCGTCGAGCCAGAAGCGCCTTTCAGCAGGCCGCAGCGCTCGCGAAGCAGCGGCTGGTGGACGACGCGACGAGGACACGATGAAGACTCTTCGCCCGTCGTCGTTGCAGCAATTTGAGCAAGCGCTCTGGCGCGCAGGAAGGCGTGAGCCTGCGCCTCGTAGCGCCATGGTCAGGACCGCACAGGCCCTCGGGCTTTCGAGCACGTTCACCGTCGCCGCGAGCACGGCGGCCGTAGCCGAGCCGGGCGCAGCGGCCTGGGCTTCGACGCCGCCGAAGGCCGTTTGGGTTCTCATCGCAAAGCCACTTTTTTTCGGTCTCGTCGGCGGACTATTGACGAGCTTTGGTGCAGTGGCCGCGTGGCAGCAAATCCGATCTGAGTCGGCGGTTCCTCTTGCTAACCCCACGCCGGTTGCGTCCGGAATAGGCTTGCCGCTAGTGCCCGGATCTCTGGCCGCTGAAAAGCCGTTCGCACTCGGCGCTACGGCGTCCCTTCCGACCCCCGTCGCTGCAGAACGACAGCTCCCTTCGGCCGAGTCTCGCGGAAGTGTAGCGGTGCCACTCGCAGCAGACACTCCACCCCGTGAAAGCCTCTCTCTCGCTGCAGGTCAGTGGCCGCCTGCGGGTGAGCCGCGCAACAACGCCGTTCGGACCGAAACCACCCGGGGTTCGTCGCTGACAAACGCCCCAGATGCGGTGTCCATCGCCGAGCAGGTTGCAGCGATCGACCATATCCGCGAGGTGTTGGCTGCAGGCACCGCCAAGCAAGCATTGACGGAACTCGCCAACTACCATGCACGCTGGCCGAGCGGAGCGTTTTTGACTGATGCGGCGCTGCTGCAGATCGAGGCCGAACTTGCTCTTAATGATCGTGAGGCTGCGAAACGGAGGGCGAGGGCGTTCATTGGAGCGCAACCGAACAATCGTTACGTGCAGCGTGTGCGGGGGCTATTCAAACCAGGGGAACTCGAATGAAAGCGCAAACCGCATCGCTCAACCTTTGTCGCGGCACTGCCTACGTGGGCTTAGGCGTGTTTGCGCTCACCGTCAGCGCTTGCGACACCGAGCAATATCGGCTGGGCGGCAGATACGACTTGCCGACCGAGTTAGGGGGCGCGAGCTCAACCGCTCAACCTCCGGACATCGCACCCGTTGGAGGCCATGGCAACCTTCCCGATGGCACGGACACGTCCGAACCGCAGGTGAGTACTGGAGGCGGCCTCGGTGGCTTCGGTAGCGCATCGAGCGCCGGTGGCGGTTCAACGTTCGGTGGCGGAGCAGGGGCTGACGAGCAAATGAATGTCGGCGGCGATTCTGGCATCGGCGAAGGCGGCGCCACCACCATCCTCAAGCTTCCGAGCCCGCTGTGCGACGACGGAAACCCGTGCACGGCGGATTCCTTCATCGAAGGAGCCTGCCAGCACCCAGCGCTCGACGACGGAACGCCGTGCGACGACGATGACCTTTGCACTCTCGGTGATCGCTGCCAAGGGGGCGCATGCCAACCCGGTGCGCGCCAATCGGGAGTAGGCAAGCTGCTTGGAGCACTCGAGACCTACGGCACCGGGAACGCGGTGAGCCTTGCCGGTGACGGCTTCGTGTTCGTGGACGGTCAACGGCTCACGTTTACCGGTGCTGCGTCCGACGGCCTTCAAACAGGCGTTCGCGCCGACATCCCCGGCCTGCCCGCTTTGCCGCTCGGCACGGACCTTGGCAATGCCCTTTTGGCATTCGTCGAGCAAACCGGATCTACTACTTTTGGCGCAGGCACTCCACCTAGCGTCAAGCTCGTGTATTTCGGCGACGGAATCAGTGCCAGCGGATCGATATCGCTAACCCCCTACAAGGACCAAGCACTCTACCCATATGTCAGTGGGATGGACGGCGTCGGCAAAAACCTGTTCGTCTGCAGCAACGTGGACCTGGTGGCCCCCCTGACTGGCTTTGTCCACTGGATCGACGTCTCCCAGCCGGACGCGCCCGTCATGCGGGTACAACACACACTTGCAGGTGGTTGCGGTTCGGTCGCCGTCAGCGACGACGGTTCGCGCCTGTACGTGAACACTCCGACCGGCGTGCGCTGGGCGGAACTTGCACAGTGGGATGGCGGGAACACCCTCCCGTTCAAGGAGGCGCCGCTCGTGGCCGAGAATTCAGGCCTGGATGTGCGCGGCAATCGCCTGCTGACAAGAACCTCTTCCAGGCTCCGGCTCTTCGACGAAACACTGCACACGGAGCTCGCGTCGATCTCACGGGATCGCATCGACGCGGCGGCCCTGACCGACTCCGCGATCTACGTCGAAGGCAATCGAATCGTCGGGACGAGCAGTGAGCTGTTTGCGGCTCTGTACGACTTCAACGGCCTGCTCATCGAGGAGCGCACGCTCGCAAAGTTGCCGTACATCTCGAGCTACCCCTATTCCAAGAAGGCCGTCGCGAGTGCCAACTACGTCGTGCACAGCACCACGCACCAGGTGTTTCGCGTCACGCAAGCCGGCTTCCAAACTGTGAACGCTCCGTACATCGGATCACTGAATCAGATCTATCCGGGCGAGAAGATCCGCGCGCGCGGTCGCTACTCTGCACACCGCATCGATGTCAGCGACCCATTGAAGCCCGTGATCGAGGCCGGCGGCTCACATCAAGACCCGCTGCTTGGCATCAAGCTCGATGAAAGCCTGTCGCCGGTCGCGCTGGTCGGCGAAGAATCGCCCGTAAGCTCCAGCTTCGTCAGCGTGTCCGGTGTCGACGTGCCGGTCTCCTCCGGGCAGGCGCCTACAACGGTTGTCGAGCGCGTCACCACCGACACCCTCGGGCGTTATGTACCGGCTGGTGTCTTGAATCTTCCTCCCGGTGAGGCGGGCCTCCTGGTGTCGGGAGACTACCTGTATCGAAGTGCTTTCGACGCCGGCACGACTCCAAAGCTGGTCTTTCAACGCTGGCTACTGAAGGATCTGCGTGACGGAGTTGCGACGCCATCACTGGACCTCGAACTCGACGAGTCGGACGGCATGTTGTTCTACCTCGGCTTCGACGTCGATCCAAAAGCACGGGTCGCGGCGGTGATGAGCGGCATCCTGGAATCGGGCAGCAGCGAGATCACGACCAAGCTCCGCTGGATCAACCTCGCCGATCAACCGCCGAGCATTAGCGAAGTCCCGCTCACCGAGGATTCCTTCACCGCCTTACGTGTGAGCGGCAACGCCCTGGCGTACTCCAGCAACGGCTCCGTCGTCTTTCGCGATCGCGGCAGCGACATGCAGACACGCATCGCGGCGACGGCGGGCTCAGTCCTAGCATTCGACGGAACGACGGCCTACTACAGCAAGCTCGGAGGTCTGGGAGCCATCCGGCGCTACAGCGCGCTGGAGGCCGGCGTCGTACTCGACGTTCCCTTGAACGATACGCCAACGTCGCTGGTCGCGAACGATCACGCGCTGGTGTCCGGCTCACGGACCCACTTGTTCACGCTGGCCCCGGCTTGCTTGCGGGCGGAGTAAGCCTGCCGAGGAAACGCACACTGGAAGCCCATGACTTTCCGGTGCTCTTCAGTGAGGGACCGCACCGCATCGTGAGCTCAGGGGCACCTGACGCGACCATCGCCGCGTGGACCATGATTTTCCGCAACGACCTGCCTGGCCTGTCCGACCAGGAATGATGAAGAGCTCGGCAATCGCTGACTCGAAGCACTGCTCAAAGGTCAGACGGCAGTGCTCGAAGAACGAAGAAATGACTACGGCGCTATCGCTTCACCCCTCCACGTCGAGGAAGGGATCACATGCACAGTGACCGACCGTCGGGATCTCGAATGGTCGGAGCCCCCGTCGCTGCTGTGATGCTCGCGGTACCGGCAAGCTACGCGAAGCCAAGCGTCCTTCGCGTGGTTCATGACACGCTGGTCGCGGGCTCGCTTTCCGTCTGGGTTAGCGCCGACTTGAATGATCCTTCGCCGGCACCCAACGTGGTGGCGGTTCTCGACGGGTGGGCCCATCTCGACCTTGAACAAGCCATCGCATCGCTACAATCGCGATTGCCCGGCGTGCCAACTTTGGCGATCGTGACAGACCGCCAGAGTACGGTGGCCGCGCTGCTTCGGGCGGGTTTCGACGACTGCCTCAAGTGGCCGGCCGACTCGAACGAGCTCGAAGCGCGCGTCCGAGCGCAGAGCCCCGCAAGATCCGCGACCGAGCCATGTGCCGTTGTCGTAGACGCCGTGGGCCTCACGATCCGCTGCAACCACGTACAAATGGAGCTGACACCAGGCCAGTTCAGAGTGCTGAGTCAGCTCGTCAAGGTCCCCGGTTGTTGGCTGAGTAGCGCGCAACTCAAGCAGACATCGGGCTCTTCGCGAAAGGGCGGCACTGCCATCGCCGAGCACGTGCACGCGATACGCGACAGGCTCCAAGACGAGGCCTGGCGACTGCGCAGCCACCGCACACTTGGTTACTTATTTGACGCGTCGCCCAGCGCTCCCGTGGATCGCTCCGCGTCCCTCCGCAAGAAGCGGTGACGAATTCGCGTCGAAAATCAAATGCAAACGCACGGGAGATCTGTGCGAGAAGAGTC
>Ga0302321_100006131_pt1 | contig 10557 bp, 10 predicted proteins | sample Fen_T0_1_FD_202505 | JGI IMG/M metagenome (GOLD analysis project Ga0302321, IMG submission 202505) | Peat permafrost microbial communities from Stordalen Mire near Abisko, Sweden - Fen_T0_1 | ecosystem: Environmental > Terrestrial > Soil > Wetlands > Permafrost | place: Sweden: Abisko... | reverse complement strand
CTGGTTGTGGGCACCATCAGCGCGCTGCTAAAGAAGGTGCAAGATCGCTTCATTCCCATCGCCCATCCCTACATCGAACTGGTGGATGGGGAATGCCACCACCGGCATCGCTACGAACACAACGCCGATTTGGGTGTGATTGTCGAGCCAACCGCCGAGGATAGCGAAGCGGATGTGGCCATCACGCTTGATCTGTTCGAGCGCTTCTCCCGCAATACGCGTACGCGGTTCAGGTTGTTCGCAACGACGTCCACCCCCGTCGAGGAGGCCGCCCGTGAAGCGCTTGCTGCTTAATGGCTCACCCCGTGGCAAGGATGGCAATTCCCGCCGGATCCTGGCCTGGATTGCTCAAGGTCTGGAACAGTCAGGTATCACAGGAGCGCCGGTTGTTGATCTTGCCCCGGATCCCACCCGCGCGGCGCACGTTCAGGCATTCTTGGAGGCGGACGAGGTCGTGTTTGCCCTTCCGCTGTACACCGATTCCATGCCGGGGCTGGTGAAAGCATTCCTCGAAGCTATCGCTTTGGCCGACCGGTCGTGCCTGCAAGGCAAGCGGATGGCTTTCATCATTCAGTCGGGTTTTCCCGAGGGTATTCACACGGAAGCCCTGGGTGCCTACCTGGCGCGCATGTGCCAGCGCCTGGGGTTTGTCCATTTGGGAACGCTACGCAAGGGGGGTGTGGAAGGCATCCGGATGATGCCGCCCAAGAGTGTTGCGAAGCTTCAGGCCCGATTTGTCCAGGCTGGCCGGGACTTGGGCGCGGGGGGAAGCTTTTCGCCGCACATGATTCGGACCATGGCGGAACCTAGAACCTTCGGTTGGAAGGCGCGCGGCCTCATCCGGCTGCTGGGCGCCATCGGACTTATCAACCACTACTGGAATCACATGCTGAAGAAGCATGGCGCCTACGCACGCAGGTTTGATGCTCCGTATCTGGCAAAAGTAAAAGCGTCTTGACCCGGCCATCGCGAGCGGTCGCTTAGGCCGTGGCCAGAACCCCTCGGCGGCGCAAATCCTCGAAGTGTGCCTGCATTTGCACTGCCTCCAACCGCTCCCGGGTGGCTGGACTGGCCTCCATGTACGCGGAATGTGCAGCCTGCAAGAAGGTGTTGAGATCGAAGTCAAGGCGAACAGCGCATTCCGCTGCTTGCAATATCGAGGTGTCCGCGTCCGAAACCATCGATTCCCTGCTGCTCGTCGAGAAATCGAGAGTGCCCGGGGCCTTGGATGCTTGTTTCTTTGCCTTCATGACACAATCCTTCCTGACCTACAGTGCGCACCGGTTGGGCCTGGTCAAGGCGGAATACGAGAGCAACCGGTTGCGGCGATGGCAGCCAGCCTGTGACATCCGCGTTGCGGGAAGGTTACTTGTCTCGCGAACAGGAATCGCCTGCCCAAGGGTGGCATCCAAATTAACGAAGTCGATATTCAATTTTCCGACGGAGATAGACTATGTTCAAAATCGTTTCATTGATCGCGTTTCTTGTATCCCTAGTGGCATCGCCCTCAATCGGCATTGCGTTGTCGAATGATGCCGACACCGAGCTGCCTAGTGTTGAGGATCTGAGCGTTCAGCCAGAGATCTTTCTGGTCTCGAAGCAGCCCAGGGCTTGCTCTCGGACGGGGACGGTCTGCCTGTTCGCCAATGGGGGCGGCACGGTTGCTGGCGTTGACGTGAACCCAACGGTGGGCATCGTGACCACGCTCGCTCAGGGGACACAAGTTGCGACTTTGAGCAAGACAGACAAAGTCCCCCAAGCCGACGCGTGGCACGTGGAGATGATCGCCCGCTTTCGCACTCGAACCACGGGTGAGCCCATCACCGTGGCTATCCTGGATTACACAGATCCCGAGGGCATGGCCAGGAAAGAGGCAACCGCGGTCTGGCAGATCGATAGTGCTCCCGTGAAGGACCTAGGCATGCGTCTCGTGTTCTCGGCCGAGGACGGATTTCACGCCCGGCACACCTACCTGGTTCGCATGGTCCAAGGTGTTGGCGCGGATGAAAAGATCCTTGCCGAAGGCAACTTCTTATTGGAATAGGCTTGATCCCGAGCAGATTCAACGGCTGAGGCTGTTCAGGTGCGGCAGCAGTATGCTGCGAGGAAATCGACCCGCGAAGGCAGCAGCAGCACGGCGCGCTTCCTCGGTGCGTCCTGCGCCCGCCAGGGAACGCACGCGCAAGCCCTCCCGCTCCTCGGCGAGGCGGCCGTTCGGAAAGCGCCGGCCATGCTCCGCGACCCGCGCGAGCGCATTGGGAAATTCCCGGGACGCGCACGCAACTTGAGCCCGGGCAAGTAGGTCGAGCTCGGCCGCATAGGACTCCAGGGCAGCGGCCGGACGCCCGAAGCGTTGGGGCTTTGCCGTGAACGTGGATTGTGGCTCGTCCACCGGCAACAATGCCGGCACATCGAGCGCGACGTGGTGGGGCAGCGGCTTCGTGTCGCGGATTGTGGGCGGGGCAGACTGGGTGGGATTCATCGCCCGGGTCCGAAGGTCCGCTGTCGCCACGGCTGTGCTGACGGCCAACGCAAGCGAGGCTGCCAGTGCGATGGTCAGACTTCGCCATCGCACGGTGGGGGGCAATTCATGCGGGAGTGCTGCCATCGCCGCCATGGTCGCGCGGGCACGTGAAAGAGAGCGCGCGCGGGCGCTTTCTGACATTGCCACAATCGAAGCGGAATGGACGAGTCGTAAACTGCCCAAGCATTCACCTATTTATCTTAACCCTTCACCCCTACTGTCTCGAGCGAGAGCCTTGTTCACCGAAATCAGGACGGTTAGGTCGCTCTGTCCCGTCCAGCCTTCTTGGAAAGATAGAGCCTCCGGTCCGCCTTCTTCAGCAGCACGCTCACGTTTCGCGTCTCCTCGGATCCCGCGACCCCGGCGCTCGAGGTCAACCGGATCTTCCGACCCTCGAACGAACAAGCGGTTTTTCGCAGCCTACCTAGAAGCTTCGACGCCACGACGCGGCCCCCTTCAAGCCCGGTCCCGGGCAGGAGAAGCAGGAACTCGTCTCCACCGTAGCGGAAGAGCGTGTCCGTCGTCCGGATGCCGGCGCGCAGGATTTTCGCCACATGCCGGATCACCTGGTCCCCGGCCAGGTGACCGAACCCGTCGTTGATGGTCTTGAACTGGTCGATGTCGAAAAGCACCACGGAGAAGTCGCCCCGGCATTCGCTGGTTTTCACCTTCGCGCGCAACTTGTAGTTCTTCTGAAGCGTCTCGTATAGGTCCCGCCGGTTGAGCAGTCCCGACAGCGTGTCGGTCCGTGAAAGCAAGGAAAGCTCATTGTTCGCCGCCGCCAGCGCGTCCTCCGCCTTCTTCAGGGCCGTCACGTCCCGCGAGATGCCCCAGGTCCCGATCACGCGACCCTTCTTGTCCCGAAGCGGGAATTTCGAGGTCGAGACCCAGTTGAAAGTCCCATCCGGCCAGGTCTCCTTCTCCACGATCTCGATCACGGGTTTGCCGGTGCGGATGATCCTCCGTTCGTCGCGGAGTGCAGGGCGCGCGTGCTCCCGCGTGAAATGGTCGAAGTCCGATGTGCCGATGATCGTTGTCACGTCCTGGGTGCCGAACCGCAGAGCCTGCGACCGGCTCACGAAGAAGAACCGCGACTGCCGGTCCTTGAAGTAGATCATGTCCCGTCCCCAATTCATGATCACATTCAGGATGTCCGTCTCCGCCAGGAGTTTCATCGACCATGCCATCCGCTCTGCCGGTGGAACGGTCTGGGGGCTGGCGGTTCTTACCTTCTTCATGGTCTTTCCGTTCAACGAAGATCTCCCTAAAATCACACTACCGCAGGTACGACTTGATGGCGGCGTACCAGGTTTGAGCCATCACCACATAGCCTGCGTCGTTCGGATGTAACTCGTCACTCATGATGGCGGTCTTGTAGCTGGTATTCGAGGTGAAGGCGGTGTACATGTCCACCATGACGATGTGCCCTCCGGCGGCGGCCCGTGTCTGCACCAGTCCAGGAATGGCGTCATTGTAGGTGCGCACTCTGGTGTTGGTCGTGTCGTTGGTGGTGGGCACGATCTTCGCGATCACAATCAGGGCCTTGGGAGCGTCTTTGCTGATTCTATCTAGGAGCGCCCCCAACCGGGTCGATGCATTGGTGAGATCCAGGCTGATGTTCACATCGTTGGTCCCAATCATGAGAAGCACGATGTGGGGCATGTTGGCCGAGATGCCCGCATCCACCAGGGTGGAAATGCCGGTCCGGCCACCGCCGCTATCGATGGTGTAGCCAGAGTAGCCCTCGTGGTTTCGGGGGAATGTTTTGGTCTGCCCGGACACCGTGACCGAGGTGGGCCCGTTGAGGTTGCGCCCCACGAAAGTGATCAACTGGGAGTTCGTGATGGTTTGCTTGAACAGTTCGACGCGATACCCACCCCCCGATGAGCCAACACCATCCGTGATCGAGTCCCCCAGCGGCATGATCTTGCAAGCGGTGCCGTCGGATGGGCATGGCGCAAACGCAGGGCCCGCGTCGGGTGGAAGGGCCGCGGTATCGGGCGCGCGGTCGATACTGGCATCGACAGCGGCATCGCCACCGACGGTTCCACCTTGTCCTCCGTCCTTGGTGGTACCACCCTGAGAACTTCCGCCAGTTGCGCCGCCACCGGTGCCGGCCCCGCCCGTGCCGGATGAGCTGCCCCCGGCGCCAGTCATGCCGCCCGTCCCGCCACCACTGCCCCCGCCCGTCGAGGTTGTGCCCGCAGTGCCGGATCCGCCCGTGGCGGTACCGCCTTTGCCGCTGGTGCCGCCGCTACTGGTTTGACCACCACCGCTATTGCCAGCGATTACGCTGGTGCCGCCCGTGGCGCCCGCGGTGCTTTTGCCGCCGGTTCCGACCGTGGAGCCGCCTTGGCCGGTCTGGCCGCCCTGACCACCGCTGCCAGTTTGACCGCCCTGGCCAGGCTGGCCACCGCTGCTGATTTTTCCACCGCTCGCTTGGCCCCCGTTGCCTGTCTGCGCCGAGTTGCCGGATCCTCCGCAGCCAGCCAGCCCGAACCATGCGACTGCAGTGAGCAGCGCGAGACCCGGTATCGGCTTGGCGGCTTGTCCCAGAAAGTTAGAAGATCGGTTGGTCTTTGGCATGGTGTCTCCTATGGGGTAATCAGTGCACCAAGGTGTGGCAGCTGCCGTTGATAGTAGCTCAGATCTCATAGCCGAATTCTTGGTTTGATCATGCTGGCCGCGATAGCTTGCACTGCGGAGCACAAAGACTATTCTTCGCCCAATGCTCTTGTCTCGCATGCTCCGAGGTCTTTTTCCCATCGCCAGGGTCGCCGTCACGGTCGCTGTCATGGTCGCTATCATGGTCGCCGTCATCGGCGTTTCGGGCAGCGCGTGCACGAAGAAAGCGCCACCCGCTCTGCCGGCAACGGCTGCCTCGTCTTCGGTTGCCAAGCCAGCGGACGACAATCGGCCGGCCGGCGACGATGCTTGGCCGGCCGGTATCGACCCGGGCAAGCTGGACGCATTCAAGCGCAAGATCTTCGACCAGGTGGTCAACCACGAGGCCTCGGCGTGTGGCAAGGGGCACAGTTTGTTCCATTCGGTCAAACATGACAGTGCCTGCCGGGCTTCCTTCTACGCCGTTCGCTACGTCGCGCGTTTGGCCGATGCGGGACTCTCTGAGCCTGAAATCGGCGAGAAGGTGTCGCAGCGTTTTCGTGCGCCTCACGTACCGTACATCGACGTGTCGCAGGCCCCCAGCAAGGGCGGCCCGTCCGGGCGTGTGACCCTGGTGGAGTTCGCGGACTACGAGTGCAAGCATTGCAAAGAGGCGCAGCCGCTGATGCAGCAGCTTCTGACCAAGTACGCCAATGACGTGACCCTGTATTTCAAGCACTTCCCCATCAGCTCGAACAACGCCCTCAATGCGGCACTGGCCGCGGCTGCGGCGCAAAAGCAGGGAAAGTTCTGGCAGTTCAGCGACAAGGTTTGGGAAAACTCTGAGCACCTGACACCAGCTTTGCTGGAGGGCCTTGCCAAGGAGCTGGGTCTCGACTTCCCGCGCTGGTACGGCGACGTCGGGGCGGAAGATGTCCGGGGGCACGTGCAACTGGACAAGACCGAGGCCCGCAGCCTGGAGATCCACAGAACGCCTGCAATTTTTATCAACGGCCGTAGGTACACCGACGAACTCGATCTGGCCGGTCTGAAGGATTGGATCGACGAAGAGCTGGGCCGCTAGCCGTCCGGCTTGGGTGTCATAACCTCGTCGATGTAGGTTTCGCCCATGGATGTCTGAACGCGGCCGAGTTGCGGTACACTGGGCTTCGTGACAGGGCCTTCCAGCGACGACGACGTGGGTCAGGTCTGTCCGTTGGACTCGCGCTGGCGTCTGTCGGGTATGGTTATCCTCGATAGCCCGAGGAACATCAGGATCGCTCTCCTGCTCATCGGGGCACTGTTTGTCGTCCAGTTCGGCCGGACCATCACCTATGGGCTTGTCTGGGACGACGCAGTTTTACAGGGTTCGTTCTACCAACAACCCCTTGGGCGACTGCTTCGTGGCACCCAGCAAGAGCAGGTCGATGCCGTCTTGCTCGAAACCCGCGGCTTTCACGTGCCATTCGACAGCTATCGCCCCCTCGCATCCCTGTCTTACTGGCTCGACATCCAGATTTGGGGGCCACGCGCGGTGGCTTTCCACGCCCACGGCGTTCTTCTCGGGCTGCTCAATCTGTTTCTTGGCTTCGCCACTGCGCGCCGGCTCTTTCGCCTTGGAAACTGGCACGCCGTTTTGTGTGCCGCCTTCTTCGTCCTTCATCCACTCCAGATCGAGGCCGTTTCCTACGTAGCCGCGCGCAGCGACCTTTTGGCCGGAACCTTCACGCTCCTCTCCGCCCTCGCCGCCTGCGCAAGCGCGGACGCCCAGAAAGTGCGCGACCGCTGGGGATTTGCCACGGTCAGCGCTCTCGCTCTTGCGGCATCCTTGCTGACCAAGGAATCTGCCTTGGGGATACCGTTGGCCCTTCTTGCGATAGGTCTCGTGCAGGGGCGCCCGCGCGCATTTGCGGCCACGGCGGCCGTGCAAACCGCCACGATCGGGGTTTGGCTCTTCCTGCGTGCCCTGCTACTCAGCAGCGGCGACGGTCTAAACGGTGAGAGCACCATGGCGATGGTCTTGGCAGTTCCGGCCATTCTCGCAGGCTATGTCGAAGCCCTGCTGCTACCGACCGAGCTTTCCATCGAACGTCCCTTTCACACGGGGTGGGTTCCCTGGGGTCTTGCCTTGGCCGCGCTCCTGGCAGCAGGGCTACTCCTCGCTCGGAAGCGACAGGGGCCCGGTGGTGCGGCCGCGCAAGCCAGCGCGGGTCTCTGCTGGTCGGGTGCTCTTTTGGCCACCTCCCCCTTCGGGGTCTATTCCTTCCATGTTCTTTCCGACCGCTATGTCTACACGAGCCTGCTCGGCCTGATGGTCGCCTGCTCGGCTCTCCTGGGGGAGATTTCACGCCATCGACCAAGGCTTACCTCTTTCATCCGTGGTCTGTCTTTGCTTTGGACCGCGGCCGTCTTGCTGATCGCGGTCAGGCAAGTGCCAACCTGGCGAAACGACGCAGTCCTATACACGCACGCTCTCGGCATGCAGCCGGACAGCAGCATGGCCAACTACCATGTCGGCACTTTGCTTGCACAAGGACAGCGGTGGGAACAGTCGCTACCCTTCTTTTCACGCGCAGCCGAGCTGGATCCCTACAACGTCTTCGCCCTCAACAACCAGGGCGTGGCTCTTCTGAATCTTGGCCGATGGGACGACGCCATCCAAATCCTGAAGCGTGCGGTGGCACGCACCGGTGGCCTCAACTACCGAGCCATCTTCAACATCGGTGTCGCCCACGAGGGTGCCGGACGGCTCCAGCAGGCCTGTAAGACCTACGTCCAAGCCAACAAGATCAACCCGGTGTACGAACCCGCGAAGCTCGCAATTCGCGATCGATGTGCCTTCAGGCCAGGCCCGGCGGCGCCCTAGCGACCTGGAAACCTTACGTGAATTTAGCACCCGACACCAACACGAACCTGCGGTGGACCTTGGTCCGAATCGCCGTGACCCTGGCGGCGCTAGCGTATCTGGCCGTCACCGTCGATTTCGCCGCCTTGCTACGCGCCTTCGCGGCTGTGCCAGCCCTGGTCTGGGCGGAGGCGGTGGTGCTGTACCTCATCGCGGTGGGCCTGGGCGCGCGAAGGTGGAGCATTTTGCTTCGCGCTTTTGGAGCGACCAACATTCCTCCGTTGGGATTTCTCTTTCGTACCTATCTCGTGGGTACGTTCTACAACACTTGCCTTCCCGGCGCTGTGGGTGGCGACTTGGTGCGCGCTATCGTCAGCCGACTGGCATTCGCCGATGGCAAGGCAACCTCCGGATTGGCGACCGTCTTTGTCGAGCGACTCATGGGAATGACCGCGCTCTTGCTATTGGCTTCCAGTGCGACGCTCTGGCATCCGCTTGGAGGGGTCGAGCATCTTCCTTGGCTGGCCGGGTTGGCCCTGGCGGCCGTCGGGGCGACCCTGGTATTTCTCGCCTCGGCTCGTAGCCTGGCCCGCGTATTGCCGGGGCGCCTGGGTCGCTTGCTTGCACAGATTCCCACGCCGGAACGATACGCCCCACTGGTTCCCGTCCTCCTGTTGTCGCTGGCGATTCAAGCTTGCGTCGCCGTGGGTGGTCATCTATTGGTCCACGCCATGTTCCCCAGTGTTTCGCTGGTGCAATCGCTTGCCATCATTCCGCTTGCCGCGGCGTCGGCCTTCCTGCCTTTCACCCTGTCCGGTCTCGGCGTCCGAGAAGCCGCCTTCGTCGTGCTCTACGGCACAGTCGGTGTTCCCAAGAGCATCGCGGTCGCGGGATCTCTCGCCATGTTTTCTTGTCACGTCTTGGTGGCCCTCGTGGGCGGCGTGCTCACGCTTTGGGGCCCCATCACGCTGCCGAGCCCAGGCGCATCCCCGCCGTCATCTACGCCCGCATCCACCCCCGTATCCCCGCCATCATGACCAACCAGCCTCAACTCAGCCTCATCATCCCAGGATTGAACGAGGAACAGAACATCGGCCCGATGCTCGACGACCTCGCCCAGCAGCCCTTCGTCAGTCACCTCGGCCCTCGTTTCGAAGTGGTGGTCGTTGACGACGGCAGCACCGATCGCATGGCCGAGGCCGCGCGAGCGAAAGCCAGCCTCTTCGCGCAACTGCGTGTCCTGAGGCTTTCCCCCAATGTGGGCAAGGGCAACGCCATCAGGCGAGGAATCGAAGCATCAACGGGTGCCGTCGTCGGATTCGTCGATGGCGACAACACCTTCGCCCTCGCCGAAATTGAACGCTTCTACGAGGCGATCCAGATTGGCCACGATGTGGTCATCGGCGATCGGCGTTCGCCGGATTCCTTGTTTCGCGTACCGGCCTCCGCCATCCCCTATATCCATTTTCGCGCCTTTGTGGGCGAGCGTTTTAACTTTCTTGTCCGGAATCTGACCCCCTTGAGAGTTCTGGATACCCAGTGCGGCTTCAAGATGTTTTCCCGCCAAGCGGCACAGCACTGTTTCTCGCGCATTCTGGTGGGTGGCTTTGTTTTCGATCTCGAAGTCCTGCTGGCCGCGCACGCGGCCGACTACCGCATCGCCTCCCTCCCCGTCAGACTCAGCTACAAGAACCCCGAACCCACCAGCGAGGTATTCTCCATGTCCCTCGGAGTCGGAAGAAACTTTGTGCGGGTTCTGCTCAATCACCGGGCGGGCAAGTACAGGGCGTGAGAGTTGAAGCTCATCGCTTGCCGGTGGCCGCAAGGGTCGTTCCTGGTACCCAAAGACACCGATCATCAAACCGAGAAGGCAGCTTGATCCCAAATTTTCCCGCCAAGAGGCGCAGGGAAAACGCGTGGGGATAGGGCATGGCCACGACATCCAGGAACCCTTCCTCGCGCATCAGGCGATGAAGCGAGTCCTTCTCGAAGTAAAGAACGTGTTCTGGGATCTTGAATGACGGCCACTTGGCACCCAGCAAGAGCCGCCACGGGCTGGCCATGTCCGGTACGCCCAGTAGCAGATGTCCACCGGGGCGCAGTCTCTCGCGTAATTCGCGAAGAAACAGGCGCGGCTCGTACACATGCTCAAGAACTTGCAGGGCAACGATCAAGTCGTACTGTCGCCCGGGTGGGACGGACTCGATGCCGCCGGCAAAGACCGTATCGGCATGTTGCTTGGCCTTGTCTATCGCGTGAAGCGAAAACTCGGTGGCCTCGATCCGCCGGAAGCTCCCGCGGGCCTGTTCCAAGAAATAGCCGTAGCCGCACCCGACCTCCAACAGATCGCCGCCGGCCAGGCCTCGGCGATGAAGCTCGGACATCATTCGCGCAAAGGTCTTGCCGAGAGACGCGGCCTGGCCCTCGTAGTCGTCATAGCCACCCGCTCCGCCACAACAATAGTAGTCCGCCTCGCGATAGCTTTCGGTTAACACTGAACTCGGCGCTCGCGGCGACAGGAAATGAAAGTCGCAGGACTGGCAGCGTGCAAGCGCGTAGGGATGAAACTCCGCCTCGAAAAACC
>Ga0302321_100006128_pt1 | contig 10559 bp, 5 predicted proteins | sample Fen_T0_1_FD_202505 | JGI IMG/M metagenome (GOLD analysis project Ga0302321, IMG submission 202505) | Peat permafrost microbial communities from Stordalen Mire near Abisko, Sweden - Fen_T0_1 | ecosystem: Environmental > Terrestrial > Soil > Wetlands > Permafrost | place: Sweden: Abisko... | reverse complement strand
ATTTCGATTGAAGCTGTAAAAGACAGCGTTGTTTTAGTCCTCAGCGGAGAACCTATTAATGAACCAATTGCATCATACGGCCCATTTGTAATGAATACCCAGGATGAAATAAAAATGGCTTACGAAGACTTCTATAATGGGAAATTTGGCTATCTTGAGGACTGAATTTCAACATATTAACGTATAGACTCCCCCCTTGGGGGGAGTGCCCGAAGGGCGAGGGGGGTCATCGTGAAAGTGAAAACATTAAAAAAAACGGAATTAAAATTTAATCCTTTATATAATCATGGTACAATTTATTAAATCACCGTCAATAATCAAGGCAGCAGGAACGAAAGAGAAGATAATAAGGGAAATCTTTGGTCGTGTAAACAGCAAAACGAATGAAGTCAGCATTGCACATATGACAAGTCCTGAAGGATGGCTTGAACCAGGTCAGCGCCCTGAATTCAATGAATACACAGTTGTACTAAAAGGTAAATTAAAGATTACAACAAAGAATGAAGAATTTGTTGTAACTGAGGGACAGGGAATTATGACCGGAAAGGATGAATGGGTTCAATACAGCACACCTTTCGAAGGGGGAGCTGATTATATTGCTATATGTTTGCCGGCATTTGCTCCCGATATTGTTAAAAGAGACAATGACTGAAAATCAAAAAGTCTCGCTGGCGCGGATTTGTAATCAGTGCCCATTTTGTAAAGCACCGATTGCAAATCGGCGCTATCGAAATTTTTAAATAAAAAGCCCCGGAAAATGCGGGGCTTTTTAAGTTTGAAAGTAGTTATTTCTGCTATTTGTAGTTCAAGGGATTCTCATACATCCATTCATTAACACCATCACGCATCCTGTTCCGGAATGTTAATGTATCTGTACAATGATAAGTATACCCGCTTACAGTATTTAAAAAACTGTAATTAAGAGCTATTTTCCTATTCTGCAGAAGCTTGGCTCTGTTGAAACTGCTTGTACTCTCAGGAGCTATAACCCATGTTGATCCTGCAACTGCACTTATAGTAATAGCAGTTCCATTAAGCGCCAGCATCATTTCATTTTTACCTGTAACCTGATCAAAATAGCCGGTAGCATACAAACTACCCGGACTGGCTGTTTTAAGTACCCAGATCTTAGCTTCAGAAACCGGAATTGTGGTAAAGTAATTAATTGTAGTATCGCTCTTGGCTGGTCTGTTAACCAGAGCTGACCCACCATGCCAGTAATTTCCGAAGAGCATATTCTCATACTTCACTCCTATAACCTCTGTCCTGCTGTTTGCCAGTATTGAATCTGCATCTGCTGTGAGGATACTTATTCCAATCGCATAAGTAGGAATCAGTGTAGCAGGATCTGACAGAAACAGTGTTGAATCAGGTTGGATAGTTACTTTTCCCTGATGCTCTCCTTTTTTGATTACAAACTGGGTAGAATTTGTCAGAGTATAGTAATTGGCTGGCAATGGAAGAAGAGTAGCAACAGTTGCACTTGGTCCGCTCATGTAAGTTGGACCTCCTTTAATTTTAGCCAGGATAGCCGGTGTAATTAATGAATTATCAATCTGATATGTTATAATTCTGTCCCTGGTATTATCTCTGATACCACCTATTTCAACACCAATATCAAATTTCATTCCTTCTCCTACAACGAAAGTACGAACATCCGTTTGAAGTGGAATATATACGGCGTTATAATCAAAATCCTGGATATAATCCTTGTAGCATGATGTTAATGCTACAGCTAATATTAGAAATATTAATGTCTTTTTCATGTGTAAATATTTTTTCTTATTTATTATTTCCAATTTTCCCAGCCTTCATTCTGCACCAGTTTATTCATTCTAAGGATATCGTCATAAGGCATTGGCATGTATGCTGAATTATAAGCACGATTTTCAACTTCCCAGGTCAGATCATAAGTATAGAGAGCTCCGTTTTTTGTAGTTTTTATACCATGAACAGGCTTGTTATACAAGGCATTAAATTCTGCATCGTTTGTCCACCTTGACATATCATGGAAACGTTCACCTTCAAACGCCAGCTCAATACGTCTTTCGTTCTTGATCAGATCATAAAACGGATCTTTCCCCGAAGCAGCAACTGTATTAAGATATGGGTCAGCGGAAGGAATACCTGCTGTGCCTTCATAAGTTGTCATTGAGCGTAGAGCTCCGATAACTGCTTTTGGAGAATATCCGTAGAGTGTCCCGGTTGGACCAACAATCTGATTAGCTGCCTCAGCAAATGCCAGTGCCATATGGGCATACCTGATATTAAATTTGCTTCTTGGTCTTTTTGCAAATCCCGATGTTTTCCAATTGATTCCGTAGCAGAATTTTTTAATATAAATATTGGTACGGACGTTGTTTCCGACACCTGCACGGTCTTTACCACCGTTCAGTCCCTGTGTATCCGGTTCCCATGTCTCGAATGTATAGATTGGAGCGCCTGCACCAGCCGGAGTATATGTCCTGGTATTATAATTAATATAGGCATAAAAACGAGGATCACGGTTAAGAAATGGGGTGGCTTCTGCATAAAGAACGCTTGCGGTTATAGGGTAGCCATTCTTGTCAGGAAATGCATTGAGAAATTCAGTAGTTGCACCTATGTCGCCATAAGGACCGAATCCATTTCCATTTGCAGCAGCAGGGAAGAATATCTGTTCCATAGTTATGTCATTCTCAATAACACGTGTTGACCAGATTATACTCTTATCGTAAATGTCGTTAAAATCTACCTTTGTCGAAGGATTATAACCGTCACCAATTGGTGAAACTGCCTGTTTGAAAGCCATCACCTTAGCGGCATTTTTTGCAGCAGAATCCCATCTCGCCATATCGTTGTCAGGATTATACCTCTTACTTGCCCATGTAAGATAAGTCATAGCTTTAATGGCATACATTGTTATCCCGTCTACCCTCGTCCAGTTAACAGATCCGAGAAATTCTTTCTTGTCACTCAAATACGCTGCGTTGTAGATATAATCGCGATGAGCTATGGGAAGATACTTGATGGCGGAATCGCAATCCGCAATAATCTGTTTTACACACTCTTCGTAAGTATTTCTTTCCATATTGATATCCTTGAAAGCATCAAGCGGCACTGTAAGAATCGGGAAACCAAGGAATCGGGAACCTCCCAGTTCTTTTCCGCCGAATTTTTTCAATAAATCGCGTTCTGCCCACGCTCTCAGACCAAATGCTTCTCCCTGTAATCTGCGAACAACCAATAAGTTTAAATCTGGTTTGATTAAAACGGTCGAATTAAGTCCACGATTATCTTTCAGGAAGAGGTTAAGTAAAAACAAAGCATTATAATCTCTTGTCCAATAATCTCTTACAAAGAATTGATTTCCAGTGGTCAATTCTCCTTTCGCAAACTGAACAACAGCATCGGTAGTTGAGCGTCTTACTGCATTGTCGGTTGCACACTCAAGATAGGCCGTTTCGTTACTATTGTAGTTTTTTGAATTATAATCCATACCAAGATAATCGTAGCTACGACCGATCAGTCCTTGTATCATCTCATTATATTTAAACGCATCATCCCTTGTTCGGTCTCCGTTGGGATATGCCTCCAAAAAGTCTTTCTTACACGAACCCAGGACAAGTGCAGCTAAAACTATTATTATGATTAAATTTTTATAGTTCATATCAGTAATGTTTAGAAGGTTAATTTAACTCCGCCAGAGATAGTTCTGTTTAATGGATATACGGTAACTCCGGCATTGATGTTTTCAGGCTCTACATCTTTGATTTTTGATAGCGTAAATACATTCGCTCCGCGGGCAAAGATCCTGAATCCTCTTACTCCTTTCATCCATCCAAAGTTTTGCATTGGCAGATTATATGCCAGCTCAACATTCTGAATTTTGAAGAAAGCACCATCGGTCAACCTGAAAGTAGATGTCTTGAAGTTATTAGGTATCTGATAGTAAGTTAATTTTGGATAAGCGCCACCCATCCCAAATTCGTCGATATTGTCGAGAACAAATTTTGAGTAGTTATTATCCCCCGATCCGTTTGTAAAATACTTGTTATTCAGCATTACATCGTAAAATGCACGACCTACACCTATTACTGTCAGATCAAAATTTTTGTACTCGAGGTTTAAGTTGAGAGCATAGTACAATTTAGGTGTTGTGTGTCCAATCAACTGAGAGTCGTTATCGTCAACAACTCCATCACCATTCTTATCTTCGTACTTAAGGTCGCCTGCATGAAGGGTTTCTCCAAACTGAGGAACTAACATTGCTTCAGCATCAGTCTCAAAACGGCCAATATATTTCAAACCACGTATTCCATCCTGAGGTCCGCCAACTGTTTTCTGATAGTCGTTCCTGTAATTAGGTTCATCAACAACCTCAATAATTGGTTTTTGAGTGAAGGCATTTACTCCGATTGAATAGCGGAGATCACCTGCTTTATCATTGTATGTTAACCCAATCTCAACTCCTCTGTAGGAATAAGAATTGTAGTTAGTTACAGGAAGTGTACTTGTAGTTCCTGAAATGATCGGTGTAGTATTCGTTCTGGTTGTGATTACATTATACCTAAGAATATTGTAATAGTTTAGTTCAAGAGATAGCTTGTTTTTCAGCATAACTGCATCCATTCCTATATTATATTCTCTTCTGCGTTCAAGCTCCATCAGAGTATTACCTATACGGCTGGGATATGTCCTGTAGTTATTTGACGATTGTTTATATGTACCAATCCAGCTACCGGTTGTTCCATAATAAGTTCCGAATTTATCAGTATTGCCTGTCCAGGTGTCGATATTCCACCTGTCCGTGTATAGAAAAGGTGACCTGAACTCATCGCTTGCAGTATTACCATATTCACCACGTAGTTTTACATAATCAAAAAACTTCAGGTTCTTCATAAAGTTTTCTTCAGAAACTATCCATGCAAGTCCAATAGATGGTGATAAGGAATACTCATTCTCTGTCAGCATACCGCTTGTTCCTCCATAGTTAAGAACTCCCTGAACCGTATACTTATCATTATAAGAATAGAGAGCGGTAAAAATTCCGGCCTGTTCGCGCTGAGGTTCCTCAAACCCGTTTCTTTTAATCGAAGAGAGTCTGTAGGTAGCTGTGCTCATAATATAACTTGAGCCGAATTTTTTGTCGTATGTAAGACTCTCATATGCAGCATAATTCTGGAAATAATAATCATGAAGGTTTGAATAGCTTGTTGCATCAACGCCATCCCATGCTTTTGTCAGGGATGGTAATCCAAGAATAGGGTCATAGGTTCTTGGGTCGATCCTGTAGGCAGTATAATTTTCCGCTTTACCGATCCTTAAAAGGTTGAATGTATTAAAATCAACATAAGTACGTGATTTCAGACCAGGAATCAGATCTTTCATATCCCACTCGAACATTGAGTTAATAGCACCGTTTCTGCCTGATTCAGTATAATAGCCGTTTTTAACAAGATTTCCTATCGGGTTCGTTCCATAAGCTGATGATATGCCATACCATGGTGATTTCAGAGTGGGTGAATTGTTGACATATACAGGAAAAGCTATCGGAGGGGTGTTGGTTATATCATTGAGCATGGAAGGCATTTCTGTAAGACCCATCTGGCCTCCACCTTCACCTACATTGTTTGTATAGCCATAGTTTGGAGAATCACGCAATGATATACCTGCCGAGAAGTTAACCTGAACTTTTAAATACTCATTTATTCTTATGTCAAGGTTTGATCTGGTGTTAATTCTTTTATAACCTGCCTGTGGACCCATAGCGAAATTATCACCTTCTCCGTTATACCCGACATATGCGCTGTACTGCATAGCCTCTGTTCCCCCTGAAGTTGACAGGTTTGCCCGTGTAAATGCCCTTGATTTTTTGATTGTCGAACCAATCCAGTCAACATTAGGATGATTCATATCGTAAGGGTTATTCAGGTCGAAGGCTGCAATATCATCTTCTGTGTAAAGTCCGGTTGTAATACCACTGTTTGTTTTAGCCAGATTATTAAGGCGGGCATAATCAGAACCCCCAACCCATTCAGGCATACGATCGATAGTACTTACACCCTGCTCGAGGTTTACATTAATGAGACGTTCATTTTTCTTTCCTCTTTTTGTTTTAATGAATACGATTCCATTAGCAGCCCCTGGTCCATACATAGTTTTTGTTACTATATCCCTTACAAGTGACACAGATTCAATCTCACCCGGATCGAGAGGCATTTCAGTGATATCCATGCGAACGTCGTCGATAATATACATAAGGCTTGTTCCGCGTGAATAAAGACCAACTTTTTCAGCAGCTCCATAGGCTCCCAGTTTTTCTTCTGAACTGATTCCGGGAGAACCGTCTCTTTCGTAAACTTCCATACCTGTTACTAAACCGGTAAGTGCATTACGTATATCTGTTGAGGGATATCTGTCGAGCGTAACTGCATTGAAAACGCTTGTACTCCCCGTTAAATGACGCTTCTTCATCGTCATATATGGAAGACTCACATTATCATCTGCCGTCATAAACAGCTTAGATTTTACAAGCTGAACAGAAGGGGTAACAGTTAATTCGGAAACTAACAGAACCTGTGACTCATAACCGGGAGAAGTGACTGTAACAAACTCTCTGTCACTGTTTATGGTAAGAGTAACACTTCCGGCTGCATCAGTTTCAGTATGAACCAAACCTTCGCCAAGCACAATTGCAACACCCGGGAATGCTTCACCATTTTCATTTGTCACTTTTAGCGTAACAACAGAAGTCTTTTGTTTTCTGCTTTCAGATTTGGTCTGAGCAGTCAGGTACATAGCTGGCAAAAAAAGCATAAACGCAAAGAGCATTAAGCCGTACCGTAAACATATTTTTTTATTTAGTAGTTTCATGAGAACTCTTTTATAATATTTCTTTAATTACCAAATTGGATTAGGAGCAAAATTCTTCATCTTGTAGTTATCCTCTGTTGTAAACGGGAAGGTGTACATCTCATCTTTCCATGTAGGCTGGCGATCGGATGACAATGGAAGCCTGTTATATTTGAATCCTTTTGGATAAGTGGCAGAGACTGGAACTTTCTCAATATCCATGCCATAGAGAACCTGGTTCATAGCTGCCGGAGCATCCAACCAACGACGAATATCAAAGTAATAGTGCCCTTCGAAACACAATTCAATAATCCTTTCATTCTTCAGACGGCTAATAAAAGTGGCAGGACTGAGACCAGTTGGGAATACGGGCATTCCAACTCTTGTTCTTACAACATTTACAGCCTGAGTTGCACTAAGTGCCGCTCCGGGTGCTATCCCGTTTTCTCCTCCATAAGCCTGAGCTGCTGCTTCAGCGTAATTCAGATACAATTCAGCCATTCTTATGATAGGGTCAGTGAGGTTGTAACTAGTTGCTACTTTTGTATTTGAATCATAAATTGTTTTTCTCTGATAGTACCCCGTGTGAGAGACTCCTAGAAATGCTGCGAAGTTCTGCAAATCACTGAATACCTGTTTTCCGTTAATCGTTTCATAATAGATATTTGCCGGGTTGTAACCAGCAACTTCAGTAGTCTGATTATAAATAACTCCCCATGCGAATCGTGGGTCCCTGTTAGCATAAGGGTCCTGATCTGCATAATGTCCCAAAGCAATTGCCGCTGCACGATCAGCCGGGGTATTCAGAGGATCTCCCCATTTTGTTTCAAAACGATCGACAAAATTCTGGGTGGGATTCTCCCCAGACATGGCGGTAGCCTGCTGGGCAAAAACAGCATTCGTCATTGACTGAACTGTTGTTAAACCGATACCATAATTCGGTCCTGAATTGTTAGGAGTATTAGGAGCATTGCCATTGGCCCAGTATTGCCATATTTGTTCGTTTGTACGACCTACGTTCATGAAATTGTTTTTGTAGGCCTGCTTAAGGTTACCGCTGGCGTTTGCAGCTGTCTGCATTGCATATTTGTAAAACTTGGCGGTATCGATAGCCTGCCAGCATGCTTTTGCAGCATCCTGCCAGTCAGTTATACCATTCTTGTTGTTCTGTGGACTGGCAGCATACAACAGTGCCCTTGATTTGAGAGCAAGTGCGGCTACTCCGGCAGGGCGGAACTGATTCATAGTATTACTTAATTGCAGGTCAGCATCACGACGCATGATTCCGGCTTTTTTAAAGTATACATAGGCGGTATCGAAATCCTGAGCAATCTTTATACATGTTTCATATCTCGTTAACCTCGGAACATCGAACTGGTCACCGGGTACCATTGCTTTGGTAAGATATGGCATGGGACCCCATATTCTGAACAATGCGAAATGTGCATAAGCACGGATAAAGTGGGCTTGTGCTATAAGATCATCCTTATCAGTCTGAAGTGCATCCTCAAGCATGTCAACATTTTTGAGCGTAATGTTGGATATTCTAATAACCTCAAACAATGAAACCAGAATCGGCATATTCTTAGCGGAGACCGGACCTGCAAATTTATCTATTGTACCACCCATCTGGCCGGCTTTTATAGACTGCGATTCATACTGACGTCCATTGTCGCTCATATCTGTCATGCCATCCCAGGTGTACTCCATGCGAAGAGCAAAGTAAAGAGGATGTGCAACTTTGATATTATATTCATATGTTGTTCCGCTGACGGATCTTGTTCCGTCATAAACTGAACCAAAGAAAGCCATCATGTTAGTGTACTTTGAGAACACAACCGGGGTTGTTAGACCGGCATCGGGTGCTTCATTCAGGTATTTCTCCAGACATGAAGGGAGAAAAGTCAGAAGTATCCCGGTAAAGACTATTATTGCTATAAATTTTTTCATCTTTTAATATTTATCGGGGTTTAGAAACCAATTTTCACTCCAAATTTTACACTGGTCATCTGAGGATAAAACCCCTGGGTAAAATCTTTTCTTTCAGGGTCACCTTCGAGCAATCTGGTAATTGTCCACAGGTTATTACCTGTAACATAGGCTGATAATGACTGTATCCCAATCACCTTCTTCAGGAATCCCGGCTTGAATGTGTAACCAAGATAAACCTCTTTTAACCTGAGGTAATCAGCATTTCTCCAGAAACGATCCTGAATTGCTGTTTCATACCCTGTGTAATATGATGAGCCACCACCCCAAACAATATTTGGAAGGTTTGCATCACCTACAAAGTGCAGAGTTGAATGATTGGCATCAAGGTTTGTTGGTGTCCAGTAATCCTGCTGTGAAGCATGAATACGATAGTTTCCATTGGGGAACTCAACTTCAAAAGCCTGGTTGTATAGAACATATTTCCCGGCATTACCCATGAAGTTAAAGCTGAAGTCGAAGTTTTTAAATGTAAATCCACTTCCAAAAGAGTAGGTTATCGGAGGATAATCTGAACCGGGAATTGGATAACGGTCAAGAATAGATATTTTTCCATCAGCAAAATAATCAAGGAATTTGTAGTCGCCTACATTTAACTGGCCAACCGGAATTGGTGTTGCGCTGGTGTGAATATCATCAACAGACGTGAAATAGCCTGAACCGATAACCTCTGCGCCCCTGATCTGACCACCGAGAGGTTTTCCAGCCTCTTTGGCATATTCAGGTGCGTACTTTGGATCATCTTTATAAAGAATTCTGTTTTCGTTGAAACCAAAAATTCCCTTCACGAAATAACTGAAATTTCCGGATAATGTTTTTCTATACTCTATATCAAAATCATAACCATGCTTTTTCATCGATCCAAGGTTTTGATCTTTAAATGTGTTACCCACTGTCATTGGAATTCTTGGTGTCAGCAACATATTGGTACGCATTTCATCAAAAAGATCAATGGTTATTGTAAGATCATTTTTCAGTAATCCCAGCTCAAAGCCGATATCCTTTTTACGTGCTTCTTCCCATTGAGCTTTAGGGTTTGCTGCCGGGTCTTCCTTGATGAAACCACGGTTATCTGTGTAGTAGTTACTCATAAATAACCATCTGGCCGATGCTGCGTCGCTACCAACCAAACCGTCGGAATAGCGTACTTTCAATTTACTTATAAAAGGTACTCCCCGTTTAAAGAAAGGTTCTTCCGATATTACCCATCCAATTGCTCCTGAAGGGAAAAATCCGAATTTATTTCCCGGTGCAAATCTTTCCGAACCCGTATAACCTATATTAAGTTCAACCAGATATTTATGAGAGTAATCGTAGGTAGCTCTTCCAACCACCGCTTCATTTAAATAAGCAAAATCAGTACCTGCCTCTTTCTTTTGACGGTTAAACAAAGCAAGGCCGCTAACATTGTGCTTCCCGAATGAATTTGCATAATTTAATGATGCTTCATAATAAAGATCACGATAATATGCGGGACTAGTTTCCAATCCACCAACGTTAATATCAAGGGGTGCAATATTATATACATAGTATCCCGACTGTCCGTTTCGGTACCATGGGTTTACACCCGGCTTGCCTACATCAGCCCAGTTGATTTTATATTCAGGTCTGGTATAATCGGCATAGAGAGTTCTTGTATTATAATAGGTACTGAAAGCCACTTTTGCTTTGAAAGATAACCCTTTTACGATGGCATCGAGTTTCTGGTCAAAAAACATATCGGTAAACAACTTGGA
>Ga0302321_100006126_pt1 | contig 10561 bp, 12 predicted proteins | sample Fen_T0_1_FD_202505 | JGI IMG/M metagenome (GOLD analysis project Ga0302321, IMG submission 202505) | Peat permafrost microbial communities from Stordalen Mire near Abisko, Sweden - Fen_T0_1 | ecosystem: Environmental > Terrestrial > Soil > Wetlands > Permafrost | place: Sweden: Abisko... | reverse complement strand
GCCTACCGCATGCTCGGCTCGCTCTCGGAGGCTGATGACGCCGTACAGGAGTCGTGGCTTCGCCTCAGTCGCTCCGCTACGAGCGAAATTTCAAACCTGGGAGGATGGCTGACCACGGTGGTCGCGCGAATCTGCCTCGATATGCTGCGTGCGCGAAACTTACGGCGCGAGGAATCGCTGGAGGCAACTGTATCCGAGTCCATCGAGAGTAGCGCAGACGGGATCGATCCTGAGCAGGAAGCGGAGCTTGCCGACTCGGTTGGTCTGGCCCTGCTGGTGGTGCTTGACACGCTCTCTCCCGCCGAGCGCCTTGCGTTTGTGCTTCACGACATCTTCGCCATGCCCTTCGAGGAGATTGCTCCCATCGTGGGCCGGGAAGTCCCAGCGACCAGGCAGCTTGCGAGCCGCGCACGCCGTCGGGTGCGCGGAGAAGCCATGGTGAAGGATTCCGATCTTCCAGCAAGCCGACAGGTGGTCGATGCCTTCCTTGCCGCTGCACGAGGCGGCGACTTCAGCGCGCTACTCACGGTACTCGACCCGGAGATTGTCTTCCGCATCGATGGCGCTACCTCGCCGAAGGGTCTACCGAGGGAGGTTCGCGGTGCGCAAGCCGTGGCCAGGCAGTTCTCAGGACGTGCTCAGGGCTTCCGAACGGCTCTCGTGAACGGAGCCGTGGCACTCATCGTAGCGCCGCGCGGGCATCTGTTCCTCGTCCTGAATCTCACCATCAGGGACGGCAAAATTGCTGGGATCGAGGCGGTCGCCGACCCTGCACGCCTGCGCGAGTTTGATCTAGCGGTCATAGACGACGGGTGAACCACTTGCGGCTCCCGCGTGGCGCGTAGCGACAAAGCGGAGCGGCCTTCCATCAGCCTTGAGTTCATGTGATGGTGAGTGGCGGACATTGGAGTACTCTGCCACCACCCATAGCCTTGGCTAGCTTCAGGGCCAGATAGGCCGTCATGCTGCTATCGCCCACACCTAGCGAAGCCGTACATCCCGTCGCCGACACAAAATCGTCAAGTATCTTCCAACACCAGGCGTCATCAAATTGACCATTGAACAAGATACTGTCACCGGCACAAAATATAACCGAACCTCTCCTCTGCACAACGTCATCCTTGATCTCTGCCAGGATCTTAGAGACACTGCGGCTGAAATTTGATAGTACATCTATTTCATTTTTTATAATATAAGATTCCACCAGGCTGCCAATTTTATCCCCGTCCAGCCCGTAGAATTTCACCGCTTGATGCTTTTGTGTCATCTCTACCTCTTAACATACAAACACAACAGTAAAAGGACGACAAAGATATTTTTATGCTTTTTCACCTGACTTCCCTCATGGCACATAAAAATTTGTATTTATCCGAACAACCTACGTCTCTTATAGTAGAAACACCTTTATAGTACCTTACATTCAGATGAAAAAGTGCCGTAGCCCATTTTTAGCCCCTTGTGCATAGCCAGACAATTCTTTCAGAGCTTTATAAACATATAACGCTTTTTTGCACAAGATCAAGACTGAATTGAGTAAAGTGTTCCAGTAGCGTCGTTTTGTGGATATCAAGAAAAGAGTAGTGTTTCTAAATATATCTTAGTATCATAGTACCTTTGCCGAAACAAGCCGTCTTTTCTCAAAAATATCGTTATGCTGCATATTTGATGGTATGATTGAATAGCAGTGTACTGCAAAGCTTCGGCATACTCACTATTATCTGGAGGAACATATGAAAAACCGCCTGCCAATCCTGCTCATTGGAGGTCCACCCAATGCGGGCAAATCAGTCCTGTTTCACAGTCTATCCAGCGAGCTCCATCGACAGAACATTCGTCACTACGGGTTACGCGCCTGCCCCGATGGCGAAGGCAATTGGTCGCAAGAAAGTGATCGTGCGACGGTCATGCATCTACGCAACCGCATCAAAGGCTAATGGACCTCAAAATATGTAACGCGTATCTGTAGCGTGCTTGAACAACGTCACCTGCCCCTTCTGGTTGATATGGGCGGCAAGCCCCAGGGCACACAGCTCAACATCTTTCGCTATTGCACCCACTCTGTGCTCCTATTGCGGGAAGACGAGATCGAATTACGCGATCTCTGGTTACGTCTCTGTTATGAGAACAATATATATCCACTCGCCCAGCTTTATTCACGGCGCGAAGGCATCTCCAGCATAGCATCCCGGACACCCGTTTTAGAGGGCAACATAACGGGGCTGGAACGCGGCCGAACGGTAGAAGGGTCATTATTCAATCACCTGGTAGCACGCATTGCCGATCTGTTCAGTGCACATGCCCTGCACGAGATGCACCTTGACCATCTGGAAAGCGCACCATACCGGGCGCTCAACCTATACGATATCGTGCCATCCTTCAAAAACTGGGGAACCGAGCAACTCAGCCCCCTCTTAGCATCACTCGAAAGCTGGCGCGTACCCGCAATTTATGGCCGTGCCCCTGGTTGGGTCTACGCTGCTATAGCCGGGCATACCAGACAACCGGAACTGTACCAGTTCGATCATGCGCTTGGCTGGATCACCCCTGCCGATGTACAACTGAGCTCAGCCAGCCATCCAGAGCTTCAATGCCGACCGAGCTACATCCCCAACCTCAACGCAACGCAGCTCTCTATCACCTTTCCGCTTACACGCCTGGAGTATGCTCAACCTGAAGCCCTGCCCTTCCCTGCCGTGCCAGCCAGGCATGGCGTTATACTTGATGGGCCGCTCCCACTCTGGCTCGTCACCGCGCTTGTACGCCTGTACAAAAATGCAGGCGTGGCATGGATCGCAACGTTTGAGCCACGCAAGCAGGGGAGCGTGGTCGTCTACTCACGCGTCAGCGACCGCCACATCGGCGAACTTGTCGTAACGGCTGAGAGTCTTGCACCAGTACCGGCATAACACAAACAAAGCAATAATGAACTGCTCCAACTGAGGGCAGTTCATTATTGCTTCAGGAGACCTCCCCATAAGGAATAGCAGGAATCCTCAATGAGCAGCGTTAGCTTTCAACCAGGATACCAATATCAAAAGAGCCATCATGCAGAGTCACCGAGGGCTTTGGGACCTGGGGATTACTGGAGAAGAGGTGTGGGCAAGCAAGCGTTCCCTGCATCCGATCCAATCCCGCAAGCGCGGTTGGCGTATCGCTATGGATAGTCATCATACAGCTCGCCTCAGGCTGCAGAGAGAGGTCCCAGGCTGGAGCGGCATTACCAAGCGAGATATGAACGTCACCGCCATTTGTCTTTTTGGTTAATGTATAGCTTCCAGGTCCCGTATAGCCATAGAACACGATAAAAATGGAGCGCTGCGCATCCTCAATATCAATTGTAAATTCACGGTGTCCATGGCGCAGCTTCGAGATAGGGCTAGCAGCATGCAAGATATAGCTAGCGGATTGCCCCCCCGTAAGAGAGAACGTAATCGCGCTCTCCTGCCTGACAGGTGCTGAAACAAGAGCCTCTTTTTCGCCATGCTTGCTTGTGCCAGGATCGCCACCCACGCCACCACAGCCTGCCAGCAGCAAAGCAATGAACAGATAGGCAGACACCAATCTATAGGAAAAATAGCTTTTGCCCATCATATAAAGAGCAGTGGATACTTTACGTTTATTATGCACTATTGCATGCGCTGCCGTCATTCGTCTCTTCCTCATCTGGGCCGGAGAGATGTTTCTGCGCGAATTGCTCGATCTCCTCAACGATCTTCCCAAGATCGCGTCCTTTTTCGGTCAGGTGATATTCGACACGCGGAGGAATCTCATAGAAGGCCCGCCGCTCGACCATGCCTGAGACTTCGAGCATTTTAAGACGTTGCGATAGCGTCTTTGAGCTGACACGCCCCATCGCGTCCAATAGCTCGTTGAACCGCTTCATACCTGGCAATAGGTTGATGACGATCAATAGAATCCAGACATCGCCGATCAAGCGAATGGCCTGAGCCATTGGCTGTTTATTGCAGTCCTCGCTTGATCTGACGGTCTGAGCTTCGGTTTTTGCTAATTTTGCGGTTACGCATACTTCTTGTTGCTTACTTGTTTGTGCAGCGGGCTTTATATCCATAGGAACAGTATAACATAGTTTTGTGTATGACACATCCTTCCACTTCAACTCATTGCATCATATATGAACGTATCTAGTGCCCAAAGCGGCGCAGGCGGAGCGAATTGGTGACGACGGTGACCGACGAGAGAGCCATCGCGGCGGCTGCGAAAATTGGTGCCTGCTCCTTCAAGAATGGGATGAGCGGTGAGAGTATAGCCGTCGGGATTAAGACAACATTATAGGCAAAAGCCCAGAAGAGATTTTGCTTTATGATGCGTAAGGTGGCGCGTGAGAGTGCTAAGGCGGTGGCGATGCTTTTCAGGTTCCCTTTGACCAGAGTGATATCTGATGCTTCCATCGCGATCTCTGTACCTGTGCCCATAGCGATGCCTGCGTCCGCCTGGACGAGCGCGGGTGCGTCGTTGATGCCATCGCCGGCAAAGGCAACGATGAGCCCTTGTGCCTGCAGTCGTTTGACCTCGTTTGCTTTGTCCTGCGGCAAAACCTCGGCGATGACGTGTTCAACCGGGATGCCGACTTGCCTTGCGATGGCCTGAGCAGTCCGCCGGTTGTCACCAGTAATCATCCAGACGGCGATGCCCTGGGCGTGTAGCTGCCGAATCGCTTCTTCCGATCCCGTTTTGACGGTGTCTGCGACGGCAATGATGCCCGCCAGTTTGCCATCGAGGGCGATGAGCATGGTAGTTTTGCCCTGCGCTTCGAGTGTCGCAAGTTGTTCTTCAAATGTGGCGCGCTCAATGGCATGCTCACGCAGTAGATCACGGGTGCCAATTAATATGTCGTGCCCCTCGACCGTGGCCGTTAGTCCACGCCCGGCGAGCGCTGTGAATTTTTCAGGATAACGCAGATCTGTGATAGCACGCGTCTTTGCCCCCTCGACAATGGCTGCGGCCAGAGGATGCTCTGATCCTTGTTCCGCCGTTGCGGCAAGGCGGAGCAGTTCATCTTCTGGTAAGTCGGATAGGGCGATGATATCAGTGAGCTCGGGCCGACCTTTGGTGATGGTGCCGGTCTTGTCGAGTAGCACTGCGCGTACTGCCTGGATGCGTTCTAAGCTTTCGCCGCCCTTGATCAGGATGCCTTGCTCTGCACCTTTGCCGGTTCCGACCATAATCGCGGTAGGTGTGGCCAGACCAAGCGCGCACGGACATGCAACGACGAGTACGGCGATGGCGGCGACAACGGCTGTGATCCAGACGTTCCCGCCGCTGGTGTCCATCATGCCTGCACCGATTGTGACCGCTCCAAGCATGTGCCCGATGATTGCCCAGGCGATGAAGGTCAGGGCGGCAATTACCAGTACGACTGGCACGAAGATGCTGGCAATGGTATCTGCAAGACGCTGAATCGGTGCCTTGGAGCCCTGCGCCTGCTCAACCATGCGGATAATGCCGGCCAGGACGGTATCGGCTCCTACCTTTGTGGTTTGCATACGCAGTAGTCCACGCTGATTGACCGTTGCTCCGATGAGCGTGTCCCCTACGCTCTTTTCAACTGGGATGCTCTCGCCAGTAATCATCGCTTCATCCACAGACGATTTGCCGCTAAGTACGATGCCATCCACCGGAACCTTCTCGCCGGGCCGCACAATGAGCGTATCGCCAACATGTACCTGCTCGATTGCTAGCTCGATCTCTTTGTCATTTCGTAGCACATGTGCGGTACGAGCCTGCAGGCCTGCTAGCTTTTTAATTGCATCATTTGTCTGCCCCTTTGCCCGCGCCTCCAGATACTTGCCCAGAAAGATCAATGTGATGATTAGAGCCGTTGTGTCATAGAAGGTCGTGCCGCCGACGAGCGTTGGCAAGAAGGTCGCAACCAGACTGAGCAGAAAGGACGCTGTAGAGCCAAGTGAGACGAGTGTGTCCATATTCGCGCCGCCGTGCCGCAACATGTTGAGCGCACCACGATGAAATTCCCATCCCACTATCAGCCATACCGGTGCCGTGAGTACCAGTAAAAGCGCATTTTCACCTGGAAAACTATCCATAAAGAACATACTTAGTATAACTACTGGTAGCGAAAGGACAATGCCCAGAGCCAGAACGTTGCGCTTATGCAGAATCTCTGCTTGTTTTCGCAGCGCTCGCTCATCCTCTGGCCGTATCGTAGGAGGAGCATCCGCTATTGTAGCCTGGTCTATCTGCGGGTCTGCCTGAGCGGGCTGTTTTAGCAGACTTGCCTTATAGCCGACAGCTTCGACTTTCTGCATCATCTGCTCTGTGCCTGTCTGCGATGCATCATAGGTCACATTTGCTTGCTCGGTAGCTAGATTAACCTGTGCATCCACCACCCCTGGCACCTTTTTTAGTCCTTTTTCCACGCGCATAGAGCAGGACGCACACGTCATACCTTCAATGGCGAATGTGGCGGTCTCGACTGTATGCGTATCACTTTGATCTATGGTTGGCCTGGCTTCTGTTGCCATAGGAAAATTCCTCTTGTTCTATCACATACAAAAATACTACCCCTACCCCCCCCATGGGGGTATATATACTAGTATAAGTGCATATATCAAGATTGTCAAACAGGAACACGTTCGGCATAGCCCGCCAGTGTGAGGGCATACCATATCTCTATGTACTAACGTAAATGTTAAAAATCACCTTGTGTATCGTATACAATTAAGGATGGTGAATGTAATTGGGAGAGATCGAGCATTTACGTTCTCCATTAGAGAGATATTACCATTGATTACCGACCTTTTCCATGATTTCCATGATCTATAAGAAAGAGAACAACTTATATGTCCGAACATCAAAACGATAACCAGAATGATGACACACCACACGATAGCATTCCTCCAGAAGAACCCTATAACGCATCTCAACCAAACTTTTATAGCCCCCCTCCATATATTCCCAATATCGATGAGTCTCCGCTGAGACCGCTCCCGTTGGAAGATGCCGTGCGTCAGTTGCCCAGCCAATACATACGTGTACTGACGAATCCAGGAGCAGCCGTGTTTGCGCAAGAGCAGGGCAAGGCAGCCTGGAATATCGTCTGGGTACAGATCATGATAACTGGTATTGCCGCCATCCTCGTTGGCATGATCGGGTTTGACGCGTCTCTCCCCAGCTCACTGACAAACGATATCCCTGTCGTTGAGCAGATCATTCAGAAGCTTCAAACATTTTCGATTCTCTATACGCTTCGCTATGTCATTCTCACGCCAATCCTTTTCTTTGTGAGTATGGGCTTTTATCAACTGTTTGCCAGAGCTTTTGGGGGAAGGGGCAGCTTCCTGACATATTGCTACACCACCTTGCTGTTCGCCGTACCGATCGGCATCATTAGTGATGTTTTTAATGCCGCCGTTAACATGAGTGGCTTGCCTTCCCAGATTGGCTCGCTGGTCGTTGGCGCATTAAGCACGTACGGCATCATTCTACGCATCTTCGCGACGATGGCAACACATCGTTTAAGCGGTGGTAAAGCCACATGGGCGGTTCTGATTCTCCCCATTCTAATCGTAGTAGCACTGATTGTGACGATCATGGTCGCTGGCGTCTTCCTATACAATCTATCAACCCATATGCACTAGACTCTACAAACGTTGAAGAGCATGGGCGCATCGTCAAAATTTTGAACAATGCGTCCATGCTCTTTCAATATCTACGAACAGTGATTATCCTTTATGGCCCCAGAAGACATACTCAGCGCTATAACTGACTGGTAGTAGCACATGCTGGCTGGCGGCATCTTTATCACAGCCACTACTCGGCGCTTTTCCACCGTGTGTATAGAGGCGCTGCACCTGATCAACGTTGCTCATAAGGCCCTTGGTTGCCTGGTGTACGGTCACATCGAGGCGTAGCCACGGCACAGCGGTAGTATCAGGTGTCGCGTTGGCCGGTCCGACCTTGCCATCAGGCCCGGTAAACTTGCCGAGGGCTGCCCTTATCTCGCTGCCATCTGCAGTGTACAGCCAGGACGGGCCTGTCGAGTGCAGCACATTGGTTCCCTGATCGGACTTGAGAGATGCGAAGGGAGCCTGCAATTTCCAGGCAAAGCCACTGGCATCGGTCGTGCTGGGCTGGCATTCGTATATCTGATATCCTTGCGTCACGGCGGCACGTAGCAGAACCGTTTCCCCGGCAGCCGTCACCTTCACACTCGCAGGGAGGGCTTTCTGGTCGGTCGGATCAGGATAGTTTCCCTGGGCCAGCTGATTTTTCGCCAATCCTTCTTGTGTAAATGAGAATGCTTGAGATACCTGGAGCGGTGAACCCTGCGTAGGAGCCGCCGCCTGACCAGAACCACTGCAGGCCGCTAGAAACCCTATCGCGAAGAGGCCCAACACCCCCGGGAGGAAACGTTTTAGCATCGATTTCATCTATACATCCTTTTCTTCTTGAGCATAGTTCCAAGTAAGCTCGAACTATGCCTTCATACATTTTTTGATACCGTCGATAAACATAGAGTACCCTATTTCGCCATCCATGGCTATGGCATAATTCTCTCATAAGCGATGAATGAGGTCACATATCCTTCATGCACAGATTGACGAAAGAGTATAGATGAAATTATACTTAGTACAGTTAGTGATCAAAGAAGGAAAAACCTAATGCAGGAAAAAAGAACAGGATTTCCAAATACCTATTTTGTGCAAAATATGACCGATGGAAAAGAAGTTGAGCGTATTGCACTCCAGGATACCGTTCTTACGCGTGCGATGGGAGGTGTATTACCAGAGCAAGCAGACCCAACACGCTTTCGTCGCATCATCGATATCGGCTGCGGCACCGGTGGATGGCTTATTGAAACAGCCAGAACATATCCAGGAATACAATTCCTGGTTGGCATAGATACAAATAGCTCTATGATCACCTACGCCCGTGAGCAGGCCGATGCACAACAAATGAGCGGCCGCGTCGAGTTCCAGGTCATGGACGCGCTAGCCCACGTCCAGTTCCCACAACACTATTTTGACCTGCTGAACCAACGCATGGGCTTGAGCTACTTGCGCACATGGGATTGGTCCAACACCCTCACCAAATATCAGTATATGACACGGCCGGGTGGCGTGATTCGCATCACAGAAAGCGCAGTTTTTGGCACCAGTGACAGCCCGGCACTAACCCGGCTACGGGAAATGGCACGCGACTCCTTTTACAATGCCGGACACCTCTTTACAAACGAAGATGACGGAGTTATCAATAAAATTCCCGAACTTTTTCACAATCACGGTTTCACAGACGTCCAGACACGTGCGGTGACGCTAGAATATCGACCGGGCACTGAAATGATGGACGCCTTCGTCGACGACGTGAGAATTGTCTTCCGCACTATCTTGCCATTTTTACAGAAATGGAGCCAGATACCACAGAACTATGACGAGATCTACCAAAATGCGCTCTTTGAAATGCAACAACCCGGCTGCATCACCACTTTACCATTGTTAACAGTCTGGGGAAAAACGCCCAAATAGGCTCAATCCTGGCCTCCCTCTTCTCTGTATATTCATCAACGTACATCTTTGCCACTGCAGTACACAAAAAGAACAAGACGCCACATGAAAGGAAAAAGCTCATCGCTCCAATGCAGGCAACTGGCCCGTCAGGATACGCTGCCGGATCGCTCGCTGATAGAGATAGGTGAGCACGATAATACCAATAATACCAATAATAACGGACGCCACCGGGATAGCCGCACCATAGGCATCAAAGGTAAAAGGGAACAGAGCCAGTGGGAAGCCATTCCAGAGAGCATGCAGCAACACGACAAAGAAATAGGCAAGTATGACCGGGAAGTTAATGCGGAAATGCCTTGGCCCACTCTGCCGAAAGAGCACCGCACCCAGAATAGCCGTCCAGGTTCCATGGCCAAACGGAGCTAACAATCCACGCAGCACCGTCGAAAAAATAGATGCACCCACATGGCCCTGGCTGGTCAGAAAAGCAGTGAAGGCATAACCAGTACTTTCAAGGGCCGCAAAGCCCATGCCGACTGCCGCGCCTAATAACAGGCCATCGATCTGCGTACGCGGGTGCATACGCCGCGCCAGCAGCAGCACAGCTGCAATCTTACAGCCCTCCTCGATCACCCCAACAAGGAATGCATTGGAAAACGTGAGACCCTGATCCAGCCCCGGCGACCGGGGAAGCAGAATGGTCTCCAGTATCGAAGCCCCCAGAACTCCCAGGACACCACCAACGCCGAAGCTGCGCCCGATAGTCTCAGGAGAGAGCGAGCTAAGCTGCTGATGATCATAGAGAAAGACCACGAAGGCGACCGGGATCAGAAAATTACCAATCAGAATCACCGTCGGATAGAGATTAGGATTACCAGTAAAGAACATCACAATCGTTGTTGCACCAAAGAGGAGGGCACCAATAAATAGAGTGGACAGACAACCTCGCCGGCCACGTGCCATATAGCGCGGCGTCAAAACGTTCTGAGCCATTTCTCATTCTCCGTACATCATACTAAAATCAGGTAGCCGGGTACCACCTTATCCTGCTATTCGCCAAACGACCAGCCACCATC
>Ga0302321_100006125_pt1 | contig 10561 bp, 6 predicted proteins | sample Fen_T0_1_FD_202505 | JGI IMG/M metagenome (GOLD analysis project Ga0302321, IMG submission 202505) | Peat permafrost microbial communities from Stordalen Mire near Abisko, Sweden - Fen_T0_1 | ecosystem: Environmental > Terrestrial > Soil > Wetlands > Permafrost | place: Sweden: Abisko... | reverse complement strand
TGGTCGCTGGACTCTTGGTCCGACCAGGTTCGGGATTTGATCCTTCTCGTTTTCGCCAAGAACTCTACCGCATAAGGCGATGACGCTTTCTTGACATTGAAGCTGCGGTCTCGCATGAAGAATGCGGACGGATTCACTCCCCATTGTCGGAACCTGAGGACTTCAGAAGGAGGCTTCGCCCAATGGCCAGCTCCCCGACTACGATGCGCATGGAAGAACGGCTGCTTTGGCAGAACGTTGGACGCAACCAGTCCTCGACGCCCAAGCTCACCTTTTGGCCAGAATCTCTTGAGCACCTGCGGGACATTGTCCAGCGCGCGGAACGCGATGGCGCCACCGTGCGTGCCGTTGGCTCGGCGCACTCCTGGTCAGACGTGGCCAAGACCGACGACTATCTGGTCCACACCAGTGGCATGAAGCGAGCCCTGGACCTGGACATCGACCAGTTGCGGCCCGGCCTGCCATTTCGCCAGGAACACCTGATCCAGGTGGAATGCGGCCTGACCGTGCGCGAACTGAACGCTATCCTCGACGGCCGCGGCCTGGCGCTGTTCAACATGGGTGGTTTCGACGGCCAAGCCATCTGCGGCGCAACCTCGACCTCGACCCATGGGTCGGGCATCACGTTTGGTCCCCTGTGCGACTTCATCCGGTCCATGGATCTGGTTGGCAATGGGGGCAAGGTCTTCCGCATCGAACCGTCCGTTGCCTCGGGTCGGGCCCTGACCGACGCCGGCGCCTTTGCGCGGGCCTATCCAGATGCGAACCGCTACCAATTGGTCCAGGACGATGACTGGTTCAACGCCGCCATCGTGAGCATGGGCTGCCTCGGTCTCATGTACTCCGTCGTCCTGGAGGTTCGCCCCGCCTTCCTGCTCAAGGAAACGCGCACGGCGATCAACTGGACCGAGCTTCGGACGTCGCTCAAGAACGGTGGCATCCGGCGCACGGCCAATCACTACGAGCTTGTCATCAGCCCCTACAGCCTCCTTGGCCACAATCGTTGCCTGGTCACCAGTCGTGCCGAGACGCAAACGCCCGGAGATCGCCAGCGCGCCATCTTCGTGAGGTATCGGGCCCTGCTAGAGATATCCGCCTGGTGGCTGCGCTTCCTGGCCCGATTCTGGCCGCGCAAGATCAGACTTCTCTTGAATACCGCCATCGATTTCCTGACCGACGATGACTACACGGACAAGAGCTACAAGGTGTTGAACCTTGGCGATGCCAACTTGATCCCGGTGCTGTCCACGGAGCTTGGGGTGCCGGTCGAAGGTGATCGCTACCTCGACGCCATCGATCGCGTGCTCGAGGTAGCCGAGGAGCTGGCCCGCGACGAGCACCTGTACATGACCGTGCCGCTTGGCGTGCGTTTCGTGCGCGCCACATCGGCATTCATGTCGCCCATGCACGAGCGCGACACCTGCATGATCGAGATCGTCACCCTGGCCGGCGTGAAGGGCTACGAACGCATCATGGAGCGCATGGAGCGGGAGTTGCAGCCGTTCGGCGCGCGCCCCCACTGGGCCAAGCTTAACCACGTCACCCACGAGCGACTGCTGGCCATGTACGGCACGGGCTACCAGCGCTGGCGGCAGGTGCACGACGTGCTGAACGCCAAGGGAACCTTTTCCGGTCCCTTCAGCCGGCGGGTGGGCCTAGGCCAGCCGTAGGTAAGTATACTTGCGTTTGGTCTGACCAAATGAAAGTTGGCGGGACAAGCAACAGCACGAGGTCGATTTCGTCCTGGAGGTGGCCCGGCGTCGTGAGGTGGTGGCCATCGAGTGCAAGAGCGCTGCCCAGAAATTCGACCCAGCCAGCCTGATGTCATTTCGCAAGCGATATCCCCAGGGGCGAAACTTGGTCGTCACCTTGCGGGACACAGATGACGACACCCGAACATTCGGCGAAATCGTGGTCGAGTTCGTTCCTTTCCTCAGGCTGCCGGGGGTGCTCGACAAGCTACGCGGACCGGGCGCGTGAATCCAGGGCCGACTAAGTATCGAGCGCCGCGTGCCTCGACTGGATGGTCTCGGCCAGTTTGTCGACGGCCAGTAAGTCGTCGCTGGTGGGGAGGCCTTTGCTCATCAGAGGCTCGAAGAGTTCCAGCTTGAGTCCAGAAAGCAGGCCCTTGAGCGTGTCGACGGTCTTCCCGCCCCAGGCTTGCGAGCCGATGATCACGGCGTGGCGAAGTTTGGGCTTGATGGCGCCGGCCAGGTAGGCGGCATAGACCGCGGCGGGGTGGGGGCCGTTGAGCACCGTGGGCGTGGCCAGAACCAATGTTGCGGCATCGACCAGTGCCATGGCCAGCTCGCCGATGTCGACGGTCGCCAGGTCGAACTGCTTGACGTTGATGCCTTGGGCGACCAGTCGATCCACCAGCCTGTCCACCATCATCTTGGTGCTGCCATGCATGGACACGTAGGCCACCAAGGCCTCGTTCTTGACCTTGTCCGAGGTCCAATCCTTGTACGCGTCCAGGATGAACTCTGGCCGCCGGTAGATGGGGCCGTGGCTGGGCGCGATGATCTCGGGCGCCATGACGTCGATCTTCTGCAGGTACGCTGGATACTTCAGTCGGAACGGCATCATGATCTCGGCGTAGTAGCGCTTGGCCGAGAGATACACGTGGTGTTCGTCGTCGGCGTACAGGGTGCCGGTGGCGAAGTGCGAGCCGAAGAAGTCGCAGGTGAAGAGAATTTTGTCTTCGCGCAGGAAGCTGAACATGGTCTCGGGCCAGTGGACCCAGGGCGCGAACATGAATTGCAAAGTGCGCCCGCCCAAGTCCAGAACCGCACCGTCGGCGATGATTTCGCACGAGGTGGTGGGGATGCGCAGGTGCGAGGCAAGCAAGTCCGCGCACTTCTGGTTGGTGACCACTTTTGACCCCGGGTAGCGCGCAAGGACGGCGGGAATGCTGCCCGAGTGATCCTGCTCGGCATGGTGGCAGATCACGTAGTCGATCTTCTTGATTCCCAGCTCGTCCAGGTTGGCGAAAAGATCTTTGGCCAGCCCCGGTTCAACGGTGTCCACCAGCGCAACCTTGTCGTTTCCCTGGACCAGGTAGGCGTTGTAGCTGGTGCCAAGCGGTAGGGGAATCAGCGAGTCGAAAAGCCGCCGGTCCCAGTCGATCGCGCCGACCGAATAGACGCCAGGTTTAATCTTGCGAGGTGCCATGGTGAAACTCCTTGCGTAGCCGGAAAAGGAATCCTGTCAAATCATGGGGATGAAGGCGTCTTTGGAAATTCCACAGACGGGACAGCGCCAGTCGTCGGGAATGTCCTCGAACGCCGTGCCTGGCGCAATGCCATGGTCCGGATCTCCAAGTTCGGGATCGTATTCGTAGTCGCAGGCCGAGCACATGTACTTCTTCTTCATGGGTAGAGGTTCCCTACCGCTCTGGAGAGAAAAGTTCAACGTCTGCTGCGTGTGAGCGCCTTGATCGTCGGGCAAGAAAGGGTAGGGTTACCCAATGGCAACAAGCCCGACGCGCACGGAACGGGATCTCCTCGGTGAACGAGAGGTGCCGGCATCGGTTTTGTGGGGCATCCACACCCTGCGCGCGGTGGAGAATTTCCCCCTTTCCGGCCGCCGCGTGGCGCCGGTCTTGATCCACGCCTATGGCCTAGTCAAGCAGGCCTGCGCGCGCGCCAACCGCGAACTGGACAAACTGCCGGTCGCCACGGCGCAGGCCATCGAGATGGCGGCGGCCGAGATGGCCGAGGGCAAGCTTGATGAACATATTCTGGTGGACGCATTGCAGGGTGGGGCGGGAACGTCCCTGAACATGAACGTCAACGAGGTCCTGGCCAACCGCGCTCTGATCCTCCTGGGACGCGAACTGGGCGACTACAAGACCATCGATCCCCTCGACCAAGTCAACATGCACCAGTCGACCAACGACACCTATCCGACGGCGTTGAAGGTGGCGGCTGTCGTCAGCTTGCGCCGCCTGGAAGCCGCCGTGGTCGAGCTGCAGGAGGCTTTCCAGCGCAAGGAGCGTGAGCTGGCCGACGTGGTGAAGGTAGGCCGGACGGAATTGCAGGACGCCGTTCTGACCACCCTGGGCCGCGAGATGGGGGCCTACGCCGAGGCCTTCACGCGCGACCGCTGGCGCATCTACAAATGTGAAGAACGCCTTCGCGTGGTCAATCTGGGCGGTACGGCCATTGGCACGGGCCTGGGCGCACCGCGGGCGTACATCTTTCACGTGGTGGATGTCTTGCGCGACCTGACCGGTTTCGGCTTGGCGCGCGCCGAGAACCTGGTCGAAGCCACTCAGAACGCCGATGCCTTTGTCGAAGTGAGCGGGATTCTCAAGGCCTGCGCCAGCAACCTGTGGAAGGTTTGCTCGGATCTTCGCTTGCTTTCATCTGGGCCCAGCGCCGGCCTTGGCGAAATTCGCTTGCCGCCGCGTCAGGCGGGCTCGTCCATCATGCCGGGCAAGGTGAATCCGGTGGTGCCCGAGGCGGTGACCCAGGCGGCGATGCAGGTCATCGCCAATGATCTGGCCATCACCCTGGCCGTGTCCTCGGGTTCGCTCGAGCTCAATCCCTTCCTGCCCCTGGTCGCGGACGCCTTGCTGAGCAGCCTGGATCTGCTGGCCGCATCGTGCCGGATCCTGGCGCGCGAGTGCGTGACCGGTATCGAGGCCAACGTGGACCAGTGTCTGGCCCACGTCCATGACGGGACCGCGGCCCTGACCGCTCTCGTCGAGCACATCGGCCACGCCGCCAGCAACGATCTGTCGCGCGCCGTGGCCGCCGGGGAAGGCTCCCTGCGCGAGGTGGCCGTGCGACGGGGCTTGCTTACAGCAGAGGAATACGATCATCTCACCTCACCCGGACGGGTGAATCAGCTTGGCCATCGCAGTAAGGAGACAGAATGAACGCGGCACCACGTGGAGTACGTTTGCACATCGGGATCTTCGGACGACGCAACGTCGGCAAGTCGTCGTTGCTCAATGCCCTGACCCGGCAACAGGTGTCCATCGTTTCGCCCGAACCTGGCACCACCACGGATCCCGTGGAGAAGCCCATGGAACTTTTGCCGCTTGGGCCGGTGCTGTTCATCGATACGGCGGGACTTGACGATGTGGGCGCGCTGGGAGCCCAGCGGGTAGAGCGGACAATGAAGGTGCTTGATCGCACCGAGCTGGCGATTCTCGTGCTGGCCGAGGAAGGCCTTGGCAGCTTGGAGCTTGGCCTGCTGGACGCCTTCGAGCAGCGCAAGATCCCGGTCCTGCCGGTGTTCAACAAGCGCGATGTGGCCAAGCCCGACGACGGCGCTCTCGACCGCTTGATCCATCGTGGACTCAAGCCCGTGGTGGCCAGCGCCGTGCGTGGCGAAGGGATGGCCGAGATCCGCGAGGCACTTGTGGCCTTGGCGCCTGACGAATACCTGAATGCGCCCACCATCCTGTCGGATCTTGTGCCGCCCGGCGAATGCGCGGTCCTGGTAGTGCCCGTCGACAAGGAAGCGCCCAAGGGCAGGTTGATTCTTCCCCAGTCCCAGGCCATTCGCGATCTGCTCGACCACGATTCCTACGCCATCGTGGTCAAAGAGCGCGAGTTACGTGAGGCCCTCGATCGTCTGAAGCGCAAGCCGGCCATCGTCGTGACCGATTCGCAAGCCTTTCTGAAGGTCGCGGCTGACACGCCGCTGGACATCCCCATGACCTCGTTCTCGATCTTGTATGCCCGGCAAAAGGGCGATCTACTCAAGTTCGCGCGCGGGGCCCTGGCCATCGACAGTCTCAAGCCAGGCGATCGTATTGCCGTCGCCGAAGCGTGCTCGCACCACCCGGTTGGTGAGGACATCGGTCGTGTGAAGATCCCACGCTGGCTGGGCCAGTACATCGGCGGATCGCTGGATGTTCAGCAAGTGCAGGGGCGAGACTTCCTGGACAACCCGAAGGATTTCAAGCTCGTGATCCACTGCGGCTCGTGCATGCTTAACCGCCGCGAAGTTTTGTCGCGGATCTTCGCCTGCGACCGGGCTGGCGTTCCTGTCACCAACTACGGCATGGCCATCGCGTACAGCCTGGGCATCTTCGAGCGCGCCTTGCAGCCATTCCCTGCCGCCCTCGATGCCTACCGGCAGGCTGCCGCGGCCCGTGGAAGCAAACGCCTGCAACCGGTTAAGTAGGGTCGCTGCCAAGGGCTGTCACCCAACGCACATGTCCAGGCGAAAAACTGACCTGGGCGGTGTGGCCTGTCTCGAATTTTTGAGGCAGGCCGGCGAGGCCGAAGCCCATGCCGAATGAATCGGCGTGGATTCGCCGAGGAGCCGAGCCGACCTCGTGTCTGAACCATCGAACGCCTGGTGGCACAGCCGTTGCTAGTTGGATGGGTGCGGAGGAAATCCATGCATCCAGCTAAGTCTCGACTTCTGATCCTCATCCTTTCTAGCGCGATCGTCCCGGCCTGTGCCGATTCGAAGGACAACAAGCAGCCCCCACCTGGCGATTTGCCAACCTACGTGACCCAGTCGCCCGTGTCGGGCAATGGCAATGGCGCCGAACAGGGGGGACGCGGTCCGACGCTCAGTGGCGGCGCGCCCGTACCCGCGTCGATCTCGGACACCAGCGGCAAGACCTCCGCGGCCGATCCCGTGATCCCTGGCGGCCGTGTGGCCGACGTGCAAGAGGCCGATGTCTACCGCATCCAGAACGGCAAGCTCTTCCTGCTCAACACCTACCGCGGCTTTCTGGTCTACGACATCAACGACACCAAGAAGCCCGTGCGGCTGTCCCACCTGCCGGTGTACGGATATCCAGTCGAGATGTTCATCGAGAACAACACCGTCTATGCCCTGCTCAGCGACGCACTCTACCTGACCCAGATCAATGGCCAGCTTCAGTTTCAGCGGCGCAACACCTCGCAGATCGTCACCATCGACATCAGCGATCCCGCCAATCCGAAGCTTTTGCAATCCCAGGATCTGGCGGGCCAGTTGCGCGAGGGCGTGTCGCGCAAGATCGAGAATTCCATCTACGTGGTGTCCTACCAGCCCAGCGGCTATTGGTACTACGGCTGGGGGGCGCAGAACGGAGAGCAGCCCAATGAACAGGCTTGGGTCTATTCGTTCGATGCATCGACACCCTCTAATTTGAAACAGATCGGGAAGCTCAAGGTCTTCGAGGGCGGCTCCACCGACTCGTATAACCAGGCCACCGGAGAAAGTCACAGCCGCTACTCCAGCGGTGTGACCCTGTCCGCGACCTCGAATGCCATCATGGTGGTGCAGAACTGGTACACCTACGACTCGGTCCCCAGCACCGTGGTCAACAAGTCCGGCGATCCGGACGCGGGCGTCGGTGTCTATAGCTGCGGTTCCTACAAGAACGACCAGCAATCCGTGGTTTCGGTTGTCGATGTGAGCGATCCGGCGGGGACAATCCGGGTGGCCGCCACCTTCAACACCGAAGGTTCGGTGGGCGACCAGTTCAAGCAGACCTACGTCTATGATGCTAAGGCCAACACCGGGACGTATCTGGGCATCTTCGCGCGCAGCCAATGGATCGAAAGCAACTGCAACTACACCCAGCAGACCCAAAACACGCTCGAAGCGTGGAACATCACGGGCGACGGCACCGCGACGCCTCTGTCCTCGATCGACTTTGGCAAACCCAACGAAACCGTACGCGGGTCGTACTTCGATGTGGATCGCAAGGTGGCCTTCGCCATCACCGCGCAATCCATGGACCCCATGTATGCGATCAGTTTTGCCGACCGGAACAAACTGAAGATCCTATCGGCCATCGACGGCCTGTCGGGCGACATGGATCTGTTCCGCCCGGTCGAGAACGGCCAGTACCTGCTGGCCGTGGGGCGCGACACGGGCGCGGCCTGCGCGGGCTACGTGGCGGGTAAGGATGGGGGAGCGGACGCTGGTGTGAACACCGGCTGGGGCTCCCAGATTTCGGTCAGCCTGATCGATGTGCGTGACCTTGCCAAGATTCGTCTGGTTCAGCGCAAGTGCCTCGACATCGCCAATTCTGGCTGGGTCAGCTCGCAGGTGACCTGGAACCTGGACCAGGCCCACAAGATGATCGGCTTGCAAAGCGATGGCACGATCAACGTCCTTACCGTGCCCATCTCGTACAGCGTGCAGGACACCACCAACGACTGGTACTGGTACCGCTACGAGACTGCGGTGGGGATCATGTCCTGGGATCTGGGCCTGTACAACGACACCTTGCCGCCCGAACAGCAGAACGTCATCAGCACCCATGGCCGCTTCGTGCACCCGAACGGCGAGGTCAACCGATCTGTCATCTTCGCCCAAGGCGCGAGCAAGCAGCGTGAGCTGCTCAACATCTCGGACACCTACCTGTCCTTTGCCAACATCCAGAACCTGGACAGCCCAGCGCTCGACTCGGTGGTCGAGATCTCCGCCGCGGATCAGGCCGTCTACAAGTTCGGCGACTACGTGGTCGAAGAGGTGGCGCTGCCCAGCCAAGACTATGCTCGGACCGGCTATGAATTCCGCGTGAAGAAGGCGGGTGGCGACCTCGACCAGACTCCAGTCGTGGCCTCCTTCACGGTTGGACAGGTCCAGCAAGTGATCCGGCATGGCAATCTGCTTGTGCTCTTCAAGGCCATCCAAAACACGACCAACAACGATGCCGGGTACGTGCAGACGACGTACACCAGCCAGGCGCTGGTCTACGACTTCTCCACGCCCACCGCGCCCAAGGCCGTGGGGACCGTGAATCTGCCCGCCGATGTCAGTCCGTACAATCCCTTCTACCGCTATTACTGCGGCGACATGGGGTACTACGGCGGCTACTACTTCGGCTATGGCCAAAGCACGACCGCTGTCACCGAGGGGCTTGCCTTCCTGATCCAGAACGCGAACTACGTGCCGAAGACAGTTACCTCTTCGGATGGCGGCACCACGACCGCTTACAGCTACGTCTATACGCAGAACCTGGCTTTCCTGGACCTGCGCAATCCGGCCAAGCCAGCCATTTCCGAAGTGGCGCTGTCGTTGCCAGGGGCGACCCAAGGAACCGTCGATTCGGCCAACCTGGTGGCGGACGCCATGGCTCCCTCGGGGCTGTACATCAGCTATCGCACGCTCCTTGGCAGCACCGTCGACGACCAGACCAAGGCGACTTTGTATCAGTACGCCAACTATGCCCAGCGCTGGGATCGTCGGAATGGGGCGTGGCACACCGAGGATGCGATCAATATTCCCGGTTCGCTGACCCGTACCTGGGGCTCTGCCAACGGGGAACGACTGCTTTTGACCCGTGACGATGTCTACATCACCAAGCAGGTGGATACCTACTGGCAGTGGGTGGACAACGTCAGCCTGAACCTTCTTCGGGCGGTGGTCGTGAATGGCAAGTCTGGCGCCGAGCGGCTGGACGCGCGCACCTTCGGAGATGTGTCGCCACGGTCCATGGTCTACGACGGCGATCGCATCTATATGACCATCTCGAATTCGCCGTACTACTACGGGTACTATTCGGGCATTGGTCTTGCGGTTCCTGGAATCGCGACAGACAGCTCGGGCGGCGGCGCCTCGTCGGGTTCCAGCGGAACGGGCGGTGCCAGCGGCGGCACCACCGATCCCGCGCCAGACTTGTCGGATCACCTGGCCATTATCGATATGTCCGAGCGCAAGCTGGCCATGGCCTATGACCAACCCACCGAGCTCTACAACCTGGATCTCATGGGCGTGCAGCAGAACAAGCTGTTCGTGAAGCTCGAGGGTGACGGGATTCTTGTCGTCGACGTGGCCAGCGCCTCGGCGCCCAAGGGTGTCTCGTTCTACCGCACGCTGGGGTATGCCTCGGGCATCGAATTCGCTGGGACCAGCGCCTACGTTCCCGCCGACTACTACGGGACGTACCACCTCGACTTGAGCGCTCCTGGCAACCTGTAAAGGAGAGGGCACAGAGGGACGGAGCAGAGGTCACGGAGGGGCGGAGGGGAAGAGCGAAGATCTTGGCTCTTCCCCAAACCTTCGCTGTGCGCTCTTCCTCCTCTGTGGGCTCTCCTGCCCGTGCTAGAAACCGCTCCCGCGTTTCCATGGGAGAGCAACGGGCAGAAGACACAGCCAGCAGGGCCACCGTATGGCCGGACTTGGTGCGCCCCGAGCAGTACGACGGTGAAGGGAACCATGGTTTTTATCGCGCGGCGGTTGATCGGCTTTTGGACAAGGCGCCCCACTTGTCCGGACGTGGGCTTGATCTCGGGTGTGGCACCGGCTTTTCGCTGGAAGGACTGATCGCTCACGCGCCGGAAGTTCACTGGTTTGGCGCGGACTGTTCGCGCGAGATGCTGGCCTTGGCCAGGCAGAAGGCGGAACTATCCTCGGCTGGCCTGTTCCATGCGCAGGCGGAGGCCTTGCCCTTCGCGAACGCGACTTTCGACGTGGTGGTGGCGAATTTCTCGTGGCACTGGTTCGGCGCGGAAGCGGGGCGCGAGGTTCGGCGCGTGTTGCGGCCAGGCGGATGTTTCCTTGCGTGCTTGCCCTTGCGACGATTCTCGAGTGCCCCCGGGAATCGCGCCCTGGCGCGGGAGGTCTTGGCGGGCCGCGGCCACTTCGC
>Ga0302321_100006124_pt1 | contig 10563 bp, 5 predicted proteins | sample Fen_T0_1_FD_202505 | JGI IMG/M metagenome (GOLD analysis project Ga0302321, IMG submission 202505) | Peat permafrost microbial communities from Stordalen Mire near Abisko, Sweden - Fen_T0_1 | ecosystem: Environmental > Terrestrial > Soil > Wetlands > Permafrost | place: Sweden: Abisko... | reverse complement strand
ACCTACCGGATCAGCGGCCACTCCCCTTCGGACGCCTCGAGCTACCGGACCAAGGAAGAGATCGAGATGTGGGAAAACCGCGACTGCGTGAAGAGCTACGGCGAGTACCTCGTCGCCGGCGGGGTGCTCACCCAGGCCGAGGTCGACGCCACCCGGGTCAAGATCGGCACGAAAATGAACAGCATCTACAAGCTGGCCATCGACATGACCGAGTCGCCCCGCATCCAAGGTGCCTTCATCGAGACGGTGATGTTCAGCAACACCAAGGCCGACAAACTCGACGACCGCGAGCCCGAAGTCCTGCTCCCCCTGGCCGAAAACCCCCGGGTGAAGAGCAACGCCACCAAGGCCCGGTACGCCCTGGACGCCGACGGCAAGCCTCTCCCCAAGGCCAAGATTTTCGCCTACCGCGACGGCCTGTTCGAGGCCATGATCCACAGGTTCTACGAAGACCCCACCATGGCCGCCTGGGGCGAGGAAAACAGGGACTGGGGCGGGGCCTTCGCCGTGTACCGCGGGCTCACCGAGGCCCTCCCGTACAAGAGGTTGTTCAACAGCCCCATCAGCGAAGGCGCCATTGTCGGTTCGGGCGTCGGTTACGCCCTGGCCGGCGGCCGGGCCGTGGTCGAGCTCATGTACTGCGACTTCATGGGCCGGGCCGGGGACGAAATTTTCAACCAGATGGCCAAATGGCAGGCCATGTCCGCGGGCCTTCTCAAGATGCCGCTGGTGCTGCGCGTGTCCGTCGGCGCCAAGTACGGCGCCCAGCACAGCCAGGATTGGTCGGCCCTGGTGGCCCACATTCCCGGGCTCAAGGCCTACTTCCCCGCCACCCCCACCGACGCCAAGGGCATGCTCAACCTCGCGCTGCGCGGCACCGATCCCGTCGTGTTTTTCGAAAGCCAGGCCCTCTACGATGTGGGCGAGATCTTCGAAAAGGGGGGAGTGCCCGAGGGCTTCTACGAAACCCCCGAAGGCGAACCCGTGGTCCGCAAGACGGGCAAGGACCTGACCCTGGTCACCCTGGGGGCCACGCTCTACAAGGCCATGGACGCCGCCAAGGAACTGCAGACCAAGTACGGCCTCGACGTGGAGGTCATCGACCTGAGGTTCATCAGCCCCCTGCGCTACGACGTTCTCATCGAGTCGGTGAAGAAGACGGGAAAACTGGTGCTGGCCAGCGACGCCTGCGAGCGGGGCAGTTACCTCCACACCGTGGCCTCGACCCTCAGCCAAGTGGCCTTCGATTCCCTCGACGCCCCGGTGGCCGTGGTGGGCAGCCGGAACTTCATCACCCCCGCCGCCGAGATGGAAGACGTGTTCTTCCCCCAAACCGAATGGATCATCGACACCATCCACGAGCGGGTGCTACCCCTAGCCGGACACGTGCCCACGACGGTGCAGACCGTGGGCGAGGTGCTGAGACGGAATAAATTAGGGCTCTAGGGAGGGGGGGCGTCCGCCGCAACGCCCCGGATCGGAAAGAGAATTTTGAACCACGGAGGTCACGGAGGAAGGGATCGGAAGAAATGGAACTCCCTGAATCTTCCAGTCTTCTCCGTGCCCTCCGTGGCGACGAAGTCGCCCGTGGTTCAAAAAACGAAAAGGGAAAAAATGAGCAACAGCTTACGCGATCAAATCAACTCTCCCTCCCTCCCCCGGCACGACAGGTTGGTGGCCCTGAGATCCCTGGTGGTCACGGGGGTGGAACGTGGGGAGAGGCTGGGTGAGGTGAACAACCACGTCCACACCTGTTATAGCTTCAGTCCCTACACGCCAGCGACGGCGGCCCTCAAGGCCTTCGAGGCCGGGCTAGACGCCGTGGGCTCGGTGGACCACGACAGCATCGGCGCCGCTAGGGAGACCCTGGAAGCCGGCGTGATCCTGGGCATGGCGACCACAGTGGGATTCGAGCTGAGGGTGTCGCTGAAGGGCACGCCCTTCGAGACCAAGAAGATCAACTTCCCCGAGTGCCTGGGCAAGGCCTACATGGTCATCCACGGTGTGCCGGCGAACCGGATCGACGAGGCCGAGGTCTTCCTGAGACCCCTCCGGGCTGTGAGGGTGGCGAGAACCCGGAAGATGACCCGGGCCCTGAGCGACCTCCTGGAAAAAGCGGGTCTGCCAAACCTCGACTTTGACGCCCACGTGGCCCCCCTCACCCAGCTGAAGGACGGCGGGGGAGTGACCGAAAGGCACCTGTGCGCCGCGGCAGCCCACCACATCTTGGGAGGAGCCCCCTCGGGCCCCCAGGTCGTGTCACTTTTGCAAAACAGCCTGGGCATCCCCGTTCCGGCCAAGCTGGCGGGCCTCATCAGCGACCCGACCAACCCCCACGCCCTGTACGATCTTGTGGGTCTCCTCAAGACCACCCTCCTCGACAAGGTGTTCCTCGAGCCCGGGGACGACGAGTGCCTGCCCGTAGCCGATGTGGTCGCCTTCGCCCGGTCCCTGGGGGCCATCCCGGCGTACGCCTATCTGGGTGATGTGGGCCAGTCGCCCACAGGCGACAAGAAGGCCGAACACTTTGAGGACGCCTACCTCGACGAGCTGTTTGCGGCTCTGGGGGGCTTCGGATTCCAGGCCGTGACCTACATGCCCCCCCGGAACACCCTGGAGCAGCTGACCCGGGTGCAGAAGCTGGCGACGAAGCACGGCCTGTTCGAAATCAGCGGCGTGGACATCAACAGTTCCCGCCAGAGCTTCCATTGTCCCGAGATTCTGCGCCCGGAGTTTGTCCACCTGAACGAAAGCACTTGGGCTCTCATCGCCCACGAAAAGCTGGCGGCCATCCAGCCCGAGCTGGGGTTCTTCCATCCGGCCAACCCCATGGCCTCGTGGAAGCTGGTCGACCGCATCGGGGCCTACGCCCGGGCCGGCCGGCAGATGGACCCCCGGCGTCCGGCGACCATTGCCATTCCGCGCCCGTAAGGAGATTGTATGAGTGATCAAGTGTTTCTATCGCTCGCCCCCCAGATCCGGGGTCTGGCCGCCGCTTCGGGCCACCGGGTGCACGTGAAGTTCGACGCCTCTGCGCCGGCTCCGGCCCAAGCGCTCAAAATCGGCGCCCATCAACCGCTGGAAGAGGGTTGGAGAGCCGGAGTACCCGGCTCCCTCCTCCCTCCGGCCGTCCATATCGAGGGCGTGGGCACGTTCATCCTCACGGAAACGGGGCCTTCCCGAGTTGCCAACCGGGCCGAGGTGATCCGGGGCAAGGTGGCCGTGGTCACCGGGGGCGCCCAGGGTTTCGGCGAAGAAATCACCCGGGGACTGGTCGCCAACGGGGCCTTCGTGGCCGTGGCCGACCTCAACTTGGCCGGCGCCCAAAAGTTGGTGGATGAACTGAACAAGACTGCGGGCAAGCCCGTGGCCCTGGCCGTGGTGGTGAACGTCAGCCACGAAGACTCGGTGGCCGCCATGGTTGCCTCGGTGGTTGCCGCCGTCGGTGGCATCGACCTCTTCGTGGCGAACGCCGGGGTGCTCAAGGCCATGCCCGTGGTCGAACAAGACGTGAAGAGTTTCGAGTTCGTGACAGCGGTGAACTACACAGGCTACATGCTCTGCGTCAAACACGCGTCGCGGATCATGCGCGAGCAGACCAAATACCACCCGCAAGGCTGGACCGACATCATCCAGATCAACAGCAAGTCGGGGCTCGAGGGGTCGAACAAGAACGGCAGCTACGCCGGGAGTAAGTTCGGCGGCATCGGCCTCACCCAGAGCTTCGCCCTCGAACTGGTGGCGTACAGGATCAAAGTGAACAGCATCTGCCCAGGGAACTTCTTCGACGGCCCCCTGTGGTCCGACGCCGAGAACGGCCTGTTCGCCCAGTACCTGCGCACGGGAAAGGTGCCGGGGGCCAAGACCATCGGCGACGTGAAGAAGTTCTACGAAGCCAAGGTGCCCATGAACCGCGGCTGCACAGGCCCCGATGTGCTTCGGGCGTTGCTGTACATCGTGGAACAGGAATACGAAACCGGCCAAGCTGTCCCCGTCACGGGTGGGCAGGTCATGTTGAATTGAAGGAATCGAACATGGATGAAGCGGATAGGAGGGATGGAGCGTCGCCCCTCTCCCTTCCTTCCCTGTTCTTATCCGTGTTCATCCTCTTCATCCATGTTGATTTTTTTGTAAGGAGCAACCTATGAAAACCAAAGCAGTCCGCCTCTACGGGCAAAACGATCTCAGGCTCGAAGAGTTCGAGCTTCCCCCGATCAAGGACGACGAGATCCTGGCCAAGGTCATCTCGGACTCGGTGTGCATGTCGAGCCACAAGTTGGCCCTCCAGGGCGAGAAGCACAAACGGGTACGGTACGACCTGAAGAAGCAGCCCATCATCATCGGCCACGAGTTTTGCGGCGAGCTGGTCGAGGTGGGCAAGAAGTGGTCGAAGAAGTTCAAGGTGGGCGACAGGTTCAGCATCCAACCGGCCCTCAACAAAGACGGAACGCTCTGGGCCCCGGGGTACAGCTACGAGCACATCGGCGGCGACAGCCAGTACGTGGTCATCCCCGCCGAGGTGATGGAGCTCGACTGCCTGCTTGAGTACAAGAGCGACGTGTTCTTCATGGGGTCCCTGAGTGAACCTGTGAGCTGCATCGTCGGCGCCTTCCACGCCCAGTACCACACCAAGCCCGGCAACTACGTGCACGACATGGGCATTGTGAAGGGTGGCAGCATGGCCTTGCTGGCCGGCGTCGGCCCCATGGGCATGGGCGCCATCGACTACGCCCTGCACTGCGACCGCCGACCCGGGCGCCTGGTGGTCACCGACATCGACGATGCCCGTCTGAAGCGGGCCGAGAGCATCTTTTCGGTAGGCGCCGCGAAAAAGGCCGGGGTGGAGCTCATCTTCGTGAACACCAAGGACCTAGCCGACCCGGTGGAACACCTGAAGACGCTCAACGGCGGCAAGCTCTACGACGACGTGTTCGTGTTCGCCCCGGTGAAGCCCGTGGTCGAAATGGGGGACCGCCTGCTGGGCCAGGACGGGTGCCTGAACTTCTTTGCCGGGCCCACCGACAACCAGTTCGCCGCGAACCTGAACCTCTACAACGTGCACTACGAGGCCCACCACCTCGTCGGAACCTCGGGGGGCAACACCGACGACATGCGCGAGTCCCTGGCCATGATGACCACGGGGCAACTCACCCCCGAGATCATGATCACCCACGTGGGCGGCCTGAACGCCGTGGCCCACACCACCCTCGAGCTCGACAAGATCCCCGGGGGAAAGAAGTTGTTCTACGTGCACAAGAAACTCGAGCTGGTGGCCATCGCCGACTTCGCCGGGCACGGCAAGACCGACCCGTTCTACGCCAAGCTCGCCGAGATCTGCGCCCGGCACAACCAGCTCTGGAGCGGCGAGGCGGAGAAGTACCTACTGGCGAACGCACCGAGCATCTAGCGGAGCGGGGGCGCAGAGGAAGAATGGCCATGGCGGTGTGTTCCATCCTCCCCAGGCGCGACGAGTTAACCGACGACGGCATCCATCGGCACACTGGCGGGTTGAGGAAAAGGCGGGTCGCGAGTTACCCTTCCTTTGGGAGGAAACGGTGTGGCTATGAAATTTGGTTTTGTGAGCGCGATTTTGGGCGAGTTGTCGTTCGAGGAGGTGGTTGACTTTGCAGCCGCCAGCGGTTTTTCTTGCGTTGAGATGATGTGCTGGCCGGTTGGGAAAGCGGAACGGAGGTACGCCGGGGTCACCCACATCGATGTTTCGTCCCTCGACGACCAGAAGGTAGCGGCCATCCAGGCCTACCTCAAAACCAAGGGCGTCGAAATCTCATCCCTGGGGTACTACCCCAACCCCCTCGACCCCGACCCCGAGAAGCGCCAATTCTTCGCCGGTCACCTGAACCAGCTCATTGAAGCCGCTGCCTTCTTGGGCGTGAACCGGGTGACCACGTTCATCGGCCGGGACAAGACCAAGAGCGTGGACGAGAACATGGCGGCGTTCCAAGAAGTCTGGACTCCCCTCATCGCCCATGCGGCGGCGGCTAAGGTGCAGATCGCCATCGAGAACTGTCCCATGCTCTTCACCGCCGACGAGTGGCCCGGGGGGCTCAACCTGGCGACCACCCCGGCAATCTGGCGCCGAATGTTTGAAGCCATCCCCAGCCCTTGGTTCGGGCTCAACTATGACCCGTCGCACCTGGTGTGGCAGCACATGGACACCATCAAGCCCATTTACGAATTTTCAGACAAGCTGTTCCACGTCCACTTCAAAGACGTGAAGGTCTACCGAGACAGACTCGACCAAGTGGGCATCATGGCCACGCCGTTGCAGTACATGGCGCCCAAGCTTCCCGGTTTGGGCGACGTCGACTGGGGCAAGTTTGTTTCGGCGCTCACCGACGTCGGGTACCAAGGCCACGCCTGCGTCGAAGTGGAGGACAAGGCCTTCGAGGGTTCGCTGGAGATGCGCAAGAAGTCGTTGTTGCAGAGCCGCAACTACCTAGACCAATACCTCATCTAGAGCGAAGGCTCGGACCTCGGGTTTTTGGCTTCGTCTCAGTCGTGTTCGGTGCTCGGCGTACAGGGAGTACGCCTGCGCTCCGTGCACTCCTTCGACTTTGCCAAAAAGCCGATCTCCTTCGCCTAGTCCTACGCGGCTTTCGCTTCGCTCAGCAGTTGGTACTGATTTGGCAGTGGCGCGGTACGCGCCACGAGCTGGTACCGGCTCGTCCTTTTTGAGTTTCCGTTGACGCCTGACCGGGGTCGGCGTAGCATGGCTTCCGTAATCCACATAAGGAGGCCATGATGGCCATTCGGGAAGTCATTCAAGTCGAACAGAAGGTGTCCATCCTCAAGGGAATTCCGCTCAGTTTGCAGCATTTGTTTGCCATGTTCGGGGCGTCGGTCCTCGTCCCCATCCTGTTCAACAGCTTTGCGGGCAAACAGGTGGTCGACCCTTCGCTCGTCCTTTTGATGAACGGCGTCGGAACCTTGATCTACATCTTCGTCACCGGCGGAAAGGCTCCGGCTTTTCTTGGGTCGAGCTTTGCGTTCCTGGCACCGACGGCGGCGGTGATTGCGGCGGCCGTGGCCGCAGGCCAGGATTCGTCCCTGGGCTTCAGCCATGCCGTGGGCGGCTTCGTAGTCGCAGGCCTGGCCTTCGTCCTGGTTTCGCTCATCATCCGGTTCGCGGGGCGAGGATGGATCTCCGTAGTGTTGCCAGCGGCGGCCATGGGACCCATTGTGGCCCTCATCGGATTGGAGTTGTCTCCCGTCGCCGTGGGCATGGCGTTCTACAAGGACGCGAGCATGGCGAGCGGGGTCATCCTGCCGGTCAACTCTGAGATTGCGCTTTTCACCCTGGCGGTGGTGGTGATCGGGTCCATCGTGTTCCGCAAACTGTTCGCCGCCCTCCCCGTCCTCATCGGGTTGATCGCGGGCTATGCCCTGGCCTGCGTCATTAATGTGTGGGTCCCGGGTACGGTGAACTTCGGAAGTCTGGGTACGGCCCAGGTTTTCGCGTTCCCGAAGATGGTCTTCCCGGTATTCGACGGGCCGTCCATCGTGGTCATCCTGCCGGCGGCGCTGGTGGTGATGAGCGAACACATCGGCCACCTGTTCGTCACCGGCAACATCGTCCAGCGCGACCTGCTCAAGGTTCCCGGGCTGCACAATTCCATGCTGGGTGACGGCTTATCGACCATGCTCTCAGGCCTCACGGGCTCGTGTCCCACCACCACTTACGGCGAGAATATGGGTGTCATGGCCATTACGAAGGTGTACTCAGTGTGGGTGATTGGCGGCGCTGCGGTGATCTCCATTGTCATCGCGTTCTTCGGCCACCTCAGCGCGGCCATCAGCTCCATCCCCACCCCGGTGATAGGCGGCATCAGCATGATGCTCTACGGCGTCATCGCGGCCTCCGGTCTGCGGATGCTCATCGAGGCGAAGGTGGACTATTCGAAGTCGAAAAACCTCATGATCTCGGCATTGGTGTTTGTGGTCGGCATCTCGGGCGTTCCTGTGAACATCTACGGCACCCAACTCAAGGGCATGGTTTTGGCGACGGTGGTGGGGATGCTCATCAGCCTGTTGTTCTTTGTCTTCGACAAACTGGGGTGGACTGCGGAACCCGAGGTTCCCGCGGATAAGGCAGCCGGACTGTAGGCGGAGGTAAGGCACGGATCTCGGGATTTTTGGCGTCGCCTCGTTCTTCGTGGACCGGAAACGACTCCTACAACTGCGTATGTAGATACTGGTGCTGAATGATCAGCCTAGTCCATCTGCGGTAGGCACGATGCAGTAGAGGTGTTTATTCGATCAACTGGCCTTTCCCATTCGTTGCTGACACAAATTCAGCGGACTCGAGAGGCTGTCTCCCTGCTCCGCGCCGGCGCGGATACAAACGATGTTGTTTTCAAGTTTAGGTTCTTTGATCAAGCACATCTCTATCGTTATCTCAAGCGGTTTGTAGGTATGACCGCCCGCAGGATCAGGGAGGCGAAGTGGGTAGGATCTCTTATGGAAGTCAGTTCAGGGGAGATTGAACTTTAGCTGGGGACTGTGTTTTCGTTTTCGTACAATACGCACTGAAAGTTGGTCGTTATTCTGGTGAGCAACGGGACCAGTTGTTCCCCCAAGAAAGTGCCCGATGCCAGAGTGAAGTGCGGGATGTTGATCGCGTTGAACAGACCAGAGAGGTCAGACGTCGATGAAATGGTTGAATCGGCTGCGAAGGCCGGAGGTGCTCCTGATGTTCGATCAGTAATGGACCACGGCTTCTCTGTGCCTTCATAGTCAGACTCTCTCCGCGCTCCCCGGTCACGGTTAGCTCTCCTCGACGATCAGCACTCCCCAGGGCGGGAGCGGTAGGGTCTGGTTAGCAGCTACCGGCAGGCTGGACAGGAGTTCTTGTCCGGGGCCGCCGGCGTGGGAGACTTTGGCGATGGCATCGGAGTAGTTGAGGTAGTAGGCGATGCGGTGGCCGGCTTGATTGGTGCCGGTTTTCCTGACGACGGGCCAGACGTCGAAGGCAAGACGATCGAACTGGCCTGTGCGGAGGAGGATTTCGGTGAGGGCTCCTGACATAACTTCCGGGTCGGGCTGACAGCCAATGTAGGCAGCCCAGCCCGCCTGGTGGCGGTTGAGGGTGACGGCGGCGTACCGACCCCAGTGGGGGTGGTCGTAGGTCGCGAGCACGTCGGCGCCGGCGGATTCGACGAACTCGAACCAACCGTCAACGCGGTTATGGAGGGGACCCACGTCGAACGGATCGTCGTTGAGCGGCAGGGCTTCGGCTTTGGAGAACTGGCTGTAACGGATGCCCAACGATTGGGACAGGATTCCTGGTTGGACCGCAGTCCTCACCTGGACGTTCTCGTTGCTGAACCCGCTGGCCAAGGTGGCGACAAGGGTGCCTCCCCGGGCGACGAATTGGTTGTACCGATGGAGGGCTGCGTCGGGGGCCGAGTAGAGGGCGGGGACGAACAGCAGCTCGTAGGCCGACAGGTCCTCGTGGTCGGGGGTGACGAAGTCGCATTCGACGCCCAGCCTGTAGGCGGCGTCATACAGCCGCCGCACCACGTCGTTGTAGGCGAGACCGCCGAAGGCCTGCTTGAAGGAATTCATCGCCGACAAGGATGGGTTGCTGACGACCATGGCCGCCCGGGGTGCCTTCTTGAGGTTCACCAGCTTCGATCCTATGTTCTTGATCTCGTTTCCCCACTCGACGGCTTCCTCGTACGTGGGGTTGGGTAACAGGTCGTGGCTGAGCAGGCCCTTCCAGTAGGTCTCGAACGAGTTGTGGATGGAGTGCCAGTGCCAGTATTCGACAAGGTTCGCCCCGGCGGCGAAGTGGCTGAAGGCCTGGAGCCTCAACTGGCCGGGGAAAGGCACCCACTCGGGAAAGCCCTGGGCTTCGGTTTCGAGGACGAGGTAGTTGTCATGCTTCAGAGACCGGGCCATGTCACCGCAGAACGAGATTTCGGCCCCCGTGAGTTTGTCCTGGGTGGGGTGGTAGACGTCGATACCGACCACATCGAACGGCTTCGATGCGGCAAAATGGTCCACGTCGGGCTGGACGCCGTACGAGTACCCTCGCCACTCGAAGTCGAAGTTGTGGGTCACGAACTGGCTTGGTTTCTTGTACTCGTTGATCAGCCCGACCTGCCAGGCTAGGTAGTCGGTGACCAGAGACCGCTGGAAGGCTGAGTACGCCGACCCGAGGCTGGCGTTGATGGTGGCGTCCACGGAAGGGAAATCCTCCCAGGCGTTGACCCGGTTGCTCCAGTAGTCCAGGCCAAAGGCCTTGTTGAGGGCGTCGGTGGTGCCGAACTTTGCCTTCAGGTGGGCGACAAAGGCGGCCTGGACCGCGGGTCCGTAGTTGTTGTAGTGCTTGGTCTCGTTGTCGGCCTGGAACCCAATGACCGCGGGGTGACCGGCGACCCGGCCGAGCATAGCCCGGATCACTCGTTCGGCATGGAATCGGAACGAAGGGTCGGCGATGTCCATGTTCTGCCGGGGGCCGTACTTGTTCCGTCCGGTGGCGGTGGTCGCCAGCACTTCCGGGTGCTTGCGGACCAGCCATGGTGGCACGGCGTAGGTCGG
>Ga0302321_100006122_pt1 | contig 10565 bp, 8 predicted proteins | sample Fen_T0_1_FD_202505 | JGI IMG/M metagenome (GOLD analysis project Ga0302321, IMG submission 202505) | Peat permafrost microbial communities from Stordalen Mire near Abisko, Sweden - Fen_T0_1 | ecosystem: Environmental > Terrestrial > Soil > Wetlands > Permafrost | place: Sweden: Abisko... | reverse complement strand
AACCACGACGCATATCGGTCACGCCGGCAGCGATCCATATCCTCGTTCCGGTGCGGAGTTCGATCACTTGCGCAAACTCTCCAAGATCGACTTCAACAGCACCGGATCGGCACCGCACTCAACGCTGATCACAACCCGGCCTGGAAACTCAATATGAATCGCGCCGCTTGCCGCCGGCTGTTCCTTCACACCAGCATCCCGTGTCACGTTGGCCGTCTCGCACGGAGCAGATAACGTAACAGGAAGAAGCGCTGTCGATGCCGCATCGGGTTCGGCCAGTTCGCCTCTCTTCAGCTCGCGGCGCCACTTGAACACCTGGTTGGCGTTCACTCCGTGAGCCCGCGCCACCAGCGCCACACTAGCTCCAGGCGCGAACGTCAACTCCGCGATCCGCCGCTTCTCTGAGACCGATCGCCATCTCCGTGCGCGACGCGCCTCTCCACCACCGTCTGACTCAACCATGACTGAATAGTCGACTGCATCCCCGAGCTAATGCCAGAGGGGAACTCAGAACGCTTACGTATCGGACGCCGGTCTAGCTCTAAAGAATGTCTCTGGCGCACCAGGGATGCGCAAATCTCCAAAATGCACTGTCCGGTGAGCCCGTCGAGAAAAGAGTTCCAAAATGCTCTCGAGCCAGTTATGCGAGAGTTCTCCGCGACTCAGATTCTGCAATGATCGAAAGGGTACGCCGACGTTCCCCTCGATCACGCTCAATCAAATCAATAAACCGCACGGTAATCAGAAATCCAGATCTACTCTTCACATAGCGAGAGCAGTCCAGGTAAGCCGTGGCTGTTTACGAGCTTTCACTTCATCCAGAATCTTCGGATCGGAGCGAATTACCGATCGCTATCGCTTCTTCGCTCTGTTCGATGTCGAAGTCAAACGCTAGTTGTCCAGGCAGCGGCGGCGGGGCAAAGCGATCGTCCATTCCGCCGGTTCCCGATGTGCCCGCTTCGCCCGCTTGAAATGCGCGCTTGAATACCTTCTTTCAGATTGTCTTCCATTTTGAAATCTCGTTGCTCCAATCATTGGGCGTACCCTCCGGTCGGAGCATCGGCGGCTGGGTTGAGTGTACCCGTTCGATGTGAGAGCATCCGTGCTTCGAGGTCGTGCTCAAGAAAACGCCAGAGCCGCCGCTTGCCCTCGCCAAGGGGATACGAGGGCAAGTAGCCTTCCCGTGCCCACCGCACGACTGTCCGGGAATTCAAGCCTCCAAGAAAATGAGCAGCCTCCACAGGACTGAGGTACCTGCGGCGTCTGTCTTGTGATTCAGATGTTTGCACAAAGCAATCCTTTGGGCGCGTCACAGGCCACATTGGATTGCCTCTATGAAGGCCGTCATCAAGATCGAATACTTTAACAGCACGGGCCAGCGCGCACTGCGCCTGAGCTGGCGCACTCTCTCGTCTTTTAGCGTTTGTTGAGCGGCGCACAGGCCGGGCTATCCCACGGGTTGTTGTGGGGAGATTCAGGACGTGCGGAAGGGGCGTCCCTTTACGACGCCCGCACCTTCCCGGATGGTGACAAGCTGATCGGCGGCAAGCGTGCGGTATTTCTCAACGAGTCCGAGGGGCCAACGGATCTCGATGTCGGCAGTTGTCGCAGCGCCTAGGCCAAAGTGCAGACGTGGATCGCTGGCGGAAAGATAACTGGATTGACTCAGCACCTCCTGCGCCTGCACCTTGCCTCCGTAGCGAGCCAGGACGCGCGCACCGATGGCGCTGCGGTTGCTTTTCACTCCTTCAAGACGGATCTTGATCCAGTGGTTGCCGGCAGGAGCGTCGTTGCGCAACAGCGAAGGCGGCTCATTGACGTTCATGATCAGGGCATCCATATCGCCGTCGTTGTCGAAGTCTCCAAATGCGAGGCCGCGGCCGCAGTGGCGGGCCACAATGCCGGGACCGGCTTCCGAACCCATCTCGGCGAAGGTTCCGTCGCCTCGATTGCGAAAGAGGATGCAGGGAGTGCGCAGAGCGTACTTTGGCGAGAGGCGATCCAACTCAGGATAGACGGAACCGGTGGAGATCAGGATGTCAGGGTATCCGTCGTTGTCGAAGTCGACGATTCCCGCGCCGAAGCAGACGTAACGAGTCTCGTTGTTGATACCGGCCTGTATCGTGATGTCGTCGAAGTTGGCCTTGCCATCGTTGCGGTAGATACCGGTAGCCTGATCGAGAATGTGGGTCTTGACCAGGTCGGTGTGCCCGTCCAGATTGTAGTCGCCAATACCCACGCCCATGCCGCTCATCTGACGGCCGTCGGCGCTGAGCGCGACTCCGCGCATCAAGCCCTCCTCACGAAAGGTCCCGTCATGGTTATTCAACAGCAACAAGGATGGCGTGGAGTCGCAGGCGACGAAGATATCCGGCCAGCCGTCTTCGTCGGCATCGAAGCTGACCGCTGTGAGGCCGTATGATCCGCGGAAGCCGCCGACACCGGACTCCTTTGACACATCTGTAAAAGTGCCGTCGCCATTGTTGCGGTAGAGATAGTTCTGTGCCTTGACCAAGCCGTTGGGACCGCAGTTGACCGGCACGTTTTCGTAGTTGCAGTTGACCACCGAGAGGGATGGCTTGGGCGCGGTAGCCAGGTCGATCTCAAGATAGTTGGCGACGAAGAGGTCGAGCAGTCCGTCGCGGTTGTAATCCACAAAGGTGCATCCACTGCTGAAGCGCGTCTCAGGGTGAAGCAGGCCGGCCTTCTCGGTCACATTGGTGAAGGTTCCATCGCCGTTGTTGCGATAGAGGCGATTTTGACCGTAGTAGGTGAGGAAGAGATCCTCGAAGCCGTCGTTGTTGTAGTCGCCAACGCAAACGCCCTGCGCCCATCCGATATCGACCAGGCCAGCCTTGGCAGTCACGTCTGTGAAAGTGCCGTTGCGGTTGTTTTTGTAGAGGCGGTTGGTGGCGCTGGGGGGCGTGTTCTCGAGCCGCCTTCCGCTCAGGATGAAGATGTCCATCCAACCGTCATTGTCGTAGTCGAAGAAGGCGCAGCCCGTTGCCATGGACTCGACGATATAGGTGAAGCTGTCGGGCTCACCGCAGATAGTAGGCTCCGTGAGACCCGCAGCATGCGCAACGTCGACGAAGCGCGAAAAGGGCGCGAGAGTCTTTGCCGATCCCGGCGCGGCGCTGAGATTGCCGGAGAGCAGCGAGCCTAGGACCGCCGAAGGAATGGTCCGTAGCAGTTCGCGGCGGGTCCAGGGATCTTTTGATTTGTTCCTCATCACTGCTACCATCCCTCTGGAATCGGCGGCACCGCCCAGGTTAGTGTTGTGCCTGACCGGCGGTCAGGTTCTTTCGGAGTTCCAGCCCCTGGGTATTGCCTGGATCGATCTTGAGCGCGCTATCGACAGCTAGCAGAGCGTCGGGAATGCGGGACTCCGTGGCCAATGTGGCGGCAAGAGCAATCCATGCCTGCACGTAGCCGGGAGAGGTTTTGATAGCGAGCCGGAACTGCTGTTCGGCGCTGCGGGTGTCGCCGTTGCGAGCATCCACGATGCCGAGCTGATATTGTGCCAGAGCAAAGTTGGGATCGATCTTTACAGCTTGTTCGAGCGCAGCTCGTTCGCCGTCAATGTCGTTGAGGTCGCCTAGGACGAGTGCCAACTGGTAAGGCAATCCGGCGTTGTCAGGCAGCACCGCGATCGCCTCCCGGTAGAGCGCGGCAGCTTTTTGCTTGTCGCCCGCCCGCGCAGCCTCGGCGGCCTGCGTAGACTTCTGCGCCGCGATGGTATGGTCTGATTTATCCTTCACCAGTTTCTGGTAGAGAACCAACTGTTGCTGCGCCACATCGGTTTCGCCCAGCTTGCGCAGAACCTTGGCCAGTTCGAAGCGGCTCTCGGGGTCAGCCGGGTCGAGCTCTACGGCCTTTTGCAACTGCTCTTTGGCGGCTGTGTAGTCTTGAAGCTGCTCCAGGGTGTATCCGAGGTTGTAGCGGGCGCTGTATTGGTTTGGATTGAGCTTCACCGATTCCTCGAGGTGTTTGCGCGCGGCGGCGAAGTCGCCGGCAGTGCGTTCCAGCACTCCGTTCAAATAGAGAAAATCCGCATCGTGAGGAGCCTGCGCAAGGAGTTTGCGAGCGAGAGGCAATGCAGTCTGGTTCTCCGCGTTAAAGGCAAGCACGTGCAAATAAATGCGCTGGGTCTCGATATCGTGGGGATTGCGTTCGGCCAGTTGCTCGGCGACCTTGGTGGCCTCTTCAAAGAGCGACAGCTTGACGTCAGTCGACACGAGCAATGAGGCGAGTGTCGCTGAGTTGGGGTCGGTCTTCATCCCCTCCTTCAAGACTCGGGCAGCGTCGCTAAACTTCCCGGTGTTTCTGTATGCAGTGGCAAGATCGAGCGTGAGGTTCTCATCGAGTTGTGTCTCGGTGAGCTGGGCGATGACGGTCTCATTGTCGCCTGCATCGAGAAGTACCTTGGCAATTCCATCCATCGCCATCTTGGAGTTGGGGTCGATCCTGAGCGCAGCTTGCCACTCAACGAATGCCTCCTTGCCGCGGCCCAGCCCGGCCAGAGCCGATGCAAGCAAAAGATGCGCCTTCTCTTCTGCGGGATGCTGCTCGACCGATTGCAGAAGCGGGGCAACGGATTCTTCCAGCTTTCCAGCAGTGTAGAGACTCAATCCGAGAAGATATGGGAGGCGCGGCGAGTTGGGTTCCAGCTTGAGTCCAGCTTGAAAGGCCTGAGCAGCGCATTCCGATTTGCGATTCTCGCCGAACCAAATGCCCAAAGCCTCGTAGGCATTCGCATCCGGGTGGGAGTGGACTCGCGCCTCAAGGGGCGCTGGGCCAACGCACGAGGCGGACCAAAGCGGCTGCGAGATGGCTAGAGCTACCGAGCCTGCTAAGGCCAGCATCCTCGACAGGCGACCGGCGCAATTGAAAGGATCGTACATGCTCGTTCACTCCTCGGACCATGAAGCCGCGTGGTTCCCGCACATAGAGTCCAGAAATCGAGCATAGTGGGGCGACTTCAACACTGGCAAGACAGGGCCGGACGGCCGAGAAGAGGCGCATTGCAACCGTCCATTCTCAGGCACCCGGCTCGATCAGGCGAGATAAGCCTTCACCGTCACGCCATACTCGGGAATTCCCGAGAGCGATTCGGGTACTTTGATTGTCAGGCCGCTCTGCGCCTGCTTCCACTCCGGAACCTGCCGCGCCCCAAGGATCTCGATCTTCTCGATTCTTCCTGGTGAGGTTGCGCCCGAAAGCCCGAGTGCTTGAATGGTCGTCTCTTGGCCGGGATGCCCAAGCAGCATGGCATAGATCACACGGTTGTTCTTGGTCCGCGTGAATCGCACGTCTTTGGCTCCGAGATTGGCAACTGTGGTGCCGTTAAACGCGCCGGCTGAAACCTTGGTGGGCCCTTCGCCGAAGATCTTCCAGGGGCGTGTCTCATAGATTGCCTCCGAGTTGACGCTCATCCAAGCAGTGATCTTGTCGAGGACGGCAATCTCCTTGGAGTCGATCGTTCCATCCGGCTTGCCTGGCACATTGAGCACAAAGACACCGTTTTTGCTGACGGTGTCAATGAGCCAGTGAATGACGTCGCGAGGATGCAGGTATCCGCCGAATTCGCCCGGCTGGTCATAAAGAGCGCGATCGTAGTGCCAGTTTCCGAGGCAGGTTTCCGACTGCCAGGTATAAGGCATGATCTCGTTGGTAAGGCCGCGCTCGCAATCGTGGACAACCCCCTTGACCAGGTGAGCCGGCACATTCTTGATGTTGGCAACAACATCCAACTTGCCACCCCGGGTGCGGATGCTGCGATTGTAGAAATAGGCAGCGATATTCATTCCCGCCCAGCCAAGCGGGAACATGGAGTTATCAAAATACAGGATATCCGGATCGTGCTGATCGATGAGGTCGCGTGTCCTATCGTAAAAGTGCTTTACGTAGGAGGGATCTGGCAGGGCATCCGCTGGGTGCTTGGGGCCGTAAAGCATTTGAGGATCGTATCCACGCCACCACTCTTGCCCGCATTGAATATGCGTCAACGAACCATCGTATGGAACACCGGCCAGCGGCCCCTGCTTGTCAGCGCCATGCGACGGCTCTAGCCACCACCAGTTTCTGGCCTGGTGAACCGTGACGCCAAAGTGCAGCCCGCGATCCCTCGCCACCTTTGCCCAGGTTCCAACCACATCACGGTGTGGCCCGATCTTCGCAGCGTTCCATGGCTGATGTTTTGAGTTCCAGCAATCAAAGCCATCATGATGGTTTGCGAGAGCGAAGAAGAAGCGAGCGCCCGCTTTCTTATACCGGTCGATAAGCTCATCCGGCTGCCAGTTCAGAAGTGTCCATTGCGGACATAAATCCTTATATCCAAAACTGGACGGATGCCCGTAGTGTTCGAGGTGATATTTGTACTGCTCCGACCCCTCCAGGTACATGTTCCGCGCGTACCAATCACCTTTTTCGGGCACACACTGTGGGCTCCAGTGGGCCCAAATCCCGAACTTGGCGTCTTGATACCATTCGGGAGCTTCGTACTGTAAGAGAGAGTCCCAGGTTGCATCGTATGGGCCAATCCCATTCAGGCCAGATACAGGCGCCTTCATGGCAACGCCATCCCAGGAATCTGGAACACCAGGGAGCTTCTCTGGGGCTCCCCAAGTATCCGCTTTCCATGAAGCGGGATCCAGCTTCTCAGTGACAATTCGATCTTTTGAAACAACTGAGAAGTTCCGCTCAGACTCCGGAAGCGCACAGAACTGGGCATAATCGAAGCTCTCGGTTTCGTAAGCGCTGGCTGGCTGTGACCTCGCCCAGGCCCGTGAAGTGACAATTGCTGTTGCAGCTCCCCCTAAAACCTTACAGAAATCTCGACGATACATCTCGTTATCAACCTTCCGAAGTTTAGAATTTCGCGACTTCCCGTGATGGGTAGATGTCGGTTGCTAGTGGTTTTCGCTTCGATACAGAAAATTGTTTGATCCCTTCTCTCGTCGAGCCAAGACAGCAGATTCCTCATTCAAACTGAAAGATACGGTTCCTGCACACAAGAACACCTCCGTGTTCAAGTGGCTGGAGCATGTCTTTCGGTTCCTAGTTGAGTGATCGTAATCTAATCGATTAGTTATTCCCAGGTATGTAACGGCTCGTTACGGCAATGCGTACGTCCCAGAATCATCGTAAGTTTTAGAAAATAAAACACAAAATTCGCTGTTTTTGGTTCGATGCTGCAGCCAAGGTATCACTGGCTGACGGCGTATGAGTGAGCCTGCTGAGTGTCGGGTAACCCCAAGGCCGAAATCGAGAATCTTCCAGCTCTCCGCGTTAGTGCCGGAAATAGCTTCTTCTTCAGGACCGTCGATTAGAGCGGCGGAGCAGGAGCGGTGGATTCTCTGATGCGCAACTCGGCGCCCAGCCTAATGAAGCCCTCTTCGCCGAGATCTTCTCCTTCAAGCCTTTTTGCCTTTTTCACCAAGGCCCCTGCAGCTCGCCGGCCAATCTCATAGCTTGGCTGCGCGACACAAGTGAGCTTGGGTGAGAACATTGTGGCCCAGCTGAACCCATCCGTTCCAAGCACGAAATCGTCGAAGCCGAGAATACTCACCTGCTGCGGGCAACGCACGCTTGTTTCCGCAAGCGCTCGCATGAGTCCAAGTGTCATTTCGTAATTGTGCGAAAAAACTGCTGTGGGCGGAGACGACAGCTTCATGAGTTCCAGCGCGCATTCCCAACCGCCCCTCATATTGAAGTCGCCGTGTTTCAGATAATCCTGCCGGACCGTCAGGCCAGCTTCGTACATGGCGCCACGAAAGCCCTCTACGCGCTCGTCGGCAGCTGATATCCCCTGCGTCCCGGCGATAATCGCAATTCGCCGATGACCTAGCCGGATCAAGTGATTTGTCGCTTCGAAACTTGCCCCCACGTTATCCGTGGCCACAACAGTGCCTGTGAAACCGGGTGGAAAGCGGTCAAACAATACTAGCGGAAATTGCCGAGCGATCAAATTATGGTAGGCGAATTGAGAATCTGCGGTTGCCAGTAAAATCCCGTCCACTCGTCGTGAAATAAGGGCCAGGATCTCCTTTCTCTCCTGTTCGGCATTTCCTCTGGAGTTCGAGACTAAAATCGAGTAACCATGTTGGGAGGCGACGTCTTCCACACCGCGCAGAACTTCCGCGTAATATGAACTCGCAAACTGGGGCATGACGATCCCCAAAATGTGCGATTCCTGCATGCGAAGACTGCGTGCCAGGAAGTCGGGGTGGTAGTTCAGAGCTTCTATTGCGCGACGGACCCGCTTGGTCAATTCTTCGCTGACCGCAGGTTTGCCATTGATCACTGCGGAGACGGTTGCGACTGAGACCTCCGCAAGCCGGCTAACATCCCGGATTGTAGTGCGCCCCTGGTTCGATCTTCTTGGCATATCGAATCGTTTCAATCGGTGTGTCCAAAGTGTATAGCATGTTTCCTGGTTCGTCCAGCCATGAGGCCGCTTGTTCTGTGGAAGCTGGATCTCCGAGCGTGCGGTCTTGGTGTTCGCGCTACCAGGAACAGAGCGCCACCCACATTAAACCGATTCGAAGCACTCTGGCGGTACTCAATTTGGAAAGGCATTCTCGAACTTCAATTCCTGAAGGGAACCAACTTGCCCGAGAACTACCAGGTTCTCACAGCTACTACGCGTGGAGTTGAAGCGGAGCCGTCGATCACATCGGATTCAATGATCATCTCAAGATTCTTAGTTTGCCAGCCTGCGGGAGCGGTCCGAAGCGCGGCATCGAGATCGCCTTGACGAGAAACAAATCTTCCTGCCGCCTGAGTCCCGACCATGCCAACACCCCCCACGATGACCAGGAACTGGCCGGTCTTTGAATTCTGTAGCCGCGCCACAATAGCAAAATCCTTGCTGGCTCGACGACCATCAACTCCTGGGCGCCAAGCCTGATTTGGCTTTGCTCGCTCTTCAATCCACTGCTCGTTGCCCCCTTCCCGGAAAACAATTGGGAAATCAGAGATTATTCTGACTGTCCAGGGATTGTCGAAGGCACCTATCAACACAGCAGGGGAATTCCGAAGGTCCTCATAGGTAAAATCGCTCCCGAATCGGGTTTGACTTGATTTGTGTATTCGGGCGAAGAGTTCAGAAAGTTCATTGGCGACGTAAGCGTCATCCTTATTCACATAGAAATCGATCAGGGGTGTAATATCCTTCCATTTCAGGGAGGTATCGGGTTCCAACTGGAGAGGCGTGATATTCCGCGCTGCCAGTGAGTCGTAGAGGCCCGGGTGGGCTCGGCTAGCCTTCACATAGAAATTCGAGCTAATAGCGTACCCCACGGGTGACGAGACGCAGATCAATACGGGCTGTCCGGTTGTGGACACCGGTGCCCAGAATTCCTCGAACGAGGATGTCTGATGAGCATTCTTTCGAATTGTGATTGCCGCTGCTATTCCTAGGATTACCAAGAGAGTTGCAGCCACCACCGCTTTCCGCGCTCGAAACCTCGCTCGTGGCGCATCTTGCTCGATGACCAGAGTCTGATCTGGCGGGGGCACGGCGTCCGCCGACGATCGCCAGCGGAATTTGGGAATATAGGTGCCGACTGGGAGCTCAATTTGAAGTTCGGGCGCTTGCTGCTCTCCCGCATAGTATTCCGCTAGCCGTCTTCTGACCTCACCAGCTTTGACTCGAACAATAGGGTCTTCGCTCGTGTCATAGGTAGGGGCACGATGAAACAGATCTACCCCAATCGAACGCTCTTTCAAGATGTCGGTGCGGCCTGCGAGGGTCTGTTCGACCACATAGGAGAGGAATTCCTTTGAGCGGGCGCTGTTGCAGAACGCATGGCTGCTCTGGATTTGCGTCAGTTGGCCCAGTATCTCGACGTTTCGATTCCCGCCTGGTTCAGGAGATTGCACCGTCGTTGGCCCTGATTCCTGGTGATTCATGATCCGAACACCTCCATCAGGCATGAGTGTCTGAGATTGCACGGCTAACTGTCCACTATGCCTCAATTGCCCTCGGCCGCTCAATTCCGTTTTCGATCAGAACTGGGAAACCCGGCAAGCTCCTCGAAGGGCACACGCCTCTTTGATAACGTTTACATTTCACGCACATCGATAATACATCCACAACCCCTATCCACTCTTTGTGCCGCCTTCGGCGCGACGGAAAATCGATTATATGCCCACCCAGAACATCTCACAATTTAGTCATTACGTCATACCGAAACCGTTTTGCTATTCTCTAATCATTTCATAGACTTAGACAGAGATACGGGACAGGAATTACGGAAACGAACCGTTTGATACGTAGACTGACCTAATCGATTCGATTATAAAGCGAGGTCAACTGCATGGTGCAGCTCACGTATGTACTGAAAGCCCGAAGGAATTTGGGGCCCAAGCTGGCACCTTCGGGGTTTAGTGCGATTGTTGGCGTGTTCGCCGGGGCAGAAAGGGTGGATTGACCGTATCCGTCAGAGCAACCGCATCTGTTAAACAGTTCATGGTTGTGATGGACTGTATCCATGAGCGGAGAATCAGTAGTGGTAGTTCATCGTCGCGGTCGCGCGGAGATTGCGCGGGTGGCAGGTTTG
>Ga0302321_100006121_pt1 | contig 10565 bp, 7 predicted proteins | sample Fen_T0_1_FD_202505 | JGI IMG/M metagenome (GOLD analysis project Ga0302321, IMG submission 202505) | Peat permafrost microbial communities from Stordalen Mire near Abisko, Sweden - Fen_T0_1 | ecosystem: Environmental > Terrestrial > Soil > Wetlands > Permafrost | place: Sweden: Abisko... | reverse complement strand
GGAATATTTTGCCGATACAATTTCCAATTCATTGACTGTAGCTTCAAAATCAGCCAGGGAGATTTACCAGAAAGGAGTTAATGCTAATGCGAATGATCCTCTTAACTATATTGGGCTGGCTAAAGTAGCTTATTATCTTGGAGATAATAAAACAGCTACTGACATGCGTGCAAAAGCAAAGAGTTTTCTCCTGCCCTACAAAAATATTAAAAAAATTGTGCCGCCCGCAAAAGATTATGCTTTTGCCCTGGCAAAAATTGCCGAATCATATATAAAAGACGGCAAGGTTGATACTTCACTGGCTTTACCTCTTGTTCGGGAGGCAATCAGAATTGATAATAAGAACACTGATGTATTTCTGATAGCCGGAGATATTTATATACTTGTAAATGACGGTTCCAAGGCGATCTCATTTTATAACCTGGCCCAGTTTGCCGATCCGCAATCACCTACGGCTAACATGAAGATCGGTAATATATATGTAAAGGGACGTAACCTGCAGGTTGCAATTCCATATTATGAACAGGCAATTCAGCTCGATGCCAACTATGCACCTGCATACAGGGAACTTGGACAATTGTATCTTCTCGCCCAGAGGTTTGATCAGTCAAGAGAAAATTTTAAAAAATATCTTGATCTTACATCTGGTAATATCCCGGCAAAAACCAGGTATGTAAATGCCCTTTTTTATGCAAAAGATTATGACAACGTAATAAAGAATGTTGAAGAGATATTCAAGGTTGACAAATCAAGAACCTACATGAACCGTATAGCCGGTTATTCATGCTACGAAAAGACTCCGCCTGATTATGATAAAGCTCTGGCTTATATGGAGACTCTTTTCAAAACAGTTGCTCCCGAACGTATTATCAAAAAGGACTATTATTATATGGCCAGGATTCTACTGAAGAAGAATCAGAATTATCCGAAGATGGTTGAAGAACTCAATGGTTTGAAAACGCAGCTTGATAAAGAAAAATCGAAATATACAATAGCTCCTAATGCCGCTGAAAAAGCTAAAGTCAAAGTTAATTTAGATGACCTTACCACGAAAGTGGCAGCTCTTGATGCCAGTGTAGCAAAGGCCAATGGGGAAATTGACAGGGCTTTCGGAGAATATGCAAAAGTTTTGAGCTTAAGTCCCGATGATAAAGGCGTTTTGAATGAGATGGCAACAAATTTCTATAACTACAAGAGATATGAAAGCGCCGCTAATACCTGGGCAAAACTGCTTGATCCATCCAAGGATAATACTGATGACCTTATGAGAATAGGCAGAGCATATTATTCAGGGGAGAATTTTAAAGCAGCCGATTCAATCTTTAAAGTAGTTATTTCCAAATCTCCGAATTTCATCCCTGCATATCTAATGATTGCGAGGACATATTCGAAAATGGATCCCGACCTGAAACTTGGAATCGCCAAACCGAAATTTGAAAAGCTTATTGAGGTAACGAAGTCTGATTCACTTAAGAATGAAAATGAAATGATGGAAGCCTTCGGGTACCTGAGTTATTACCATATGATGAATAGTAATTTCAGTAAATCAAAGGATTACTATACGAGGATGATCAATCTTGATCCTAACAATAAGGAGAATAAGATTAAGGGATATGTAGGTATAGGATCTGTCGAGCTTCGGTCAACGTCAACAGAAAAAACCAATGAAGGCAGGTTACCATATTTAACAAGAGCAACCGAAGCATACAATAAAATCCTGGCGATTGATCCAGCAAACGCAGCAGCTAAGGGCCAGATCAGTTATATTCATGAATTTGAGGCATCAATCAAAAAAGGAATAAATCCAAATGAAATTAAAGGTACAGTCAAAAATGCAGCAGGTCAGCCGCTACCCTATGCTTCAATCAGAGTAAAAGACACTGCAGCTGAGAACCTGGCAAATACCAAAGGTGAGTTTAGGTTTGAGATCCCTGAGGGTTCAGAAATTCTGATCATTAGCTTAAAAGGATACAAAACCCAGGAGATACCGATAACAAAATCAAGAGTTTATAATGTTACATTGGAACAATAAAGTAGATTATGAGGAAACAAAATTTAATTTAAATAACTGAAAGTATAGGGCACAATAATGATTCAACGGTCTTTATGTTTAGAGAATTATTCTAAACAATATCAAAAGTTCAACATTATTGTTTACACTATTGGAAAAAAACAATTCATAATATATATTTGCAAATCGTAAAATCATAAACCTAAACAAATCGATAAAAAATGAGTAAACAAGGAAGTTCATTTAAAGATGCGTTGCAGAATGTTTTTGCAACAAGCGCTATTTTAATAGCATTTATAGTTTCCTATATTTTGTTCACACAAATAATGGGTAATCCTGTAAACTTCGAAGGTGGCAATCCCAAAGGACAAGCCCTTCAGGGTAACTATTTGGGAATGATCTACCTGGGTGGTCTGATCGTTCCTATTCTGATGACATGTGTTCTAACCCTTATTATTTTCATCATTGAAAGGGCAATCACCTTGTCAAGGGCAAAAGGTAAAGGAAGACTTAATACATTTGTAAGCCACCTTCAGGGTCTTCTTTCAGCAGACAAAATTGAAGAAGCTATGGACGCTTGCGATCAACAGAAAGGATCTCTTGCCAACGTTATGAAAGCAGGTTTGCTGCGTTACCGTGACCTTCAGAAAGACAAGGAACTTGAAAAGGACCAGAAAATCCTCTCTATCCAGAAATCTTTTGAAGAAGCAACAGCTCTTGAGCTTCCAATGCTCTCAAAGAACATGGTTATATTTTCAACCCTTGCTTCAATTTCTGTGTTGATCGGTCTTATCGGTACCGTGCTTGGGATGATCCGTGCATTTGGGGCTCTCGCCCACTCCGGCGCTCCCGATTCCCTTGCTCTTGCAGGCGGTATTTCTGAAGCTCTTGTCAATACTGCTTTTGGTATTACAGGATCTACTTTTGCAATCATTGCATTCAACTATTTCTCATCAACAATTGATTCATACACATTTAAAATTGATGAAGCAGGTTTCAGCCTGACACAGAATTTTGCTGCTTCACTGAAAAACAACTAATTTTAAATTTATCTTTTGGTTTAAATAATACTAATAAAAAACTACAATGCCAAAGATTAAATTACCAACAAAGTCGCCCCATATCGACATGACGCCTATGGTTGACCTTTTCTCTGTAGTGTTGATGTTTCTAATGTTAACAGCTACGATGAGTCCAAACGACCCGGCTACTGTGGATACGCCTAATTCTATATCAGAAAAACCGACTCCCAATTTTAATACAATGACTCTTCTTCTTTCAAAAGACGACAGGGTATTTATTAATTTTGACAACGGAGAGGATACTACGCTTAAATTCAGACCAAAAATCCTTGCTGAGATGGGCAAGAGATACAATGTTGAATTTACGGAAACTGAGTTAAAGGAATTCGAAAAATTCCCTTCTTCAATGGGAGTTCCTATGTCGAAAATGAAAGATTTCCTGGCAACTAAAGACACGAAAGCAAGGGCTCTGTTAGAGACAGGTATTCCTATTGATTCAACGGATAATCAACTAGCAGATTGGATACTCTTTACTCGTCAGGTTAATCCTAATGTACAGGCTTGCATTAAAGGTGATTCCAAGACCAGTTATCCGGTAGTCAAGAAAGTCCTTGACATTATGCAGGAAAAGAATGTGAAACAGTTTAATCTTATCACAAATCTTGATGCAGTAAAAATAAACCTCGCAGAAATACAAAAGTGATATGGCAGAAATAATTCAAGAGGAAAAAGCAGGCGGTAAAAAGAAAGCAAAAAAACACGCTCCGCATATAGACATGACGCCTATGGTAGACCTTATGTGTCTGCTTATCACATTCTTTATGCTTACCTCGGCTTTAAATAAACCAAAAATCATGGAGATTGTTCTTCCAGAGAAGCAAACGGATCCTAATGCTGCGCCTCCAAAAATTGCAGCGGCCCGTACTCTGAACGTCATCCTTGGTCCGGATAATAAAATTTATATTTATCACGGAGTTGTGAAAGAAGAGGATTATAGTAATCTGCCTCCTCTTGAGGAAACAGATTATAGCCCTACAGGTATTCGTAAGATGCTGCTTGAAAGAAACAGAGCTCTCTTCAAAAAGATTGATGATGTAAGTAATCAAGTACTTACAGGTAAGCTTGTTATCTCTCAGGATTCTTTGCAGGCAGTAAAAAGACAGATGAAAAAAGATGACGGTACCGGTCCTATTGTTCTTATAAAAGCTTATAAGAAAGCGAATTACGGTAATGTTGTTGACATCCTCGATGAAATGAATATCTGTGGTGTTGCCCATTACATGTTAGTTGATATCACCTGGTATGAAGAGAAGATGGTGGAAACCGCAGCAGGAATTCCATCAACTGCTGTTGTTGCCAAGAAATAAACCGTAAACCTCTAAAAAGATGGCAAAAGAAAAAAATAATACACCCGCCTTTGATGACATAGTCTTCGAGGACAGGAATAAGGAATACGGAGCTTATAGACTGCGTAAAAGGTACAATCGAAATGTAACTATTGCTTTGCTAATAGGTATTTTAATATTAGCAACAGCTGTTATTACGCCTTATTTGAATGCAAAAGCATCTGAAAACAAATCAAAACGGGCGGAAAGACAGGTACAGATCAAGATGGAGAAACTGGATCAGCCTAACGAACAGGCTCCGCCTCCTCCTCCCCCTCCTCCTCCTCCAACTGATGTTGTTCAGCAGCAGAAATATGTTCCACCTGTTGTTGTTGACTCAATCAGACCCGAAGATGTAAAACAGCTTATGACAGCTGACCAGGCTCAGACCGAAGTTAAGAATACCGAAGTAGTTGAAGCTGCACAGGCAGTAAAAGAAGAAGTACAGGAAGCTGAAGCAGAACCCGAACCATTCGTTGTGGTAGAGGAAATGCCTATGTTTCCAGGCGGTGATGCTGAACTTCTTAAATACATTGGCGAACATACTCAATACCCTGAGATTGCTAAGGAAAATAACATACAGGGTAAAGTAATCGTGAGATTCTGCGTTACTCCAAAAGGAGGTGTAAGCCAGGTAAGTGTTCTCAAGGGTGTCGACCCGGAGCTTGATAAAGAAGCTATCAGGGTTGTTAACACACTTCCGACATTCAAACCCGGAAAACAGGGAGGGAAACCAGTACCTGTATGGTATATGGTACCAATCTCTTTTACACTGAAGTAAAATCCTGGTTTACTAAGTATAATAGAAAGGCTGGATCGTGAGATTCAGCCTTTTATTTTTAGTTCCTAATGAACTCACCCCCCAACCCCATAGCCGTCAACTTAAGGAGTTGAATATAGTAAAATATGGAGAGAGTTTAGTACAAAACAGAATGTAAAGTATTTAATTTAAGCCTGATACATTTCCTCCCGCTGAACGGGAGGTGGCCGGACCACTTTTTAATTATGATACAAATGCTTATACCGGCCAGGGTGGTTGATTGTTTATTTAAATTCCGTATCTTTTCTTTTGAAGGTTTTTCTTATCTCATTTTTTACAAATTCAGGTTCCTGAAATACTAATCTGTTTTCAAACCTCAGTATTGAGAATCCAAGGCCTTCAAGATATTGATCTCTCTTTTTATCTTTTTCTATTTTATGATATTCACCATGCGGATTTCCATCAAGCTCAATTACAAGTTTTTCTGAAGCACAATAAAAGTCAACTATGTAGTTACCTATACTGTGTTGTCTTCTGAATTTTCTTGCATTATGTTTTTTTGATTTTAAAATGTTCCATAACACAGACTCAGCAGAAGTGGACTTGTTCCTTAGTGATGATCTGAAGAATTTAAGGCTTTTCCTGCTAAAGAGGTTTTGGTCTTTCATACCAATAAAGGTAAGAAGAAATCAATGAATCAACCACCCCGGTCGGGAAATAAAATACTGTATGTACAAGATAATCAATCGTCCCGACCACCTCCCGCTTCGCGGGGGGAAACTTTTTTATGTAGTATCTCATTCATCCCCAAAGCTCAGGTTGAAGGCTATGGGGAAGGGGGGTGAGTTCATTTGAATAATTTATGAAATCTTTATGGTTCAGTTCTTCATTTTTACAAAACCCTTACAAGTTCGGCTGCAATTTTGTATTGTTCTAAAATCAGAAATTAAGAATGAACAAAAAATATTAAGATATGAAAAGACAAATCAGACAAATTATTCTATCTGTTTCATTTTTATTGATATGCGTGAATATTATTGTTACAGGTACACCTTCAACCCAAATTTGGATTATTTCCACAGACTTTCAGAAATTTAAAACTTTCCATCTGGGTATTGATAACTATTTAAGATTGGAGAACCAGGCTTATCATAGCCGGGGTGCAGGTATATTCGATTGTGGACTTACAGCTGGTGTTCTTCCCTTTAAGAAACTTCAGGCTGAGATTGGTGTTGATTATATTAATATGGGCGATGGTATTTATGATACTAATCCGGTTTATTTCAATGCTAAAATAGGTACCCCGGAAGGAGCTCTTTTTAAAGGTTCACCTGCAATAACCGTTGGCGGTTATAATTTTGGCACAAAAAACAGCCTTACGAATTATAATGTGGCCTACGCTTTGATTGCCAAAACAATACCAATTATCGGTAGAGTGTCGGCAGGTTATTATTATGGGAATAAAAAACTGCTTGTTGATGAGAATAATAAGAAATCAAACAATGGTATTTTGCTGTCTTTAGATCGGCAAATGACAGAAATCTCGGATAAACTCTGGATGGCAGTTGACTACCAGAGTGGGAGGAGTTATCTTGGAGCTTTAAGTGCTGGTTTTTCCTGGTCATTCTCGTCAAATGTATCTGTTATTTTTGCATATGACATTTATAATAACAAAAACGTTTATTATAATAGTAAGGATCTCAATTTAAATACTATAACAATGCAACTTGATATCAATTTCTAATCCTGAACTTTAAGAACAGGACCCGTGAAAATAGACAAGCATTAATATTCAACTTATATTAAATTTTTTTTATGCCTGCTAATAGTTTCTTTATAATTTCTTTATAACCTGTTACTTAATTTTGTGTTATGTTTAATATGAACATTATGAAAACAAAAATTCCAACTTCACTTATGTCACTTTTAATTGTACCGGTCCACTCAGATGCTGCTGTCTCTAACGGTCCGATAAGTTATCTTATCGGAGGAATTATAGCACTCCTTATCCTCGGTTATTTGATATACACTTTACTACGACCCGATAAATTTTAATTCAAAGAAATATGAACGAAGCGATTCAATTGATCCTTTTCCTGGTGTTACTGGCTGTCCTTTCGCCTTTATTAGGCAAGTACATGGCTAAGGTATTCATGGGTGAAAAGCATATAATGAAGCCGGTATTTGGCTGGCTTGAAAAACTGGTTTACCGGTTGTCCGGAATTAAAAGTGAGGAGGAAATGAACTGGAAAACATATATGTATGGAGTTCTCCTTTTCAACTTGTTTGGCTTTGTGTTTTTGTTTCTTTTGCAGATGTTCCAGGCATATCTGCCACTGAACACAGAAAAATTGCCAAATGTTTCTTGGCATCTTGCATTTAATACGGCTATGAGTTTTACCACCAATACCAACTGGCAATCATACAGCGGTGAAAATACCCTGAGTTATCTGGTACAGATGTTGGGGCTCACTGTCCAGAATTTTGTAAGTGCAGCAACCGGCATTGCAGTTGTACTGGCCCTGATACGCGGGTTGACCAGGAAAACAACAGATGCATTAGGTAATTTTTGGACCGATATGACACGCAGTGTTCTTTATGTGTTATTGCCACTCGCTATTATTCTCACAATAGCTTTGGTAGGACAGGGTGCCGTGCAAACATTTTCGCATTATGTCAAAGCAACCACTTTACAGGGAAATGAACAGGTTATTGCATTAGGCCCGGCTGCATCGCAAATTGCCATTAAGCAACTCGGCACTAACGGTGGTGGCTTCTTTGGTGCAAATAGCGCTCATCCATTTGAAAATCCTACCCCTTTTACCAACTTTTTAGAAGTGTTTTCAATCATTATCATTTCAGCCGGTCTGGTATTTACTTTCGGTCATTATATGAAGTCGAAACGCCAGGCACGGGCGATTTTTATTACAATGTTTATCCTCTTTGCAATAGGCCTGGCAATATCGTTATGGGCCGAATATGGTCATAATAATGTGTTGAATGTTTCAGGCTCCATGGAGGGAAAGGAAACCAGGTTTGGAGTTATGAACAGTGTCCTTTGGTCAGTTACTACAACAGTTACTTCGAATGGTTCTGTGAATGCCATGCATGATAGTCTATCTCCTTTGTCAGGGTTGGTAGCAATGTTCAACCTGATGCTAGGCGAGATCATTTTTGGCGGTGTGGGATCGGGCTTATATGGGATAATAATCTTTGTAATACTTACTGTTTTTATTGCAGGACTTATGGTAGGCCGAACACCGGAATACCTGGGTAAAAAGATAGAAGCCTTTGAGATGAAAATGGCCATTCTGGCAGTTCTGGCTCCCAGCATAGTAATAAAATTGTTTTCAGCTATTGCCTGTTCTATTCCTGCCGGGGTATCAAGTCTGAATAATGCTGGGCCACATGGCCTTTCAGAAATACTGTATGCGTTCAGTTCTGCTGCCGGAAATAATGGCAGTGCTTTCGGTGGGCTTAATACTAACACTGTTTTTTATAATCTGATGATGGGATTTGGTATGCTGATAGGGCGGTTTGGGATAATAGTTCCTGTGATGGCTATTGCAGGAAGTATGGCAAAGAAAAAGGTTACCCCGGTTTCATCAGGTACCTTCAGAACTGACAACTGGTTGTTTGTTATGTTGTTGATAAGTGTTATTCTGATTGTCGGAGGTTTGACCTTTTTTCCTCCGCTTGCATTAGGTCCGGTAGTTGAACATTTCTTAATGAATTTAGGTGTTACGTTTTAATTTCTAAGATTTAATAGTATGGAAAAACGAAATATGAATCGCTTGTTTACCAGGGAAATTGCGGTACAGGCATTAAAAGATTCTTTTATAAAGTTGAACCCTGGTGTTCTGGTGAAAAACCCCGTTATTTTCATTGTAGGAATAGGGGCACTTATGACGACAGTGGTTGTATTTATTGATATTTTAACCAGTCATTTTTCTAACTTTAATCTTCAAATAACACTCTGGCTTTGGTTTACTGTATTGTTTGCCAACTTTGCTGAAGCTGTTGCCGAAGGCCGCGGTAAAGCACAGGCAGATAGTTTACGTAAAAACCGTACTCTGTCAAAAGCCCGTAAAATTATTCATGAGAAGGAAGAAATTGTATTGGCAACTGATTTGAGAAAAGGAGATATTGTCATTTGTGATGCCGGGGAGATTATCCCTGCAGACGGGGACGTTATTGAAGGAATTGCGAGTGTTGATGAATCGGCTATCACAGGTGAATCAGCGCCGGTAATACGCGAAAGCGGAGGTGACCGCTGTGCTGTTACCGGGGGTACTAAAGTAATAAGTGACCGGATTAAAATTAAAGTATCGTCTGAACCAGGTTTTACATTCCTTGATCGGATAATTGCTTTGGTCGAAGGCGCTAAACGGCAGAAAACACCTAACGAAATTGCATTGATCATCCTCTTGTCGGGACTTACTATTATATTCCTTCTGGTAGTTGTTGCTTTGCCTGCATATTTTGGTTATAGTCTGAAAGCTTCAGGTGTATCCGCAAATCATAATCTGACATTACCTGTTCTGATATCACTTCTTGTGTGCCTTATTCCAACAACCATAGGTGGTTTACTGAGTGCTATAGGGATTAGCGGTATGGACAGATTATTGCGAAAGAATGTCATTGCTACCAGCGGTAAGGCGATAGAAGCGGCCGGCGATACGGATGTTTTACTTCTTGATAAAACAGGAACTATTACATTAGGGAACAGGATGGCTACGGAGTTTATTCCTGCGGAAGGTATTACGATAGAACAATTGGCTGATGCAGCGCAATTAGCATCACTTGCTGATGAAACCCCTGAAGGCCGCTCTATTGTAGTACTTGCCAAAGAACAATTTAATATCAGGGCCAGGGAGATGCAGTCTTTAGATACAGAATTTATCCCCTTTACAGCACAAACAAGTATGAGTGGTATCGACTTAAAGAATCCTGATGGTCAATTACGCAACATCAGGAAAGGTTCTTCCAGTGCAATCAGAAAATTTATTGAAAACAACAATGGATTTTTTCCTGAAAATGTCGAAGAAATTGTTTCTGATCTATCCCGGAAGGGAGCAACCCCGCTGGTAGTCGCTGAAAATAACCAGGTGCTTGGTGTCATTCATCTTAAGGATATTGTAAAAGGTGGCATCAAGCAGCGTTTTGCACAGCTTCGAAAGATGGGTATCAGGACAATTATGATCACCGGAGACAATCCACAGACTGCTGCAGCAATAGCTGCTGAAGCCGGGGTTGATGATTTTCTGGCTGAGGCAAAACCAGAAGATAAGCTTCACAGAATAAGAGAAGAACAAGCAAACGGTCATCTTGTTGGAATGATTGGAGACGGTACCAATGATGCGCCTGCCCTGGCCCAGGCAGATGTG
>Ga0302321_100006120_pt1 | contig 10569 bp, 6 predicted proteins | sample Fen_T0_1_FD_202505 | JGI IMG/M metagenome (GOLD analysis project Ga0302321, IMG submission 202505) | Peat permafrost microbial communities from Stordalen Mire near Abisko, Sweden - Fen_T0_1 | ecosystem: Environmental > Terrestrial > Soil > Wetlands > Permafrost | place: Sweden: Abisko... | reverse complement strand
CTCGTACTTCGACCCCGGCGCGTTCGAAGCCACACAAAACTTCGCGTTCGTCTGCGCCGACGGTGACTTCCGCGAGGTCGCAGCGCAGCTGCAGCGCCGCGTGCGCGCGAGCACGCCGCCTGCCGCCGATGCTGGGGCCCGCCCGCCTGGGCTCGACTGGTATGAGCTCCCCGCAACCGCCATCATTCGCAGATCATGCTGCGACGGAGCGAGCCCAATCACCCTGCCGGAGACGCCTGGTTGGTGTGAGCAACTGCAGACCGTCGTGCGCCGCATCGCGGACGATAGTGGCAAGGCCGGCGATCTTGCGCCGGGGGCGCGCGCTTTCGACAAAGCGGTCGCGTGTCTATTCGCAACTAAAGTGGCCAAGATGTATGGCTACGAAAAAGCCCCCACCGACGCAAGTCGACAGGCATTTCAGCAGTTCTTGAGTCGCGCCGCGATCAGCGAAGCGCGGCGGTAGGTCCCATGACACGGATCGTGGTGCTCGACGGCTACACGGTAAATCCGGGTGACAATCCGTGGTCGCCGCTCGCCCAGTTGGGCGAGCTAATCGTCCACGAGCGCTCGCGCGCGGACGAGGTCTTGCTGCGCGCACGTGACGCGGACATCCTACTTTTGAACAAGGCACCGCTCGGACGCGAAGCCTTCGCGCAGCTACCGCAACTGCGCGGGGTCAGCGTGCTGGCGACCGGTGTCAATTCGGTCGATCTCGAGGCGGCGACCGAACGTGGCATCGCCGTTTGCAATGTGCCGGCGTACAGCACGGCCAGCGTGGTGCAACACACAGTGGCGCTCTTGCTCGAGCTCTGTAACCACGTCGGACTGCATGATCGCTCCGTGCACGCGGGTGATTGGCAGCGGGCCCCCGATTACTGCTACTGGAAGAGCCCGCTCTTGGAATTGGAGGGCAAGACGCTCGGCATCGTCGGCTACGGTGCAATCGGCCGCGGCGTGGGGGCCGCCGCGCGCGCGCTGGGGATGAAGGTTTGCGCGGCGCTACTCGTCTCGAGCCGCGCGCCAAACAGCGACTCGACCCTCGTGCCCCGCCTGCCGCTGGACGAGCTGTTTTGCTGCGCCGACGTGATTTCGCTGCATTGCCCGCTCACGAGTGAAACTCGGCAGTTGGTATCCGCAGAACGGCTTTTACGGGTGAGGCCCGGCTGCTTACTCATCAATACGGCCCGTGGCGGTCTGATCGACGAAGCGGCGCTCAGTGCGGCGCTGGCCGAAGGGCGTATGGCCGGCGCCGCGCTAGACGTGCTCTCGAGCGAGCCCCCCAGCGCTGGCAACCCCCTGCTGTCCGCGCCCAACTGCGTGATCACGCCGCACGTCGCGTGGACGAGTTTGCCGGCCCGTCAGCGCTTGCTCGCGATCAGCGTGGATAACGTGCGTGCGCTCTTGGCAGAAAGGCCAATGCACGTCGTGAATCCGGGCTTCGCCGCGCATGCCCACTAGCTACCAGCTCACGCGCTTCGCGTTTTTGCGCGGCTTGGGGCTGATCTACCTGGTTGCGTTCCTCAGTTTGGCCAGACAGTGGCGACCGCTGCTCGGCTCGGATGGGCTGCTGCCGGCGAGCGGCTTCCTCGCGCGTGTTCAGCAGGAGCTCGGTTCGCCTTCGAGCGCGTTTTGGCGCTTGCCGAGCGTGTTTTGGTTCGCTTCGAGCGACCCGGTATTGGGCGCGTGCGCCTGGCTCGGCGTCGCGCTCTCCGTGTCGATCGTCCTCGGTTGGGCCAACGGTCCGATCTTGGCTGCCCTCTGGCTGCTCTACCTGTCGTTCGTGCACATCGGTCAGATCTTCTACGGCTACGGCTGGGAGTCGCTGCTCTGCGAAACCGGATTTCTGGCCATCTTCTTGGCGCCGGCTTTCTCGCCCAAGCCCTTCGTCGGCAGCGTGCCCTGGCCGGTACTGCTGCTGCTCCGCTGGTTGAGCTTTCGCGTGATGTTCGGCGCAGGTTTGATCAAGCTGCGTGGCGACAGTTGCTGGACGGATCTGACGTGCCTGAACTACCACTACGAAACTCAGCCCCTCCCCAACCCGTTGAGCGCGGCGTTCCACCACTTACCGGCACTCGTGCATCGCTTCGGTGTGCTCTTCAACCACTTCGTGGAGCTAGTTGTCCCGTTCGGGGTGTTCGGACCCAAGCGCGTTCGACGAGTTGCCGGTGCGCTCATCATCGTGTTTCAGCTTTGCTTGATTCTGAGCGGGAACCTATCGTTTCTGAACTGGCTCACGATCGTGATCACGCTAGGGTGTTTCGACGACGCGCTGTTCGAGCGACTCTTGCCGCAAAGGCTGCGCACTCGGTACGGGGGGCCGAGCGAGCCACTCGGCCGGGGCAGGCGCATCGTGCTCGGCCTGCTGCTGACTCTGATCGCTTGCTTGAGCTTGGATCCGATCCTGAATCTGCTGTCGCCGAGGCAACGCATGAACGCGGCCTTCGACCCGTTCGGGCTGGTCAACACCTATGGCGCGTTCGGCAGCATTACCCGCGAGCGAAACGAGATTGTGCTCGAGGGCACCTCAGCCCTTTCGCTCGACGCGAGCACGCGCTGGGTTGCCTTCGAGCTGCCGTGCAAGCCGGGGGATCCGGCACGCAGACCGTGCCTGGCCGCGCCCTATCAGTACAAGCTGGATTGGCAGATGTGGTTCGCGGCGTTCGGCACCGCCAACCACGAGCCTTGGCTCCTGCATCTGGTGGCCAAGCTTTTGCGTGGCGATCCCGTGGTCGACGGCTTATTTGAGGTGCAACCCTTTCGTGGCCATCCTCCGCACTACGTCCGCGCGCTGTTCTACCGGTATCGGTTTGCGGGGCCGGAAGAGCGTGGCGTGTACTGGCATAGGCAGCTGCTCGGCGAATATCTTCGTCCGCTATCACTGGACGACCCTGCATTGAGGGCTTACCTGGAGGCGCGCGGCTTTGCAGATTGAGTCGAATCGGCTCGCACTTGGGTTAGCCTGCGCGGCGCCATGCTCGCCGCGTTTCCGCTCCTGATTCTCCAAACGTGCGTGATCATCGTCGCCGCACGGTTGGTCGGCGCTCTGGCACGTCGTCTGGGACAGCCAGCGGTGATCGCGGAAGTGATGGCTGGGATCGTGCTTGGCCCGTCGTTGCTCGGCCGCGTGTCACCGAGCGCGTTTCATGGCTTGTTTCCCAAGGCGACACTGCCCGCACTCTCGCTCTTGAGCCAGGTCGGGCTGGTGTTCTTCATGTTTCTGATCGGCCTCGAGCTGGATCCGAAACTGTTGCGCGGGCGAGGTAAGTCTTCGTTCGCGATCAGCGCGGCTGGGATTTGCGTTCCGTTCGGCTTGGGCGCGCTGCTGGCGCTGCAGATCTTCGGCAGGGAGGCGGGCGCGGGCGTGCCGCGTATCTCCTTCGTGCTGTTCATGGGTATCGCCATGAGCATCACCGCGTTCCCGGTGCTCGCGCGAATTCTGGCCGAACGCAACCTGATCCGCACGAAATTGGGCTCCATCGCGTTGGCCTGTGCCGCCGCCGACGACGTGACGGCCTGGTGCCTGCTCGCGATGGTGGTGTCGGTGGTGCACGCCAAGGGACTGGGCTCCGCGCTACTCACCAGCGCGGAGGCCCTGGCCTTTGCGGGCGGCATGCTGCTCTTGGTGCGTCCCCTCCTGGCTCGCCTGGGAGCGCGCATCACCACTCGCGAAAACCTGACGCAGAACGTGGTCGCGTTCACCTTCGTCCTGCTGTTGGCGTCAGCGCTCACCAGCGAGCTGATCGGCATTCACGCGCTCTTCGGCGCCTTCTTGTTCGGCACGATCATGCCGCGCCAAGGTGACTATGCGCACGCGCTCGCCGAGCGCTTGGAAGATTTCGTGGTCGTCGCCCTGCTGCCATTGTTCTTCGCTTACAGCGGGCTACGCACCGAGCTCGGGTTGCTGACGGGCTCGGGCGATTGGCTACTCTGCGCGAGCTTGATCGCCGTGGCTTGCATCGGCAAGTTCGGCGGCAGCTTTTGTGTCGCGCGGCTCACTGGCATGAGCACGCGAGACTCTGCCGCACTCGGTGTGCTGATGAACACACGCGGACTGATGGAGCTCATCGTGCTCAACGTGGGCCTCGACTTGGGCGTGATTTCTCCCAAGATATTCACGATGATGGTGATCATGGCGTTGGTCACCACGATCATGACGACGCCCCTGTTGCAGCTCGTTTCGCCTCGGTCGTTCGAGGGCCCCGGGTCCGCCGGCCTGGCGCCGGTGCCGACCTCGCCGGTACGTTTGCTGCTGTGCGTTGGTGATGCGCGCATGGGGGAGGCGATGGTGCTCTTGGCAGCCTGCTGCGCCGGCGGTTCGCGTGATAGCGGCAGCGCCATCTTGCACCTCGAGGGCCCCCGCGATCGCACCTCGGGCTACTTGAGCAAGAGTTCGAAGGCCGCGCAGCGGGGGAGCGCCGGCGGCCTATTGCCAGCGCTCGAAACCGCTACCAGCGCTGGGGTTGCGCTCGAGTTCATTTCCTTCGACTCCTCCGACCCCGCCGCCGACATTTGCGAGGTGGCGCGGGGCAGGCGCTCGGACTACGTCGTGCTCGGTCTGCATCGTCCCGTTCTGGGTCAAAATCCTTTTGGCGGAACGGTAGGCAAGGTTCTCGCCGGGAGCTCAGCGCCGGTCGCGTTGCTGGTGGATCACGGTTTTGCTACGGCCTTTGCGCGAGCAAACCGGGCGGGGCAGGGCAAGCGCGTGGTCACGCCGGTTCGTGGCGGCAACGCGGACGTGCTGGTGCTGAGTTTGGCCGAACGACTGTTGAGTGACGAAGCCGTGACCCTTGCCGTGGTGTTGGCCCTGCGGCTGGAGGCGGGTGCGTCACTGACAGCGCGCATCGAACAGCTCTTGGCCAAGTATCCGGGGCGGGTGCAGTTTCGTACGGAAGACGCCGATGTCGGGCCGGCAGCCTTGATCGCCTGCGCGGCCGATGCCGATCTCGTCGTGCTCGGTCTGGACCCGGTTTGGGGGCTCGATCAAGAGCGCGGCGGGGCCGAGTCCGTTCGACTCCTGGCCGAGTTTCCGACCTCGATGATCGTGCTGCATGCAGGGCGCGCTTGAAGCTCTGCAGGTACTATCCAGCCTGGCAGCAGCTCAGGGGGCGTTTGTCGGAGCAAGCTTCATCCGTGCGCACGCGCCAGACCTGGCGGGTGCAGCGACTGGTGCAGCTGCTGATCGAGATCCCTCCGCACTCAGGATCGCTGAAATCATAACTATTGCAGGTCGGGATCGGCGCTTCCTCGTCCGGTCCTTCGCAGCACTTGCTCGGTTCGCAAACTTTGCACTCGCACATTCGCGTCTGGCTGATGCTGGCGCCCGGCTTGGGTGGAGGATGAAACACTCCCGTGCCAAACAACGGACCCTGTTTACTTCGTAAGCTGCTGCCGCAGCCGGCCAATGGAGCCGCCAAAAGCAGCGAAATCCCGAGCAGAACCCGCATCCCTCGCATCAGCTCAGCGACGCGTCCGCTCATCACCGTAGAATTCCGACACGGAGCGAGCCCGCTGGCTTGGCTCCAATGTTCGCGCGCGTAAGCCGCCATCATTTTCACCCTGCGCCTTTGGCGCCGAGTCGAGCCCGGCACGAATTTCTGGCCGCGAAGAGCTTGGTTTCGCTGCGTGCTTCGGGCATTGTAGGAGACAGGATGGTGGACTCGAATTTGCAAGCATGGGAGGCGTTCTTCACGGCCGCCAGCGACCCTTGCTTTCTGATTTTGGTCCAGGCAGACGGTCATTTCGTACTGTCGCGCGTCAACGATGCCTGGGAATGCGCGACCGGTATCCCCCGCAGCGTGGTTCTCGGCACGAGCGCCGAATCGCACCTGGCGCTGGAAATGGCAGAGCTCGCCGTCTCGCGGCTGACGGAATCCGTCACGCTTCAGGCCCCCACGGAATACGAAGAAGAGCTGGAGTTTCCGACCGGCAAACGCATTTGGAAGACGCGGCTCGTGCCTTGGCAGGCGGGCGGAGAGCAGTACTTGGCTGGCTTTGCCCGGGATGTTACGGACCGTGTGGCCGCCGAGCGTCATCGAGGGCTGCTCGAGAGCAAGCTGCTCGACGCCCAGAAGCTCGAAAGCCTGGGCATCTTGGCAGGTGGCATCGCGCACGACTTCAATAACCTGCTCACCGGCATTCTCGGCAATGTCAGCTTGATGCGCCTCGAGCTGCCTGTTTCTAGCGCACTCTGCGAGCATGTCGATCAGATCGAGGCCGTCACGATCCGTGCGGCTGATTTGTGCCGGCAGCTCTTGGCCTACTCCGGCAAAGGCCGCTTCGTGGTGCGCCCGCTCGACTTGAGCGAAGTTGCGCGTCAGACCGCGCCGTTGTTGCAGCTGTCGGTTGGAAAGCACGCGACGCTGCGCTTGGACCTCTCCGACCATTTGCCGCCGGTCGATGCCGACGCCACCCAAATGCGCCAAGTCTTGCTCAACTTGGTCGTCAATGCCGCGGAGGCTCTGGGCGAACGCGCCGGAGTGATCGGTGTCTGCAGCGGCGTGATTCACGCCGAGGGTGAGTATCTACGCAATACGTTCTTGTCTCCCGAGTTGCCGGAGGGAAAGTACGTGTTCGTAGAGGTCAGCGACAACGGTTGCGGCATGGGTCCCGACACGCAAGCCAAGATCTTCGATCCGTTCTTTTCGACCAAGTTTACCGGTCGTGGGCTGGGTTTGTCAGCGGTGCTCGGCATCGTGCGTGGGCACAAAGGCGCGATCAAGGTCTATAGTGAGCTCGGGCGCGGCACGACCGTCAAGCTGCTGTTCCCCGCAATGGACAGCAAGGACGCGCGCACGATGCCGGCGGCCAGTCCCCCGATCGCTTTGCAACGCCGCGGCACGGTGCTCGTGGTCGACGACGAAGACATCGTGCGCAGCGTCGCCGCGCGTATCCTCGGCAGCTACGGTTTCGACGTCATTTTGGCCAACGACGGCAGAGAGGGTGTCGCCCGCTTCCACGAGCGCCGCGGCGAGATCGTGGCCGTGTTGATGGATCTGACCATGCCGCAGATGGATGGCGTAGACGCCTTTCGCGAGATCCGTTCGCTGGACGCCGAGGTCCCGGTGCTTTTGATGAGCGGTTACAACGAGCAAGACGCGGTCACGCGCTTCGCGGGCAAAGGCTTGGCCGGTTTCGTTCAAAAGCCGTTCACGGTCGACATGCTGCGCGAGCGCCTGCTGAGCGTGCTCCGCTAGAGCGCCGACCGGTTTGAAACCGATGCAGAAACGAGAGAGGCCGAAGCGAAACCCACGCCCGAGGAGCGAGCACCGGAGGAATAGCCGCGCTAATTCGAGGACCGCTGCGACGAGGCCGTGCGTTGCAGCGATGGCATCGCTCGTTTATGGCTTGGTTTCGAACCGGTCGGCGCTCTAGCATGCCCGTCGCGTGGCTCAACCCGGCGGGGGGGCTGCGCTATCACGTGCGTGCGCGGCTGGCGGCTCGTGACTGGCAGCCCTTTCGTGCCGCGATCGCCGACTGGCTACCGGCGTTCGACGCACCCAGCGCGCGTGCGCTGCTCGTCGGTCCGAGCGCGGGATACACCTTTCCCGACGCCTTCTTCAGCCAGTTCTCGGCGATTACGGTGCTGGAGCCAGACCCGATTGCCGGCTTTCTGATCTGCCGGCGCTTGCGCAAACTGGGCATCGCCACCCGGCTCGAGCGAAGCGATCGATTGATCGCGCCGTTGCTCCACGGTGGGGGGCACGGCCTCGAAGCAGAGCTGCAGAGAGACCCCGCCGCGTGCCTGATCTTCGGCAACCTGCTCGGACAAACGCGCTTTCTGCTGAGGGACCCGGATTTCGAACGCTTCAAGCTCGCGTTTCGGGAGCGCATCGAACCGCTGTTGACCGGGCGCGCCTGGCTCAGCTTTCATGACCGCGTGTCGGGCAGCTTGGCGCCCAATTTTCGCCAGCCGTACGCAGCCCCCGAGCGCTTGAATGACCGTAGCGTCTTGGGCTTGCTCTATCCAAGTCCTGAGCCGGGTGCAAAGGTCGAACTGTTCGACCATGAGAGCGGCGGATTTTTTCCGAGCAACCTGCCTCACACCTATTTCCACTGGCAGCTCGGACGCGGGCGGCACCACTTGATCGAGGGGGTGATTTCCAACCCCGAGAGCTGGCGGTCCGGGGCCCTTGGCTAGCGCTCGCTTTGCCGCGAGCCGATGCGCGTGCGCGACGGGCTCAGGGGCGGGTCAGCGCTTCCAGGGCACGGATCTTCTTGGCCCAATAAGCCTTCATCTGTTCGGCAGCGTCGGACGTTTCGATCCGATTGTGCTGCACGGTGACTTGTGATTTCGACGGGCCCTTCTCGCAGAAATCCACGTCGATTCGGCTGACGCCGCGGCCCCAACGGGCGCGGATGGACTTCGACGCCGTGGCCTTGTGAATCGAAAAGCGGTCGTCCGCCAGCCACTTGTTGCGCTCCGAGGGTTCGGCCCAGAACCGAAACAGCTTCGCCAACGGCAGCTCCAAGACCTTCGAGACGTCTACTTGGAAACCATCATCGGTCGCCGTGTTTCCGTTTTTCCCGCGCGCCTGTTCGTAAGCGACGGTCACCATCTGTTGCCACCAGGGCCCGACGCCGTGGCGTTGAGCAAGTACCGCGACGATGCCCTTGTGATCGAGTTCCGCAGCGCCTGCAGCGTCGAGCAAGGCGAACCATTCTGCCCAGGATTTTCCAGTGCGACGCGCGACGGCATCGCTGCTCACCCCGACCGCCTGTTCGATCGGACGGAGCTTGGCCGGCGTATCGATGCGCGTGGACGCCTTGCCAGAGACCGCTTTGGTCGAAGCAGATTTCGTCGGCGCTGGTTTGACCGCCGAGGCTGCCTTCGCCGCTGGTGCGACCTTCACTGCCTTGGCAGTGGGGGGCGCTTTGCCCACGGCTTTGGTCGCCAGCGCAGCTTTCGCCGGCGCGCTCTTGGCGGCAGGCAGCGCTTTGGCCGGCGCAGCCTGCACGGTCCGCGCCTTCTTCACCGGCGCGGTGTGCACGGTCGGCGCGGCTTTCACCGGGGGCGCGGGTTTCACGACCGCCTTCACTGACGTTGGCTTGGTCGGCGTCGCTTTCGCCGGCGCAGGCTTTTCGGCGCCCTGTTTGCTGGCAGGCTCCCGGGTCTGGATAGAGGGCTTCGGCTTGGCTCTGGTCATCTGGCGCGGCTCATCCCGGCGGCAGGGCACACCGGGCCGCGAAGTGTAGCGTTTTCATGGGCGTCCTGTCAGCCCGCTCCAGCCCGGAGTCACTCGGAGCCGCCAAAGCGCGCCGATTACAGGGTATCCCAGCTGAATTTCTCCGCCTCGAACGCGTGGTCGGCCAACAATTTGATCGATTCGTCCACGTTGTTGTCGATCTCGTCCACGTTGGTCTTGATTCGACGCTCCGCTTGGCGCGCGAAAACGGTGGCAATTTCTAGTTCTTTCTTGGCCTTCTCCGGGCCCGTGGCGCGGATACTGGAATCGACGCGACTGATTACCGAGGCCAGCACGAACAGGTCGATCATGATGTCGGCCAAACGTCGGGTCGCGAACTGTTTGTCGATGATCGAGCGGCCGTGTTTTCGCAAGATCCGATCCGACGCGCTCGCCAGATCTCGAGTGCCAGTTTCGAACACCGCGGAGACCGCCTTCAGGGCGGGGTCGAGTTTGGTGAAGGTCGTGCCTTGGCGATTGTAACCCGTGGCCAACGACACACGGCGCAGCGTGTATTCCGAGACGACGCCGAAGCCCTTGATAGGATCGGCAAACACGCCCTCCAGTGATTTCGCGAGTTCACGCAAGTTCTGGCCGGCATCGTTCATGGCATTGAGCGCGATGAACAAACGCAAGATGTCGTTGGTGCCCTCGAAGATACGGTTGATGCGGCTATCGCGCACGACCCGCTCGTACGGGTATTCACACATGTAGCCGTTGCCACCCGCAATCTGCAGCGCCTCGTCCGCGGTCCGGCCCAGGGCCTCGCTGGCGAACACCTTGCTGATCGCGGCCTCGACCGCGTAGTCTTCGTAGCCGCCGTCAGTGAGCCCGGCCACCATGCTGACCACCGCTTCCGTCGCGTAACAGTCGACCAGCATTTGCCCGACTTTCTGCTTGATCAGGCCGAACTCCGCGATTGGTTTGCCGAACTGCACGCGTTCTTTGGCCTGCTTGGCGGACAGCGCGATCAACTTCTTCATGCCACCCACGCTGCCTCCGCCGAGGCCGGTCCGTCCAGAGTTCAAGATCGTCATCGCGATCTTGAAGCCCTTACCGGCTTCACCCAAGAGGTTCTCCTTCGGCACGCGCACGTTCTCGAAGTGCATCGTCGTGGTCGAGCTGGCGCGGATGCCCATCTTGTCTTCGTGCGGGCCGTTGGTCACGCCAGCCATGTCACGCGTGACCAAGAAGGCGCTGATCTTGCCCCGCTCTCCGCTTTCAGCGGTCTTGGCGAAGACCGTAAAAAAGTCAGCGATACCGCCGTTGGTGATCCAAAGCTTATTGCCGTTCAAGATCCAATGGTCACCGTCGTTCACGGCACTGGTCTTGATCGATGCGGCATCGGAGCCCGCGCCGGGTTCGGTCAAACAGAAGGCCGCAATCA
>Ga0302321_100006119_pt1 | contig 10569 bp, 8 predicted proteins | sample Fen_T0_1_FD_202505 | JGI IMG/M metagenome (GOLD analysis project Ga0302321, IMG submission 202505) | Peat permafrost microbial communities from Stordalen Mire near Abisko, Sweden - Fen_T0_1 | ecosystem: Environmental > Terrestrial > Soil > Wetlands > Permafrost | place: Sweden: Abisko... | reverse complement strand
GCCATGCAAGGAAGGACTGGCGGAGATCCTGTCGATCCGCGAGAAACTGGGCCCACGTTTCGCAGTAATGGTCGTGGCGGTGGAAGGCGATTCGCCGGCGCTTAAGGATTTCCTCAGCAGTCATCCGCTGCCCACGGGAACGACGGTCGCGCTGGACGGGAACGGCGCCGTCGCGCGAGCCTTTGGCGAGGATCGCCTGCCTACAACATTCTTCTTGGACGAAAAGGCCACTATTCGTCACATCAACCGTGGACACGGCGCCGGCTTTCGGGCGCGGGCGACACGCTGGTTGAGCGGGATGATCGGAGTTAGCCCATAGGTATCCATCTGACCGCCCAAGGGCGCCTTGGCGCCGCTACCAGAACGGGCGGTCGATTGCCGCACCCGCCGACGGGCGTGTCGCGCTCGAAGGGTGACCCCGGCTAGAGAGCGACCGCTTCGGATGTGCACGGGTCAGGTGACGTAGAAGAACTCCTCGCGAACAATCTTGCCATCGCGGACCGTATAGAGCGCGACCTCGTCCATTTGGATGCGCTCTCCGCTCGCCTTGCGGGTGACATCGTATTTGAAGCGCACGGCGAAGCGATCCCCGTTGGGATACGGGCCTTCGACGATGGCAGAGTGCACCTCGTGGTTTTCCACCCACCACTTGCCCTTTTGCTGGATGGCCGGGATGCCGCGCATCTCCTGCGGCATGTTCGGCATGGCCGCGGCCTCGACACTCACCGCGTCCTTGTCGAACATGGTCAGTAGCGCCTCGGAATCCTTGTGTTGCTGACACAGAGAGACGAACTTCTTGGCCAATTCAAGTGTGCTCATGGAACGTGACCTCCCTTGTTAGGCCTTCCCATAGCACAGCTCAGTCGAATTGCACGGACACGCTTCAGTGGCAGAAAGTATCACGAACGACGTGATCCGCGTTCTTCGTGTCGTGGTTAGAGTCGTCACCCTCTTGTGACAGTGACGGATGAAACCGAAGTCCGGAAGTGGCTTCGTATTGCTGTTCATTTACCTATTCACAGGAGGTCCTCATGAAGACCACTACCCCTCTTTCGATATTGAGTATGCAGGTTGCACTTGTATGCGGCGTCACAGACGCGTCCGCAGCAACAGTTCAAGAAGCTGCACTTTGCGCCGCTGGCGACAAAGGTCATGAGCGGTTTGATCACATCTTCTACATCATGATGGAAAACCATGGCGCCGATGAGATTTTGGGTAATACCACTGACGCACCCAATATCAATCGCTTGGCTAGCCAGTACGGTGTTGCCACCCATTACTACGGGGTCACCCATCCCAGCCTTCCCAATTACCTGGCAGCCATCTCGGGAAATTTCCAAGGTATTTGGGACGATTGCAAGGCTGGCGCCGACGTGACTTGCGCGCCGGAAGAATTCGTTCCCGATTCTGGCGACGCCACGTCTGGGCTGCTGCTGACGCCTGCCGAGATCGCCAGCGCCAGCAGCACGCCGCACTGGTTTGACGGCGCAACTATCGTGGACCAACTGGAAGCGCGGCGAATGACTTGGAGAGCATACATGCAGTCGATCCCCGGGGTTGGTTCCACGGTGGAATACGCCCCGGTCGATATCGTGGCGGGCGTGTCGACCCCACGCAAGCTCTACGCGCAGAAGCACAACCCATTCATGTATTTCTCCGACATCCGCAACCGCCCTGAGCGCATGGAACGAATCGTTCCCTTCGACACGTTCGCGGACGACTTGGCCAAGAAGCCCATCCCGAATTTTGTCTGGATCAGCCCCGATCAGTGCCACGATATGCATGGCCTTTCTTCCGCCAACGCGACCGCGGTTGGCATTCCGGACTGTGCCTCCCCGGGTTCTGGCCTCGACCACAAAGTCATCGCCCTTGGTGATGCCTTTCTGAAGTCGACGGTGGAGACCATCATGCACTCGCGCGCTTGGCACGAAGACTCTGCCATCGTCATTGCTTGGGATGAGGATGACTACGCCGGCTTTGCTGGCTGCTGCGACAGTCCCGTCGGCAGCGATGGCGGTATCTTAGGCGGAGCGCGCGCTCCCGCGCTCGTCATCACCTCGCGCGGCGCTCACCATCGGAGCGTCGACACCGCCTACAACCACTACTCGCTGCTCGGCACGATTCAGCGTCTGTGGGGCCTCGGCTGTCTCGGTGAAACCTGTGGCCTCAACGAATCCGGATTGATGTTGCCTCTCTTTGGCGAGCGATAGACAACCGACTCGCGTGACGGCGCCTGCGAAATCGCAGACACCACTGCGCATGTGGGTTGGCTGGCGGCGGGACTGGCTGCCCATTCGGCGGAACGTCGATGGCCTCAGCGCGAGACCATAGGTTGCCAGATGCTCGCGAATCATTTCTCGTTGCCCCTGCGAGTGTAGCAGTGGACACTCGGGTGATGACACGCGGTCGTGCCTCTTGGTTACTGGCGCTCGTCGGCTCTGCGTTGCAGTTTGCCGGCAACGGCTGTAGCAACAGCACCAAGGCGTATTTGCCCGACGCCGCTGCCAATGCAGCGATTTCCTCAGGCGGAACAGCGAGCGGCGGAGGCTCGGGCGCAGGCGGAGGGTCAGCGGGTAGCTCGGGCAAGGGTGGCGGCGGAGGGTTGACCGGCGGTACCGGTGGCAGCAGTGGTACGCCGGCGACCGGCGGAAACACCGGCTCCGGCGGAGCAACGGGTCTTGGCGGGAAGACGGGCTCCGGCGGGACGACGAGCACCGGCGGAGCAACGGGCTTGGGCGGGACGACGAGCACCGGCGGAGCAACGGGCTTGGGCGGGACGATGAGCGGCGGCGGGGCATCCGGCCACAGTGGGGCAGCGGACAGTGGTGACGCGGACTCTCCGGCTGCGACCAGCATCGACGGAGGAAGCGGTGTGGATGGAGCAGTGGACGGCGGGGCGGAACCGAATTGCGTGGGCACGGCCCCAAGCAGTTGCCCGACCTATTCCCCCGGGTACTGCCCACCAGGCTGCCATTTGCAAACGGGGAACGGCGGGACCGACCCGACCTGCTTCGGGACGCGGACGCCTTGCAGTCAGCTCTCCGCCGCCGACTGCTCCAGTCAATCCGGCTGCACTGTCAGCACCTTCTAGAATTCGTGGTCCACCAGGTTGGCCGCGCCCAGCTGCGTGCGGGGACATTCCATACTCCCATGTACGCAACGGCGTCAGTGCCGGAATCATGGGGTCATCCGCGACTGGGAAGGGCGGACTTGCTGGTCGAGGCATGCCTCTGGTGTGATCTCTTTCAGCCCTTCCCTCCCCCGTCGATGGCGCCGCCCGCGCCGCCCGCGCCACTGTCCATGACGGCGCCGCCCGCGCCGGTCACGCCGCCGCCACCATACGTACCTGCTGCGCCTTGCGCCCCGCCTTGACCCGCGGTCACGCAGATCGACATGTGGGGGGCGCATTGGCCCGCGAAGCAGACGCCGCAGTCGCAGTCGCTGTCGACGTTGCACTTCTTGGTCCCGCATTCCACGAAATTGGAGAAGACCTGACACTCTTGGTTGGCTGGACAGCTCAGCTTTGCGCAGCTCATCGTGGTGCAGCCGTGGCTGTCGGTGAACAACGTCGGGGGGCCCTGGCAATCCGTGTTGCCGGTGCAGGTGTAGCCTTCGGTGCAAGCGACGGGCAGGCAGCCATGGGGGTCGGTGTATATCGTCCCGGAGTCCGGCTGGCAGCGTGTATCGGCCGGACAGTTGTATCCGTCCGTGCACTTGACAGGGGCACAGCCGTGCCCGTCGGCGTCGGAGCGCGTCGGGGTGCAGGTGAAGTTGGCCGCGCAGGAGTATCCCGCTGTGCACGGGATGGGCTCGCAGCGCAAGTTGGTGCCACAGCGTTGATCAGCCGCGCACGACGTCGCGGTGCAACCGGCGACGCAGTCGTATTCCAAGATATCGCAGCACGGGACAGACTTCGACACGCAGATCTTGCCCGTGGCGCAGTCGGTGTCGACCGAGCAGTTTCTGGGCGGCGGATTCACACCGCAGTACGCCCCTCCGCACGAGCTCGTCGACGACGGCAGATCCTGCTGGCAGGCATTGTAGGGGCTCGGGCAGTCGCGATAGGTTCGGCAAAACGGGTGACCGGCGGGCGCCGTCGCACCGGGGCAGCTGGGGCCACTCAGGCCAGCGTCCGCGCTGTCGCCTCCGGTTCCTCCCGCTGCGCTGTCCCTGGCCGCCGCGTCGGCGCCGCCGCTGCCACCTGCTCCGCCGCTGCCCCCGGAGCCTCCGTTGCTCAAGGGCCCCGAATCAAAGGCATCCATGGCCGCATCGCAACGGCTGCACCCGCCCGCGCCACCGGTGGTCGTGGCCCCGGTTCCAAAGGCCCCGGTGCCGGTCCCGCCGCTGCCGATTCCGCCTGAGCCCGCGCCACCACCGCCACCCGTTCCGGTGCGTCCGGCGCCGGCGCCGCCGCCGGAGCCGCCGCCCGTCCCTGCCTGCAAGGCATCGGTCGTGCGCCCGGCGTCGTTGCCATGACCGGTGCTGCTGCCGCAGCCATTGCCGACCAGCACCGCAAACCCGGCCAGTCCAACAAATGAGATCAGTGTGGATGGTAGTTTCATGAGACCTCGAATAGTGTGGGGGGCGCCGAGCTGCGCTCCATTGGTGCCAAGGTTAGGGTGGGATAGGCGAGGTAGCCAGGACAGGTCACTGGATCATGACATTGGCGACGGGGAAGTTGATACTCCCCGTGCCACCACCTGCTTCAACCAGCACCTCGAGCTCCACCAAGCTCCCCAATGACATGCCCACCGTCCTCCATGCGCTGAAGTGCTCGGTCACCGATATCTGTCCGCATGCGCGAGCCGTCTGCCGGACACTGTGGTACTGACTCCAGCCTGAGGCGCGACAGCCGGAGCCATCAGTGCCGGCCATGGCGCTCACCCAGAAAGTATAGGTCTCTCCATCGATCTTGGCGCTACCGACGTTGGAGCTGACGAATGGCTTGATTGGCATGGCATCGTACGAGTCATCCACGATGTAGAACTCGACGCATGGATAGATGGTCCGTCCATAGATGCCGATGTACGAGTAACTGCCCGCGCTCCCCAATTTGGTCTCTGCGAATTGCGCCGTGATGGTTCCGTATTGGTCGTAGGTCCTCCCGTTGTCACCCCAAGCGAGGCCGATCCGAGCCAAGACGTCTCCCGAATTGGGCCCCCAGGATGCGCTGAACGCGGCTGTGGGAAAGGAAGTCATGCTCGCCCCGGTTCCATTCTCCCAGAACGACCAGGTGAGGTTGCTCGCTTCGCCTTGACTGTTGTTCTCCAAGTGCTTCGTGCCCCCGCTCGGCATGGCGGCGCTGCAATCCACCGCCACGAGACCGGTCTGGGGCGACGTGGAGCCGCCCGTCGCGGCCCCGCCGGTCCCAGCGAGGCGGGCGCCAAGCCCGCCCGTGCCCGCCCCAACATCCACTTCGAGCGCGTCGTTGCCAGCCGGCACATCCGAGGGTCCGGCGTCCCGACCGATCGCGCCTCCAGCCCCTGTTCCCGCTGTTCCAGCGGATACGATCGTGCCGCCAGAGCCAGTGAATCCACCGCTGCCCATTACGCCGCCCGTCCCGTCTTGTCCCCCTCGGCCCATGCCGGTCGCCGCGGTTCGTCCTCCCGTGCCGCCGACAGCACCCGAGCCAGCCGTCCCCCCTGAGGTGACTCCACCCGTGCCAGACGCCGAGCTCCCGCCGGCGCTCGAGCTCGCGGGCGTACCGCCAGAATTGGCCGTGCTGCCAAGGCCGTTCCGCGACCTACCGCAGCCAAGCAGCGCGACGCTCACGACGCCGGCGATCGAAATTCCCCATTTCGTTCGTGCGAGTTTCATCGATGGGCTCCCTTGGGTCGAGGCGCTCTTCAATCTCTAGCGTAATCCAAACAAGCGCCCTCGAGTCGAATTGTCGGTACCGGAAACGACTCGCCGCTTGAAGAGAGCCGTTCCCGGCAACCCTCCGTCCTGTGCTGAGGGCGGACCTCCGCCCGAAGCCCGCCATCGCCCCGATCAAACGATGTGAAGCTCTTCGTGGACGCCGGCTGCGCCCCTGGTATCCAAGCCGCGGGTTCACCACCGCGGAGAGTTTCCGGCAGCAGGTGCTGGGGCTTAGCTCGATGCTGCCCGCAGCGCGGCCCGCGCCTCGGCGTGGTGCCAGCCCCGCGGCGCGAGCTTGAGATAGGTGCGGTACGCCCTGCGCGCTTGCGCGTGACGACCGTTGTCCGCTTCCGCGCGGGCGATGATCACGTAGGCTTCCGCGGTCTTGGAATCGAGGTCGATGGCTCGCCTTGCCCATTGGGCTGCCTCGGCGAAGCGACCACGCGCGTGCTCGGCTTGGGCGACGACGAGGGCGAGGGATGCATTGCTTGGTTCTGCCTCGAACGCGCGCGTACAGGCCTCGGGTGACAACCGCCATGGCGCGCTCCGGATAGATGCCTTGTCACACCCTTCGGTGGCGTCGCGGTGGTCGCTTGCCGACTGCACGGACGCCGAACCCGCAGGAACGGCCGCATTCGCCCCCACCTGATCGCCCGCAAGCGCTCCCGACGGTTGGCGCACGACCGGCGAGGGATGCACGGATTCGGCAGTTCGTGGGCGACCGTGGCGTTCCACCCAGGGCCTGAGACCGGCGATGCCCACCCCGACGGCGCCGACCAGCACGACGAACCAGATGCGTGCGTGCAGCGTCTCGCGGCGCGCGCAGCGCCGGGCGTTCTCCTGAGCCACGCGCACGGCCTCGAGAGAGGCGCGCACCTCCTCTGGAAGCGCTCGCTTGGGCGATGTCGTCTGGATCCCGGACCCCGCAATGACCTCAGCCTGTTCCATCATGCGATGATTCAGCCACTGTCCGGCCTGGACCGCAAATAAGACGTGCGCGACGGCCTCCTTGACCAGCGGGAACATGCGCCGGATCCCGGTGTGTCCCTTCACCTACCCCCGGCGCCACGCACCCTACCCGCGTTACTATTCCACGCAACGAGTAGTGAGTTGGCCTGGGAGCAAGGCAGGCGGCGAATAATCGCGCTTCTCACTGGCGCTCAGCTTCTCGTGGCCCAGGATCTCGACGGCCAACGACCGGAGCTCCGAGAACGCGATCTTGTTTCCCGGATCGAACTCCAAGGACTTCTGGTAGGCCCGGAACGATTCCTTCAGCTTGCCCTGCTCGAACAGCAGGAAGCCTCGCTTTCGCCAGGCAACGCCACTCATACACTTTCCCATCGGCAGCTGCATCAAGGCGTCGAGCTCTTCCATCGCAGCATCGATCTGTTTGGTGACGGCCAACGTCTGCACGATCTCGAGCCGTGGCTCAGCCGAAACCGGGAGCAACGCCTTCGCAGATCGAAGGGCCGCCAGCGCCGTGGAATGGTCCGCGGATTCCACTGCACAGAATCCCGTGAAGAAGCTGATCTTGTATGCCTTGGGCGATACCCAAACCGCCCCGTTGGGATAGTCAACCGCATGCTCGGCGGCCCAGCGGACGAGCGCCATGAACTGCTGCCGGTTGGCCGCCGCCAACGGGGCAGATACGAGCAACCTCGCCTCCCGCAGCCAAACCTGGCGTGACTGGGTCAGTCGGGACAAGCTCTGCCCGCAAGAAACTCGTTCCGGAGAAAGGCTCTCAGGGGGCGGGAGGGAATCACCAAATACGCGTGGGTTTTGTGGAATCGTCCGGGATTCCACTTCGACCAGGTTGGGGACGTTGTGGTTCGGCACGTGGTCGTTGGCCCACGCGAGATAGTCGGCCACGCGTAGCGAAGCAAGCTCCTTGCCCGAGATCGTCCATCCCGGTCTCGCGAGTGCGGCCACCACATATTCCCGGAGGAAACCGGCCTGTTTGATGGTGAGCAACAGATCCAAGTAAGAGTCTTTGCCCCCGTCCTTTGCTCGTATCTCCGTCCACACCTCGAGCATCACAGCGCGCGCCTCGATCTCAGTGTCGAAATCCGTGACCGCCTTGCTCGGCGGCGCCCCGGCCTTCTCCAGCAAGGCTAGCTTGGCGATTCCGTAGGCCAGCCACGCTGGCGCAGCCTTGTTTCCATTCGCCATGACCGAGGGCGAAAGGACGACGCTGCTGTCTCGCTGGTCGTGCTTCTTCGAAGCTCGGCCCTGAACACCTATCGGCGCACAGGCCGAGAGGACTGCAGCTGACAACGGCAGAACAACATGTAATAGGCCACGCATTTCGCCATTGTGGCACGAGTCACGACTGCGTCATAGCGCGTCTGGTGCCCGTCCGGAACAGGGCGAGCGCCCGATCGGAGAGGCGGCCGAGCCGGGTTATGGAGCTGGCACCCTGACACATCCCGAGCCGTGTCGCCAAGGTCTCGCGCGGCCCGCTGTGGCATCGCGAATTCGTGCCAGAATTCCGGCGACAACTCGGCGCCCCTCGTGAACCAGGAGAGCCGCTCGCTAAAGGCCGCGGTGAAGTAGCGTGCCATAGTCGCCCGCCGCCCAAAGGCCCGAGGTCGTTCCCCAGACCGCATTGAGGGTTGCCGTGGCGCCACTTACCTCCGGGGTCCATGCGTAGCCGTCCCAATGCAGAATCGTGCCGGCACTGCCCACGGCCCAAATGCTGGAAGCATTCTCTCCCCAGATGCCATTCAACTGGGCGCCGGCCTGCGCGAGGGACCAGGCAATCCCGTCCCAGTGGGCGATGACCATTCGTCCCACTGCCCACACATCGTTCGTGGCGCTTCCCCACACCGCCAGAAGCTGGTCCGGATCGTCCATCCCGGTTGGGGATTGCGACCATGCTTGGCCGTCCCAGTGGTAGGCCCGCCCCCTTTGTCCAACGGCCCAGACATCCTTCGCGCTCAGGCCGTAGACTGCGTTGCAGCCCCAGGAGTCGCTGAGCTGCATGAGCGACCACTTGACCCCATCCCAATGTGAAATGCTGGGCCCCCGCCAAGTTGCCCAGACATCATTCGCGCCGCTGCCCCAGAGCCCGGTTATCACGTTGCCCACAGCCGGAGCCACCGTCGACCAGGACGTGCCGTTCCACAGGAAGATGCAGGCGTTGTCCGGTTGCTCGACCTGCGCGCCCGCCGCCCAGACGTGCGTCGGATCTGCGGCCCAGACGGCGTGCAGGTTCTGGCGAATCGTGGTGGGCTCCCACTCGGCTCCGTCGAAATGAAAGGCGGTCGACTCGGTCACGCCTCCCACGAGAAAGACGTCGTTCGCGCTCGTCCCACCGAGGCCGAGGAAGTCGTTCGAAGGTCCGGTCGAGACGGGTTGCCAGGCCCCGCTCTGATAGCGAAGGATGACGCCTTGATCTCCTACCGCCCACCCCGTGCCGCCATTGAACCAGACAGAGTAAAGGGTCTGCGTCGTCCCCAGCGAGACGGACGACCATGCCGTCCCATCCCAATGAGCGGCGGCGCCCCTCCACCCGACCGCCCAGATATCGTTCGGACCGGTACCAGCCAGGGCGTTGAGCTTGTTCGTGGCGGAGATTGGCGCCTGGGTCCACGTGGCACCATCCCAGTGGAGGCTCCCCGTGGCCGCAAGTGCCCAAATATCATTTGGGCCGGAGCCCCACATATCAGCAATGTCCCCCTGCTCCTGCGGCCACACGGTCGGCGACCACGACGAGCCTTCCCAGCGCAAGTAGTACCCTCGGTCGTCCGCGACCCAGAGGTTGTTCGGGCTCGCCCCCCAAATGGCCACATCGTTTCCCAAATGGCCGTTGTCGGCGAAGGACCACGACGAACCATCCCAGTGCAGAATCTTGGCACCGCCGAACGTGGCGGACGCGCCCACCGCCCAGACATCGTTCGACGAGCTCGCCCAAACACTCGCGAGCGGAACGCTCGTACCGCTCGCGACCGACGACCACGAGGTGCCGTCCCAGTGCAAAATGGTTCCCTCGTCGCCGACTGCCCAGACGTCGTTTGGCGCTACGCCGCCGAGGCCCCGGAGGCTCTGATCGGTCGAGGTGGGCATGGAGCCCCACGCTTTCCCATCCCAGTGAAGCATCCTCCCGTGCTCCCCCGCCATCCACACGTCCTCGCGGCTCGTGCCCCAAACTCGATAGAGTCGGTTGCCTTGCGGCGTGGGGTTCGCCCAGCACCAACCGCTGGTACTGCACAGGGGATGCAGCGGCGGGGTGAGGGAAACAGACTGGCCCGCGTCCGCAACCGACCCCGCCGGCCCGGTGGCACCTCCCGTCCCATGCGCTGCCCCTCCAGCCCCGCCACTGCCCGGCAAAGCCGAGTCACCACCCGATGCACCGGGGTGCGCGTCGGGCGCAGCGTCGTCCGCCGCAGAAGCATCGTTCCCGCCGGTTCCACACGACGCAGAAGCAGGCAAAAAGGCGAGGAGTGTCCACAAGGCACGGGAGCCATGGCGCGGGTTCATGGGTGCCCGAGATTGTACCGCAGCGGGGTCACTTTCCCCTAGGCCCGGCAAGTGCGTCGAATCGTGAAATCGCTACTGAAAAAGAGCCAGTAGATCGCATCGCGGTCCTGTTCGGCATCTACGCGCGCAGCAGGCCTAGTCACACGCGTCGGGGTCGAGTCTGGCGATGAACACCGAGCCCGTGTCGAGGAGGGTGACGAGCCCGGCGGCTGCGGCTGACTCGATTCGCTC
>Ga0302321_100006116_pt1 | contig 10573 bp, 8 predicted proteins | sample Fen_T0_1_FD_202505 | JGI IMG/M metagenome (GOLD analysis project Ga0302321, IMG submission 202505) | Peat permafrost microbial communities from Stordalen Mire near Abisko, Sweden - Fen_T0_1 | ecosystem: Environmental > Terrestrial > Soil > Wetlands > Permafrost | place: Sweden: Abisko... | reverse complement strand
CGGTCAGTACGATTCCGGCCAGCACACCGAGGACGGCGGGCAGTTTTTGGCGACCATTTTTCTCATGGAAAAACACGAGCCCGCCCGTGAACGCCACCAGCGTGCTTGCCCGCCGCAAACTGGATACCAGTGAGATCAACGCGGCGGGATTTCGCAACGCGCCGAAATAGATGTAGTCCGAAACCAGTAGAGCGAGGGAAAGTCCGATGATGCTCCAGCGCCATTGAAAGGAATTGCGCGGCCACCAGCGAAATTTCCAACCGATGACGATGGGCAGGAATACGACCGCGAGGTAAATCGAGAACCAGGCCTGCACCGTTGCCGCCGAATATCCCATCCGGCTGAGTAGAAACCGGTCATAGAGCGCGCTTAGTCCGCCGAGGATCGTGCCGCCGATGAGCAGCAGCACCCATTTGTTGCGATGAAAGTGAATGCCTTCCTTTCGCCCCGCGAGTGAGAGTCCGATGAACGACGCGATCGTTGTCGCCACGCCTGCCATTTCCAGCCAGGTCGGCCGCTCGGCCAGGACCAGGAGCGCACCGAATAGAATCCAGATTGGTCCTGTCGCCCGGATCGGTGAGGCCAGCGACATGGGCAGCTGTTTCACGGCGAAATACGTGCAAACCCACGAGGCTGCGACGATGGTGGACTTGAGCGCGAGCTGTCCATGTTGCAGCGCGGTGAGGGGAGCGACCGTCAATCCCGCGGGCAGGAGGCCGGGGCGGATGGCGGCGAACGTCATCAAGGCGGTCCAGATCACTGCGTTGCTGACGGTGCTGAAAAACAGAACGGGCAGCACTGCATTGTCGCGCACCGCGAGCTTGGTGAAAAGTTCGTAGCACCCGAGGAAGAAGGCGGCGATCAGACTGGCGGTGATCCAATGCATGCAAAAGGTCCAGCGTGGCAACCGACGCCGGCCTGCGCAAGGCCGCGGTCAGGAGGGGCACAATTTTCCTAAGAAAGGCAGTTGAATTTTACCGCAGAGGACACAGCCGCGCAGAGAAAACAGCTTAGGAATAATTCCCTTTTCATAACCATTCCCCTGCGGGGTGAAATATTCAGATGACATGAATCCTTGATCTCTCCTCCGCGGCCGTTGCGATCTCTGCGGTTCAATTGCGGATTTTAGTTAAGGGTGTTGCCGCAAAGGATACTTCTAAACTTGCGGCCGGCTAAGGACTTTGGTGAGCCCGCACCCCGTCGAATTTTTCCGCCGGGGATCTGCCGAGCCAGCTCCGACGAAAAGCAACGCAGGTATTGTAGTTTAATAAGTGGTTCGGTTACATGCGTCGGCGCTTGCCAGGGATCCTGACTTAGAGCGTTTCAAATTTAACTGTAGCCACTCGATGGTGAGCGAGTGTGCAGGAGCGCAGTCTTGTGCCTTCGGCGGGCGTGCCACGTGTTCGGTTCACCAGCGTATCGCTGCGGCTTCATCGCAATTGTGGATATAACGAATAGTTCGTTTCGGGGCACCGCATTAGGGGAAGAATTTGTCCCAATGGAGGGTGAGGGCAATTGAAAGGGTTGTCCGGTTCTTCGTGGCGGGGGGAATGCGGCCGTCAGCAATTTGCAGCCGGATTCCAGAGATCTGTTTTGCCCAACCAACCGACCGCGGTACGGCATAGTCAATCGCGAGCGAATAATAGCAGGCATCGGCCAGACTGTTGCTCTTTAGAACCGGGTCGTCTGATCGGTAATATTGCAGCCCCGGGATAATTTTAAGATTCCTGAGGAATCCGTCGTCGAGCCAGTTTGCCAGCGCCCATTGCCAGTAGATTTCGCTGCCGAACCGCCAGTAATTTTGCGCGGGCAGCCCGATCTTGGTCGAATCCACGGAACTGATTTCTGAAATCCGCCGATAGTCAGCCCACACGTAGGGCTGCCACCAATTAGTCGCCGTACCTTGGAGGGGCGGGGTGTAGTCAAACCGCACGCCGTAGGTCCATTGGCGATTGTCCATGGCTTCGTCGCCCTCGAAGGCACCGGCCAGTTCCAGCCCGCAGGAGCCCCAGAGCAAACCCCGGCTAAACCGCCCGGAGCCACTCGTCGGCGGCTGGCTGGCACCGGTCCCCGGGAAAATCTGCGCGGGCTTGGGAATCGCATCGAAGTCCCACTGACCTCCGCTGCGAAAATCCAGTGAGGTCTTTTCGCCATTGGACTTGGGCCGGGTCGATAGCGTGCTCGCGAGGGCATATTGAGCGACGAGGAAGCGGTCGGGGCGGTCAAACTCCCATTCCTTTTTTTCGCTCGAAACAATGCGCACAGCCGGCACGAAGGCGGGGCCGTCGTTCGAATGGAGCAGCGTCGGAGAAAGGGAAATGAGATCCTCTCCAAATCCGTTCAAAACCAGGCATCCGAGGATGAGGGGAAAAATGAGGCGCTTCATGGTGACGGCTGTTCGGATTTGAAGTGGTAGAGCTGGTCGACCGCCGGCCCAAATTCAGCGACCTGTCGATCTGGCGAGCCAAGCAAACTGACGAAGGCCTGTCTGGCTTGGTCGCCGGTCACGCCCGGCTCGAAGACTGCGCCCGGATCGGGCTTCTGGGTGGCAAAGGCCTGGAGCCGCGTCGCGATTTGCAGCAGGGCGGCCGTGCGGATTTCCGCGGGGAGAGCCTCGGACGGCCAGCCCACCAGGTCTCGCATTCGCATCCGGCCCGCATCGAGAAAAGAGAGCCGCTGGGCGTCGGCCGGTGCCATCAGGGTTCGAAAGTACGAATCGGTGTAGAAATGCGCTTCATTGTTTTGCAGCCAGCCCGAACCAAATTCATTGGGGTAAAACGTAACGGCACCAAATTCGCTCTGGATCGCCGTCAGCGCCCAGGCGGCGGGCTGCTCGCGCACCTCGGCATTGTGCTTGGCCAGATAGTGCAGGTGGCGAACAATATTGGGCTTGGACCCGCTGCCATCGTCTTTGGGCAGGCCGAGGAAGGCCACGGGATTGGTCACTGTGATCTTCGTGAAGTGGTCGGGAGAAAACCGGGTCGCGAAAAATTGCCAGAGATTGTCATCCCGCACCCGCTGCCGCACGAGGTGATAATCGCTGCCGAAAAGGACCCGCGACCCCAAGACTGGATCGTTAAGAATCCCCGCCAGATTCTGAAAATAATTCGTTTCATTTGCACCGCCCTCCATTGGGTCGTCGTGATAGGAAATGTCGGCGTAGATTTGCGGATAACGTTGCATCAACCCAATGATGCGGCTGGTCCATGAATCAGGCGGCACCACCGCCTTGACGAGATCCTCATCGCCACCGAAATGGCCAAAGCATACGCGTAGGTTGGGGTAGTCATGCAGGACCGGTTCCCAGGCTGCGGGGTCGCAGAATTCAATGCTCGGCAGATCCCGGTAGAATCCGCCGTGGTTGCAGTGCAGCAACAGGGGCGTGTCGTTCGCGAGGCAGTAGTCGTACACCTTGCGCATCGCAGCCGAATCGACCGGATATCCAAGAGAGGGATACAGCTTCACGCCCACGAAGCCACGTTGCTCCAGGGCGTAGGTCATCCTTTCGTAGTGCGAGGTGCGCTGCGTGTTCACCGCGACAAAAGGCAGGATCCGCCCCGGGAAGACCAAGGCTGCGGTCGCAGTGTCTTCAAGTTGGGTTAGGAAAAGCTGATCATCCGCGGCGCCGCCCAGGGTGATATCCATCATGAGTGCGACCGCTGCCGTATCGGGTCCGCTGTACTCGAGGAGTTTGGCCGCCACCGCCTGGATCGACGGTTTTATCCCCAAATCGAAAAACGCAAAAAAATCGCCAAAGTCAGCCTTCCCGACTTTGGCCTCCAAGTTCGCCTGGGCTTCACCGCCCAGCTTGGCGATGATCTCACGCAATGCTCCGACCGCCAATCCGGTGATATTGCCATCAAGCACCACGGACAGGCTTGGGGGCAACGTCGCCTCGCCGGCGTTAATCAAGGCCTTCAAGCCTTGGTCGGCTTTGAGCGCTCCGACTAATTCAATGAGGAGCGTGTTCTCATCGAGCATGTCTCCGCGTATGTGCTTGAGCAGAACTTTTTCAGCGGCGCGCGTCGCAAAGTCCGGCCAGCCCGCGCGACCAAGCCGGTTAACCAGAATAGAAAGTGTTCCCTCGGTGAAGACCGACCGAAACGTGAAAATATGAGCATGGCAATTGTATCGCATGGAAGGGATTTGAAAGTGGAGGCAATGATGCCACTAATAAGTTATGTGCCGGTTTCTGCGCGGCCATAGCCCGCGGCTGGAGTCGTGGGCGATGTCTTTTACCACCGACGCTCCGGTTTCGCCCGAGCGTGTGCAGCGGAGGGCAGAACCCAAAATCGCCCGTGCCCGCGCAGTTCGGGTCTCAGGATTCTTTTTGCTTGAACCAGACATAAGTCGTGGAACTCAGGCCCATCAAAAAATATGTCTTTTCGTCGAAATCCGGAAACGAAAGTTTTGACCACGTTTCGAAAACAAAAATCGAACCAAAGAGTATCGTCCAGACCACCATTTGCAGCCGGTGCAGATTGGCGCCGTTAGCATCGCTCAGGAGATCCGTGAAGAAATCTTGGTGAACTTGCGACGGCACCGCCACCACGAGCAAAGCCGGGTTGGCCGGTTCGGCGTTCGCGACGAGGGCTGGGAGGGGCGTCGCGACCAGCGGCTTGCTGGCGGGGGGCGTCACGGCTGACGCGGCCACCGTGGTCGCCGTGCTCACGCCAATCAACACCAGTGCCGTGGCATTGAAGACGCCACAGATCTGGCCCGTGAGCAGGTAGAGCAGACCGTAACCCATAACCACAAGAACGAACCAGAAAGCAAGCTGGGTTCGGGCAAGGCTGAAAGGGCGCTGCATAGGACTTAGCGATGGATCGCTGTCGCGCAGGACGCCCGTTTTGGCGGCCGTGTAGATCAGCCCCGCCAGCAAAAGCAGGGCCCCGACCAAAAAGAGCCAACCATGCCACGGGTCGATCAGGCGCAACCAAATCAGATTCTGATCCGCGACCGCGGTCAGGGTGGCGTCCTTGTAGGTGAGCCCGACCTGTACCCTGTTGGTCTCGAAACGAGCGGGTCCAAGCGCCCCCATGGCGTAGGCGTCGAGTCCTGCCTGGCCGGACGCAGACGGCGGCGGAGGCAGCACGATCAGCCGGTAGGTGTTTGCTGCTCCGGGGAACACGCGTTTGACTGTCACCGGAACACCGTTGAAGGTGGCCGTCCATTTACCCGCATCAGACAGGTCGAGATCCTTGTTTCCGTCCACAGCTATAACCAAGGCCTCGCCCCAATGGAACGGTTTGTCTTCGCTGGCCGCGATTGCATAAGTACTCAGCGGCTTGGTTGACGTGGCCAAGGGGCCGGCTTCCGAAGCCACAGCCGTTTGAAAGGATCCAAGGGCGACAAAAACAAATATTCGGGCGAGCGCGCTCGTTCGATGTGCGATCGCCGTTTGAAACCAGCACTCTCCTAGAGCAGGATATTTGCACATAAAGGCATGCTTCTTACGGGCGTCCAGATTGCAGTCTCAATTGGCGACCCATTGGCAGGAACTCATAGTCAGCCTTCATTCGATTTTCAAGTTCGGCTGCCCCTTTTAGCCCCAATTTGGCGGTTACCTAAAGTGGCTCACTTTTGCGGTAATTGTTTTTATTCCGCGTACGCCCATTTCGGCCTGATTAGGGAACCGCTCCGCTCAAACTGTCCCTCTTGCCGCCGATCACATTGGTGGACCCGATCAGGTTCGAACTGACGACCTCCTCAATGCCATTGAGGCGCTCTGCCAACTGAGCTACGAGCCCGTGTCCAAGGTGAGGGTGTGGAAAATCAAAGTTTCGTGGGCGAAGGCAAGGACTTTTTAATCTTCATCTTTCATCCGGAACGTGACCTCGCGCACCAACTCACCTTGCTCATCCTGTCGCCGGATGGAACTTACCTTGTGGAAAGCATCCAGCACCGATTGGTCGAACTCGGCATCCCCCGACGACTTAACGATGCGCACTTGTGAAAGTGTCCCCGCCGGGCTGACATGGAATTCTGCCGTGGCCGCGAGTTTGTCGCCGCCATTGACCGGCTTTTCATGAGCCTCTCTCAAGCGTTGTTTTAGCAACGCAAAATACGTTCCCAATAGATCCTGTTCTTCGCGGCTAAGGGCTTTGCCCCCCGCGCCACCTGTCTTATTGGCAGTCGAGCCGCCGATCACGCCCTTGGCGATGCCTTCGGCGTCGATCTTGGCGATTTTCGACTGACCGCCGCCGGCTTTCCCCTGGCCGGTGAGTTCCGCTTTACGCGCGGCGATCTCGGCCGCCTTCGCTGCGAGGTCCGCTTGGCGTTTCGCCTCTTTTTCTTCCTTGGCACGCTGGGCCTTTTGTTTGCTGTCGATCCGCACCTGGACGCGTTTCATGCTCTTGACCAGATTGGGCACGACCGGATCGGTTTTGGCGTCCGGTTTGGTCTCCACCTTGGTGATGGGCGAAGGCTCGGGTTTAGGCTTAGGCTGCGGCTTGGGCTCAACCTTGGGCGGTGCGACCGCCTCGACGGGGGCGGGCGCCACCGGTTCGGGTAACGCGGTTTCGACGGGTTTTGGCGGAGTGAACACCGGCGCGGCGGCGGGCGCGGAGGCCAGGTCAAATTTCACGCCGCCGGGTGTGCCGAGCGCCGGGGCTTCGGTCGCGGCGAAGTTGTCTCCTTCGCCGGCGACGAGTTCGAAGATTTTACCCTTGTCAATGACTTCGTCCTTGAGCGCGTAAGCCGTATAAAACAGCGCCGCCGCGAAGAGCGCGTGAAGCGTCGCGGACAAGAAAAAGGCGCTGGGTGAGCGGGCGGTCATTGCGAACTAAGGTAGGACGCGGCAGGGAGAATTTTCTTACGCTTAGCTGTTCGTCTGCGTATCGAAACTGATCTTGCTCAGGTTATTCTTTTTCAACTCGTCGACCAGACTGATGACCTTTTCGTAGGGAATTTTGCCGTCGGCGTGGATGCGGATGACGGGCGGCTTGGGCTGTATGCCAAACTCCTTGAGTCGCTCGGTGAGCCGGATAAACGCGACGGGAGCGTTGTCCAGATAGTAGCCGCCTTTGGCATCGATCGCAACCGTGACAAACTTCGTGTCCTTATCGGCTTTCGTTTGAGTGCTTTTCGATGCGATCGGCAGGTTGACCGGGATCGTTTGCTCCTGGTTGATCAGCGGCGTGGCGATCATGAAAATGATCAGCAGCGTGAAGCCGAGATCGACCATGTTGGTGATGTTCAGCTCCGCAATCGGATGCGACTGCCCTGATCGTTTAAAAGTGCGTGCCATGGCGGGCGCTTAATTCGATTCGAGCTCGATGCGGTCGGCCAGTGAGCTGGCGTAGTTTTCCATTTCGGTTATCAACCGTTTGTTGCACGAGAAAAGGTAGTTGTAGCCGAAGACTGAGGGGATTGCGACGATGAGGCCGGCGATGGTGGTGAGCAGCGCGGCGGAAACGCCGGGCGCGAGCGTTTGGATGCTGGCGGTTTGTTGGAGTGAGACGGCGCTGAAAGCTTCCATGACGCCCCAAACCGTTCCGAGCAGTCCAAGAAAAGGCGCGCCGGACACGAGCGAGGCGAGAAACACCATGCTCGATTCGTAGCGCAAAGTTTGCCGCGCGAGTGCGCGTTGCAGGGCATTTTCGGCGTGCTCAAGTCGGGCTCGCACTGCGGTGTCTCCGCGCTCACGTGCCATCGCTTCCGCGCGCCAGTAAGCCTCGACGGCATCGGCAAAGAGATCGGCGTAGGGAATCACGCGCTTGTTGCGGAACGATTCGGGTAGATTGAGCAGTCCTTTTTCTTCACGGAGGCGCTCTTCAAAGGAAAGGTTCAGGAAACGCAGGCGTTTTAGTTCAAAATGCTTTCCGATCATCACGGTCCAGGCGAACAAGCTGGCGACCATCAGCCCGACTGTAATCACCTGACCAGCGGGATCGCAGCGGAGGAAAACTTGAACCGGGTTTGTAGTGGCGAGAAATAACATCATCGGAGGATATGCGGACGTGGATGAAGAGTTGTAACGTTTGGGCTGCGCATTCAATGGAAAACCATATGCCGCCGGGCACGAATCGAGTTGCCCCGAGAGCCTTGGTTTTGCCTCATACCGAAGCAGTCGACCTGAAAGCCACCAACAAACTTTCTCGCCCCCGCGCAATAAATCGCCAACCATTCAGCCATGCCTCTCAAAGATCAAAAACCACTCGGCAAGCTCATTTCCTTTGAAGGTTCGGAGGGCAGCGGCAAATCGACGCAGATCGCGCACCTAGCGCAGCACTTGCAGGATGCCAAGTACGACGTCATCTCCACCCGCGAACCCGGTGGCACCGAAATCGGCGAACAGATTCGAAACATCATCGTCCACAATTCCAAGGGCGATGAGATGTGCGCCGAGACCGAGCTGTTGCTCTTTGCGGCGGCACGGGCCCAGCTCGTGCGTGAAGTCATTGCTCCGGCGCTCCTGCGCGGCACCTTTGTGTTGAGCGACCGCTATCTGGATTCTTCGACCGTCTATCAAGGCATCGGCCGCAATCTCGCGATGGGGCCGGTCAATCAGATCAACCGGTTTGCGGTGGGCAACGTCATGCCTGACCTCACCATCGTGATCGATGTGCCCACGGAAGTGAGTCTCGCCCGCATCCGTCAACGCGCGAGCGATCTGCCCGATCGCATGGAACGCGAGAACATCGATTTCTACGAAAAAGTCCGCGCTGGATATTTGGTTCTGGCAAAAGGTATGGCCGAACGCTTCGTCGTGATTGACGGCACCAAGCGCGAAGACGTGATCGAAAAACTCGTCTGGGCCGCTGTGCAGGAACGTTTGGTTTCCGTTGCCAAGCCAAAGCGCAAGGTCGCCAAGCGCGTCGCCGCCAAGGCCTGAGCGGGCGGTTGCAGCTGAGTCGAATCATGCCTGAGGCAGCAATCACGCCCTGGCCCGCCGCCCTGGCGGACACCCCGTCCGTCGCGGTGATCGAACGCGCCATTGCGCGCCAACGCCTCTCGCACAGTCTGCTGCTCACGGGCGACGACATCGAGACCTTACAACTCGTTGGGCTCGCCATCGCTGACCGACTGCTCAACGCCGAAGGAAGCGGTGGGTTGCCGGGCATGGACGCGCGTTTTGCGCCCGAGCAACACCCGGACTTTTTTGCCCTTCGCCCAACGGGCAAAATGCGGCAAATTTCGGCTGACGCCACCCGCGCTCTGATTGGCAAGGTGCAGGTTTCCGCCACACTCGCGCCGGGAAAAGTCGCCTTGATTTACGAGTGCGACCGCATGAACACGACGGCGGCCAATATTTTTCTGAAAACGCTGGAGGAGCCGCCGGCCAACACCACGTTGCTCCTCCTCACCACGCGGCCCTATGCGTTGCTGCCCACGATTCGCAGCCGCTGCCTGCATTTCCGGTTCCCGACCGCTGCGTCGGCGTTCGCTCCGGATGGGTGGGCAGCCTGGCTCGATGACTATCGCGCGTGGCTCTCCGGGTTGGTCGAAGGCATTGCGGATAAACGCGCCGCCGCCAGTTCAATCTTTGCCGCCTATGGACTGGTTGCGCGGTTTGGTGCGATTCTTGATTTTGCAACCGGTGAAGTTTGGAAAACGCAGAAAGCGAAACTTCCCGCGGAAATCACCGAAGAAGAGCAAGTCGCGATTGAGACGGGCATCGCCAACGGCCTGCGCGCCCGGCTTTTCATCGAGATTGAACAGGCGACGCGCATCTTTGCCCTGCCGCGCCTGCGTGAAGGCGATGGTAACACGCGCCGCTCATTGACCGCGGCGATCGAAAAACTGGAGCACGTGGTGGGTCTCTTGCGCTTAAACTTAAACGAATCCGCGGCGTTGGAAGATTTTCTCTTGGCTTCGTTGCGCCTCTGGACGCGGAGGTAAGGCATTAGAGAATTGCGGGCGTGCGGGTATTTTTCGACGCGATCCGTTTGTCATCTATTAAATGACATAACTAAGTCGTAAGGCTAAATATTTCTTTGGGCGGACTTCGGGGAGATCGGACGGTCGTACCGAGAGGATTTGAGAGCAAATACAGACGACCTATAACCGCCTTTCAGGAAATCTTCTCACGCAGAGACGCCGAGGCGCAAAGAAAGGATAGGACAATGAATTCTCTTTTATGAGAGAACGATTGGCACTGCAGGCGCTGCCGGAACCACTAGAATTCGGCGCTGAATAGCACTCAGAGGATCAGCATCGCGTCGCCGTAGCTGAAGAAGCGGTATTCCCGTGCGATGGCCTCGGCGTAGATTTCTTGAATCCAGGCGATGCCATCGGTCGAACCCGGCGTCAGAAATGCGGACACGAGGCAGAGCAGGGTGGAGCGCGGTTGGTGAAAATTGGTGATCAATGCGTCGACTCCGCGAAGCGTTCGCGGCGGATAGATAAAAATCCCGGCTTCAGCCACATGAGGGTGGTCCAGGGGTGACGTATGTTTGCTGAGAAAGTCTTCGACCGAGCGCACCGTGGTGGTGCCGACAGCGACGCGGCGGCCGCGTCTTTCGAAAAGCGCCTGTTGGGCAGCGACCGGCAGTTCGTAGATTTCGTGATGGATCGCGTGTTCCTCGATGGTGTGGGCGGTGATCGGTTTGAAAGTGCCGAGACCGACGTG
>Ga0302321_100006115_pt1 | contig 10574 bp, 11 predicted proteins | sample Fen_T0_1_FD_202505 | JGI IMG/M metagenome (GOLD analysis project Ga0302321, IMG submission 202505) | Peat permafrost microbial communities from Stordalen Mire near Abisko, Sweden - Fen_T0_1 | ecosystem: Environmental > Terrestrial > Soil > Wetlands > Permafrost | place: Sweden: Abisko... | reverse complement strand
TTCAGCGTGCGCGAGCTGATGCTGAGGATCGAGGCACGGCTGAGAGCGCGCAAGGCTGCCTTGGAACGCCCCACCGAGGTACCGAGGGAATCCGAGGCATCGGACCAGGCCTCCGACTTCGTCCTGTCCAATCTGCGCGTAGACACCACCGCCCATCGGGTCTTCGTAAACGAGTCCGAGATCCACGTCAGCGCCCTCGAGATGAAGCTCTTGGTCGAGATGTTTCGTTCACCGGGCAGAATGCTTACGCGGCGTCAGCTTCTGACCAAGGTTTGGGGATACCACCCCGACGTCGCCAGCCGCACGGTCGACACTCACATGAAGCGCCTGCGCGACAAGCTGGGCGACGCCGCGCCGCTGTTGCAAACGGTACGCGGCGTGGGCTTTCGGCTGTCCGGATAGGCTCGGTGCTAGCGGCGCCGCGAGCCGAAATGTCCGCGGTTGCCGCCGCGTCCGCCGTGGTTCTGCCGCGGACCTTGCTCGGCCCTGGGGCTCGGCTCGTTGCTGTTGGCCGTGAATGGATGCTTTTCCACCACCGCGATGTTCGTCCGGGTGAGGCGCTCGATATCGCGCAAGTAAGTTCGCTCGGAGGCGTCGCAGAACGAGAGCGCGACACCCCGTGCGCCGGCGCGGGCGGTGCGGCCGATGCGATGAACGTAGCTTTCGGGCTCGTTGGGAAGCTCGAAGTTGATGACGTGGGAGATTCCGTCCACGTCGATGCCACGCGCGGCGATGTCGGTCGCGACCAACACACGAACCTGCCCGTCGCGAAAAGCGCCGAGCGCCCGCTGGCGCGCGTTCTGACTCTTGTTGCCGTGAATCGCCTCGGCGGTGACGCCGGCGCCGTCGAGATCCCGTGCGACACGGTTGGCGCCCGCCTTGGTCCGGGTGAAGACGATGGCGCGGGTCAGCGACGGATCACGAAGCACCTCGCGCAGCAGCGCGCGCTTGTCCGATTGCCTGACGAACAGCACCCATTGGGCGACCGTGTCCACCGTGCTGGCCACCGGCGTGACCGAAACTTTCGCGGGGTTGCGCAGAATCTGATCCGCCAGCTTGGCGATGGGCGCGGGCATGGTGGCCGAGAACAGCAGGTTCTGCCGCTTGCCAGGCAGCTTGGCGATGATGCGCCGGATGGGATCGATGAACCCCATGTCGAGCATGCGGTCCGCCTCGTCGAGCACCAGCGTCTCGACGTCGGCCAAGGGCACGCACCCCTGACTCATGAGATCGAGCAGCCGGCCGGGCGTGGCCACCAGGACGTCCACACCTTTGCGCAAGGCCGAGACCTGCGACCCTTGGGAAACCCCGCCGAAGATGGCGGAGCATCGGTGCGGAAGGTTGCGACCGTAGACAGTGAAGCTTTCGGAGATCTGCAAGGCCAGTTCGCGCGTGGGCGCAAGCACGAGGACGCGGGGACCGCTGCGGCGAACGCGTCCGGGCTCGGATAGGCGATGAAGCAGCGGCAAGGCGAACGCGGCGGTCTTGCCAGTGCCGGTCTGGGCACAGCCGAGCAAGTCGGCCCCCTGCATGACGTGCGGGATCGACTGGAGTTGGATGGGCGTGGGCGTGGTGTAACCCTCGGCTGCGACCGCGCGCACGATGGGCTCACGCAGACCGAGTGCGGCGAATCCGCTGGCGTGCGGGGCGGGTACGCTGGATGCTGGCGAAATCGGAGCGGACGTAGAACGGGACGTGGACGTAGACATGGTAGCGATCATCAGGAATGGAACCTTTTTCTCCCGGTCCTCTCGTTGCGCCCGTCTTCAACTGAGACGTATGGTCGAGGAATCGGATGTGGGAACGGCAGTCCGTGCAAAAAACCGTTCAGACACAAGCCAACCGGTTCCGGCGCGCTTCGCAGATGCAAAGGCAGGGACGACTGTGAAAGACTATGACCGCGGAATGCCGTCGGCGCCAGCAATTTCTTGCCCATGACCTCCGACGCCACGGGCCTGCCCCGCGGATTCTAGCCGGCGCGAAACTGGAAATCGCGCTGACGAACCACCTTCTCGTCGTCGAGATCCACAAGAAATGCAGTGCCTTCGCCCACCATGCCGTTGAACGCGCGAAGGTACCACACGTCCACGCCCCAACGCCCGTGCCCGCTCTCGCTGGGAGGACACCACTCCGCTGCTTCCAGATCGCCGAGCCCCGGAGGACGGGCCCGCGTTTCGCTGGCGACTTCCTTGAAGTTGTGAGAGCTGCGGGCGATCTGCTCGGCTTTGCGCGCCGATTTCGGGTCGATCTCGCGCCGCCATTCGCTGACCAGCCGAAACGATTTGAGGTCACCCCCAATGGGGCCCTCGGCTTCGTAGACTTCGTCTGCAGCCAACCCGCCGAAGTCGGACACGTCGAATTCGGGGAACAGGTCCTCGCGCTCGACCTGCGCAAACCGGTCCGCGAAGGACAGCTCGCCGATCGCCTTGCCCTGCGCCGAGTAGAACGCGTACAGCCGGACCACGTAATCGCGCGACGGGATGCGATGGTCCCAGTCGAGTACCCACATGGCGGCCTTGTACGCCTTGCCCTTGAAGGGCAAGAACACTGGCAAGGCGGCCGCGATCCTCTGGATATCCGCCGGATTCTGAAACAGCCGCTGCGCCGCCAGCCGCGGGTGCAGCTTGATTCCGCGCTTCAGTTCGTCTCGAAGGTCCAACTCGGCCATGGGCGTTTGTCTAGCCTACCCGGGAAACTGCAAATCGCACAATTCTTCGAAAGCGGCTGCTTCTACAGTTCACCCTTCACCTTTACGCGCCGGATGTCGGCGCCGATCCCACGCAACTTCTTCTCCAGGTGGTCGTAGCCACGGTCCAGGTGGTAGACGCGCAGGACCTCGGTCGTGCCTTCGGCGATGAGGCCCGCAAGCACGAGACACGCAGAGGCGCGCAGATCGGTCGCCATGACCTTTGCTCCCTTGAGCTTCACCGGCCCCCGTACCACCGCGATGTGGCCGTCGATCACGATGTCCGCACCCATGCGCATCAGCTCGGGTACGTGCATAAAGCGGTTTTCAAAGATGTTTTCCGAGAGGACCGACTGCCCTTTCGCCCTCGACATCAGCACCATGAACTGCGCCTGCATGTCGGTGGGAAACCCTGGATGCGGGCGCGTGGCGATGTCGGTGGGCTTGATGTCGGCCTTCCCGATCACGCGAACCCCGCCCGACTCCATGGTCACCTCGGCACCTGCGGCATGCAGCTTCGCGATGACGGCGTCCAGATGCTCGGGCAAGCAGTCTCGAATCAGCACGTTGCCGCGGGTGATGGCGGCGGCGACCATCAGGGTGCCGGCCTCGATGCGGTCGGGAATGATGGCGTGGTCGACCGGATGCAGCTCGTCGACGCCTTCGATGGTGATAAGCGACGTCCCGGCCCCTCGCACATGGGCGCCCATCTTGTTGAGGACGCGCGCCAGCTCCTCCACCTCGGGCTCGCACGCGGCGTTTTCGAGGACCGTGGTCCCCCTTGCCAGCGTCGCAGCCATCATAAGATTCTCGGTGCCGGTGACCGTGACCACGTCGAACACGATGGTCGCCCCGTGCAGTCGACGAGCCTTGGCGGTGACCAGGCCGTGCTCGAGCTCGATGCGGGCCCCCATGGCGGACAAGCCCTTGAGGTGCTGATCGATGGGACGCGCGCCGATGGCGCAGCCGCCAGGCAAAGACACCCTCGCCTCGCCGTGGCGCCCGACCAAAGGCCCGAGCACCAGCGCCGACGCCCGCATGGTCTTGACCAGCTCGTAGGGCGCCTCGAAGTTCTTCACGTTCGAGCTGTCGACGACGGTGGTGCCGTCGCCTTTCACCTCGGCGCCAAGCTGCCCGAGCAGCTTGCGCATGGTGATGACGTCGCCCAGGCCGGGAACGTTCCGGTAGGTCGACTGGCCGCGGGCCAAGAGAGACGACGCAAGGATGGGCAACGCCGCGTTCTTGGCGCCCGACACTGACACCTCGCCACGCAGCCGGCGACCACCCTTGATGACGATTTTGTACATTGAAGCTAGGCCCGAAAGGCGGCGGCTTCAGCCCAAACGCGAAGGCATGCAGCCGAGGTGAAAACCAGCGTCTCCACGACTTTGGCGCTGCCCCCGGCCGACCAAGCCGCCTAGCTTGGCGCGCGACTAGGCCGCGGGAGCCGCTGCTGCGGCGCCCTTCTTGTGTTCCGCACAGACGCCGCCCGCGACAGTGGGCTTACGGCAGCCTTCCTTGCTGCAGATGTTGTAGCGCTGCTTCTTGCCGACCTTGCCGCGACGCCAGGCCATGTAGTGCTTGCGGCAGTACCCCTTGGCACGCACGGTCAGCTTGCACTTCTCCACGCAGCACTTTTCCGCGCCCTCGGCGGCGGTTGTCGTCTTGGACGGCTGCTTCTTGGCGGTGGTCTTTTGTTCGGCCATCTGGTCAGAATCCTTTCTTGGGAAAGCCAGGGACCGGACGGTACCCCAGCAAGAGCCCCGAGAATGGATATCTCAGGCGATAGAGTCAAGTTGCATTGTCGGGGCGGCGAGGGTGATTCCTTTGTCAGAATAGTGTCGTACGTGGTGCCCGAGGATTCGTGCCCAGGGGCTTCTGGCCGCGGGGGGCGCTGGTGGCGAAGGCGGCTCCGGCGGGGCGACGGCAGGCCTCCTGGCCGGCTCGGGTGGCTCCACGACGGGCGGCCAAAACGCTGGGGGGCACTCCAGCGGCGGCATCGGCGGCGCTGGCGGTTCGTCCAGCGATGCGGGGACGGGCTCCGGCGGAAACGACACCAGCCCTCCAGTCTCGTTCACCGTGCGGGTTTCGAAAGCGGGAACCGGGACAGGCTCGGTCACCGGGCCATCTTCCCAAGTCGCCACTGGCTCCACGCACGTCTGCGGTCTGCGGCCCAACGGCGCAATCGTTTGCTTTGGAAACAACGACAGCGGGCAGACCACCCTGCCAAGCAGTGACGCAGCGTCGTTGTAGTGCCAGAGGCCGGTCAACCCGAAGGTGTTTGGTAGAGATCGCTTGCAGCAATACTGTTCACCAGCCCCTTACCCAAGCCCCAAGCAATCACGGCGGCATCCCCATCGCCAAGCGAACGGTCTTGAACGTCTCCGTCCTTCGCCCGGACAGATCACGCACTACCAACGGCGGAAGCGGCTGCAGGGGTTCTGCGTGCTCGGTCCTGCGCATGGCGAAGATGCACAACAACGGCTCCTTGCCTTCGCGTGGGACGATCTCGCGCCAGCGCACGAGTCGCAGGCCCGCGGCTGCTGCCGCCGGCTCGACCCGCTCACGCTGACTCCAAGCCTCGCAAGCCACGAAGGGCGCTCCCGGTGCAAGCATCGGCGCGGCGGCCAGGCAATAGGCCTCGATTCCACCCCGGTGCTCGAATCGACAGGGCCCCCGCTGGACGCGGCCCGATTCTGGCCCCGCACCGATGGGAAAATACGGCGGCGTTCCGGTGACCAGGTTGAAGAGTGACTCGTGCTTCAGGAGCTCAGCGGTCCGGAAGTCGTCGATGACAACCGTGGCCCGCTCGCCGATTCCATTCCAGGCAAGGGACCGTCGGGCCAGCCCCGCCGACACCTCCTGGGCCTCGACGCCCACGAGCCGAGCCTGGGGAAACTTCCATGCCGTGAAAAGCAGCACGCTGCCGATGCCACACCCGAGATCGAGACAACGCTCCGGCGATTCAACCAGCGTCGCCGCCAAGTGCGCCGTCACCAAATCGTCCAGCGACGTGCGATGCCCATCCGTACGCTGAAGCAGCCGCCAGTTTCCGGCGAGCCAGCACAGGTCTTCCTCCGGCCCCGGCCAAAGCTCGTCCAATGCGCCCGGCACCCCCGGCGGCGGCCCCAAGACCTCCCACCCCGCCGGCCTCCGCGCCGCCCGCACCACGCCCCCCCGAGGCGAAGCCTGGTCGACCGGCATGGGAAGCAGCGAGATTTTCACGGCCGGTCATCCTATCAGCAACGCGGGTCGAAAGGAGCCGGTGGCGCGGGAGTGGACCTGCCCTGAGAGGCGATTTGCTTTGAGAAGGAGCCAATAGACGCGCCCCCATCGCCGCCTGCGACGCGCCGGCCTGCGCTGTCCTATTCGGCCACGACAATCTCACCTGTCATCTCCTCGTGCCCGTCGCCACAAAACACGCTGCAGTGAAATACAAAATGCCCGGCCTTGTCAGGCTTGAACTGAACTCTGGTTGGGGCGCCGGGCTTGATTTCGGCATGGATCTTGAGGTCGGGCGCATCGAAGCCGTGACGCCGATCGGACGTCGTAAGCTCAAGCTCCACCAGCTCGCCCTTCTTGACCGTGATGACTGACGGCTTGAATTCGAATTTCTTTGCGGTCACCTTGATAACCCGAGCTACCGCAACGGCGACTTGAGGCGCGGCCGGTTGCTGTTCGGCGGCCGACGCCGATCTCTCAGGCGCGAGCCTAGATCCACGCTGGCCAAACAGGAGTAGCCCCGCGGCCAAGCCGACGCGGCCGGCCAGACGCCATGGGCGAAGGCGCATCGTCATGCCTCCGAGAGGCTGAGCTCTTCGATGTTTACATTCTTGTCCTTCTCCTCCACCTGGCGGTAGCCGAGCCCCTTGAATGGCTGGGCAGGATCCCAAGGGATCGGCTGCTTCTTGGCCACGCTCCCAGGCGCCGGAAGAGGGAACATCAGCGATTTGGCCGAGTGATGTGGAATGTGATCGGTCGTGTGATGGTGCTCTTGATGGATGTGCCCATAAAAGACCGTGACGTTGCGATAGGGCAGCAGGATGTCCACGACCTTGGCGCCGTCTTGCGTGGCCCAATCCCAGGAGGGATAGAGATCGAAAAGCGGCCGGTGGGTGAAGACGACTATGGGGGCGTCTTTACCGACCTTCTTCAAATCGCCTGCCAACCAGTCTCGTTGCGCGTCGCCCACCGCGCCCTTCGGATCAGATACGTTGTCTACGGTGACAAAGTGAATTCCCTTGTGGTCGAAGGCGTAATAGGGGGAACCGAAGTGTTTCTTGAAAGCGTCGCCCGCATCGAGAGAAGCATCGTGCTCTCCTGGCATAAATCGCAGGTCCTTGACCCGAAGGTCCGATACGATTTTGCGAAACTCGGCCATGCGCGTGTGGCGCACATCCTTGTTATCGGTGGTGTGGGTCAGATCGCCCGTGAACACGATAAAGTCCGGTTGCAGGTCCACTGCGTTGATGGTCGCAACGGCTTGCCTGAGGGTCGTTTCCGCCTGCGGATTGGGTGGCCCCTGAAAGCCCCAGTGCGTATCCGACAGTTGGAGAAAGAAGAAGTCCCTCTGGTTCCCGGACGGATGGCCGGCCCCTTTGCGCTTACCAGACTCACCCGCGCCCGCTAGGCCCGATGCAAATACGACCCCGCCCACGCCCATGAGTTTGAGCAGTTGTCTTCGGCTGTGTTGAAATGGCATTTCGTACCTCCTGCAGTGGCAACGAAGCACGCAGCCGAATAGTTCCATCGAACGTCACTGCCCAAGCGATCTTGTCTACAGGCAACACAATTCCCGCGCCGGGGGCAAGCCCCGAGGGAGCGCCATGGTACCCGCCGCCTGCCCGTGGGGGACGCTTCCACCTTCCACCTCCCGCCGATGGCGAGCTGCAATTCCGTCGGACCATGGCACGACGCGCGATGTGGCTCATCCTGTCGCTGGCTCTCAAAAGTCTGAGGCGGCCGGGGCAGGCGTCGACTGGATCTTGCTGAAATTCCTGGGTTTCGGCTGTCTGCGGCTCGGGCACGTGACTTGCTGAAGGTAGGCGTCATGCGAAACGCTGGACTCATCATGGCATCGGCTACGATCGGCTTCCTATTCGCGTGCACGGACAACCGAGGGTTGTCTGCAGGGGGCGATGGCTCGGTGCCCTCCACGGGAGGCAGGGCCACCTCGACCGGCGGCGCCACCCCCGGCGTTGGAGGCACCGCGACCTCGACCGGCGGCTCTGTGGCAACCGGCGGCTCCGTCCCGACAGGCGGCACGAAGACCGGTCTCGGCGGAGCGACTGCCTCGGGCGGAGCCAAGGCCACGGGTGGAACCAGCAGCGGCGGTATCACGGGCAGCGGCGGTATCCCGGGCAGCGGTGGAAATCCCGGTGGGGCCGGAGGCTCGGCCTGCGGGCCGACCTGCCTCATCCTTTGTCCCTACGGCAACGAAGTGGATGACAGCGGCTGCGAGCTCTGCAAGTGCAAGCCAGCCCCGGTCGACGCCGGCACCATCAAGGACGCCGGCCGCGACGTTGTCTGCGCCCCGGTGTGCGATCTCTATTGCCCCTACGGCAACGAAATGGACAACAACGGTTGCCAGCTGTGCAAGTGCAAGCCGGCCCCGGCCGACGCTGGCACGACCAAAGAAGTGGGAATGGTCTGCCCGCCGGTCTGCGCCATCTACTGCCCGAACGGCAACGTCCAAGACAGCAATGGATGCCCCACGTGCACGTGCAAACCCGATCCTGTCGATGCCATGCCCATCGACTCGAGCGTCTGTCCCGTTTACGCCTGCCCGCCTGTCGTCTGTACCAACGGCTACGCCAAGGACGGCGACGGCTGCGCCACCTGCAAGTGCAACCCCGACCCGACTGTCTGTCCGGCCATCAAGTGCAAGGCATGCCCGTTCGGCTATCTCGAGGACTCGAATGGTTGCGACACCTGCAATTGCGCGCCCGACCCCGGCAGCGCCTGCCCCGACCTGACCAGCGAAACGGCTTGTACTGCCGCCGGCACCCGCTGCCGCTGGCTGGTTCGTGGTTGCTCCGAGCCCGCGCTCCCGGCCTCGGGCTGCTACGACAAGACCCTCATCGATTGCACCTCGACCTGTCCAAGCGGCACCACCGGCCTGCCGCGTTCGATTGATCCCTGCTACAACCTCGACTGTCGGGCTTGCGGACAAACAGTCAACATCTGCCTATAGATCCGGTTCACGCAAACCGAGCTTTGCGCGCGACTCGGCCGAGTTGAAAACGGCCGCTCGCGTGCAAGAGTTCGAGGCATGTCTCTCGAGAGCTTTGCAGCGATGGGCGGCGCCGGACGGGGAAACTGGGTCGGCCAGGACGAAGGCACCTTGCTCGCATTGCCAGGCTGGCAGATGCGGGTGAAGGTGTCCGCGTCCGACACCGCGGGCAGTATGACCCTGCTCGAAGCACGCATGGCGGGTAACCACGCCGGGCCGGCGGAGCACATCCACGTGGGACACGACGAGTCTTTCTTCGTGCTCTCCGGCCAGCTCAGGTTCCGGGTCGGCGACGGCTACCGAACCGCAACCTCTGGCGAGACCGTGTTCGCATCGCGAGGCCTCGCGCACGGCTTCTCCAATCCCACCGACCAGGAGGCACGCTACCTGGTCGCGCTCACGCCCTCTGGCTACGAGTTCTATTTCGAGCGGCTGGCGACCTTGGTTCGGAAACACGGAGCGATGCCGAGCAAGGATGAGCTTGCTCGCCTGATGGCCGAGCACGGCACATTCCTGGCAACGTCCGTCGGCTAACCGGGAGGTACCGCCCCCCTTTGAGGTTTCCATATCAACCCTCCGGCATCGAAAACTCGAGGTGCGAAATGTGGATTCGAATGGCTTCCTTCATGGTGAAACCCGAGCAGGCAGGTCGGCTGCGAGCCGTGTACAACGAACAGGCGGTTCCCCTGGTGCGCAAGCAATCGGGAAACTTGGCGTGTCTCCTGCTGGAACCTGTGGGCGATGCGCGCGCGCACAAGGCGATCACGATCTGGGACAGCCGCGCAACGGGCGAGGCCTACGACGCCAGCGGCACGGCAGCCGAGGTCGTTGGCATGGTACGCGAGTGCTTTGCCGGTCCGCCCACCTTGGAGACCTTCGAGTCGAATAGCAGCCTGGGGCTCGAGGTCCCAAAATCAGGAAGCTAAGCGTTTCATGCGGCCCGAACTAGCGATACGAGCCGATCGCGCCTGAGCCGAATCAAGCCGGCCCTCTGCTCATCGATTCCATAGTGGTGCGGCCGCTCCCCAAAGACAGGCCAGGGCCGCGAGGGCCTGTACGACAACCAGAAGCCAATACGCGACCGGCTCATCGGAACGGCTGAACAAGACAACACGCCCACGTGCCTCCCCGGTGCGCCAGGCGCGCAGCAGCTCCACGGCGAGCCACAGGGCGAAGGTCAGGCAGAGAATCACGCGAAAAAAAAGCATTGCGTACGCCTCTTGAAGCAAGACAATACCCGCAGACGCTTGCGCTAACGTCAACTATGAAGGCGAAATTTGTACCCCACCTCGTGCTCGCAGCCGCCATTGGAAGCGGGTTGCAGACCTTTGCGGCCATCGCCATGTTGGTTCACGAGTCCGTCAACGCCGGGATTGTCTGCACGGTCGGCGATGTCCTGGTCCTGCTCGGCATCCTTGGCTTCAGACGGCTAGGGGCAGCTGCGGTTTGGCGCTGGCCTGCGATAGGACTGGCCTTGAGTGTCTTGTCGGCAATGCTCGTGGTGTGGCTTCCGACCCTGAGCATGGGCCCGATTCTCAATCTATCCGGGCGCCTCAACTGGTTTGGTGACGCCCTTGCCTACGGCCTGCTGGCCTGGGCTCTCGTGCGCGCGGGAGGCCGACGCCTGTATTCTGCAGTCGCGGAGGCGTGTGGTGC
>Ga0302321_100006114_pt1 | contig 10575 bp, 9 predicted proteins | sample Fen_T0_1_FD_202505 | JGI IMG/M metagenome (GOLD analysis project Ga0302321, IMG submission 202505) | Peat permafrost microbial communities from Stordalen Mire near Abisko, Sweden - Fen_T0_1 | ecosystem: Environmental > Terrestrial > Soil > Wetlands > Permafrost | place: Sweden: Abisko... | reverse complement strand
GGCCGGGAGATTGCGGCCGGGAAGTTCACCTGGCAGGCCGCGCTGGAAGACGTCCATATGAACATTGAGTCGGAGCTGACGCGGCGCGTACCGGCCGGCGCCAAGCTCCACACGGCCCGCTCGCGCAACGATCAGGTGGCGCTGGATGTCCGCCTGTGGCTGCGGGATGAAATCACGGTGCTGCTCGGCGAAATCGTGGGCCTGCAGCGCGCCCTGGTGGCGCTGGGCGAGAAGAATGCCGCGGTGCTCATCCCCGGCTACACCCATTTGCAGCGCGCGCAGCCGGTTTATTTCGCGCATCATCTGCTGGCCTACGTCGAGATGCTGGAGCGGGATTGCGAGCGCCTGTGGGACTGTCATTCGCGCGTGAACGTCTGCCCGCTGGGGAGCGGCGCGATTGCCGGCAGCACCCTGCCGCTGGACCGCGAGTTCGTGGCGAAACTGCTCGGCTTTGTGGACGCGAGCGGACAGGTTCAACTCACGCAAAATTCCATGGATGCGGTGAGCGACCGCGATTTTGCCATTGAATTTTGTGCGGATGCGGCGCTGCTGGCCATGCATCTTTCGCGGTTGGCGGAGGACGTCATCCTCTGGGCGAGCTCGGAATTCAGTTTTCTCAAGATCGCCGACGCCTACACCACGGGCTCCTCGCTGATGCCGCAGAAGAAGAATCCGGACATTGCCGAACTGACGCGCGGCAAGACGGGCCGGGTGTATGGCAACCTGATGGCGCTGCTCACGCTGCTGAAGGGATTGCCGATGACGTACAACCGCGATTTGCAGGAGGACAAGGAGCGGCTGTTTGACACGGTGGACACGGTGCGCGCCACCACCCGGCTGATGGCCGCCATGTTGTCGCACCAGGACACCACGGTGAACCTGCCCAAGTGCGCCGGTGCCGCCGCCGATGCGATGTTGCTGGCCACGGATCTTGCGGATTATCTGGTGCGCCAAGGCATGGCGTTCCGTCCGGCGCATCATGTGGTGGGCGCGGTGGTGGCGCTGGCGGAAAAGACCGGCAAGCCGTTGAACGAGCTCACGCTGGCCGAACTGCAGGCGATTGACAAAACATTTGGGGCTGACGCGCCGGGGGTGTTTGATTTAAAACGCGCCATGGCCAGCCGCAATGTGACCGGGGCGCCCGGCACGAAGGAGGTGGCGAAGCAACTGGCGCGGTGGCGGGAGTTGCTGGCGTAGGAAGTGATTTATGGTCACGGGACAGGACCGGCCCGGGCACGACGAAAAGACCTTGGCTTTTCGGACGATTTAATTATTTGGCTGCGGGGGCGGCGTGTGATGGCTGCCGTTGACGGCTTTCCGCCGCAGGCGCAGGCGCCAGTTGGTCAGCACGTCGTAGGTCACGGAGTTCTTCAGCTTGGCGATGTCGCGGACGGTGATTTCGTCCTGGCCCTGCCTGCCCATGAGGACGGCCTCGTCCCACATCTGCGCCTGGGGAATGTCGGTGATGTCCACCATCAGCGCGTCCATGGCGATGCCGCCGATGAGGGGGGCGCGCCGGCCGTGGATGAGGGCGCAGCCTTCGTTGCGGACGCGGGGGAAGCCGTCGCCGTAACCGATGGGCAGAATGGCAATGCGCCGTTCGTTGGGCGCGGTGTAACGCATGCCGTAGCCAACGACTTCGCCGGGTTTCAATTTCTGAATGGCGGCAATGCGGGCCTTGACGGACATGACGGGCTGGATGCCTTCGATTTTCCGGCAGACCTGCGAGGGGAAGACGCCGTAGAGCAAAATTCCGGGCCGCACCATGTCGAGATGCGCGTGGGGGAGGTCGAGCAGGCCGCCGCTGTTGCAGGTGTGGCGCAGTTTCACCGCGATGCCGCGTTGGGCGAGGGCGGACAAGACTTCGCTGAACCGGGCGAACTGGAGGTTGGCAAATGTCTTGTCGGTTTCATCAGACTGCGAGAAATGGCTCATGACGCCTTCCAGCAGCAAGGATTTTTCGGCGACAATTTGTTCGATGAGGGGCAGGGCTTCATCCCAGCGCACGCCGTAGCGGCTCATGCCGGTGTGGATTTTGACATGGACGGGGACTTGTTTGCCCTGCTGGGCGGCGAGTTTGGCCAGGGTGCGGACGGCGTGGGGTTCGTTTACGCAGACGGTCAGGTCGTGGGCCACGCACCAGGGCAGTTCGGCTTCCTGGCGTTCGCCGAGGAGGAGCAGCGGGGCGGTGATGCCGGCTTCGCGCAGGGTCATGGCCTCTTCGAGATTGCTGAGGCCAAAGCCCCAGGCGCCTTCTTCGACGGCGATGCGCGCCACATCGAGGGCGCCGTGACCGTAGGCTTCGTCTTTGACGACGGCGAGGAGCCGGACGTGCCGGGGGAGGTCGTGGCGGATGAGTTGGAGATTGCGGCGCAGCTTGCCGAGATCAATCTCGGTCCACGCCGGCCGCAGCGGAAAATTTTCAGAATGTAGATTCATTCGAGCGGTAAACAGTTAAACCATGAAATTTAGGAAATGACACAAAAAAACGATGGGCGCTTAAGCAGGGTATAATTGAAGCTTTCTTTTGATTTTCTCTCCGCCGCCAGGTGATGTCTGGCTTGAGCATTTCCAGCAATGCTGTAGCAATGCGGCCAGGGGGCTGAGAGCCGCGGTCTTTTTGACTTTTGACTTCGTTTCGGCCCGGTCACAGGCCGCTGCGGGCATGCTCCCGGGCCAAAGCCTCGTCAAAAGTCAAAAATCCTCGCTCCGCATCGCTACATCATTTCTGTCAATGCTCTAACGCCGGTTGAGGTGTTTGACGAGGTGGCCCAAAATTCCGATGGAGCGCTCGATTTGGGGGCTCCAGGGATGGCCGCAGTTCAGGCGGATGAAATTTTGCCGGCCACCCGGGGGCGAAAACAGGGCGCCGGGGGCGATGCTGATTTCCGCCGCGCGCGCCTGCCGGAATAATTCCAGGGAATCCACCCGGGCCGGCAATTCGCACCACAGCACAAAACCGCCTTCGGGCCGGGACAGGCCGATGTCTTCGGGGAAGGTTTCCACAATGGCTTCCCGCATGCGCGCCACCTGCTGGCGATATTTCTGCCGCAGCGTGCGCAGGTAGCGGTCATAACCGCCGTTTTTCAAAAATTCGGCGATGGCCAGCGTCGGCAACGTGGCCCCGGCCAGGGTCGAGGCTTTCTTCAGCCGCAGCACGCGGTCGTGCCGTGAACCCGCCGCGATATAGCCGGTGCGGTATCCCGGGGCCAAGGTTTTGGAGAAGGAACCGCACAGCAGCACCAGGCCGGCGCGGTCAAATGTTTTCAGGCAGCGCGGCCGGGGGCCGGCGTGTTGTAAATCGCCGTAAATATCGTCCTCAATGACGGGGATCTTGCGCGGCGCGAGGATGGCCAGCAGCCGGCGCTTGTGCGCATCGGGCATGAGCGCGCCGGTCGGGTTGTTGAAATTGGGAATCAGGACGCAGGCGGCCACGCGGGTGCGGCGCAGGGCGATTTCCAGGGCGTCGAGATCCAGGCCGCGCGCGCCGTCCATCCGGATGGGGAGGGCTTGCAGGCCGAGTTCGCGCAGCATGTCCACGAGCCCGTAGTAGGTGGGCGATTCAATGACCACGGTGTCGCCGGGCGCGCAGGTGGCCCGCAGGGCCAGGGCCAGCGCCTCGGTGCCGCCATTGGTGATGATGAGATCATCGGGCTGGAGGGAGCAGCCGTATTCCAGCGAGCGCCGGGCAATCTCGCGGCGCAGGAGTTCGCTGCCCGGGGCGGGGTCGTACGCGATGCTGCGCGGGCCGAGCTTGCGGGCGATGGCGCCCATGGCCCGCGCCAGTTTGGCGGCCGGCAGCAGCTCGCCGCTGGGCACGGCCGCGCCCAACGGCACCAGGTTGGGGTTGTTGTGGTCGGCCATCAGGGACTCCAAAGGATCAAGCCGGGCGAGGTCGGTGACTTTCGGCAGCGTGGTGGCGTGGTTGGGTTCGCGCACCCAATCGGCCTGCTGGGCGCGCACAAAAAAGCCGGACTTGGGGCGCGCGGCAATCAGTCCGCGCGTTTCCAGGGTGGCATACGCCTGCAGGGTGGTGGGCACGCTGACGCGCTGCTGCCGGCTGAACTGCCGCACGGAGGGCACGCGGTCGCCCGCGCGCAGCGAACGGCTGCGGATCATGGTTTCGAGCAAACCGGCGAGGCGCAAATAAACCGGTTCCTGACGGTTTGAAATGGGTGCGGACATAACACGGCAGTGTGAATTTTTTGGGGCTGCTTGCACAGATACAGTGAACCATAAATTCACCCTGCACAGATTTTAAAATAACAATCTGTGAAAGTACATAAGCTGACTGGGTGTATCTGTTAAAGCCGTGGTTTGCCCTGATAGTAGAAAGCATGAATGCCCGTCCGCTGCAACATTTTCCACTTTTCCAACTGTGCCCCCGGTTGTTTTCGACGGCCCGGGGGAGCGTCACGGTGCGCGCAGGCGGGGAAGCCATCTGGTTGCGGCGGCGCCAGGTGCTGACCATTGCCGGAGCCTCGGCCGCCGGCGGCATCCGGGTGCTGCGGGGCGCGGTCTGGCTGACCGGAACGCCGGCGGAAAAGGATTTCGTGCTGGAGGCGGAGGCGAGCCTGGGCCTGATGAATCATTATCCGTATGTGATCGAGGCGCTGACGGAGGCGGAAATCGTTCTGGTCCGCTGAGGTGGCACAGTTGAATTTGTGCCCAATCCGGGCGTCCCTGCCAGAATTGATGGCGCGGCCGGGCGGAGTTGCGGCGCCCGGCTGCAACCAGGATTGACTCTTCCCGGGTGAACCGCTAATTGAAATGGATGTACGCCGCTGACAGCAGGCAGAGGCTGGCCCCATGGCTGGCGGTCCTGTTCCTGACCATTTGGGGAGCCAAGTTATGGGTCATCCAAATCTACGGCACCGACGTTCCCTGCTGGGATCAGTGGGATGAGGCCCAAAACTTTTTCAAACCCTGGCTGGAAGGGCGGCTCACCTGGCAGGACTGGTTGGCGTCGCATAATGAACACCGGATTTTTTTCACCCGGCTGCTGGACGCGGGGGAACTTTGGCTCAACGGCCAGTGGGATCCGCGCCTGGAGATGGTGGTAAACGCCGGTCTCCACGCGGGCTTTGCCTGCGGCCTCGCCGGCTGCCTCTGGTTTTTCACCGGCCGGAAAAACGCCGGGCTGATTTGTGTTCTGCTCGCGCCCCTGTTTGGCCTGCCCTTCGGCGCGGAAAACACGATCCACGGATTCCAGTCAGCCATGTATTTCGTCGAGATTTTTTCGCTGGCGGCCATGTTGGGGCTGGCTTTTTGCCGGGCTGGCAGCGGCGGCTGGTGGGCGGGGTTGGCGGCGGCGGTGGCGGCCATTTTCACCATGGGTTCAGGTTTTTTTGCCGGGGTGGTGGTGCTGGGCCTGCTGCTGTGCCGCTGGCTCCAAGCGCGGCGTGTCTCGCGGAACGAAGTGCTGGCGGCAGTCGCCGTGCTGGGCGTGGTGGGGCTGGGGCTGGCTTTGAATTCGCCGTCCGCCGAAAACCAGCAGTTCCATGCCCGGAGCATCGGTTTCTTTGGTCAGGCGCTGGGCGCCAATCTGGCGTGGCCATTCGGCGACCAGGTCTGGCTGGTGCCGTTGCTTTGGCTGCCGCTGCTGATTTTGCTGGTGGCCTGTTTTCGCGGCCGGATCCAGAACCAGCGGGCGGCGGAGCTGGCTTTTCTGCTCGCTGGCTGGGGGTTGTTGCAGGCGGCGGCGCTGGCCTTCGGTCGCGCCAGAATGGTGGGCAGTTCCCGTTATGCCGATGTCTTGAGCCTGCTGCCGATTGCGAATCTGGCGTGTTTGCTGGTGCTGCGGGAAAATCCGGGGTGGTGCCGGTGGTCGCCGACGATGCGGTCGTTTTTGGCGGTTGCGTGGAGCGGTCTGCTCTTGGTTGGAATCTGGGAAAGCACGCAAACCATACGGTCAGAATATTTGCCCTGGAGTCGTACCCACGAGTTGATGTCAGAAAAAAGCATCCGCGCCTTTGTGGCCGTTGATTCGCCTGACAACCTTACCAATCAATTGGGATCGGATGTGACGTACCCCAAGGTTGCGAGAGTGCAGGCGATGCTGCGCGATGAAAGTATTTTATCCATCCTGCCCCCCGCCTGTCGTCGGCCGTTGAAACTGGAAACCGACGCGCCGGCCGCCGGGGGTTTTGTCCGTCCGGGCGCCGCGCCGGAACTGCCGCCGCCGCCGGCCACCGCAACGTGGGGCAGCTATACCACGAACGGAGCGGGGCAGACGGGCACGTTTCTCAGCCAGCCGCTGCACTCCCGTTTCCCTCGGCTCATGCTGCCCGTCGGTTGCGGAGACAGCCTGGCGGGCCTGCGGCTGCAGTTGATCGAAGGGAACGGGCGGGCGATCGAACTGACCCCAAAAGTCACCGGCCGCTGGGAGACATTAATTGTGGCCACGCCGCCGGGTCCTTTCCGCCTGCAAATCAGCGACACCAATCCGGCCGCGTGGATTGCGGTGGGGGATATCACGGAGGCGGGCCCCCTGACGGTGGCCGCGCTCCGGCTCACGAATCTCGCCGTGCCCATGCTGCTGGCGGGGTTGCTGGGTTTTGGCCTGCTCGCCGCGCGGCGGTGGTGCCAATCGCCGCAGTCCATTTCTGAACGGCTGATTTTACCGGTGGTGGTTTTGGCGCTGGCCGGGGTTTGGCGGGGGCGGAATGTTGATGGCGCCGCGGTGGCCGGCCGACTGGAACATTCCCTGGCGCAGGCCGCCGCCAACCGCGGCGACTGGCCGAAGGCGGCCGAGCATTGGCGCGACACCTTGTATTTTCAGCCGGCCGACCGGGAGGCGCTCTGCGCCCTGGCCGAGCTCACGCTGACCAATTCGGCGCTGACCCAGGCGGAGGCCGGGAAGCTGGCCGCCGCCTATTATCAGGCCGCGGCGAAACTGAAGCCCGACCCCGCCGCGCCGCCCAAGCCGTCGCCCTGATGGCTTGGCCGGCGCTGCTTACACATTTCCCGGCGGCCAGAGGCTCTGACCCACATCCGTGCGGAAGTAGCTGCCCACGACGCGGAGTTTGCGGATGTTGGCGTACGCTTTGGCGATGGCCGGCTTGAGTTTGGGGGCGAGCGCGATCACATCGGCGATGCGCTGGCCGGTGGCGAGCAATTCGCCGTCCGCGCCCTGGGCGACTTCGTTCCACCAGACGTCGGTATCCAGGCGGCCAGCCACTTCCAGCGGCAGATGCGGGCCGCGCACCTGCGTGAACGGATAGCCGTAGCCGGCGAGCGTGAGCGAGCAGCCGAAATTTAAACCGGGGTTGAACGCGAGCTTGAGCTTTTCATTCCGCGCCGTTTGCAGCACGGCGGCCACCGGCTGTTTGAGCATGCGCAGAATCATGGGCCCGGAGGTGACGCCGATGCGGATGTTGTATTCAATGACGTGCCAGCGGCCGCCGCGCTTGATGGCGGTGACTTGCAGGGGGCCGTTAAAATTCGCGGCGCGCAGCCACGGCTTGAGTGGATGGATGAGTTCCCGCGCGAGGCCGTATTTATCGTTTTCATCGCGCTCGACCAAGCCGCCGAGCGGCGCGCCGGCGACGATGCCGAGGTTGCCGTTGAAGGCGTATTTGTATTCCTGGTTGGTGACGAGCGAATGAATTTCGCCACCGCTCACCAGCACAATGTGGCCGGCTTCGGCGCGGCCCAGATATTCCTGGAGGAAAACGCCCTCGGCATAATTCACATTGCGGAGCCACGCCCGGGTGTCGGCGACGGTTTCGCACATGACGGTGTGGACGGGGCTGGTCGGCGAGCAGAGCGGGTTTTTGATGACGAACGGCTGCGGATGTTGCTCGAGGATCTTTTCCGCTTCGATGCGGTTGGAGGCGACGAAGGATTTCGGGAAAGGAATCTTATATTTGGCGCACAGTTCGCGGGCGAAATCACGTTCGCGCTCGATCCGCATCGCCTCGCCGGTGGGGCTGAAGATGCCAATGCCGGATTTCACCAGTTCGGCCGCCCAAGGCTGGGTGGCCCAGTCGATGGACTGGGGGATGACAATGTCAATTTTTTGTTCGCGGAGCAGGGGCAGGGGGTTGGGGTGGGCGCCGGGCAGAAAGGTGGGGCCGACGAGCGTGGGCGCATAGTGGCCGTAATTGCGCGTGAGGTAGGTGGTGACCTTTGCGCCGGCATCCGCCAGGGCGGTGCCGATGCTGTGGGCGAACGAGCCGACGCCGAGAATCATCGCGGCGGCCGGCGGACTTTTTTGAGCAGGAGCTGGGCGTGACATTTTATAAATCGACGTCCAGTGTTTCGCAGTTTGGCCGCGGGTGCAATCAGAAGTAATTCACCGGGCGGGGCGGGATAAGCCGCCCGCAAACTGGCCGGTGCTGGCCGGGGTCATGCAAGTGCCGGGAGTGGTCGCGTCGGCATTATTTGAGATTGCTCAAAATCCGGGACGCCGCCTGGGTTCCCCGGGCGAGTTGCTCGGCGTCTTCTTTGGTGACTTCCCGGAGCACCGCTTCCTGCTGGCGCGGGTGGGTCGTCCGATATTCTTTCAGGAGCTGGAGGATGGCCAAAGCGGTGTCCCGCTCCGGACCAGGCACTTTCGCCAGTGACTGGTCAATCTGAATGATGGCGGTATCCATTTGCGTCTCCAAAAGCTCCAAGGCATTGGTGACGCGCCCGTCGCGCAACTCGGTGAGCAGAATTCTGGCCTCGGCGGCGTCGGCTTGCGCCCGAAGAAGATTGTGGTAGGGCGGGTTATCCGGCTGGCGCGAGCAGCCGGCGAGAGCCAGCAGCAGGAACAGGGTTGCCAGGGAAGCGTGCAGGGAGGTTTTCATGTCAAACAGGGTTCGGGCGGCAGCGCGTGCCCGCCCCGGGGCGCTGGTGTTTTTTCTTGGTTGGGCGGCAATGATGGGATCATGAAAACGGACGCGTGAATTGGTGTCAAAGATAATCAGCGCCACAAAACTTCGTCCGTACTTGTTGCGTGCGGCGGCGCGGGCTTGACATGCACCGGTTTTGTCAGCTTTCTATTCGCGTGCAAAAACTGGAACCGCCCGACTCGCATTACCTCAACGCCGCCATTGGGTGGCTGGGGCTGGGCTGCCCCAAGGATGCGCGCGAGGAATTGAGCCAGCTTTCGGCGGACAGCCTGAATCATCCGGACACGCTGGAGGTCCGCTGGACCTTGTGCGTCAAGGAGGAACGCTGGGAGGAGGCGCTGAAAATCGCGGAGCTGGAATGGAAGCTGCGGCCGGACGAGGCCGGCGGCTGGCTGCATCGCGCCTATGCGCTGCGGCGGGCGCCCAGCGGCGGCTTGATCATGGCCTGGGGCGTGTTGCTGCCGGCGGCGGACAAGTTCCCGCAGGAGCCGGTCATTGCCTACAATCTTTCGTGCTACGCCTGCCAGTTGAAGCATCTGGACACGGCCCGGACGTGGCTGCAGCGCGCGGTGAAAATCGGCGGCAAGGACGAGATCCGGAAAATGGCGCTGGCGGATGAGGACTTGAAACCGCTGTGGCCGGAGATCGCGGCGCTGTGAAATCCCCGGCGATCCTGACGGTGGCGGGGCTGCGCATTGAGCGCGAGGGCACGCGGATTTTGCACGACGTGAACTGGCGCGTGGCGCGCGGCGAGCATTGGGTGATCCTTGGCGCGAATGGCTCGGGCAAGACGTCGCTGCTGAGCGCGCTGACGGGTTATTTGATGCCGACGGCGGGGGAAATCACGGTGCTGGGTCAGACTTACGGGCAGGCGGACTGGCGGGAACTGCGGAAGCGGATTGGCCTGGTCAGTTCTTCCATCCGACAGTTGATGGCGGAGGAGGGGCCGGCGCTGGCAACGGTGGCGAGCGGCAAATATGCGATGATTGATTTCTGGGGCCGGCTGTCGCGCCCGGAAAAAGTTCAAGCGCGGCAGCTCTTGCGCCAGGTGGAATGCGAATATCTGGCGGACCGGCCATGGCGGGTGCTGTCGCAGGGGGAACGGCAGCGGGTGCTGATCGGCCGGGCCTTGATGGCGAAGCCGCGCGTGCTGATTCTGGATGAACCGTGCGCGGGCCTGGACCCGGCCGCGCGGGATCGGTTCCTGGAATTTATCCAGCGGCTGGGCGGCCGCCGGTCGGCGCCGACGCTGGTGCTGGTGACGCATCATGTGGAGGAGATTGAGCCGGTGTTTTCCCATGTGCTGATTTTGAAACAGGGGGCGGTGCTGGCGGCGGCGGAGAAGCGCGCGGCGCTCAATTCCAGGCTGCTTTCCACCGCCTTTGGCGTGCCGCTGCGGGTGCGCCGCACCGGGGTGCGGTATGAGCTGCGCCGGCGATTTGCCGGTGGACGGACGGCGGGAGTGCGGTAATTTGTTTTTGTGAGCGCAAATATTGTCATCGCCAACGGGAATCCGGTCGAGGCGGCGCTGCCTTGCTCGATCGAGGTGTTTCTGATCGCGCAACAGCAGCTGCCGCGCAGCGTCGTGGTGGAGCATAACGGCGAGGCGGTGGCCCCCTCGGAATTTGCGCAGCGGCAGTTGCGGGCGGGGGACCGGCTGGAAATTGTCAGGATTGTGGCCGGCGGGTAGGGCGCGCTCCGGTAAGCAAACGGGCTGAATGACATGATCGCGGCGGGC
>Ga0302321_100006113_pt1 | contig 10575 bp, 9 predicted proteins | sample Fen_T0_1_FD_202505 | JGI IMG/M metagenome (GOLD analysis project Ga0302321, IMG submission 202505) | Peat permafrost microbial communities from Stordalen Mire near Abisko, Sweden - Fen_T0_1 | ecosystem: Environmental > Terrestrial > Soil > Wetlands > Permafrost | place: Sweden: Abisko... | reverse complement strand
TACATGATCAGCAAGGAGAAAGAGAAATTCAATGTTGACCAAGATAACTATATGTGGTACTTCCGGGATATCCTTGTTCTGCCGGATGTAAAACTGGCGATGGAGGCAGGGAAGGAAGAAGAAGAGACATCATCAGCGGGTGGCAAGAAAGAGAAGAAAAGTTTCATGGAGAAGTTGAAAGGCCTCTTCAAGAAAAAACCTAAAGTCAAAACGGAAGTTGCTGATTCCACAGCAGTGAGTGAGCAAGAAGAGAATCCGTCCGACTCCACTTCAACAATAGCTCAACCTGTAGTTCAAAAGAAAAAAGGATTATTCGGTAAGAAATCGAAGGCTGCTCCACCGTTAACTCCTAAGAAAAAAATTGACGCAAAGAAAGAAGAAGATGACGGGTTTTGATTTTTTCAGTACTCCTGTTATCACTCTCTGGTTCTTTTCAGCTTAATTCATGGCATCGAAGAGAAGAAATAGTACAATGATTCCACTGATAATTCGCCTGGTCCAGAATGCGCCTTTGCCGGAAAGTCCTTTGGGTTGTTGATTGTCATTCGTTTCCATAGTGGTTTTTTTTTGTTTAGTTGAATGAATGAACAAATGAAAAGGTGTGTCAATGCGACATTCTCAAGGGTGGAGTGTGACAAGTTTTAAAAACTCTAGCTACAGAAATGAAGCAAGATTTTAGAAATCCCTTAAAAGAAAATCCCCCAAAGTCCTGGACCCTGAGGGATAATCTTGTCTATAGTTGGCTTTAATGATTCAAATATGAAAGCTAGTGGTCTATCTTCCATGTATTTTTCGATGAACTGCCTTTTCGGGGAATTGAGATGCTATTAGGAGAGATGATTTGTAGTTGGAGTCAGAATTTTCAAATCAAACAAAAGAGATTCGCAATTGCGACAATATCAATTATCCTTCTCTTCCGTACTTTTTAAGGATTGTGATTAACGCCAATTCTGATTCAAAACATCTGAATACAACTCCGGATGCCTTTTGAATTGCACAATCACATACGGACAAAGCGCAATTACTTTCAGTTGATTTTGACGTGCGTAGTCCACCATTGTGGTGAGTAGCTTTGTGGCTACACCCTGACCTTTCAATTTCTCGGAAACTTCAGTGTGATACACTGTCAGGTTTTGTTTATCAACCGCAATCACCATTTCGGCTAAGCGTTCGCCTTTGGGTCATGCCAACCTCAACGACAAGTTCAGCTAGGTTTCCTGACTTGTACTTTGTAATTTTTCTTACAGGATAACCGTTGTGATTACTGAGGCTTTAACCAGCACTGCAGAGCCACTGCTTTGAGGATCGTTTTTATCAGGTAAAGGATTGTCAAACTGACAAGAGGTAAAGAGATCAGAAATGAATATAAAAGAAATGAGAGACACGTCAGAAAACGGTTTGGTAGAAATTAACCAAATGCTGGTATTCTGGTAGCAGAATGACACAATTACCATGCTTTGGGTTATTGTAACGATTAGAAGAACGTGAGGTGTCGTAACATTGCGCTCGGTTTTTTTTAATCATTAATAAAATGGAGCACGAAAAGAGTATATACTTTAACTATTCGCGGGTTAGTTCAAATGTACATTTGGTTCATATTAATAATGCTAAGCCATCGAATGAAGTTTTTGAAGAATACCTTCAGTTTAGCGATCGGTCTACCAAGGAATTGAAGGGTGCCATGATCATCGATATTTCAAAAAGGAAATTTCTTACTGTAACGCAGCATACCAAACTTGGCCACGTGATCAATTCTAACAATGAAGCCATCTCAAAAAACTGGACATCTCTTGCTTATGTAAACACCTCGATGCTATCAAGGATCGTGCTTAAGGGAAAGCTATGGATGCGCCCGCTGCCTGTCAAGACGAAAGTTTTCACTTCATTTGATGAAGCGGTCACCTGGAGCTATAAAATATTCCTTGAGGCTGGCGATCAAGATGAACTTAACTAATCCTGATCAATTCCCTATTTCTTTTCAAGCAATTCAGATAGCGCTATATGACCATCTTTGACAACCGTCTCTTTGTAATTTGTTTTATCTACAACTGAAGGATCAAGTAGGATAGAGGCTACCTCTGTCTTTCCAAACTTCAACATAGTTGTTCCTTCGATCTTTGTACCACTTGCTAATTTCATAGCCACTTCTCCTCCAAGTTGTGCCAATGGCTTAATCGGTTTATAGATAGTCATGCTTTGATAGCCAGAGATAATGTTGCGCATGGAGTTAAGGTCAGCATCTTGGCCGGTAATCAATACTTTGCCTTTAAGTTCCGGCTTAAGAGCATCGATTGAGCCGCTAGCCAAGGCATCATTAGCAGCGATGATAGCATCGGGCTGTTCTTTGGCAGTCGACATGAATTCATCTACTTTCATTAGCGCACCAATTTCTCCCCAGTCTGCCATAACCAAGTCTCCAACAAGTTTTATTTTCCCTTCGTCAATGCTCTTTTTTAATACTTTGAGCTGACCATTGCGATAAAGTATGGCATTATTATCTATAACTGGACCATTTAATAGTAAGAATTTTCCCTTTGGTATTTTAGAGAGCGCATATTGCGCCTGAAGCTCGCCTACTTTCTCATTGTTATAAGAAATGTAAACGGCTATGTCGTTGGTGTCAATTAACCTGTCGTAGGATAATACCGGCACGTGAGCTTTTTTTGCTTCCTCCACAATTTCTACCGCTTTAGCACCATCAACGGCGATAATCGCCAAAACTTTACAGCCATCGGCAATCATTTTCTTACCTAACCTAAGCTGTTCGGCAGGTTCTCCATACGCTACTTCAATCTGAACTTCTCCTCCCAACTCCTTGACTTTGTCCGTAAACAATTTCTGATCTATGTACCAACGGTCGGTAACGTAGCTATCCAGCAACAGACCTATTTTCTGAGCCTGCAATGAGATGCTCATTGCGCTTAGCATCATGATTTTAAATACAAAATTGAGTTTCATAAGCATTTTTTGGTTGACTATAACTTACTAACGGTCTTAGGTATACATTCAATTAGGTATACATTCAAGTTAAGACTTTATTTACATAAAATGAAAAGGGCATTTGTAAATCTTCTTACACAGTTAAATAGCCTAATGTAAATCTTCCATTTTTATCTCAGTCTGCATTTACTAAATTTCCTAAAAAAATACTTCTATGTATTCCAGAAGAAAATTCCTTCATCAAGTATCCGCATCAGCGTTAATGGTGGGCATGCCAATGGCCAATGGTTTTGCCGAAATGTTGGGCACCCCGTATGAGGGCCCCGTGTTGAGAGTAGCACTACTCGGACTAGGAAGTTACGCAACACGCGTGGCCAATGCCATGCAAAGTTGTACCAAGGCAAAATTGGTTGGAGCTATCAGCGGCACTCCGGAAAAACTAAAGGACTGGCAAACCAAATACAACATTCCAGAAAAGAACTGCTACAGTTACGACACTTTTGATCAGATTAAAAACAATCCGGATATAGACGCTGTGTATGTGATAACACCGAATTCACTTCATCGTCCGTTTGTACTTCGTACGGCCAGCGCAGGAAAGCATGCCATCTGTGAGAAGCCAATGGCACTCAATGCCAAAGAAGGACAAGAAATGGTTGATGCTTGTAAAAAAGCAAATGTGAAATTTCTTATCGGATATCGTATGCACTTTGAGCCCAAGACGCTGGAGATTATTAAGCAGCGCAAAGAAGGAAGCTTTGGAAAAATATTGTACTTCAACGGACAGAGTGGTTTCACGATTGGTGACCCTAAACAATGGCGACTCAACAAAGCACTTGCAGGTGGGGGAGCCATGATGGATATCGGAATTTACTCTATCAATGGTTCGCGCTATATGATTGGTGAAGAACCTGTTTGGGTAACAGCTCAAGAGACGAAAACTGACCCGGTTAAATTCAAAGATGGTGTTGATGAAACTATTCTTTTTCAACTTGGATTTCCCAGTGGTGCTGTGGCATCCTGCCTTTCCACCTATGCGATGACCAACCTCGACAGGTTTTTTTTAGATGGAGATAAAGGCTTTGCTGAACTAAAGCCCGCAACAGGCTACGGTCCTATAGAAGGTCGAACAAGTTTAGGTGAATTGAATTTTCCACATGTTACTCATCAAACTGTTCAAATGGATGAAATGGCTTCGATCATCCTTGAAAATAAAAAACCGATTGTTCCGGTAGATGGTGAGGAAGGAGTGAAAGACATGAAAATCATTGATGGGATTTTCAAGGCGGTGAAATCGGGGAAGAGAGAAAGTTTGAACCTCTGATGATTAGCTTGCCAGCGAAAATGAGTTCAATGAATTGAGTTCTCTTTTTTTAAACTCTCAACTCATTTTTATTTGATCAGGATTTTTTTGATGAAAAATCCTGAAGGTTGTTCCTTGTTCCGGCACACTTTCAACTTCAATTCTTGCATTCAATTTTTCGAGCTGTTGCTTGGCAATAAACAGTCCAAGGCCTTTGCCTGGTGTGTGTGAATGAAAGCGCTTATAAAGTTTATAGAGATCAGCCTTGTGCTTTTGCAGATCAATTCCCAATCCATTATCCGAAACTTCCAAAATAATATTATCCTCAATCAATTGGGAGGAAATCCGTACAATTGGTTTTCTGTCTGGTGAACGATATTTAATGGCGTTGCTAATCAAATTAAATAAAATGCTATTGACATAAGGTTTTATGGAAACAATAGTAGGCCATTTGAAATCTGTACAAATCGATACATCATTTGAAATGATAAACGCGTTGAGTGATTGAAGGATTAAGTCCACTTCTGTTTGAAGACAAACTTTTTCGAGCGCAGCAAAACTATCATGACGGATATCGATGATTTTCCCTAAGTCCTTTATAATGGTATCGAGAGAACCGGTAGATTCCTCCACAAGCTGGAGGATGTGAGCACGCTCTTCATCCGTCTTCGACATATGATGAAGATTAATTAACCCTTTCATGCTGGCCACCGGTGCGCGGAGATTATGGGATACGGTAAAAGAAAATTGCTGAAGCTCGCTGTTTTGCTTGATCAGTTGCTGATTGGTTTGAAGCAAATCAAAATTCTTTTCACCTAATGATTCTTCCAACAAACGATTTTTCTCTTCTAGTTCCTTTTTTTGTCTCTCGATTTCGCAATTCGCATGCATAATATTTTCCTGACTTATCAAGAGTTCTTCACTTTGCGATTTGATTTCCTCATTCTGCACTTTTATATTTTGATTAAGCTCAAAAAGTTCAAGGTTTGAATGGTAGAGTTCTTGATTCTTTTGATTCAGCCGACTTATTAAGTGGTTATTTTTATCTTCAAAATGTTCAAAAAGGTCCTTGAAGAACGCGATGCTCCCAGAGAGGATTAAAAACATGATCAGCACAACCAAATTGCTGCCAACAAATCGGAGAATGGTATATGGAGCATGCTCGTACGAACTGCTGAATCGGTAAAAAGCGAAATCAAAAAATATTAATATTGTAACATTGAACAGAAGCCCACACAAAAGAGCTCTCTTTTCTTGCAAGGAAAAAATGAGCAAAGGAATAACAGCGCTGGTGATGAGAATACAATATACGCTCGCAATTTGTGAATAGGGGTAATGTCCGATCAGCTTGATCCTTGACAAGAAAATTGCAGCAAGTACTGCCACTGGTATAACAGTAGACATCAGACATCGAGAGAGGTTAAACAAGTGAAATCTGTTTAAAAATATCACACCAAGAAGAGTAGCAATCGTAAGAGACCCAACTTTAACTACAGTCGTCCAGCCACTAGCGAAAGCTAGATAGACAATAAGAATAAAGAAAAGAAAAGCTGAAATCAGAGCTATCGCGTTTGTCAATTGAATGGAGCGAGCCTTCGATCTTGACCCGGCCTCTAGTGCGCCTGTGTATAGTATTCGCTTTAAAAAAGAACTCATGAGAAGCTCCGTAATTTTTAAGGCTCAATTTTATGGAATAAAAACTACTAAAAAGTAAAGCAATCTGACCCGTTATTACATCTGTGTTGAAATATGGTTTTTCTTCAATTAAGAAGTTATCAAATTTTGCAAACTCCTTGCAGAAATTTTCGGTGAGTGTATTAATTATACGTTAAAATCACTTGTTTGTATCAGACGGAGTATTGCGGAATCATCAGTTTCATTAATATTTGATATTAGTCTATACCAAATTGACTTAGACTATTTTTCCTTTTTTGTAAGGATTACTCTCGTTCTCGGTACTAATAGAACAAACCATAAATGAAGTGACTGAAAAGGAGCAGCAACAGATATTTGAAGAGTGGGTCGGTCAGTATAAAATATTGATCTTTAAAGTAGTAAGAGCCTACGCTTTCACAACTATCGATCGGGAGGATCTTTTCCAAGAGATAGCAATTCAAGTTTGGCATTCAATTCGAGTATTCAAAGCGGATGCAGCAGTTACTACCTGGTTATATCGCATTGCACTTAACACAGCCTTTAAGTGGGTAAGAAAAGAACGTAAGCACTATGAAGCGAAGGAGTCGCTCGAAAATGTAGAGCGTACTCTAGAAGAAAATAAGATACCAATAGACGAAAGACTGGCATGGCTCTATGAAGAAATTTCCCGTCTTGATGAAATTGATCGATCCATCACCATACTGCTGCTGGAAGGTTTCAGTTACAAAGAAATAGCGGACACCATTGGCATCACGGAGTCCAATGTCGGCGTCAAAATTAGTCGAATTAAAAAATACTTGATTTTAAAATCAAAAATAATAAACCATGGAATTTGAGGAAATGAAAAAAATCTGGGACACACAAAACAATGAGGCACTCTTTGTAATCAATGAGCGCGCTTTGCACAATCGCATTCTTTCAAAGAAAGCTACTGCAGGTCATGTTGCCAATATTAGTGAGTTGTTATTAATTCTTGTGAATGCCGGTGCCGGAATCCTAATGCTTGTACTGGCAACGACTAAGCCAGGTGGCAATCTCTTTCTCTACCTGATGGCTATGTGGATGTTGGTCACAATGCTATTTGTCTTGATGAACCGAATCCGAAGAAAAAAAGAGGAGAACAAGTTTGACCGCACAATGCTTGGCGATCTTAACCATGCGATAGCAACAGCAACGTACCAAGTACGTCTTTCGCAACTAATGCGTTGGAACATTCTTCCCATCGGCATATTTCTCCTTCTTAGTATTTGGGAAAACTCGAAGGCAGGTTGGATAGTGGTTCTGTTACTGATTCTTTTTTCACTAACTCATTACCTGAGTGGTTGGGAACACAATATTTACGTGGTAAGAAAAAGGGGGTTGGAAATGCTTTATAAGAAACTAAAAGATGAAAGTTGATACATTGACAATCTGGTGAAGAAGACGAATGTGTTAAAGATTAGCAAGACTTCAGAGAGTATGATGTTTGACCAGGATGTTGACGATATATCCTAATTTAGCAAATCAGGTAGTCATGATAAAAACAAAATCAGTAAATAGAAATCGAATTGTTCTTTTAGTTACCGGTGTTCTGATTGCCATCTTTATTGCTTCGCAGGCCGAACATTTGGACAAAAGAAATATTGATGAATCTGTTAATCAAAAGGTCAACCCAACTGCAATGTTTGTATTGATTCCATTGCCAGGCATCCTTTTACAAAGCGGGAGATACATCAAAGAAATAATTCGAATCATTGCCCCTTAAAGAACATGAAGCATTTGACAAGCGTTCTTTTGATTGGTTTTGGCTAAAGACTATCTCACGGCTACAACTCTTACTTCCACTCTCCGTCCTTCTTCTTTCGAAGCGTTTTCATCTTTAGTAGCACCATAACCCTTTGCTACAATTCGTCTGCGTACAATGCCTTGATGGTTGAAATAATCAAGTACACTTATAGCACGTTTGTTTGAGAGTTCACGGTTAGCTTCCTCTATTCCTTCTGCCGATGCAAACCCAGAGATCTCAACGCCAAGTCCAGAGTTAGTATTGAGTGTTTGCATGATATCATTTAATTGTGGTTTGTATTGTTCTTTCAAATCGCTTTTACCTTGATCAAAAAATACTTTGACAAATTTGGCAAGCAGGGCATTATCATAAGAGACTGCCTTTGATGATTCATCCTTCACCCTCTTGGCTTCTTCAGTCACGACCATAGTAGGCAAAGAAAATACTGTTTTCCCTTCTACCTTTTTTTGTTCGAACTTGCTCTCATCGCTTTCATCATAATAGTAAGTGCGAGAGGCTACTTCTATTTTGGAGTTTTCTTTTTCGTTGAAATTCACTGATTCAATAGGGTTCTGATGTTCAATAAGACTGACCAAATAGGCAATACCTTCCTTGTCATCCGAGGCCATAAGATCCAACATCATGTCATATACATCCACAGTGCCGCTCTTTACCAATTGCGCTTCGTGGGTTTTACGCAAATCAGTCTTCACATCTTGTTGGGTATCGTAGAAGGCATTTTTTACAAGTACCTCTTGACCAACCACTACATCAAATTGCTTAATCGTCTTCAATGTAATTTGTTGATACAGTTCATAAAAATAATCCTGGTTCGGAATGTTAACGTTTAATGTGTAAGGTAGAAATCCTTCGGACTCAATAACGATATCATAATTTTTAGCAGGGGGGAGGATGATCAGGTAATCTCCTGTCTTCGGATCGGGGTCGTATACAAATTCAATTTCCTTCTTTGAATCTTTTTCGATCACATACATTTTGGTTGGCATCGGTTTGCCAGTCTCTGCATTCAGGATTTTTCCCTTCACCATCGTGAGCGGCACTGTGGATGCATTCTCGGGCATATCGATATAATAGATATCTTGTGCTCCTTGACCGCCTTTTCGATCAGAGGAAAAATAAGCACGTTTGCCATCTGCCAATAAAGTGAAGTAGTTGTCATTGGCTGTTGTATTCACAGGATACCCCATGTTTTCAGGCTTGGTCCACTTGCCATTGGCAAAAATCGACTTGAAGATATCATTGCCACCCATCGTATTATGTCCATCGGACGTAAAGAACAAAGTCTTTTGATCCGGATGGATGAAAGGAGCATCCTCATTCGCGGCAGTGTTTATCTCAGGACCAAGGTTTACCGGCAAGCTCCACTTGCCATCTGTCTTCAATTCGGTTTTCCAAATATCAAGCCCGCCTTTGCCCCCATTGCGATCGCTGGCGAAGTAAATAGTTTTGCCATCTGGTGTGATACTGCAAGTGGTCTCAAGTGCGTTTGAATTAATACTTCCTGCCAGAAGACTGGGCTTTGACCAGCCATCTCCGTCTTTTGTGATTTGATATAAACTTCCAGGGTCAGTTGTGCCCCCGATGAAGATCATCATCTTTTGTCCATCGGGAGAAATACCCGCGGTGCCCACATTATACTCAGATGAAATCGGTATAACCACAGGATCAGACCAAGTTCCTGACTTATTATAGGAAACGTAAACCTCTTCAATAAACTTATCAGCAGATCGCGTCCGCCCCGTGTTGGGTCGCAATGCAGTAAACGCTACAACGCTCTCATCCGCCGAGACTGTCGGATTGTACTCGGTGTATTGTGTATTAACCGAGCTGGAAAAACTATGAACAGAAAAACTCCTCGGCACAGCCATAAGCGCAATAGCGTTGTGGCAAATTTCAATGGCCCTATCTGCATTGGCTTTTGCTTTCGGGTCAGCCTTCACTAAATCTTTGTACTTCGTGAAGGTTTCAAGTGCCTTGTCGAGCTGCTCATTTTTCAAATAGAGTTGAGCTAAATCATAGGCAAGAGTTGGGGGCAGTCCTTTTCCTTCAGCAAAAGCTTTCTCTAAGTATTGAATCCCTTTCACTTGATCATCAATGTTTTGCATTTTTTGATAGCATACACCAGTTTGGTAGAATGCTAAAGGATCTTTAACACCTGATTGAATTGCATCAAGATAAAGAGGCAGGGCTTTTTCATAGTTCTTCATTGAGAAAACCCGCTGCGCTTCGCTTAACTTTTTGGTATCCTGGCCGAACCCAAGGATAGCAATCATCATTATAAAGAAACTGAAAAGGTAAGTCTTGATCATTATAAGTTAATTTGATGCAAGTGTAGCAATTTTCATTTCAGCTTTTATTGTATACCAATTGATTCCTTACAAAAGAAGGATTTATCGACAAATGGAAACTGAACTTTAGGAATCTATAGTACGAATGTATTAACAATTAGGTAAAACTTTGATATTCTTAAAAAAACGAATATTCCCTTTATCACACAATGATGTGATAATCCATCAGTTTAATTGTTTTTTTCGACAAATAGTGTAAGATTTAAGGCCTAAACCTAAAAAACATGTTGAAAAGGTTTTGGAAGATGCTTGATGTGGAGCCTCATGAGACGGGTCCTGTGGGCTTGCTATTGATCATGAGTTTTTTGATGGGGCTATTTCTGGCTACTGTAGCAGTGGCTTCCCAGTCACTCTTTTTGGAATATTTTAGTGAGAAGACCGATCTTCCAATAGTGTTGGTTTTCTCAGGTGTGTTTGGAATTATAGCTACTGTAATTTATAATTTCTTTCAAGGTAGAATTCCGTTTTCTTGGCTTGCTATTAGCTTTTTGATCGCAATTATTGGCCTTACAGCCTTTATTGAATTTGGAAGTGGCTACGTT
>Ga0302321_100006112_pt1 | contig 10577 bp, 8 predicted proteins | sample Fen_T0_1_FD_202505 | JGI IMG/M metagenome (GOLD analysis project Ga0302321, IMG submission 202505) | Peat permafrost microbial communities from Stordalen Mire near Abisko, Sweden - Fen_T0_1 | ecosystem: Environmental > Terrestrial > Soil > Wetlands > Permafrost | place: Sweden: Abisko... | reverse complement strand
CGCGTCCGCTGCCCGCCGAAGAACATGCCGAGCTGATAGTCGCTGCCCATTCGCAGGCCGCGGTCGCGCGACCAGCTCTCGGGCATGTCGAGCGCGAATGCCCAGTTGCGGCCGTTCGGTTCCAGCATCACACGGTAACGAGTGGGCTCGCCGCGGTATTCAATCGTGTCGGCCACGCGCTCGCCGCGGCGTGCGCCTTGCTGCATCGACCACGTGCGGCCATTGAAATGCGTGAGCGTTGGCCCGCGCCAGTACAAGGCGCCGGCGGGCGGCGGGCGCGACATGAACTCGGCGCGGAACGCGACTTCGTCGGACAAACCGAGGTTGGTGATGTCGCCGGGGCTCATCGTGTCGCTCAAGCCCGAGGCGCCGCTGCTCGTGCTGCCCGGCAGAGCCCACAGTGGCCCTGGCAGCCGCGGAAACAAGACGAACAACACGATCATGAGCGGCACTGAATACAGCAACAGCCGCGCGGCAAGCACGGCGGTCGCGCGGACGGGCAGCAGGGGGCCGCGGCGACCGAGCTGCAGCAACGCTACGGTGGTGACCCAGACGAGCGCGACGAGATAGGTCGCCGTCAGCGGGCCGCGCTCCGTCAGCACGCTCGCAAACATCATGAAATACGAGATCAGAATCAACACGAGCTGGTCGCGTTGATTGCTCGACTCCAGGAACTTCAGAGCGACCATCACGACGAGCAGCGCCGTGCCGGCTTCAGAGCCGTTTAGCGTCCGATACTGGAACAGCACGGCGCAGAACGACAGGAACGCCAGCGGGAGGCGCACGAACCGCGGTGCCATGGGCCACCCGTAAAGGGCCACTGCGAGGCGCCACGCGACGGCACCCGCGAGCAATGCGAGCGTCCAGCCCGCGAGCGCGCCCCAGTGCGGCAGGCTTGCGCCTACTACGATTGCGCTTGTCCATAGCAGGCGCTGTGCGTCGCCCGAAAGCTCCCGGCCGCGAGGTAGCGCCAGCGCAGTCATCGATCCATGCCCGCGTCGAACAGGGCCAGGGCTTCAAGGCACGAGGCGAGGTGCTTCACCCCGGCGCCGAGAGGTACACGCACGCCGGGCAGGACGAGGCCGAGCGCGCGGCCTTCGGCATCGGCGTCTATGCACCACCGCGCGAGCTGTGATACCCGCGCTTCGAGATCGAGCTCTGCGAGCGTATCCCAGTCGAGCACGCACGGTGCGCGATCGCCAGCGGCAAACTGCTTCAGCAGCAGTTGATCATTACGGGCATAGGCTTTCCAAGCGATGCGCTGAGGCGGATCGCCGGGCGCGGCCGCGCGCAGCCCCGCGAAGTCTTCGTCGCCCGGACTCGGCCGGCCTGCGGTGCCGTAGCCCGCGGTTTCGGGCAGTGGCCGGCCCGGCGCGGCCAGTTGCGGATAGACGAGGCAGCGTGCGTCCATGTGGATCCAGGTCCACGCGCGTAGCAGACGCCCGGGGTGTCGCGTCTCCACTGTGAAACGATCGAGCGTCGTCCAGCCGCGCCGCTGGGTGTCGATGCCAAGTCTCAGGATCTCCGTGCCGCCCGCTGCGACGTCGACGGGGCCCGCCCGGTGACCGCGTTGCACGAGCTCGATTTCGTAGCGCGCCGCCGTGCCGGCGTTGTGGACCGCCACCCGAAATTCGGCGCGCTCGCCGGCGAACACCGGAGCGGCCCCGAGGAACTTGATCTCGGCACCGAGCAGGTTGTTGTGGCAGTGATGCATCACCACCAACCCCAAGCCCGCGAGCAGGAACGTCAGCGCGAAGCCGAGGCTCGCTCCGTAGTTGATGGAGCCGAGCAGCATTGCGAACACCATGACGGCGAACACGACGCCGAAGCGGGTCGGCAGAATGTAGATGCGACGCCGCGCCAACGCGACGCTGTGAGAATCCCCGCCCTGACGTCGGCGCGCCCAATTGGCCGCCCAACGTTCCATGACGCGAGCTGTGGCTGGCATCGCTCAGTGCCGAACGGCGGGCGTCAAGGCACAGGTACCGCGGCGAGGATCGCGGCGCCGAGATTCGCGCCGCGCTCGATCGAGCCGCCGTGCGCGAGCTGCAGCCGGTGCGCGACGATACTTCCGAGCACGGCCTGAATGTCCTCGGGGTGCACGCCGCCATGACCGTTCACGAGCGCCCACGCCTGCGCGGCGCGTAGAAGGCCAATGCCGGCGCGCGGCGAGAGCCCCGCCACGAACTCGCCGGACTCTCGAGTGTACGCGAGTATTGCCTGCACGTAGTCGAGCAGCGGCTCGGCCACATGGACCTTGCCGACCTGGTCCTGCAGGCGAAGCAGCGCGTCGAGCGAGACCACTGCGTGCTGTTGCTCGACAAGTGCGCGACGCTCGCCGTTCGCGAGCAACGCGCGTTCGTCGCTCGGCGCCGGGTACCCGAGCTCGATCTGCATGAGGAACCGGTCGAGCTGTGACTCGGGCAGCGGGAATGTGCCGATCTGGTTTGCCGGATTGCGCGTCGCGACGACGAAGAACGGCGCGGGCAGGGAATACGTCGTGCCGTCGGCCGTCACCTGGCGCTCTTCCATGGCCTCGAGCAGCGCGCTCTGGGCTTTTGGCGTTGCGCGATTGATCTCGTCCGCCAGCACGAGCTGCGAAAACACTGGGCCTTTGTGGAACTCGAACCGGCTGCTGTCGCGGTGAAACACCGATACGCCGATGACGTCGGCAGGCAACAGGTCGCTCGTGAACTGAATTCGGTGGTACGAGAGGCCAAGCGCACGCGCGAGCGCGTGGGCGAGCGTGGTTTTGCCGACGCCGGGCACGTCCTCGATCAGGAGATGGCCTCGCGCGAGCAGGCACGCGACGCTGAGGGCGATCTGGCGGGGCTTGCCGACGATGATGCGGTCGAGGGCCTCGAGCACGGGGCGGATCAGCGCCTGGTGGTCGGTGGCGCCGCGCGTCGCAATCAGCGTAGGTGTAGCCATGTCCGCATGTTCGCCCAAAACGTGCGCTCGCGACAACGCGACTTCCGCCAACTGTGAAGCGCATCGCCCCTGTAGGCGCGCGCAGCGTCGGTTTGGGGGAGGAAGAGGCTAGGAGAGTTCGGCGAGGCGCGCTATCTGGGCGTCGAGCTGGGAGGCCCGTTGCTCGAAGTCGGCGATGCGTGCATTCTCTTGCGCGACAATTTCGGGTGGCGCATTGGCGACGAAGTTCTGGTTCGAGAGTTTGCGTCGCGCTTTTTCGATCTCGTCGCGCGTTTTTGCGAGTTGCTTGCTCAGGCGTTCGCGCTCGGCCGAAACGTCGATCAGCCCCGCGAGCGGCACCAGCATGCGCATGCCGCCGAGTAATGCAGTGGCCGCGCCGCGCACGTTCGCGCCGGGCTCAAGCAGTTCGATACGTTCGAGGCCTGCGAGCTTTTGCAAATGCAGTTGATGCGTCGCGAGTCGTGCGCGATCGGAGGGGCTTGGATCGGCAATGCGCACCGTCAGCGCCTTCGACCGTGGCAGATTCGCTTCCCCGCGGATCTGGCGAATACCCACGACGAAGCCCTTGAGCCACGCGATCTCGTCCTCGACCGCGGAATCGGTGGCGAAGTCCGCGGCTGCCGGAAAGCGCTCGAACATCAGGGTTTCACTTGCGATGCCGCGCTGCTTTGCGATTTCGAGCCACAGCTCCTCCGTCACGAACGGCATCAGCGGGTGCAACAGCTTTAGCAGCGCTGAGAGCACGTCGGCGAGCGTATTTTGTGCACCGCGCTTCAATGCCGGATCGGCATCGGGCGCCGTGAGCACGGCTTTCGTCAGCTCGAGATACCAGTCGCAGAACTCGTGCCACGCGAAGTCATATAGCGTCTGGATCACCACGTCGAGCCGATACGCCGCGAAGTTCTCGTGCACCGTGGCGATCACGCCGTGCAGCCGGGAGCGGATCCAAATGTCGGCGGTGCCGAGTCGCGCGGGCCCTGCGTCGATGCCATCCAGCTGGCTCAGCACGTAGGCCGTTGCGTTCCAGAGTTTGTTGCAGAACCGGTGATAGCCCTCGGCGCGCGACATATCGAAGCGCACGTCACGGCCCGTAGTCACGAGCGATGCAAACGTGAGCCGCAGCGCGTCGGTACCGAACGCGGGAATTCCCTCCGGGAATTCCTTGCGGGTGTTGCGCTCGATGGCCTTCTGGAGGTTCGGCTGCATCAGGCCCTCGATGCGCTTCTTGAGTAGCGTGTCGAGATCGACGCCGTCGATCAGATCGATCGGGTCGATGATGTTGCCCTTGCTCTTCGACATCTTCTGGCCTTCGCTGTCGCGAATCAGCGAATAGATGTAGACGTCGCGGAATGGCACGTCGCCCGCGAACTTGAGTCCCATCATGATCATGCGGGCGACCCAGAAGAAGATGATGTCCCAGCTCGTGACGAGCACGCTCGTGGGATAGAACGCGGCGAGCTCCGGCGTCTTGTCGGGCCAGCCGAGCGTGGAGAACGGCCACAGCGCCGACGAGAACCATGTATCGAGCACGTCTTCGTCCTGACGCAGGGCGATGCTCGCGGCGATATTGTGCTTGCTGCGCGCTTCTGCCTCGTCGCGTGCGACGTACACGTTGCCCTTGTCGTCGTACCACGCGGGGATTCGGTGGCCCCACCACAGCTGTCGCGAGATGCACCAGTCCTGAATTTTGTGCATCCAGTCGAAATAGTCGCGCGCGTACGTCTCTGGAATGAAGCGGACGCGGCCTTGCTCGACGGCTTCGATGGCGGGCTCCGCCAGCGGCTGCGCGCGCACGTACCACTGGTCCGTGAGCATCGGCTCGACGACCGCGCCGCTACGCTCGCCGCGTGGCAGCATCGACGTGTGCTCGTCGATCTTCTCGAGGAGATTCTGTGCAGTGAGATCCTCGAGCACACGCTTGCGTGCAACGAAGCGGTCGAGGCCGCGATATGCCGTCGGTGCGTTGTCGTTGATGCGCGCGCTCGCGTCGAGCACGCCGATCATCGGCAGCGCATGCCGCAAGCCCACCTCATAGTCGTTGAAGTCGTGTGCCGGGGTGATCTTCACGCAGCCCGTGCCGAACTCGGGGTCGACGTACTCGTCGGCGATGATCGGAATTCGCCGTCCCGTGAGCGGCAGCTCGACTTCCTTGCCGACGAGGTGGCGGTAGCGTTCGTCTGCCGGGTGCACGGCGACCGCAGTGTCGCCGAGCATCGTCTCCGGTCGCGTCGTGGCCACGATTAGGACGGCATTGGCGGCATCGCCAACGACGGGGTAGCGCAGGTGCCACAGCTTGCCGCGCTCTTCACTGCTGACGACCTCGAGGTCCGAGATCGCGGTGTGCAGAACGGGGTCCCAGTTCACGAGGCGCTTGCCGCGATAGATGAGGCCTTCGTCATACAGCCGCACGAACACTTCGAGCACAGCTCGCGACAGCCCAGGGTCCATCGTGAACCGGTCACGCGACCAGTCGACGGAGGTGCCGAGCCGGCGCATCTGTCGCGCGATCGTATTGCCAGAGCGTTCCTTCCACTGCCAAACGCGTTCGAGGAACTTCTCGCGACCGAGTTGCGTGCGCGACGTGCCTTCGCGCTCGAGCAGCCGTTCGACCACCATTTGTGTGGCGATGCCGGCGTGGTCGGTGCCTGGCTGCCACAGCGTGCGCCGGCCCAGCATGCGGTGGTAGCGCGTGAGGGCGTCCATGATCGTGTCTTGCAGCGCGTGGCCCATGTGCAGCGTGCCCGTGACGTTGGGCGGCGGAATTACGATGCAGTAGGGCGCGCCGTCGCCTGCGGGCGCGAAATAGCCGGCCGCCTCCCAGCGTGCGTAGTGCCGAGCTTCGATCTCTGTGGGGCTGTAGTCCTTCTTCACGATCTTCCTTAATCGTTGTCCGTGCCGTGGAGATGCTCGCGCAGCGTCCCATCGATGAGCTCCGGGAGCTCGCTTCGCAACCGTGCTGAGATTTGCTCGAACAGTGTCGCTTCCATGGCGTTGAACGACGAGCGCAGAAGCTCGTCCGCGAGTGCGAAGGTTCGCGAGGCGAGCTTCGTCTGCAGCTCGGCGATAAGAGAATCCCGGTCCAAAGCGGGCAGCGCGGTGCCGCGAATCACGTCGGTGAGCACTGGAATATTCGTGTCGATGATCTCGAGCGGCTCTTCAGATGGCATGCATTAGACCTGGTGGGTGTTCAGCTTGTAGCCGCGGTCGCGGTAGAACCGATAGCGCTCGCGGCTGTGCTCGCGGCGGGCAGTGTTGCCGTCGACGACTTCGGCCACGCGCTCGTAACGGCTAAAGAACTCCGGCACGTCCAAGGCGAGGTTGATCATGACGTCCCACCGCCCCGGTGCGGGCTGCTGATTGATGCCGATCAGCACGGGTTCGAGTGGCGGCTCCGGGAGCGCCTCGCGCACGACGCGGTGCGGGATGAAGCTGTTCTGCGAGAACGTCCACAACAACTCGTCGAGCTTCCGCGCCTCTTCATCCGAAGTGGAGTGAATGAAGACGTGGTGGTCGAGTTGCGTGGCCTTATCGACGATCTTGCAGGCGAGGCGGAGCCTCGCGTCGTCGGAATCGGCCTCGAGGATATAGAAGTCGACCTGCGTCACTGCCGCTCGGTATTCAACAGGAAGTCGACCAGCAGCGGCACCGGCCGCGCCGTAGAGCCCTTCTGTGAGTTCGCGCGCCAGGCAACGCCCGCGATGTCGAGGTGCGCCCACGGCACGCCGTCGACGAACCGCGACAGGAAGTTCGCGCCGACGCTTGCGCCGCCGTCGCGGCCGCCCGAGTTCGCGAAATCGGCGAAGTTGCTGCGCAGCGACTCACCGTATTCCTCGTGCACGGGCATGCGCCATGCGAGATCGAGCGCGCGGTCACCGGCTGCGATCAGGTCGGCCGAGAGTTTGTCGTCGTTGCTGAACACGCCGGTGTAGACGTGGCCGAGCGCGATCACGCAGGCGCCCGTGAGCGTAGCAATATCGATCAGGCAGCGCGGCTTGAACGTGCGCGCATAAGTAATCGCATCGCACAGGATCAAACGGCCTTCGGCGTCCGTGTTGATGATCTCTACGGTTTGCCCAGACATGCTCTTGATGATGTCGCCAGGACGCGTGGCACGACCGCTCGGCATGTTCTCGCACGCCGGAATCACGCCGACGACGTTGACGGCTGCGCCGAGTTCGGCGATTGCGGACATTGCGCCGAGCACGCTGCCGGCGCCCGACATGTCGTACTTCATCTCGTCCATCTTCGGCGGCGGCTTCAGCGAGATGCCGCCGGTGTCGAATGTGACACCTTTGCCGCAGAGGGCGATCGGCGCCTCCTTGGGCGAGCCATTGCGATACTCGATCACGATCAGCCGCGGCGGCTCGTCCGCCCCCTGCGTCACGCACAGCAGCGCGCCCATGCCGAGCTTGCGGATCTCTGGCTCACCGAGCACTTTGACTTTGAGCTTCGGGTAGCGCCGCGCGAGCGTGCGTGCCGTTTCAGCCAGATGCGACGGAGTACAGACGTTGGGCGGGCGGTTGCCGAGATCGCGTGCGAGGTCGGAGCCGTTGGCGATCGCCGTGCCAACTTTGATTGCGTCGCGCAGCGGCGCTGAATTCGTGCCACGCGTTGCCGCGATGCCGAGCCGCGCGAGGCGCGGCGACGGGTCGGAGCGGCTCTTCAGCTCGTCGAAGCGGTACACGCTGGCGCGGGCGGCTTCGACGCTGTGGCGCGCCGCCTCCGCGGCATTCAGGCCGTCGCCGACACCATAGGCCAGGTAGCTGATGGCTTCTTTCGTGCCGCTGTTGCGCAATCCTGCAATGGCTGCCGTGAGCGCCGAACTGAGGCGGCGCGTGTCGAATTCGATATGTTTGCCGCAGCCCACGAGCAGCCACCGTGTGGCGGCCGTGCCCTGCGTGCGATGGATGAGCGTCGTGGCCCCGAGGCGGCCGGAAACATCGCCTTTGCGCACGAGTTGCTTGATGACGCCGCGCGCCGCCGTGTCGATCTCGCGAGTGGCGCCACGCAGCTGACCATCTTCGAACACCGGCAAGATCGCACACTCGGTGCGTTGGCTCGCTGCCGCTCCGGTCTTGACGGGAAACTCCATCGTCGACTCCTTCTATTCCGCGCTCGGCAGTTCGCTCGCGCTGCGATTCGGCGCACGTCGTGGCCGCCGGGCCGTGCTATCGTGTTGGAATACCGTGGAAAATCGCAGTTTAGTGCATTCGTTTCTTCGAAGGTACTGGCACCGGATGGTCGCGTGAGCCTCATCAGCCGCTACATCCTGCGCGAAGCGTTCACGTCCTGCCTGATCGTTCTCGGCGCGCTGTTCCTGATCACGATGACGAACGCGTTGGCCAACATTTTCGGCGACGCAGCCGCCGATCGGGTGCCGCGCGACGCGGTAGCCGCGGTGTTCGGGCTGACAGCGATGAGTTACCTCACCACACTGCTACCAATCGCTCTGTTCCTGGGCATCATGCTCGCGCTCGCTCGCTTGAGTCGCGACGGCGAGATGGCTGCGCTGGCTGCATGCGGCTTCGGGCCAGCCGGCATGCTCGCCCCGGTAGGCGTCCTCACCTTGCTGCTGGTCGTCTGTACCGGCTGGTTGTCGCTGGTGCTAACGCCGGCCGCCACGCGACAGATCGAGGAGATCCGGTTCGAGGCTGGCCAACACGTCGAACTCTCGGCCATCGAGCCCGGTCGGTTCACGTCGCCGGACTCCGGTGACACGGTGGTGTATGCCCGCGAAGTCGTGGGCGACGAGCTGAGGGACGTGTTCCTGCAGCGGCAGCAAGGGGACCGTGTAGTTGCGATCGTCGCCGCGCGCGGCCGTCGTTTAGTGGACGCGAGCACGGGCGAGTTGGGTTTCGTGTTGGAGGACGGGCGCCGCTACGAAGGCATCCCTGGGCAGGGCAAGTTTTTGGTCATCGATTTCGGCGAGCAGCGGATTCCCGTGCGTCGCAAGGAAGAACATGAGTTCAAAGCCGCGCCGGCGGGCAAGTCGACGCTGGCATTGCTGGAGTCGTCCGTCCTGGCGGACCGCGCCGAGCTGCAGTGGCGGATCTCGCTGCCGGTGTCTCTGATCGTGCTCGGTCTGCTCGCCGTGCCGCTCAGCCGCTCGTCGCCCCGCGAGGGCCGCTACGCCCGGCTCGGCATCGGGCTACTCATATATATCGTCTACGCGAACATGATGTCGATCGCCGGCGTCTGGGTGCAGCGCGGTGTCATATCGGAGTGGCTCGGCATGTGGTGGGTCCATGGCGCGGTGGTGCTGCTTGCGCTGTTGATGTTGGCGCGGGAGAGCGGCTGGCTCACGCTGCGTAGCCGCGCGCCGCGCGCGGAGTTGGCTACATGATCCTGCTGCGTGGCTACATCGTGGTGTCGGTGCTCCGCGGTGTTGGGCTTGCGCTGGCGGTGCTCGTGGCCGTCATGACCGGCTTCGATCTCGTCGCACAGCTGAACGACATCAAGGGCAACTACGATCTCAGTGGCGCCATCCTGTACGTCGTGCTTGGAATGCCCCGCACGATCTTTTCCGTGCTGCCGGCCGCTGCGTTGATCGGCTCGTTGCTTGCCCTCGGTAACCTGGCCGTGCACCGCGAACTGATCGTCATGCGGGCCAGCGGGATCTCTTCGTGGCAGCTGCTGCTCTCCGTGGGTCTCGCGGGTTTCGCGTTGTCCGTACTCATGGTGTTGCTCGGCGAGTCGCTCGCGCCGTCGTTGAGCGCGTACGCAGACGAGATGCGGACTCGAGCCATGCGCGAAGACGTCGGCACGGCGGAGGGTAAAGCCACTTGGCTGAAGGACGGTGACCGAATATTCAGTCTGCGACGCCAAACTGGCGAGGCTGGCTACCGCGGCGGCGTGCTTCTTTTCGAGCTTGGCCCCGACCAGGCTTTGCGACAGATCGCGCGCGCCGACACCGCGGACGTCGACTCGGCGGGGCGCTGGGTGTTGTCGAACTACGGTGAGACGATGTTTCTCGACAACGGCGTCACCTCGCGGACCGAGCGGCAGTCGACGCAGACCTACGACTTGAACCCGGATCTGCTCGCTTTGTCGATCGTGCGCGAAAACCTACTGGATACACCCTCGCTGCAACGCTACATCCGTTATCTCGAGGATAACGGTCTCGACGCCCGTCGCTACTTGATCGCGTACTGGACGCGTGTGGCCGACATCGTCTCGGTGGTGTTGATGACGATTCTCGCGTTGCCGTTCGTCTTCGGTGGGCTGCGTTCGGCTGGCACGGGCGCGCGATTGCTCGTCGGTCTGATCGTGGGCTTGTCGTACTACGCGATCGGTCAAGTGCTCGCGAGCGGAGGCGAGGTGTACGGCCTTCAGCCACTTGTCGTGGCCTGGGCGCCGAGTTCCGTGCTGCTTCTGATTACGATTGTGGCAGTGGCGCGGGCGAGGTAGCAGTTCGCGGCGGCACGCGAACCACGCGAGTGCTCGTCAGTCGATCGTGCCAGCCCCGCCGTTGTGCGTCGAAGATTCCCCACCAGAGACCGAGTCCGAGCGGCAGCAGTGCGAGTAGGCCGGCCGCGAAGCGTAACATCGCGCGCGGCCACGAAAGCGGCGTGCCGTCCTGGCCTACCACCCGAATTCGCCACGCCCGCATGCCTAGCGTCTGGCCGCCGTGCGTCCAGAAGCCACAG
>Ga0302321_100006111_pt1 | contig 10578 bp, 5 predicted proteins | sample Fen_T0_1_FD_202505 | JGI IMG/M metagenome (GOLD analysis project Ga0302321, IMG submission 202505) | Peat permafrost microbial communities from Stordalen Mire near Abisko, Sweden - Fen_T0_1 | ecosystem: Environmental > Terrestrial > Soil > Wetlands > Permafrost | place: Sweden: Abisko... | reverse complement strand
GACCGCCGCCTTGACGTCCGCGTCCGGCAGCGAGACGTTGCCACCTTTGGGCGGCATGACGCCGCCCTTGCCCTGGAAACCGCCAACAGCGTGCGCGTACAACACGTTGACGCCCTGCGCGATGCGCGGTGCCCACGCGGCCTTGTCGCCGAACTTGGGTGCCCCGGCAATGCCGGCACCATGACAGGCGGCGCAGTTGGCGTCGAAGATCTTCTTGCCGTCTGGCTTTTCCGCTGCGGCCGCCGCCGGTGCAGCCGCTATCGGGGTCGCCGCCGCAGTCGCCGGGGCGGCGCTGCCGAACGCAATCATGTAATCCAGCGCGCGTTTGACTTCGACGTCGGACAAATCTGCAAGACCTCCGCGCGCCGGCATTCCCGCATGGCCCTTGAGCGCCGATTGCAGTACGCGGGCATAGCCGTTCTTCGCGCGCTTGACCCACGCGGCGCGGTCGCCGATCTTCGGTGCGCCGCCTTCGCCCGTCTGATGGCACCTGCCGCAGGTTTCAGCCACGACTTGTTCGCCGGTCCTCTCGGAGGAGCCGACGATGGCAACCGGCGCGGCGGGCTCCGTCCAGTTTGCCCCTGCATTGTTGGCCATATACGCCACGGCACGCCGGACTTCGTTGTCGGTCAGGTCCGCGTTGCCGCCCTTGGCCGGCATCACGCCGGCCTTACCCTGGTAACCAGCGATTGCGTGCTGGCTCACCATGGCTTCGCCCTGTGCCACGCGCGCGCTCCATGCGGCCTTGTCGCCGAATTTCGGTGCGCCAGCCAGGCCGGCTTCATGGCAGGTCTTGCAAACCTGTCCATAGACTTGCTGGCCAGTGAGCATGCCTTTGGGCCCGCTCGCTTCTGCCAGCACCACATTGCCCACTGCCTGGATGCGTGCGAGTACCTTGCTGTCGTCCTCGTGCATTCCCTTTTCGCCGCTGGTCACGAGCTGCGAAACGAGCGCGGCCAGGGCGATCGGAACAGCGAAGGCGAGCAGCACGACAATGATGAGCTGCCGGGGTGTCTTGATCGGGGAAGAATGCTCTTCGGTCATGGGCGCGTCGGTCGGCTAAGGGGCCCTTTGGCGCGCACCATTGCGCCAGGAGCGGTCACCGGCACGGTCGCCGGCAGTAACCCGACATTATACCGGTCCATGCGTGCATGCAGTAACTGCGGTGGACGCCATGTCTGCCCGGGCCGTAAAATGGCAGGTGTTCGTCGCAACACGTCTCACGCGCCCGTAGCTCAGTTGGATAGAGTATTGGTTTCCGAAGCCAAGGGTCACAGGTTCGAATCCTGTCGGGCGCGCCATCTTCCTTGCCGCACGCGTTGCGCCGCGTCATCACAGCGTCTGCGTTTGCGCGCCTTCCGCACTGCGGCGCCGGTCAGTCGTAGCTGCGCCGGAAATACAGGCCGAGGCTCGAGACGATGCCGGCTTCCGCGCGCAGCGTCAGCGATCGCGTCAGCGCATATTCGATACGCAACGCATTGTTGGCCACGGTCAAGCCCTGCTCGTAGACCAGCGTCAGCCGGTCGTTGATGCGCTTGCCGAAGGCGACGACCTGGCTCGACGTTCCGGACGTGACCGTGCTGACCCGCTCGCGCAGCGAGATGTCGTCCAATCCGAGTGAGTTCGCAATCGTCGTGGTGAGAGGCCTTTGTCCCCTCGCCAGCAGCGACGCGGATGCGGTACCCAGCGCCGCCAGATCCGCGCGCGACGCGCGGTCGAGGCCCTGTCCGGTCATGAGCCACGACAGTTTTTCCCCATCGGGCACGGGCGGATTGGAAACGAGCCGCACGCGAGGCACGCGAACGGTTCCGGTGACCTCCACGCCGGCCTCGACCGCGAGATTCCTGCGTAGGGCGGTCACGTCGATGGCGGGATTGTCGACAGGCCCGTCGAAGATGAGCTGGCCGCGGTCGATGACCAACCGCTGCCCGAAGACAAAATAGGTTCCGTTGACCGCGCGGACCGTGCCACGGGCGTTGAGCGTGCTGTTGGCCGCGGTGGTCAGGCGGAGCCGGCCGGCGAGTCCGGTGTCGAGCCCTTCGCCTTCGAAGCGCAGGTCGTCGCCCAGGCCGATGTCCAGGTCGAGCAGCAGCGGCACATCGAGCGCTGCCGTCGCATTTTCCGCACCGCGTGGCCGCCCGACGATGACGACATCGCTGGAGAGTTGGCCGACGCCGGTCGGCTCGTACTGGATCCGCCCCTTCACAATCTCCAGGTTGCCGCGCACCGCGACTTTGCCTTTCTCGAAGGCCAATACGCCATTGCCGCCGACGGTAAGCTGAAGGTCCGGACGGTTGGTGGCGCGGAATTTTTCCGCCGTCCAGGTGACGCTCGCTTCTGGCGCGACGTCGGTGCTTCCCGCGCGTGGCGCGCGCGCCAACGTCCCGTGCGCAGTGAAGCGGCCGTCGCCTCCGGCGAACGACAGGTCTTCCAAGACCAGCGTGTTGTTGGCGAATTGGCCGCGCAGGCGACCGTCCGTCCAGTGCACGCCGTATTGCGGAATGTCCAGGCGCATGGCATCCGCAGTGAGCGCGCCCTCGAGCACGGTGTGGGCCAGACTGCCCGACGCTGTGAGGTCGACGTGCGCGCGACCGTCGATGACCGCCAGCGTGCCGAGCCACGGCTGCAGCGGCCGCAACGACGGCAGGTCCGCGATCAGCGTGGCGGCCAGCGGTGCGTCGAATGCGATCCGCCCGGGCGTGTTGTCGGCCGCCTTGATGTTCATGGTGGCATCGGCGTTGCCGGCGCGTTGCGAGCGGAGCGTAGCGGTGGCAGCAACGCTGTCGTCCTGGAAGCGCGCTTGCGCCTCGAGCGCCGTGATGCCCAAGGCGAGGCCGTCGGGCGAGGCGGACAGGCTTTCGGTTCCGAACAGATCGCCGCGTTCGCGCCGCACATGGATGACGCCGTTGAGTTGCGGCGTCGCCGCGACCGACCAGTCACCGGCGATCACCAGCGTAGATGCCAGTGGCGAGCGCACACCCGCGGCGCGCAGCAAGGCAGCCAGAGGAATGCCGCTGAGCGCGCCGCGCGTTTCGAGTTTGCCCGAGTCCCAGCGCAAGTCGTCCAGGTCGGCGCGGCCTTCCGCGACCCGCAATCGCGCCGAACCGATATGCAGGTGGTCGCGCGCCCACTCGATCACCGCCGGCGCCTCCAATTGCATGGCCAATGCGCCGCGATTGTCGAGAGCGTCGAGGGACCCCGCCCACGAAAATGCCGGCGTGCCGAGTTCCCGGAATCCGCCGGTAAAGCGGGCGTGACCGTCGGCGCCTTCCCCGGCCAACGCAATATTCGCGACGTGGTGCGCGAGCGTGCCGGTGGCATCGGCCGCAAGCATCGTGTATTCGCCTTGGGGAATGCTTATCCCGGTTGCCGCCAGCGTAAGTCCCAGTGCGCGTGTGGCGTTGGCGGCCGGGTCGATCGTCAGGCCGCCGGCGGCGATCGTCGCTTTGGCGTCGATCGTTCCGACGCTGCCCAGCCTTCCCCACTGCAAGGCGCTGCCATGAACGGCGAGGTCCAGTCCATTGCCGCCAGGCTCGCTCGTAAACGTGCCGCGAACATGGACTGCCCCCGCAATTGATTCGGGGACCGGGACACCAAGATACTTGACGAGCAAGCTGCGCAGTTCCTCTATCTTCGGTGCGTCGGCTGCGAAGGTGAGCTTGTCGCCTGGCGTGCCCGTGGCGCCGGTCACCGCCAACGTCGCCGACGCAACGCCGATCTTGACCGCGACATCGCGCAGGGTCTTGGCCGCAACCTCCGCCTGCAGTTTGCCGCTGACCCCCAGGCCCGCAAGTTGACTGCCGTGTGCGAGCGCGACTTCCGTATCCACGAGCCACGTCGGCGCAAGTCGGCCGTGCGCAATCAGGTTGCCGGTCAGGCTGCCGGCGGGAAAAGCGCCGAAGCGCGACGGATCAAATTGCGTCGCCTCCGCCGTGACGTCGAACGCGCGCTCTCCATCGGCTGTGATCCGGCCACGGCCGACGATTTCCCCCGTCCCGGCTCGGCCGCGAAAGCGCTCGATGTCGACGCGCCGGCCGACAATCGTGGCGGCGAAACTGAGCGACAGATCGGCTTGCGCCAGGTCTGCGCGCACGGATTGCGTGGCCTTGGCGACGTCCGCATTCAACGATCCGGACAGGCGCGTGGCGACCAGCATGGAATGCATCCGTTGCAGATCGAGGTTGCGCACGCTCAATTGCCAGCGGCTGGCGGCGCTGTCGCCGGCCAGGGTCGCGCGGCCGGTGACCTGCGCGTCGCCCGCCAGGCGTGCGTCGATGTCGTCCAGTGCAAGTTCGCGGCCATCCCAACGAAAGGCCGAATTGAGCGACGCCAGCGGGACGCGTCCCGCATCGAGCGCGCCGAAGTCGGCGTTGGCGGCGACCATCGTCCCGGCGAAGCCATTCACCGTGGGTTTGGCATCGACGGAGATCGTCAGTCGCGTTGCGGGAAGCGTCGGCCCGAAAAGTGCGATGTTGACGTCCCTCGCGTCGATCCGTGCGCCAGCCAGCAGCTCGGGCGCAAACGGCTCCAGCGTTGCGTTGGCGGCGATGGCGGCGTCGCGGGACGTGCCGGTCGCGCTCACCGCAAAGTGCGCCAGAGTCCCCGTGGCCGCGACGTCGGCGCGCGTGTCGCGCCATGCGCCGTCACCGTTGAAATTCAGCGCCGCGTTCAATGCAAAGGGCGCAATGGCGGCCAGTTCGGCGTCGCCTGCCAAAGTGCCGACATCGGTGACGAAGCGCATCTTGTGCACCGTGTGCGTGCGCGCGCCACCTGTGTAGTCGAACACGACGCCGGTGATCGTTCCCGCGCGCGCGCCGATGCGCCATTCGAGTCGCTCGACGCCGACGTTGGAAATGGTCACCTCCAGCGGCAAGGAGAGATTCGTGGGGAGCGCCAGCGGCGCATCGGATCCCTTCATCGTGAGTGCCAGCCGATGCGCGCCCAGTCCACTCACATTGACATGTCGGGTGAACAGGCCAACGACGCTCCAGGTCAGCGCAAGGTCATCGGCCTCGACCTGCACGTCGTCGCCGCGCCAGGCGATCCGTGCGACACGCACCGTCGACAGCAGCGAGCCGGTGGCGCCCTCGACGGTCAGCCGCCCGTCGCTTGCGGCAACGGCACGGGCAATGGCCAACTCCAATGCCGATTGCGTGGAGAGCCACGCGATCCCGGACGCGAGTGCGACTATCAATACGACGCCGACCCAGCTGCCGCGGCGCAACCAGCGCCACGCGCGCAAAGGGACGCTCGGGGCGGCGGGGTCCGGATCGCGCGTCATCGCCAATTCAGAACGAAAGTCCGACCGAGAAATGCACGCGCACGCTTCGGGAATCCTGTCCGTACGCGACGTCGACGCGAAACGGGCCGATGGGCGTGCGGAAGCGCCCGCCCACGCCATAGCCAAGAGCCAGGTGGAGGTCGTGCAGCGAGTCGACCGCATTGCCGGCATCGACAAACGTCGCGAGCCCCCAGTTTTCGCCGATCCAGCGCGTGATTTCGACACTCGCTGCGGTGTAATAGCGGCCACCGACGATGGCCTCGCCCAGCGGCACACCGAGACTGTCGAAGGCGTAACCGCGCACCGTCGTGTCACCGCCGGTGCGGAACAGAAAATTTGACGGGATTCCGTCACGCGAATCGGCCAGCACGGCGCCCGCGTCGGCACGCGCGTAGAGACTCGTATTGCGATCGAACGGCCACCAGGCGGCCACCTTGCCGATCAGCCGCCCGAACGTGCGCGACGATGCACCGGGCACGCCGGCGCCCACTTGCACGGTGGCCATGTAACCGCGTTCCGGCGTGAGCAGATTGTCGACGCGACGCCATGTATATTCGCCATCGACGTAGAGCGCGTGCGCGTCCTCTGTCTGACTGCCCGTCGGCTGCTGCCGATCGACGTAGTAGCCCGCACCGAAAGCCGGCGTGCTCGTTTCGTCGATGGAGCGCCGTCGCCACGCCACTGCCGCCGTCTGGGTCACCAGGTTCTCGATATCGGTGCGCTCGAGACCGGCCGTGAACGCGTCCAGCCAGCCGCCCGGCACAGGCGGCAACACAAAGCGGATGCTGCCTGACGTCAGCTTTGTCTCCACCCGCGCATCCGCATGGAATTGCAGTCCGTGGCCGTCGATGTTGACGTCGCTGTAATTCCCACTCGCCTTCCACTGCGTGTCCGTCGAGTAGCCCAGGCCGAACTCGAAGCGCTTCGTCGGCGCCTCGATCACGGACAGCGTGACAGTGGCGTGCTCGGCATTCTCGGGCTCGGGGACAATTGACGCCTGCACGCTCGCGAAATAGCCCGAGGCAAGCAGACGCCGGATGAATTCGTCGAGCGGGCGTTCGCCGTACAGGTCGCCCGGCCGGATCGTCGAAAAGGACTTCACGAGTTCGGCTGAATAGCGGTCGAGGCCCCGCACCTCGATGTCGCCGAAATAAAACGCAGGTCCACTGAAGATCTCGACCGAGAGGTCCGCGCTGTGCGCCTCTGGGTCGATCTTCGCTTCGCTGGCGACGAGTCTGGCCGCGGCGTAGGGACTCGCAGCGAGACTCGCCACTGCCTTGTCCTTGGCCGACGCCCATGCGGACTGGCGGAAAACATCCCCGATGGGCAATCCCCAGTCGCGCCTGGTTCTGGCGATTGCGTCGGCGCCGGCCGGCACATCGAGCTGCGCCGGGCCCAGCACACCGACCGTTGCGCTGGTGACCAGCGACGGCGCGCCCGCAATGACGGTCAAGGTAATGGCCGCGGGTTGCGTGCTGCGATCGATGGCCAGATCGACCGACGCCGAGAAATAGCCTTGCGTCGCGGCGGCCTCACGCGCCTGGGGCACCGCTTCGCGCGCGAGGCGGTCCAGCAACTCCTCGGTCATGTCCGCGAAATCCTGCCAGCGAACTAGGTCGACGGATGCGCTTATCGTGCTTTCGATTGCACTTGGGGCGACGACCTTGACGCGATACCGGATCGCGGCGTCGGCGTGCGGCGTGGCCGCGACCGTGGGCTCGGGTGCTAGGGACTGGGCGTCAGCGGGCAGCGATGCGGCGGTCGTCGCCAGCGTCAGCGCGCAAAGGCAGAGGCGCGCCGGTATTCTTCGCTTCGCAATTTTCTGCACAGGCTGCATTATCGCCGACCGCGGCCAAGCGAGCCTCGGGGTCCGCCGGCGCCTGTGAATAGGGCGACGTCACCCTGGGGTCGATCGGCGGCTGAGGGTACATCCAGTAGAACGGATTCGGATCCTGCCCGAACGGAAGCGATTGCGAATTCTGTGCCGGATACGGCCACAATTGCGAATTGTTCGCAGGATAATTGAGTTGCAGGTCCGGGTTCCGGGAGCCAATGAACGGCCAGACGGAGTAATACGTGTTGCCTGCGCTGTCGTAAGTCGTGGCGCAGGCCGAAAGCACGGACACTGCGGCCAGCATGCTGGCTAAGGACAGGGTACGACGGGCGCGAATGGCCATGGTGCCTCCTCAGGTATCGCGTGCCTCAGAATCGGGTCTGCAAGGTCAGGCCCAATGCCGGGGCGGTCTTGTACGAATCGTTCGAAAGGTCGTTGCCTGACTCATTCTTCACCGTAAGCTTGCCGCCCGTCAATGCCGCGGCATAAAAATCGACCTGGGTCTGCTTGTCCGCGTGGTAGGAAACGCGCAAGAACACGGGAACGAAATTGTTCTGCCCGATACCATTGCCTACCGGTCCGTCCTGGCTCAGACGAAACACATACGATCGATAGGACCCCCCGGCGCCAATTTCCCATTGGTCGTTGATGCCATAGGTCAGTTCGAGGCCGGCGCCGCCTGCGGGTCCCGCCTCGAAAGGATTCGTCATTTTCCAGTGATCGTCGATCTGCCAGTTGATCACGGGGAACGGAAAGACCTTGGTTTCGTAGATCTGGTGGAAGACCGCAGCACCCAATCCCAGCGTCAAACTGGGGGAAATTACTTTTGCCACGGTTACGACGGCACCATACTCGAGGGCATCGCCCATCGACGCACCGTTCTCGTACGACCAGCCCACCGAAGGAATGAAGCCGATGATCCAGTCCTGCACGGGCGTGTAGAGAATCGTTCCGGCCAGCCGCGGACGGTTGATGTTCTTCCACGGTGCGACGCCGCCAAACGACACGGGATCGGTAAAAGTCCAGGCCTGGTACTCGTAACTGATCGACACGCCCGCCGCGATCTGAGGCGTGAACTGGCGCAGCATGCCACCGGCTGCGCGCGCACCGCCCCAACTGAAACTTCCTCCGCTGTCGAAATCCGTATCGAACAGGAAGAGGGCGGACAACGACGCGCTGGTCGTCGTCGTACCGGGCGGCAGGCCCTGCGCTGCGACCGGCGAGGAGGCGAAAGCGCACATCGCGCAGGCGACAGCGAAATGACGGATGGACATGGACGGCGATCGGAAATTGGACCGCGCCATCGTCTCACGCCGGCCATCGCCCTGTCGACAATCCAGGCTGAACAACTACCTGATCAGAGGAATCCCAGGTCGCTCGTCGCGAATCGGGCGAGATTGGGGAACACCGCCGAGAGTTGGCTTGGTGTCACGCCGAACCATTTCGCGAGCGTCGCTCCATACTGGTCGACGGCAGTCGTCGGGATCCAGCGTCCTTCCTTCTCGGCATCGCTCGGTCCACCCAGGACGAGCTGCGGATATTGCCCGTAGATCCTGCCGCCCTTGACCGCGTCGCCGATGATGAAATGGTGACTGCCCCAGGCGTGGTCGGTTCCGCCGCCGGAGGCCGGTTGCAGCGTGCGGCCGAAATCGGACAGCGTGAAGGTCGTGACCTGATTGCCAACGCCCAGCGCTACGGTTGCATCGTAGAAAGCCTTCAGCGCGGGATCGAGTTCCGCGAACAGATTCTGCTGCCGGTTGATCTGGTCGTTGTGCGTATCGAAACTGCCCAGTTGCACGAAAAAAATCTGTCGTCTTGCCCCGGTGGACGCGCGCGCCTCGATCATTTTCGCGACCTGGTAGAGCTGCTTCGATGTGTTGGTGGAAAGGCCGGCGAACAGAGGTGCGATGGTCGAACTGGTGTTGGCCAGGATCGGATTCACGGTCGCGGACAGCTGCAGGGCCTGCGTGCCGATTGCGTTGGCGGCTGCGGCGAAGGTGTTGCCCTGGTCCGACGCCTGCAACTGCGTGAGCGCCGCCAGCCGCGCATTGGCCGCAGCGGTGCCGTTGTAGCCCGCAAGGGCAAAGGAGCCCGTGACAGGAATGGTCAGCGGAACGCTGGTCGTGCCGGTGGTGAACAGCACGGTACCGTCGAGCGAAGTGACTACCGGAAAGCCGGTGCCTGCGTTATAGGAAGCCACCGCATCGGCGAGACGCCCGCCCCAGCCCGTGCCGGCGGCACTGTTGGAAATAGAGCTTTGCCACTGCGCCTGCTGGTCCGAATGCGAATACAGCGACAGCGGCCGTTGCCCGGCGTTGTATTGGGCCTGCGATGTGGGTGCAAGCAGCGTACCCACGTTGGCGAGGACCGCCGCCTTGTTCTGATTGAACAGTGTCCGCACCTGCGCGAGTGCGGGATGCAGCCCGAGCGGTATTCCCGTGTTGGTTGGCTGGATGGGCAGCAGAGTTGCTTGCGCGAGCTGAATGCCCGACGTGGCAGGACGGGCCGTGGCGTACTGCGCGTACCCGGCGTTATCCAGTGGAACCACGGTGTTGTTGCCGTCGTTGCCACCGAACATGAAGACGCACACCAGCGCCTTGTAATCGGCGGCTGTCTGGGCGTTGGCTGCGCCGATTGCGCCGATGAAGTCGAGCCGTGACGCGAGTCCCGCCGACGACAGCGCCGCCGCTTGCCGCAGGAATGCGCGGCGGGAAAGGGATTGTCCGGTCTTCATGTCAGCGCTCCACTTGGAATTGCGACGAGGTTGCGACGAGATAGAACGCCGTTCGAGCCCGGGTTACAGAATCCGGCACCGCGTTGATCGCCGGAAGGATTGCTGCGCGTGTCGCCGCGCTCATCGCACCGTGCAGGAGCAGCGTCGACAGCTTGTCGAGAAGCGCATTCGCGTTGCCCGCCACCGCAGCCAGAGCGGACCAGTCGGGCTGCGTGCCGATGGCGCCCGGAAGCGTGGCGATCGGCGCGATGGTTCCGAACGCCAGCGTGTTGGCAAAGTTGTAGCGATTGATGGCGGTGCTCGAGTTCTGGATGGCGAATTCCGGTCCGATTGCCGAGGTACCGGGCACGACATAGTTCGGCGGGTAGTAGTTGAATACCGACGCCGGATAGAACAGCGACTGTCCGAGCGTGCCGCTCTGCTGGCCGAAATAGACGCCGTCCGACTTCGCATTGACTGCGCGCGCAAGTCCCGTCATGTACAAGACGGGTTCGCGCAGCTTGCCGTAATCCGGGTCGAGCTTGACCGGACCGCGGGCCTCGGGATCGGTGAGGACCGCGGCAACCACAGCCTTCATGTCACCGCGCACGCCCTGGCCGTTGTCGTTGAAGACCGTGGCCACGCGGGCGACATACTGCGGCGTCGGATCGCCGGTAACCAGCTTCTGGATCAGTTGCCGGCCGATGAACGGGCCGACATTCGGATGGTAGAAAACGTTGCGGATGGCCT